>WNFM01246867.1_pt2 | contig 11604 bp, 7 predicted proteins | sample 5400271 | NCBI WGS metagenome assembly WNFM01 (sample SAMN13153352, study PRJNA577476) | soil metagenome | isolation source: 60 cm saprolite on Douglas fir-dominated hillslope | place: USA:California | collected 2013-09-17 | reverse complement strand
AATGCAGCCCAGAACGTACTCAATGCCATTGATCTCCTGTTTCCAAATTGGTTTGCCGAACCAGATGGCAAACCGCTCCACCTTCAGGCCGCGCCAGCGCGCCGCCAGGAAATGTCCCAATTCATGGACAAAGATCAACAGATTGAAGAGCGCGAGCACTTCCAGGATAATGAAAACGATTTTTAGCATTTGCATACTTATCGACCGACGACCCGGCGCAGCCATGAGAGGCCGTGACTCCAATATAAGGGAAAACCGGGAACTGGCAATGGTTGAATTGGTTGGAATGACGGAAAAATAATTTCTCTTGCCATCCTCCTGCTTCCGGATTAGATTTCAAAATATATGGGGATCACAGTATGCCGTTGCTGCGGCGGACCAATCGGGAAAGAAGAGGCTGGTCACAACTCTCATGTGTGCAAGAGTTGCGAATGGTTGTCTGATGACGCCATGCCAGAACTGGAGGCGGAGCGGGTTCGCTTGGCGGAAAGCAAGGCGGAGGCAAACTCCGACTTGATGCCCCAGCGGATGGCCGTACCGTATGAAAGGTGAGAGTTACGGTTGAATTAAAACCGCCTTGCTCTGCCTCAAATACTTCTCCACCACTTCTTTGCCAGATAATGAGATGGGGGCCCTTTTGGTTTGCCCTCTGAAAAGCTTGTAATGGACGAGCCGCTTGCCAACCACGCCGATATGGAGGTTCTCATCCCCCATCCGCCAGACTTGGCCGCTCTCCAGCGGTTTCAGAGTCATGTGGGACTTTTGCTTCATTTTATTTCGACGGAAGACAACCGGGTATATTCAACCCTCCTGACGAAATGTTTTACCGGTCAACGCCATCAAGTTATTATGACCGGTGACCTGATCGCCGACAGGCTAAAGCCTGGACTCCAACGCCCGCCGCGCCGCCGGCCAGGGGTTGCAGTCCAGGCTTTAGCCTGTCCATGGTAAGTCATGATTTGCTGGGAACCCGGGATCTCGCCCGCCTGTTTCCGATTGCGCTGATTTGCCATCTGTGGCTATGTTCGGGCGTAGTTGATTTGATGAACGACTGGAATATTCAATCCCGCTCGCATTCCTGTCAGGCGTGCGAGAAACCCTTTCTCGACCAGCAGCCCTATCACACCCTGCTGTTCGACGAGAAGCACGATTTCCGGCGATTGGACATCTGCGAGCCTTGCTGGCAGGCCCAATACAGCCAGGGCGCCAGTGACCGCAAGGGCTTCGTCTCCTACTGGCACGGCGTCTATGAGACGCCGCCGGCTGCGCCGCCTGAACCCATTCAAAAGGAGAACGCCGAGACTTTGCTCCGCAAAATTATCGAGTTGAACGACCCCAGATACGCCTCAGTCGGTTTCATCCTGGCGGTGAGCCTGGAACGCAAACGCTTGCTCAAAATAAAGGAACAATTCGTGCGCGACGGCCTGCGCATTTTCATTTATGAGCACCCCAAGAGCGGGGATTTTTTCACCATCACCGATCCGAATCTGCACCTCAGCCAATTGGAGCAGGTTCAGCACGACGTGGCAGCCCTGCTCGAACATGGATTCAACCCCCCGCCGGACCTGGCCGCCGCGCCCGTGGGGGCGAAAAGTGAGTCGAACGAAGGGGCGGCTGGAGCGTCTGCGGCAGCGCCCGAGCTGGAAGGAGCCTCTGCTCCACCCGCCGAAAATGAAGCCGCCGTCCGATGAGTCAGCCCTGCGACGCGGCGAATCTCAACGAGTTGCAGCAGCGCCTCGGTTACACCTTTCGGGAAGCGGGTTTATTGAAGCTTGCTCTTACTCACCCCTCTGTCGCCCACGAGATCCCGGCACCGATGCCACACAATCAGCGGTTAGAATTCCTGGGCGATTCGGTGCTCAGCCTCGTCCTCACCCAGGAACTCTATGAAAAATTTCCTGGCGTCAGCGAAGGGCCGCTCACCAAAGCGCGGGCGCAAATGGTCAACCGCCGCACATTGGCCGAGCAATCCTACCGCTTGGGATTGGGCGATCATTTGATTTTGAGCCGGGGTGAAGAGCAGAGCGGAGGACGCCACCGCCGTTCCTCGCTGGCTGATACCTTCGAGGCGCTCCTGGGGGCGATCTTTTTGGACGGCGGATTCGAGGCTGCGCGCGAGTTCATCCTCCGCCGGTTTCGCGACCTTTTCGGTGAATTGACCAGCATCCCCAGCCTGGACAATCCCAAGGGCGAGTTGCAGGAAGCGCTCCAGGAGCGCTCCTCCGAAGCGCCGCGTTACGAGATGACCTGGGCCAGCGGGCCGGACCACGACCGGGATTTCGAGTGCGCCGTTTTCCACGCCGGGATCGAGCTGGGCCGGGGCCGGGGCAAGAGCAAGAAATCGGCAGAAAGCGAAGCCGCGCTGGCCGCCTTGAAAAAGCTCCGCCAGAGCCGCGCCGAAGAAAAGAAACAGACCTGACAAAGGGGCGGGGTGCGCTGACCGCAGTGCATTTTTATCCTAAGGCTGATCAGTCCTTCAGTGATTCCCTCCATTCGGCCCGGTGACCTATTTACCTGATTTTTACTCCGAGCGGCAAATCCCTGGATCGCAGGCGAGATTGCGTATTTGAATTTCGGATTTCCTTAGCCATTATCGTTTAGGAATTCGTCATTCCCCGTAGAGATCAGAGTCTCCTTACGTCGGCTCCTACCAGCGCGTGGCCCTGAGGAACGCGACCAGGTCGGCCAGTTCTTGGCGGCTTAATTGTTCGTCCAGGCCGGCGGGCATGACCGAGACGGTGCCGGGACGCATCTCGGCGATGTCTGAACGGCTGATGCGGACTTCGGCGTTGGGGCCGGTCAGGAGCACGACTTCGTCGGGGCTGTCCTTGCGCAGCACGCCGGTCGAAACCTCGCCGGATTTGGAGATCACCACCATCGGCTCGTAGCTCCGCACGAAACTGGCGCTGGGATAAATGACTGCTTCCAGCAGGTCGCGCTCGGTGCGCACCTGGCCGATTTTGGTCAAGTCCGGACCGACGTTCCCTCCCAGATAGCCGATGGCGTGACAGGTGGAGCAGGCTGCTTTCTGGCTGTTGAAAATACTCTGCCCGCGCCGGATGTCTCCGTCCTTGAGGTTGCTGAGGAGTTCATCGAGGTGCGCTTTTTGTTTGGCGGCATCGACATTGAGCGACGCCAGCAGTTCCGCCCCCGGCCCCTGGACGGCGGCAGGATATTTTGCGAGGAGAGCTTTGAGGGAATCGGCCGGGATGCTGGCCAGGGCCTTGGACTTTTTAAGCGACGCCACCAGCTTGAGGCCGATCTCCTCGCTCCCGTTGTGGTCGAACGCGGCCAGCACTTTTGACAATTCCAACGGACCGGCTTCGGGAATCCGGTCGCACAGATTCAAAAACTGCGGTTCACCCAGCCTGGCCTTGCCCAGAACGGCGGCGGCAGAAGCGCGCCTCAGCAGCGGCGCGTCGGAATTCAAACTGGCGCAAAGGAATTGAAAAACGGGCGGTTCCAAACCCTTGAGAGGCGAGGGAGCCGCGGCCAAGGCTTCCAGTCGCAGGTCAGCCGAGCAAGCGGAGTTGCGAGCGAGGCCAAGCAGTGATTCGGAGAAATCCATGGCATTGGTTTTTGCAGCCGGAACGGAGCGAATGACGGCGATGGCAGCGCGGACGATCTCGTCCTGTCCATCCGCCAGAGCGGTTCGGAGGCCATCGACGCATGAGGCAGGGATTTCCTTGAGCGAGCCTTGCGCCATCGCGTGGAGAACCGTCAAGCGCGATGGCTGGGAAACCCCCGAGCCGCCGAGGTTCTGCGTAAGGAGTGGTTGGATCGCGTCATTCCGGGCGAATTGGGCAAGTTGATGCTCCAGTTCGAGGCGCTCAGGGGCGTTGAGGGCCTTTGAGGAAATCCGTTCACGGAAGAAGCCAACCAAGGAGCCTCCCCACTGCGGACGATGGCCGATGATCCAGGCGGCCGTCTCCCGCAACAGGGAGTCCGTCGAAGCCAGCAGAGGCGTCACCTGTTCGGGCTTTAGCTCGCTGCTCTCCATCTGATCCAGCGCGATTAGCGCGGCTCGCCGAGTGAATGGGCTGAGGGCCTGCAGGCCAGAGGCGGTTGCCGCCGGGTCTGCGATTTCGATCAGCGCGTAAGTCAGCGAATGCTCGAGCACGCGGTCGTGCTTGGTCGAAGAAGCCGCCAGCAACACCGGCACGGCGCCGGGGTCGCCCAACCGGCCCACAGCCTCGGCGGCGGCGCGCTGGAGCGCAGGCTGACTGGCTCTGATCAAGCCGAGCAAGCGAGGCAGCGCGAGGCTGTCGCGCCAAACGCTGGTGGAGTGGATGGCCGCGAGGCAGACGCTTTGATCCTTGTCCTTCAAACCGGTCCGAACAGCCGCGCGCGCTTCCGGAACATCGATGCGCGTGAGCGCCCAAACGGCATTGCGGCGGGCTTCCACCGCGGCCTGCTTGGACTTCGACTGTGTTAGCGCCGCGGCCAGCGCGGAGACGGATTCCTTCCCTTTTTTGGAAAGCTCCTGGATGGTGCGGTTCCGAACCGCTGGACGAGCATCGCCTAACAGTTCCACCAGATCGCCGGGCTTCATCGCCGCCCAGGCCAGCTTCAAACCGCGCGGGTCTTCCACTTTGGGGGCGCCTGTGCGCCGGATGCGGTAGATCGCCCCCAGCACGTCGGGCTTCCAGAGTTGGGAGGTCGGGCAACAAATCTTATACCAGCCTCCGGTATCGACCACCAATAAGCTGCCGTCGGCGTCCTCCAGCACGTCCGTCGGGTGGAAGTCCGTATTGTCGGAAACCAGGAAATCGCTGTCGCGGCTGCGGAAGGTCGCCCCATCCGCTACCAGGACGTGGCGGGTGACCTTGTGCATATTGAACAGCGTGGCGAAAAGATTATCCTGAAACTCGTCGCCAAAAACGCGCGAGTCGTAGCGCGTGAGCGCGCAAGCGGCCGCGGGGCCGAGATGCACCAGGACGGGCATGATGTCGCCGGTGCGTTGATGATCGTCGAGCACGTCGTGGACCTTGCCATAGACGCCTCCGTAGATGGCGTGGATGATGCCGTCGCGTTTGCCGGCTTCCGGGTGCTGCAAAAAAGTCGTGGTGAACAGGCGCTCACCGCTGGGGGTAAACGCGACCTCCACCGGGTTGTCCATCCCACCGGTCATGACCGGCTCGAACTTGCTGCCGTCGGGGCGGCACCGGAAAATGTGCGCGGCCCGGGTCACGAAGGGCGGCTTGCCCGGCCGTTCGTAGGTCTGCTTGGCAAAGGCGCCTTTGCACCAGTAAATCCAGCCGTCTGGACCGAGATATGGCCCGGGCAAATCGTTGGGGCAACCTGTCAGGGTCTTGCCCTGAAACCATTCCTCGCGCTTGTCGGCCACGCCATCGCCATCCGTGTCGGTAAACTTCCAGATGCTCGGCGGCGCGCCCATGTAGAACGAGCCATCGAACCACATCGCCCCTTCCGGGAACATGACCTTGTCGGCGAAAACCGTGCTCTTGTCGAAACGCCCGTCGCCATCCGTGTCCTCCAGGCGGACGACCCGGTGCGGTTTTTCCTCAAGCTGCTTCTGAACTTTGTCGTTCGAGCCTGAAGAATCGGTCACGTAGAGCCGGCCTTGCTCGTCGAAGTCCGCCGAAATAGGCCGGTTTACCGAGGGCGGCCCGGCGACCAGTTCGACCTCGAAGCCGTCGGGCACCATGAAAGTATGGTTGGGGAATTTGAACTGAGCGGCGAACGCAGGGAGGGCGATGCTGAGCGCCGCCAAGACGGAAGACCAGTGAAGAGTGCGTTTCATGGCTTGAATTCTTATCTTGTCCACCCGGCTTTGAAAACAAAAATATGTCAGTCTAGGCGGGGCGCATTCGCGAAATGTCCGCAAGCAGTAGTGGGGCAGGCATCCTGCCTGCCAGCTCGGGCTGCCAGCCCGTGTTTGTCACGCGGGCAAGATGCCCTGCGGCGTCAGGCTGGAAGCCTGCCCCACTACCACCTGACATCTGGCGAATGCGCCCGTGCAAAAAATGGCAACTTGCCGATTTAGCTGGCGTTGCCCGGGTTTGTCTGGTATATAAAGGCCATTCAGTGAAACCAGCCTTGGCCCCCATTCTCACTTGGAAACCCGGCTCTTTCGGGTTGAAAAACGTCTGGATAGGGTTGATTCCTCTTCTGGCCGCCGGAGTCCTTGCCTTCCCGGCCCAAGGCGCGGTTCCTCCCACCATCACGCAGCAGCCGCAGAGTCTCGCGGTGGCGGTGGGCGAAGATGCCACTTTCACCGTCACCGTCACCAACACTGCGACCATGCCGATCAACTATCAATGGCGCAAGGGTTCAATCCCACTGACCAATATTTTACTCAATGCGACCACCTGCTCGTTCACCCTCTTCAACGTGCAGACGAACGTGACCGCCACCAACGGACCGGGCAGCTACCGGGTGGCGATCAGCAACGCGGCGACGCCCATCGCCTTAGTGGGGAGTCCATTGGTTTCGCTCGCTATGATCGCGGCCACCGCTCCAGTGGCCCTGACAGACATCGCCACGGAGATCGCAGGCGACGGAGCTACGCTTAACGGGAGTGTGAATCCGAACGGCCCCACCACCTGGTTTCAATTTAAGTATGGGTTGACTGAGAGTTACGGCAACAGCACGCCTCTGGTCAAAGTTGGAAACGGCACGAACTTGCTCCCGGTAAGCGCAGGCACCGCTGGTCTGATCGCAGCTAAGACATATCATTACCAGCTTGTGGCGAGCAACCGGGCGGGGATGAGTGCCGGAGCAGACCAGACTTTCACGACCACGGACACCCTCCTGCCTCCACCGCTGGCGGCGGCGTTGCCGTCCCCAGCGGTCGGCATTGCCACCGCCGTATTGAATGGGACGGTAAATCCAAACGGAGGGTATGCCGGCGTTTATTTTGAGTATGGGCCGACGACCAATTACGGCAATACCGCCATCACAAATATCGTGCATGGCAGCGAGTGGGTTTTGGTGAGCACTTTTCTGGCAGGTTTAAGCACCGAGACAGCCTATCACTGGCGAGTGGTGGCGTTTAATTCATCAGGTGCAACCTTCGGAGCAGACCAATTGTTCCAGACATTTCCGATGCCGGAGGCCGTGACTCTCCCGATTAGTCGCATCACCATCAATGATCTCCTGCTCACCGGCAGTGTCAACCCCCACGGTGCCGAGGCCAGCGTGCATTTCGAGTATGGTGGGACCACTCAATATGGGAGTAGCACCGCGCCCGTTGACGTGGGGAACGGCACGGAGGCGATCCTGGTAAGCAACCTTGTCGCCCGATTGCCTGGTTACACGAATTATCACTTTCGACTCGTCGTGGTCAACGCCGGAGGTACGGTCTATGGGGCCGACGAGACGTTCCTGCTCGATGGAGCACCTCCATTAAATTTCACAACCCTGGCAGGCGATGCAGGCGGCATCGGTTCTGTCGATGGGATGGGAAGCGCCGCGCGCTTTTCTGGTCCCACTGGCGTGGCAGTAGATGGCGGAGGCAACGTATATGTGGCGGATAGCGACAATAACACCATCCGCAAGATTACACCAACTGGAATGGTGAGCACTCTGGCAGGTCTGGCGGGCCAGTCGGGCTGCGTGGATGGAACGGGCAGCGCAGCGCGGTTTTTTGCACCTGTGGGTCTGGACGTGGACAGCGCCGGCAACGTCTATGTGGCGGATGGCGATTTTAACATCCGGAAGATCACTCCCACAGGAGAAGTAAGCACGCTGGCGGGGCTACCGGGCAGTTCTGGGAGTGCGGATGGCACCGGGAGTGATGCGCGGTTCGCGTATCCGTTTGACGTGGCAGTGGACACGACCGGCAACATCTTCGTGGCTGATTGGTATAATTACACTATCCGGAAGATAACCTCGCGAGGCGTAGTGACGACGGTGGCGGGTCTGGCGCGGACTTCGGGGACCACAGATGGAACCGGTAGCGACGCCCGATTTTATGAACCTAATAGCGTTGCAGTGGACACTGTCGGCAACCTCTACGTGGCGGATTTGGGCAACCATACAATCCGCAAAATCAGTCCGGGCGGCGTCGTGAGCACGCTGGCGGGACAGGCCGGCAGGACTGGGGCTGCAGATGGCAGCGGCACTAACGCGCAGTTTTATTTTCCGCGTGGCGTGGCGGTGGACAGCGCGGGGTACGTGTATGTGGCCGATCAGTACAACCACACCATCCGAAAAATAACTCCAAACGGAGTAGTGACCACGCTGGCAGGTTCGGCAGGCAGTTATGGGAGCGTGGATGGAACCGGCAGCGACGCACGATTTAACTATCCATTTGGCATAGCGGTGGACAACGCCGGCTTTTTGTATGTGGGGGATTCTGACAATAACACGATACGGAAGATCACACCGGACGCCACGGTGAGCACACTGGCGGGCCTGGCACCCACCAGAGGCAGTGCGGACGGCACGGGCAGCGCCGCCCGGTTTTACAATCCGGCTGGTGTGGCGGTGGACGCCGCCGGCAACACTTATGTCACCGATTCCCGGAATTCTACGATCCGGAAGATCACGACAGAAGGGCAAGTGAGCACGCTGGCGGGGCTGGCGGGCGCTAACGGAAGCACTGATGGGACGAACAGCGAAGCGCGCTTCACTGAGCCACAGGGCATCGTGGTGGACAGCGTCGGCAACATCTATGTGACGGATGCTTACGCCACGATACGGAAGATCACGCCGGATGGGGTGGTAAGCACCCCGGCTGGCATGGCAGGCAGCTATGGAACCAACGATGGGGCGGCCGGCACCGCGCGCTTTGGCGGTCCCGCCGGCATGGTCTTCGATAAAGATAACAACTTGTATGTCGTGGACTCGTATAATCATGCGATTCGTAAGATCACGCCAGGGTGGGTTGTGAGCACGCTGGCGGGGCGGCCGGAAACAGAGGGGAGCGCCGATGGGATAGGCAAGGCATTGCGCTGGACAGCGCTGGCAACCTTTTTGTCGCGGATGCGGGTAATCACACGATTCGGAAGATCACAACGCTCGGAGTCGTGAGCACGCTGGCGGGGCGGGCAGGTAATCCAGGAAGTGCCGATGGAACAGGGGCTGGGGCGCGATTTAATGTTCCACAAGGCCTGGCCGTGGACAGCGCTGACAACCTCTATGTTGGTGATACTTCCAACCATACCATCCGAAAGGTCACACCGGCCGGCGTAGTCAGCACGGTGGGGGGACTGTATCAGGATACGAATGGCGATTCCTATCCCGATGGCGGCTTTGCGGACGGAACGGGCAGCGACGCGCGTTTTAATAACCCCACCGGACTGGCGGTAGACAGCGCCGGGAACTTGTACGTCGCCGACACCTACAACCAGAGGATTCGACGCGGCACACCCGTGGAGATTTACATCACCCAACAACCTGTGAGCCAGACTGTATTTGAGGGGCAAACGGCGACGTTCAAAGTAGAGGCGAGCAGCACACTGCCGCTGACGTATCAGTGGCGTTTGAATGGCGTAAACCTCGCCAATGCCACAAATCCCGTGCTGACGCTGACTATGACTGCCACGAATCAAGCGGGCGATTACAGCGTGGAAATCAACAGTGCAGCAAGCTCTGCGCTCAGCGCGGTGGCGAACCTTGCCGTGCTTCGCGGCGCCCCCAGTCTCAGCATTAACGGCCAACCCCAAAGCCAAACAGCCGCCCCAGGGACGAGCGTCACCCTCAGTGTAAGCGCGGCCGGAAGACCGCCGCCACAATACCAATGGCGGCGGAATGGTGTTAACATTCCCGGTGCAGTTGAGGCAGCAATCACGTTGACCGACGTGCAAGCGGTGGATGGCGGCCAGTATAGCGTGGTGGTAGCCAGTTCTTCCGGAGTCATCACGAGCGAATCCGCAGACCTGGTAGTGACAACCTCCGTGCTGCCGCTGTCGGATAATTTCGCCGATGAGCTGATCACCGGATCTATTTCCGGACTGGGCAGCGGCAGCAATCGCAATGCAACCAGGGAATTGGGTGAGGTGAACCATGCGGGGAAGGTTGGTGGGACATCGGTCTGGTACGGCTGGTGGGCCCTTGGGGACGGCGTCGTCACTTTCAGCACGCTAGGAAGTAGTTTCGATACCCTGTTGGCCGTCTATACCGGGAGCAGCTTGGAGAATCTGACGGAAGTCGCCAGTGACGACGACCGAGCCGGGTTCTCGAACAGCGAAGTGGCGTTCCAAGCCGTGGGGGGCACCTTCTATCATATCGCCATCGATGGTTTCGGCGGTGGAACGGGCAACATCGTTTTGAGTTGGAACCTGGACAGCACAGTCTCGGGCTTGCCGATCTTCCTTGCGCAGCCGCTAAGCCAGACGGTCACGAATGGCTCGACGGCATCATTTACTGCACAAGTTTCGAGCCGAACGCCTGCACGTTACTACTGGTTTTACAACTGCGATTTGATTTCAACAACCAACAATCCGACGGCGACCAACAGCACGTTGATTGTCCCCAACGTGCGATCCGCCCAGGTTGGGCGCTACACCGTGCGCGTGATAAACAGTGCATTTTGGGTGGTGGAAAGCCGGCCGGCATTTCTGGAAATCGGAAAAGTGGCTGAAGCAATATCAAGGGATAAATTTGAGGATCTTTTCTTCCCACCAGATGCCTTCAGCGGCGCTCTGCCCATCGCAACAAAAGGAGGGCCACTGGCTGGCTCTGCTCCGACTAGCGCCTTCGTATCGGTGGCGGCTGGCACGCTCTCTTCGCAAGTCCTGAACAACTTTGGCGCGGCCACCCAGCAGGGGGAATCCAACCATTGCGGCGTCATCGGCGGCAGCTCCAAGTGGTTTGGACTTCAACCGACCAATGACGGGGTGCTGCTGATCGACACCATTGGCAGCGCCATTGACACTGTGCTCGCAGTCTATACGGGCACGAATCTGTTCAGTCTGAGTCTGGCGGCCTGCGACAACAACAGCGCTCCGGATGGGGTGCGCAGCCAGCTCCGCTTGAACGCGCAACGCGGGACGCGATATTCGGTGGCCATCGACGGAGTGAACGCCGCCCAAGGCGTCATCAATTTGAACTGGGGATTGGGCACCCCGCCGGTGTTGGTGGCGCAGCCAGTGACGAACCTCACCACACACTTGAGCGACAACCTGACGTTGAGCGTGAGCGTCTCCAGCGCGATTCCAGCGCCCGATTTCCAATGGCGTTTGAACGGGAGGAATATCGCCGGGGCGACGAACTCCAGTTTGAGTTTGAACAACCTGCAAAGCTCGGAAGCGGGAGTCTATAGCGTGGTGGTGGGGAATTTTGTGGGAACGGTCACCAGCACGATTGCGAATGTGGCCGTCGCGCTGCCCATCCAGGTGCGTTATGAACTTTCGCGCAACAACGGCCACGTCCAATTCCGGCTGTTAGGTCCAGCCAGCGATGGCACGGTAGTGGAAACCTCCTACGACTTGATTCACTGGATCCCTATTTATACGAACGCCATTGCCGGCCTTCCGTTGAATTTCCTGGATGCTCCCGCCGCGGATTCTGCTCGGCGCTTCTATCGGGTCATGCCCGAGCGGTAGCAGCATTCCGTGATCCCTGCGAATCCAGGGACCTTTTGGTACATTCTCAGGAGCCGCCCTCTGCGCGGATCCACCGCCAGCGACCGAAACA
>WNFM01223688.1_pt3 | contig 11609 bp, 12 predicted proteins | sample 5400271 | NCBI WGS metagenome assembly WNFM01 (sample SAMN13153352, study PRJNA577476) | soil metagenome | isolation source: 60 cm saprolite on Douglas fir-dominated hillslope | place: USA:California | collected 2013-09-17 | reverse complement strand
GGAGCCGGACATTCTCCTCAAGCGGCGAAAGGACCTCATCGGTATCGTCGTCATCACAAGGTGCCGGCCCATCCTCACGAAGAGCATCGTCCAGCAGCGAGAGAGCATCATCGACAGGTTCGTCGATCCAAAGGGAGGGTTCAACGCGGCGGCTCTGCCTGTGCGGCGAATGATCTAATTTCATACCGACACTCCAATTCAAATGATTTAGCATTCCCCCAGTCGCCTGTTCGCGCAGATCAAGTGATTTGAGTCGGCCGGCAAATCTTGGACGAAAATTGGAAGCCCAGTGCGACAAGACCGGCTACAAAGCGGCGGCATTGCGGCACCAAGGGCATTGTTAATCTTCTGCTGCTTTCGCCCATTTCAATTTCGACCGTTTCAGCTGCATGACATCGAATACGCTACGCTTGAGCGCGGCCTACCCAGCCGACCAGAAAAGGAAAGCTTTAACCAGGATGAACCTCCCGGAGGCTTTGTGTGCTGCCGGGAATGTCGTTGACCGAATTCTGAAAAGAGATGTTACGGAATAAATCGGCCAATGGCCGATCGAACGCGGCCCCCAACAAATTTCGCTCGTGAACTTGTTCGGGGGACGGGCGCGCTGAGATCCTACTCCGCAACCCAGCGGGCTCTCTGTTTCTTTGCCTCGCGCTCTTCCTGCAATTCAGACCAGACTCGACTTGCCGCGGCTGAGTACTTCGCCGGCGCCTTTGATCCCGACGATCTTTCCATTGTCCGCTACGACCTTACCCCGTGCGATGGTCATGATCGGCCAGCCTGTTACCTCAAATCCTTCCCACGGCGTATAATCAGAACCGTGATGAAGATCAGATTGCCGGATTGTTTTCTTGAGCTTCGGATCCCACAGAACGATATCGGCGTCAAAACCGACGCCGATCGAGCCCTTGCGTGGATATAGACCATAGATCCGCGCATGATTGGTTGAGGTAAGCTCCACAAATTTCTGTAGACTGATTCTCCCCTTCGACACGCCCTCGGAGAAGAAGATCGGCAGCCGCGTCTCCACGCCGGGAATTCCGTTCGGTACCCAGCGAAACGACGTGCGCGAATTCGGCGTCATCTTGCCCTTGGGATCGTCATACCGAAACGGGCAATGATCGGAAGAAAACGTCTGAAAGACGCCACTTGTGATTCCCTCCCAGATCGCCTGCTGGCTTTCCTTGTCACGCGGCGGCGGCGAACAGACATACTTGGCGCCGCTAAAGTCCATGTTCAGGCCCTTCATATCGTCGGCGGTCAACGTGATATATTGTGGACAGGTCTCGGCGTGTACTGGCAGACCCCGTTGCTGCGCCCAGCGCACCTGCTCCATCGCATCCCTGCCCGATACGTGTACGATCATAATCGGAACGCCAACGATCTCGGCATGGCTGATCGCGCGATGTGTCGCCTCACGTTCGACGATTTGAGGCCGCGACGCGCCATGAAAATACGGTGCGATATGCCCTTCCCGCTCCAACCTCTCAGTCAAGTGCCGGATGGCGTCGTAACCCTCGCAATGCACCATCACAAGCGCCTGCTCGCGGCGAGCCACTTCGAACACTTCGAGCAGCTGCTTGTCGCTCAGTACAAGGTCATCATAGGTCATGAAAACTTTGAAGGAGGTGTAGCCGTCCTTCACGAGCGCCGGCAGTTCCTGACCAAGAACGACCGCCGTCGGATCAGATATGATCAGATGAAACGAGGTATCAATGTAGCATTCGCCCGCGGCGAGCTTGCGATATTCTTCGACACAGGCGCGAAGCGACGAGCCTTTGATCTGCAGCGCAAACGGCAGGATCGTGGTGTTGCCCCCGGCTGCGGCGGCGCGTGTGGCGGAAGCGAAATCGTCGGCCATCACAACATCGGGGCCAGACGGCTGCGAAATATGGACATGGCTGTCGATGCCCCCCGGAAGCACCAGCAAGCCAGTCGCGTCGATCTCGTGCGCCGCGCCCTGAATGCTGTCCGCGATGCTGACAATGCGGCCATCGCGAATGCCGATATCAGCCCGGAATTCGTCGCTCGCAGTTGCTATCGTGCCGCCTCGAATGGCGAGATCAAACTGTGCCACGTCAAATGCCTCCAGGTAAACTCAAACAAGTGGATCTAAACAAGCGGGACCCGAAAGACCCGTCCCCAGCCCGACAAGGATCTCGGATCCGCACCGGCAAGCGACATCGTTCGCCACAGCGTGACGGCGACGGAATCGAGAATCAAGACATTCAGTTCGCGTTCCAGCGGCACGGCGACGGCCGCGCCCTCCATATTCGTGCAGAGAACCACGACCGCGTCGCATCCATCCTTGACCACAGCCCGGATCATGTCGGCGATCTCAGCCGGTGTAACCAGCCCAAACGAGAAATTGTCGCGGAGCCCCAGATGCCGCTCGGCGTGACAGGGAACACCGGCTTCCGCCCAAACCTTGCCGATCCGCGTCTGAACATCGTCGGTGTAGGGCGTCACCAGGCCGACGCGTTTCGCCCCATGCGCCCGCACCGCATCGATGCAGGCAAGAGTCGATGTCGTGGCCGGCTTTCCGGTCCGCGCAGCGATCGCCTCGCAAAGACTCTTGTCGCGCTCGATCCCAAGCCAGCTCGCCGAGGTACCGTTCCAGGCCATGGCGTCGACCTTGGCGTCAGCCAGCAAGTCCGCGGCCGGCAACATCAATGAAGAATCGAATTGATGGAGTGCGCTTACATCGAGCGCGATCTCGGTCACACGAAACCGCTGGAAATGCACACTGATCCCCGCGATACCGCCGAGCATGGCATAGGTCACCGGCTCAAGAACGGTATTGGACGAGGGCGTCAGCATACCGAGGCGTTTTCGCATGTCGCTCATTCTGCGCTACGGCTTTGGTTTATCAAGGTTGATTTACGCAAGGCTAGGACGCCAGCGCACCGCGCGTCGATTCTTCACGGATCAGTGCGAGGACGCGGCGCTTGGCGTCGTTGAACTCGGGGCTCGTGATATCGCGCGGGCGCGGCATACCGAACGTGACGGATTCGCGGATACGCCCCGGCCTGCGGGTCATGACGACGATCTTGTTGCCGAGCACCAGCGCCTCATCGACGCTGTGCGTGACGAACACAATTGTACAGCGGTGCTTTTGCCAGATCGCCACCAGTTCTTCCTGCATTTCGAGTTTGGTCTGGGCGTCGAGCGCTGCAAACGGCTCGTCCATCAGGATGACGCGCGGATTCATCAACAGCGCGCGCGCGATGCCGACCCGCTGGTTCATTCCGCCAGACAATTCGGAGGGATGATGGTTTTCGAATCCCCGCAACCCGACGAGATCGATGAACTCCATCGCCCTTTGGTGCCGCTCCTGCTTGCCCACGCCCTTCAGTTTCAGGTGGAACGCGACATTGTCTATCGCGGTCAGCCAGGGCATCAGCGTCGGCTGCTGGAAAACTACGCCACGGTCCGAGCCGGGTCGCTCGACGATCCTGCCGTCGACCAGCGCCTGCCCAGACGTCGAATGTTCAAAACCGGCGATAATGTTGAGCAAGGTCGATTTGCCACAACCCGACGGACCAAGCAGGCAAACGAAATCGTTCGCGTCGATATCGAGGTCGATGTTGTCCAGCGTCAGCAGTTCACGACCTCGTTTGGGATCGGAAAATACCTTGACGATGTTGCGAAGTTCGATGGCGGCCATCACCCGGCCCTCCCCTGCACGGTCGTGGTCCGCTGCCAATGCAGTAATCGCCCCATCAGCGCCTTGATGCCGAGATCGGACAGATATCCGAGCAGACCGATCGAGATCATAGCGGCAAGCACGATATCGTAACGAAGGAAGTAGTAGGAATCCCAGAGAACGTAGCCAAGGCCACTTTTGACTGCGACCATCTCTGCAGTGACTGTCAACATCCACGCCGAACCGATCGCAATACGAAGCCCCGCAAAGATCGACGGCAGCGCCGCTGGAAAAACGATATTCGTCAACAACTGCCGCTCGCTGGCCCCCATCATGGCGCCAGCACGGACGAGATTATGGTCGACGGTCTTCACGCCATGGATGGTATTCATCAGGACGGGAAAGAAGGCGCCGAGGAAGACAAGGAAAATCGCCGGCTTGTCGGCGATGCCAAACCAGATGATCGCGAGCGGGATCCAGGACACCGGTGGAATCGGCCGCAGCATCTGCAGCGTTGGCTCAAGCGTTTTTTCAAACAGGCGCGACCAACCGATCGCGACACCCGCCAGAATCCCCATTACGCTTGCCAGGGCGAAGCCACCGAAAACGCGCAGCGCGCTGGCAAGGGCGTCGCGCGCCCAATGTCCGGAATAGGTCTGCGTCGTCTCGTCGAAGCCGAAGACCCAGTCGCCCAGTGCATGCAACACCGCGCTCGGCGCCGGCAGCAGCGCCGGCGGCAGATATCCAGATCGCGCGAAAGCTTCCCAGCCCGCGATCAAGAGTGCCGGGACGATGAACCGTTCCAACCCTTGCAGTGCGCGGGATGCGCGCGCCGCCGGCTTGACGGGAGAAACTTCAATAACCGAGGTCATTTTTCTTCTTCCCGGTAGCCTGCTCCAGGAATGAATAGTCCATGTTCTTCTCGGCCTCGGCGGACACATCCTTGGTGATGTATTTGAGGTCGCGCATCATGGCCGCAATGGCCAGGGTTTGCGGCCGGTGGATCGCGGCATCAGGCGTTGCGTTCTTCAGCGCCTCGGCAGCGACGGTCTTGTCGAGCCCGGTCAGCTTGTTGATAACGTCGATCCAGGGGCCCTTGTCGGCAGACAGCCTGTCGTTGAGTTCGACAACCGCACCTACGACTCCCTGAACGCCGGGTCGCAGGCTCGCGATGACATCCGAACGGGTAACGATCAGGTTGGTGAGGTTGCCGGCAGCCTGGTCGTAGGGGAAAACAAAATGTTTGCCGGCACCGGAGAGCCTGATCTGAGAGGCGAAAGGCTCAACCGAGCAGACCATGTCGATCTCGTCGCGCTGCAGGGCTGCGAAGTGGTCGGCAGGGTTCGGGATGTTGACGAACTGAATATCCTTGTTGGGATCAATCCCTTGCTTCAGGAAGGCGCCGCGCATGTGAATGTCCTGAGCGTTGCCGCGCGAGGCCGCAACTTTGAGCGGTTGTCCATCAGCCTTCCCCTTGGCAACCAGCGCCTTGAAAGCGGTCCAGTCGTCTCCCTCCAGCGAGAGCTTCTTTGATGACAGACACTCGGAGCCGCCATTGATCTGGCCGGAGATCGCGACAACGTCGAAGCCTTTGTCGAGCGCTGTCACATAGTGAAGATAGGTCACCTGCGCGACATCGATACTTTTCGATACCAGCGCGGTCAGAACGTCGTTGCCGGAATTGAATCCGGTGGCTTCGATCTCGACGCCCTTGGCAAGACCGGGAGTGAGGGACATCGGAAGGCAGTGCGCGCATTTCGCGAAGCCGAGCTTAATCTTCGGTGTTTCGGCGGAAGCCGTTGTCAGACCTGCCAGCAGCGTCGCGACCAGCAACAGTGTTCCGCACAAGAACTTCGTCATCGTCATGCTCCGTTGATGGCGCCTGCGACGCCGTTTCTCGATCATCCATGCCTCATCGCAGCGGCGCAATGGCAAATCTGTACTCTGCATACACTTTATTCGATATGCCATTGTTTTCAGCGATATATGCTAGTATTTCGAGCAAGGCGAAGGACAGGTGATCAGCTAGCATTGGCGCAAATGAAGAGGCGAGACGCGTGCGCAAAAGAACGGACGTCGATAGCGGGCGGAAGACGATCAAGCTCAAGCGGACGGGTCTGCATCTCCGCGCGGCGGACCGAATGCGGGCCATGATCATCCGGGGAGAACTCGAGCCTGGGTCTTCGACGCAAGAAACTAAGCTCTCCGAATCACTCGGGGTTTCGCGGACCCCGCTGCGGGAAGCCATGAAAGTCTTGGCTGCGGAAGGGCTGGTGGAATTGCGTCCGAACCGTAGCCCTCGCATCGCGGAGCTAGACATGGACGGCGTCTTCGAACTGTTCGAAGCAATCGCCGGCATCGAGCGACTGGCCGCCGAACTGGCTGCGCAACGCGCAACTGCGCGGGAATTACAGCGCCTTCGTACCCTTCAGCAGCGCATGGAAGCGCACCATCGGGATCGCAGACTGGACGACTATTTCGCCATCAATGGCGAAATACATTCGCTAATCGTGCGGGCGGCCCGCAATGCGCCCTTGCGCGAGGCTCACGAGATGTTGCTATCGCGGGCCGAACGCGCGCGCTATCTCGCGCTCGGCGCCGAGCGACGCTGGAGCAATTCGGTCGAGGAACATGCCGCCATTCTCGCCGCGCTGGAAGCCCGCGACGGCGAAACCGCCGGCCGTCTCCTCTCCGCGCATGACCAACGGACGGGCGTGGCGTTGCGGCAGGTGCTCGGCAAATCCGCTCTCAGCCGGCCGGCGGCCTGACCATGAAGATACTTCTGCTAAATCCCAATACCCGTGCCGACATCACCGAACTGATGCTGGCGGTTGGACGCCCCGTTGCCGCGCCTGGAACGTTGCTTGTACCCGCTACGGCACCACGCGGCGTGCCGTACATATCGACGCGCACGGAAGCGCAGATCGGCGGGGCCGTCGCGCTCGAGATGCTCGCGGAACGGCACACCGAGGTTGATGCCGCCATCATTGCGGCATTTGGCGATCCCGGGCTTTTTGCTGCGAGGGAGCTCTTTGATATTCCCGTTGTAGGTATGGCCGAGGCCGCCATGCTTACGGCCTGCATGACAGGGCGCCGGTTCGGCATCGTGACGTTCGCCCGGGCACTTGGACCCTGGTACGAAGAGTGCGTGCGTTCACATGGCCTGTGGGAGCGATGCGCCGGCATCCGCACGCTCGATGGCCCGTTCCGAGAAATCTCCGAGGTCGGGACCGACAAGGAAGACATGCTGGTCGAACTGGCAGAGCGTTCCGTCGAGAAAGACGAGGCAGACGTACTGATCTTCGCAGGCGCGCCGCTGTCCGGCCTGGCGGAACGTGTCGCTGAACGGATTCCTGTGCCGGTGATCGATCAGGTCGTTGCCGCCGTCAAGCAGGCTGAAGCTATACTTGCGCTTCGCTTGCGGAAGGCGACGGCAGGCACATTCCGCAGGCCCGACGCCAAACCGACCAGCGGCCTCGCCGGTCCTTTGGCTGCCCGTCTAGAACATCGCAAAGTCTGATCAGAGAGGAGGTCGACGGTGAGAAAAGCCAAGCTCTTTTTCGATCCTTCGACCCAACGCAAAAAGTTCGGACTCCCGTCCCGGTGCGGCAACGATCTGGACGCCGAACGGCTTTTCGTCCACGCGCCGTGGCGTCGGCAAGGTGAGGACCGGGAAACCGACCAGCGAGACAATGAAGGTAACCGCGAGATAGTCGATCGGCGTCTCCATGTTCTTGCCGTCGATCTGCATCACCTCGCCCGCGCTGTTCTCCCATGGGAGGACGGAAGCAGCCGGCGCCACGAGGAAATCGGTGCGCGCAAACAGATCGCAAAAGCTTCGGTAGACAGCAGTACGACCGCGTTCGGCGGACAGATAATCCTGCGCCGTAAGCCGCCCGCCCGCCTCGATATTCCAGACTACCGTCGGCGTGAGTTCAGCCCGCCTTGTCTTCAACAACGCGCCGTAGCTGTCGGCGACATGCGCGGCTCGCAATGTCCTGAACGCCTCGATGGCGTCGCTGCAATCCGGAGCGGATTGCTCGATATCCACGATCCCGGACAACGCATCGCAGGCGGCAGAAAACCGGGATCGAACGGCGCCGGCGACTGGTGCTACGCCGAAATCGGGCGTGACGGCGAGCCGCACCCGCCGGGTGCTCGACAAGACGCCGGGCACGCTCCCGGCGCACAGCGGATCGCGGCTGTCGCGCCCGGCGCAGGCAGTAAGCACCAGTTCGAGATCATCAACATTGCGGCCCAGAAAACCGTGCGTGGCGAGCATGTCCCAGCCGAGGGCGCGGGTGGGTACCGGTATCCGGCCAGGCGTCGGACGGATCGAGACGACATCGCAGAAACTTGCCGGCGTGCGCACCGAACCGCCGAAGTCGGTGCCGTGCGCCAACGCCGACATACCGGTCGCCACGGCAACGGCGGAGCCGCCCGAAGAGCCGCCGGACGTCAGCGCCGGATCGAATGGATTGCGCGTCGGTCCGCAGAGGCGATTGGCGCATACCGCCCCAAAGCCGAATTCAGGTGTGTTGGTCTTGCCAATGATAACCGCGCCGGCCTGCCGAAGCCGAGCGACCACCAGTTCGTCGTGATCGGGGATATGGCTCTCGAACAGCGACGATCCATAGGTCGTTCGCAGTCCCTTTGTGTTTGTGAGATCCTTCACCGCGACGGGAATGCCATGCAGAGGGCCGATCGGCCCGCGTGCCGCATCGCAAGCGGCGGCCTGACGGTGCGCACCCTCGGCATCGACGGTCAGGAAAGCCGAAAGCTGGCCGTCGTGTGCGGCGATCCGGGCGAGATGCGCATCGAGCGCATCACGTGCCGAAATCTCGCGCCCAGCCAACGCCTTGCCAAGCGCCATCGCGGTCAACTCGCAGGGGTCTTCACCGATCGTCATGGCGCAAGAATGCACGAACTCCCTGGAAATGACGATAGCCTAGGCACGAGACTTGCTTACTCTTCGAAGTCGGGAGGAGTACTTTATGGCTGAAGCGCAGGGCGGCCGTTCCCTTGTCCTTGACGCGATCACGCACCGTTATCCCGGTGGCGCGGCGGCGGTTGAAAACATCAATCTCGACGTGAAGGGCGGTGAAATCATCGCCTTGCTCGGCCCGTCCGGCTGCGGAAAGACCACGCTGCTGCGTATCGTCGCAGGGTTCATCGCGCAAACCGAAGGGCGTATCATCATTGGCGACGACATCGTCGATGCGTTGCCACCGAACCGCCGCGCGGTGGGTATCGTCTTTCAGAACTATGCGCTGTTTCCGCACCTGACGATTGCCGAAAACGTCGCCTATGGACTTGCCGCGCGCGGTGTCGATGCTGCAACGCAACGGCGCGAGGCGCAGCGCCTGCTCGATCTTGTCCAGCTTCCGTCGATGGGAGAGCGCCTGCCACGCCAGCTTTCCGGCGGCCAGCAACAGCGCGTGGCGCTGGCGCGCGCGCTGGCAATCAAGCCGTCGATCCTGCTGCTCGATGAACCCTTCGCCGCGCTCGACAAAAATCTGCGGCTCGACATGCAGATTGAGGTCAAGCGGTTGCAGCGCGTCTCCGGAATCACGACACTCATTGTCACGCATGATCAGGAGGAGGCCTTGTCGATGGCCGACCGCGTCGCCGTCCTGAGCCAAGGCCGGCTGGAACAATTCGGATCGCCTTCCGATGTCTACGACCGGCCGCAAACCTTGTTCGTGAACACGTTCGTCGGTTCGACGAACCGCATGCCAGGCACCGTTGTTTCGGCCGACCGGACCACCGCGAAAGTACGACTGGACGCTGGCGCCGAAATCATTGCCCGACCGGCATCGGGCGCCATTGCGGATTTGTATTCGACCCGAGCATCTGCAATTCGTCACCGACAATAGCGGTTTTGCCGGCGTGGTCGGAATGGCGCTGCCGCTCGGCGCTACCGTCGTCCACGAAGTGAAAACCGCGGATGGCTCGGGCGTGAAGGTATCGCAGGCACGATTCGGCGAGACCCGCCTGTTGGAGAATGGCGTCGCGGTGCGCGTCGCACCGCTCGCGCCCGCGCTTGCCAACGTCTTTCCAGCATCGGTTTAAACGCGGCGTCAACCTAGGAACGGGAGTACAGCATCATGATCAACCGCAGAAGCCTTCTAACCACCGCATTGACGCTCGGCGCCATGAAGGCGTTCCCCGGACTGAGTTATGCGCAGGCCCGCCCGCTGGTGTTTGCCACCTTCACCGGAAGCTGGGAGGAGGCACACAAGGCGGTGCTCGTTCCGGCGTTCCGCAAGGCGAACGCCGACGCGGCGATCGTTCTCGATCCGATGCTGTCAGTCGACCAGATCGCGAAGGTGAATGCAGCGCGCGCCAATCCGCCGATCGATGTCATGCTGCACGATCCCGGCCCAGCTCTCGTCGCCATCGGTCAGGATCTCGTCGAGCCCTACCCGGTCGAAAAGAGCACCTACTACAAGGACCTGATTGCCGAAGCGCAGGAGCCGATGGGGCCTGCGCCGTTCTTCCAGGTGGTTGGTCTTACCTACAACCCCGAGACGATCAAGACCGCGCCGACCTCGTGGGCCGACCTTTGGAGGCCGGAATTCAAGGGCAAAGTCGGCATCACTAATCTCAATTCAACGCTCGGCACGGGATGGCTCGTCGAGATCGCAAGGATGCATGGAGGCTCCGAAGCCAATGTCGACCCCGGCTTCAAGGCGCTGGAGGCGCTAAAGCCCAACTTGGCAGCGGTCGCCGCCAATCCAGGCGCCCTCGCAACGCTTTTCCAGCAAGGACAGATCGACATCTCCCCCGGAAACTTTAACGCCATTCAGATCCTCAAGGCGCGTGGCGTTCCCGTTGAATTCGTCGCCCCGAAAGAAGGCGCTATCGCCTTCAAGACCACGATCCATGTGGTCAAGAACTCGCCGAACAAGGATCTTGCCTTCAAACTGATCGAGGCGGCGCTTTCGCCGGAGGTCCAGACAACCCTGATGAATTCGCCCTATCTGATCGTACCGACGAATTCCAATGTCCCGATGGGAGGCGAGATCGCACGTGTCCTGGCGAAAGACACAGCGGAGTTGAAGAAGAAATTCGTGTTCCAGGACTGGAAGAAGATCAACGAGCAGCGCTCGGCCTGGATAGAGCGGTTCAACCGCGAAATCAAGATCTGAGGACGGCGATGGCTGCTGCATCGGCACCGCGTGACGTGACATCCTACGGGATCGGGCTGGCCGTACCGCTGGCCCTGTTCTTCCTGGTGTTCTTTGTCGCGCCGCTGGTGCAGCTGTTCATCCTCTCTCTGCATAACGATACGGCCGGTGTCGTCTGGGGCATCGGCCAATACGCTCATTTCCTCACTGACCCCTTCAGCCTGAGCGTGCTGGGCTCGACACTGCTGTTGGGAGTGGAAGTGACGGCGCTGTGCCTAGTGCTGGGATTCCCGATCGCCTGGCTCTATCACCGCGTCGGCTCCAGAGTGCAGACGCTCCTCATTCTCATCGTCCTGTTGCCACTCCTGACCAGCGTCGTCGTGCGCACCTTTGCCTGGATCGTGATCCTGGGGCGCCAGGGAATCGTCAACTCGACACTGCTTTCGATCGGCGCCATCGAGACCCCGTTGCGGCTTCTCTACACCCAGTTGGGGGTGGTCGTTGCGCTAGCCCAAGTGCAGATGCCGCTGATGACGCTACCGCTCATTACCGCGCTCGGCCGGATCGACATGAACCTCGAGGATGCGTCCTGCTCGCTCGGCGCGGGGAGCTGGCGCACCTTCTGGAAGATCGTGCTGCCGTTGTCGCTGCCGGGCGTGATCGCCGGATGCACGCTCACCTACGCCGCCGCCATCACCGCCTTCATTACCCAGTCACTCGTCGGCGGCGGACAGATGTTGTTCATGCCAATGTATCTCTATCAGCAGGCCTCGACGTTGCAGAACTGGCCGTTTGCCTCAGCGATCTCGATCATCTTTCTTGTAGCGGTGCTC
>WNFM01021112.1_pt2 | contig 11609 bp, 13 predicted proteins | sample 5400271 | NCBI WGS metagenome assembly WNFM01 (sample SAMN13153352, study PRJNA577476) | soil metagenome | isolation source: 60 cm saprolite on Douglas fir-dominated hillslope | place: USA:California | collected 2013-09-17 | reverse complement strand
CGTTTGAAACAAAGAGCGGGCGGGACGCCCGCGCTCCCAGCGTTCCCCCTCTCACGCCGCGCGCCAGCGCGGCACCAGTTTGAGCGCATTCTCGCGGTCGATTTTCCGGAGATCCTCCTGCCCGAAGATTTCGGCGAGCTCTTTCGCATGTTCCGCTCCGGTGCGGTACGGATAATCGGAGCCGAACACGATCTGCGACACCGTGACCATCTTGGTCAGCGACGCCATTGCGACCGGGTTGGCAGCCTGCGCGGTGTCGTGATAAAACCGCGCGAGTTCTGCCATCACGCCTTCGCGCGTATCCTCAGTCCGGCGCAGCTCCGCCGTCGTAGGCGGCCTTGCGGCGGTAGAGCCCGCGCAGGGTGCCGGAATCCCACTCGATGTCGGCAATGCGCCACTCATTGCCGGAGCGGAGCAATTCGAGAACAATCAGCTTACGGTGCCGATCGTCTTGAGCGCACCGGTATCCTTCACTTCGATGGAGAGATTTGAAATATCCCAATCCTGATGACCGATGAAGGGGTCGCCGGCCAGCACCGGCGGCTCGCCACGCTTTGCCGCCGTGGCCCGATCCTCCAGAATTAGCGAAGCAAGACCGACGGTGAAATAATTGCGTACCAATTTGGCGTCGGTGAGCGCTACCCCTGCGGCATCCCCGGACGATTTGCCGAGATAGTGCTCATAAATCGAGCTGAGGAATACCTTGGCGGGCGACTCTTTACCGGCTCGCTTCTTGCGAGCCAACGCCGGCAGGGCGGGAAATGCGAGCGCAATCGCGAGTCCGGTCACGATACCGCGACGTGACAATGGAGCCTGCACAACATCGTTCATCTTCATCGAAATTCTCGTTGCTCGACCGAGCCAGATATGGCCGTTGTAGGTGTCTATGTGGTGTGGAGGGGTGCGGCGCGGAAGGGCCTCAAAGGGCCGCGCCTTGGCCAGTGCCATTGATCTAGCGGTTGCGACCGCCGATGCTAAGAGTCCACCGCGTCGCAGGACAGATGATTCTTTTCTGCGCTGAGGGCCGCCGCCATCCCAGAATACCGTCTCCGATAGATGTCGCATCGAAAAGGCATCGCTTGAGGACAGGTCACGGAGCGTGAAAACATCGCGGTCATCACCGCTGCTTCCATGACCGGGCGTCGACGAGACCCGTCCATGGTTCGATCCGATCGGTTCATGTATGGCAGAGAAGCAACGGCTGCGTCCGAATCGTCAATTCGCCGACCTGAATGCTTGAAATACCCGTGATAATGGCGGACAGTTTTGAAAGTCGACCGTCCGATGTGGCGTTTGCAGGAGCTTCATCCCATGCGCTGGATGTTATCAATTGCTCTGGTTCTGAGTCCGTTCGCCGCCTATGCGATCACCGTCGGTCCCGGCCTCACGGGAAACGACACTGGCGGCATCATTCAGTGGACGCCGGAGACCGATCTTATATACCGCGATATCGCCGTTGCGCATTGCGCCCGCTGGAACCGGCTGGCCAGCATCACCAGCGTACACCGCACTTACGGTGACTATATCGGTTTCCAATGCGTCGTTGATCGCCGATATGATCCGCGCAGCGCAGGGATTTCCTGGACCAAGTAGACGCACCAAATTTCCGACAATCGCTCTGCTGCGCTATGCCTCGCGGCGCCATGCGCGCGTTCAAGGTGGCGGGGGCAACGGCGCCGGGATCGGCGCACAATTTCGCCGGCCCGATGAAATGCAATCATCCACGCGACGGGTCTCAAGGAGCGCATCGCCCAGCCAGAGGCCCATAGCCAACACGAACAAAATGAATCCGGCGATCAGAAAATTGACCAGCCGACGTTCGCCTTCGGTTTCTGGCCTGTCACCATGATCTGACGCCGGATGTCGATCGGCTGACGGCCGATCGGTCGAACCTGTGCCGGTTTTCACTTGCCCATCGTTTCCTTCACCATTCCGACAAGTTGCTTGAGAGTAAACGGCTTGGCGAGGAAGTGGTACTTGTATTTCTCGCCTTCCGGAAGGTGCTTCTCGAACGCCTCTTCGGCATAGCCGGACACGAAGATGATCTTAACATTGGGATCGCGGCTGCGCAGCTTGGTCAGCAGTGTCGGGCCGTCCATCTCGGGCATTACCACGTCGGAAACCACGAGATCGATCTTGCCGAAGTAGCTGTCGAATGCCTCGACCGCCTCCAAACCGTTCGCCGCCTGGAGCACCGTATAGCCACGCGAGGTCAGCCCGCGCGCGTTGAGACCGCGCAATCCCTCCTCGTCTTCGACCAGCAGGATGGTGCCTTGCCCGGTGTCATCCGCCGGTTTCGCCGCGACCTTGTCGATGCGGACAGCCGCGCCCGGCTCCGACGCAGCAGCCGGCGCGGTTTCGTCGGCCGTCGGAATATGACGGGGCAGGAAGATACGGAACGTCGTGCCCTTCCCGATTGTCGATTCCGGATAGATGAAGCCGCCGGTCTGCTTGACGATGCCATAGACCGTGGAGAGGCCGAGCCCGGTGCCCTTGCCAACCTCCTTGGTGGAAAAGAACGGCTCAAAGATATGATCGATGATGTCGTCCGGAATGCCGGTTCCGGAATCGTTGACCTCCACCAGCACGTATTCGCCCGGCGGCATGCCCTTCAGGGCGGGATACCGGCTTTCCGCGACAGTGACGTTCGCGGCCCGCAATGTCAGCTTGCCGCCGTCCGGCATGGCGTCGCGGGCATTGACCGCGAGATTGACGATCACCTGCTCGAATTGGGATTGGTCGGCCTTGACGGGCCACAAGTCACTGCTGGGGGGGATGAGGTCGAGTGTTATGCGCTCGCCGATCAGCCGGCGCAGCAGCATCGAGAGATCCGACAGCGCCTCGCCGAGATCGAGCACTTGAGGGCGCAGCGTCTGCCGGCGCGAGAACGCCAGCAGATGGCGCACCAAGCCCGCAGCCCGATTGGCGTCGTGCTTGATCTGCATGATGTCCTGGAAGGACGGATCGGACGGCCTGTGTGCAGTGAGCAGGAAGTCGGTCGCCATCATGATGGAGGAAAGCACGTTGTTGAAATCGTGCGCGATGCCGCCGGCAAGCTTGCCGACCGACTCCATCTTCTGCGCCTGATCGAACTGGCTTTGCAGCACGCGCTGCTCAGTGGTCTCGATCGCGTAGACGATCGCGGCTTCGGAATCGCGTTCGGCATCCTCGACCGGCGTGACATAGAAACGCGCCCACCGTTCGCCCTCGCCGGCGAGCGCCGCATCGATGGGCGTGATATCGCCGCGACCGCGCGCAGCTTGCGCCAGCGCGTCGTCGAGCGCGGCGCGATCGCGCACGGCGACCACACCGCGAATGGTGCGCCCTTGCGGTGTCGCCGCCTCGCCCTTGAGCACGTTCTGAAACAGGTGCGCGAACAAGGCGTTGTTGCGAGCGATGCGGCCATTGCGATCGACGGTCGCGATTGCCATCGGGGTATTGTTGAAGAAACGCACGAAGCGCACTTCGGCGTCGCGCAGCGGATCGGCGGCGCCACCGGCGCGGTTGAGCACCAGCGTGCGCGACGCACCGGGTGTGGCATCGGCCGCGAATGCGACCTTGTGATAGAGCCGTACCGGCAGCGTGCGGCCATCGCGGCGGCGCAGGTCGAGATCGAGAATGTCGGTCTTCACCTCGCCCGGATGCGCCGACAGCGTCGTCAACAGTGCCGCACTGTCGCCGGGCAGAAGATCGGCGAGCCGGAGCCCCCCCGAGCCGACCTGGGCGAGATCGTAATCGAGCCAGCCGGCGAGCGTGGCGTTGATGTAGCCGATATCGCCGTTGCCATCGACTGAAAAAAAGCCCGCCGGCGCATGATCGAGATAGTCGATCGCATGCTGCAACTCCTGGAAAACGTTTTCCTGGCGCTCGCGGTCGCGGGTGACATCGGCGACGGTCCACACCGAGGCCTGCCCGGTCTCGCCGGGGTCCCCCACCGCCCCGAGGGGGCGCACCCGCAACCGAAGCCATCGCGCCGGCTCCCCGCGCAGAGAGGTAATCCGCACCTCCTCCTGGAGTCGCCTGCCGTCCCGGCTCGCCTTGAGCAGACGATAGACCGCCTCCGAGACATCCGGATCGCCAACGAACACGCGCTCGACCGGGCGGACGTCCTGCGCCCCGGTCGCGCCCGAAAACACCCGGTAGGCCGCATTGGCATAAAGGACGCGGCCGTTGGCGTCAGTCACCACGATGCCTTCATGGGCATGTTCGACCACTTGTTCGAGCGTCGAATTGGTCGCCTCCCGGCCGGAGATCCGAAGCACCCCGGCCGCGAGGGCAAACAGCGAGAAAACCCCGATCATGCCGAGCACGGCCAGCAAAAACATCACGTATGATCCAGCCTGATTGCGACCGACCAGCATCAGACCAGCGGCAGCGACGATCAGGCCGACGGCGACCAGCAGGACCAGGGCAATGCTGCCCCGGCGTTCGTTACGCTCTCCCATCGTCGTGCTCAGGCCCTGCATTGCCATGACAGACCGACCCCCGTAACGGACGGCCCCGCGTTCAACGGCCCGTGCTTCCCCACTGCCCCAGTCAGCCGGCCGACGCAAGAGCGCGTCCCTGCGGAAACCCTCAATGATTCTCCTTAAATGATTCTCTCCGGACGCGACGTATACAAACGGATCGCCCCGCTCACCCCCTCACCGCACCATTGAGGCGCATCGCATAACCGATCACCTCGGCGACCGCCTTGTAATTCGTGCCCGCCATCGGGGAAATACGGTTAAGTTTCGGCATCGGCGCATCGACCGACCATACTGGCCGGTGCTGGATCATGTTGCCGCAGATCGCTGCAAGCGCGAGCAGAAGAATCGATATCGCAACCGCCGCGAACACCCGAACGCCGAGATGCCGGAGCAGTCCTCCAGACCGACCAGCATCAGCGGGCTCGACACCAGCACCAGCGTGTAGATGGTGTCGCGCGACATCGAGAACTTCCGGCCCGGTCATCATGGTTTGTGGATTTCCAAATGCGGTCTCAGGCTCCCTCCCCCGCAAGCGGAGGAGGGAATGACAAGGCTCAGATCGTCATGCGCATGATTTCCTGGTAGGATTGAATGACGTTGTCGCGCACTGCCGCCAAGGCGTCGATTGCGGTCTGCGCCTCCGCGACCGCGGTGACGAGATCGATTGCATTGGCCTTGCGGTTCGCGACGGGCTGCGCCTGAACGTCGCGCGGGCCACCGCACTGACGCCACGTTCCTGATGCCACTGCATCCGGGTCCGCAGCATGGAAAAAATCCCAACATCCGCTATGGTCATATTGCGTTACCGATCCGGTTTGTACTTGGCTTGCCGGCATTCATCCGGTAGGCAGGCTTTGCCGGGTGTATGGTTAACGAATGGTAAATGGGTCGGCGCTCACGGCGTCCCGAGAGCGTTGTCGCGAAGCAATGCGGAAAATCCGGGATTTTGGGATATTGGTCGTCCGAATCGGCTATCCGGGATAACCACGCTTGGGAGGCCCGACCGGTAAAAATCTGCTCGGCGCCATTAGCCCGGCCCAAACTAAAGTCAAACTTCATTCTCCGCGGCGCGGGGGATACGGAGCACCTCAATGGAACTACTGTTTGGCGGCATGCAGGACGTGGCGAGATTCGTCGTCGCATTCATGCTGGTGCTGGGGCTCATCGGCGCGGGAGCCCTGTTCTGGCGGAGGTTCGGCGCCGGGCCGCTGAGCCTCATCGGACCTCGCAGCCGTCAACCACGGATCGCCGTGATCGACGCGGCTTCCGTGGACGCCCGCCGCCAGCTGGTCCTGATCAGGCGCGACAATGCCGAGCACCTGATCATGATCGGCGGTCCGACCGACATCGTGATCGAGCCTAATATTACACGCACCGGGACGATCCCGGTGCAGTTCCCGCCAGCCGACTTCGACCGAAAGTCCGGGGTGGACGCTGCCATTGGAGCAGACGGCGCGCCCATTGCGCACTGTCGAGGACCTCGACGCTCCCTCGGAGCCGCCGCACCGCAGCGCAAGGGAGGCCATGGCCGAATCCATGCGCGCGGTGCGACCCGAGCCCGCGGCCCGACGAAGCCCCGCCGCAGAACTCCGAGCGCCGCCTGAGGACGAAATCACCGCTCCCGCCCTGACGCCATCCTTGCCAGCGGCGACGAATTACCGCGCGACGGCGGCACCTGAGGCGCGGCGCGCCTCAACGCCACCACAGCCGCCACTTTATGAGCCAGCTTTCCAGGCACCGCCGCAGCCGCAACGGCCGCCGACGATGTCGGAGCCCATTTCACATTTCAGCGACGCGGAGGAGGTGAAACGCGCGGCCACCCCGCCGCCTCGACAATTGCATTCCGACGAAAACAATCTCGCCGAAATGGCGCAGCGGCTCGAAGCGGCGTTGCGGCGCCCGACCAAGCCGGTCGAGCCTCCCACTGTGCCGCCCGCGGCAGCCCGCCCGGTCGCCCGGCCCGAACCGTCCGCAGCGCCGCCCGCGGCAGCCCGCTCGGCCAAGCCTATCGATACTTCCGCCGCGCCGCCTGCGGCACCCCGCACGGCCAAGCCGGCCGAGCCTTCCGCCGCGCCGCCTGCGGCACCCCGCACGGCCAAGCCGGCCGAGCCTTCCGCCGCGCCGCCCGCGGCAGCCCGTCCGGCCGCCCGGCCCGAACCGTCCGCAGCGCGGAGAGCTGCCCAATTCGAAGCCGTTAATCCGCCAAAGGGGAGCGTCAAATCGCCCGAGCCACCCTCGTCCCCGCCTTCGGATCTCAAGATCTTGTCCGGGAAGGCAAAAGTCGAGCCTCAACCGCCTTTCGAGAGTCTTGAGGACGAGATGGCGAAAATGCTCGGACGGTCGCCCGGTAAATCGTGACGAAAGCCGTGACCGGCGGCCGAGTTCGTCTTGCGACGGTGGCGGCTGGTGTTGAACTCGCAACGCTGATCATCGCGGCCGCGATGACGTCAGCCACAATCACGCCCGGATGGGCCCAGGATATCAGGATCAATTTCGGCCAAGGCGGCGGGCTCGCCGATCGCGTGCTTCAACTTGTCGCGCTGATGACCGTACTTTCGCTCGCGCCGTCCATTCTCGTGATGGTGACTTCGTTCACGCGCGCCTTCGAAATCGGATTTCTCCTGTTTCTACCCTTCCTGGTTATCGACCTCGCCGTTGCCTCGGTGCTGATGTCGATGGGCACGATGATGCTGCTGCCGGTCGTGGTGTCGCTGCCGTTCAAGTTGATCTTCTTCGTGCTTGTCGACGGCTGGAGCCTCGCGGCCGGCAGCTTGGTGCAGAGCTACGGACCGTGACGACATCTCGATCGGCCGGTGGCAAAGTGTCCAAGGGTGCTTCACAGATTTCCGTCAACGGCGAAGCGCCGCGGGCATGGCAGCGCATGTTATCGGGCCGCCGGCTCGATCTCCTCGATCCTTCGCCGCTCGACATCGAGATCGAGGATATCGCTCACGGGTTAGCCCGAGTGGCACGCTGGAACGGACAGACTCACGGCGATTACATTTTCTCGGTAGCGCAGCACACCTTGCTGACGGAGGAGATCGCGCGACGCCGCACCGGCGGGGGCGATCGGAGGCTTGCGCTTGCGCTGCTGCTCCATGATGCACCCGAATACGTGATCGGCGACATGATCTCACCGTTCAAGGTTGTAATCGGCACTGCCTACAAGGCAGTTGAACATCGCTTGCTCAACGCGATCCATGTCCGTTTTGGACTGCCGCGTGACCTGCCGGCCGAAATCGTCACCATTGTCAAGGCTGCCGATCGTGGCGCCGCATTTCTGGAGGCGACGACACTTGCGGGGTTCAGCACGGCTGAAGCTCGACGATTTTTCGGCCCCCGCCCGACCTTGCCGGCCGCAGCCGAGAAGGATTATCTCACGCCGTGGCCGGCGGAGACGGCGAAGCGAAGATTTCTCCAACGTTTCGCCGAACTACCGGAAGATTGACGTTGCGACGGCCCGCAGTTGCCCCTCGAAAAAGGACGGTGTGATGATCCACGTGTGTTCGTTGGCGCGGCTCCACGAGACCGTCGCGACGACCGGCGCCCGGCACGTCGTTTCCCTGCTCGCGCGCGAGGCTAATCTGATGCGCCCGGCCGCGATCGCGGCTGAAAATCATTTGTGGTTGCAGTTGCACGATATCAGCGTGCCGTTGGATGGCTACGTAACACCGCAGAACGAGCACGTGGAGCAGCTTATCGCCTTTGTGCGGCGTTGGCCACGCGAGACGCCTCTGGTGATGCACTGCTACGCCGGCGTCAGTCGTTCCACGGCCGCAGCCTTCGTATCGGTGTGCGCATTGAGCCCCGCAAGCGACGAGCATGCTGTCGCCACCGCGCTGCGGCGCGCCTCCCCGACCGCAACGCCGAATATGCGCATCGTCACGCTCGCCGACCATCTGCTGGCGCGAAGTGGCCGCATGGTCAAGGCGATCGAAGCCATCGGACCCGGCGTGGTCATCGCCGAGGCAATGCCGTTTCGGCTCGATCTCGCCGGTCATTAACGCGATATCAAGCATAGTCGCTCATAAATCCCCCGGGCTTGGCTGAACCCGACTGCCATCTCGCCGATCCTCCGATCGCGAAAGGGCGTCGGAAAATGCCTCGGTGTCGGGACTTGTAGCGTTGCGTCAGCATAACCATCAGGCGTTGCGTCGTAGACCGAAGGGGCGCGCGGCACCCCTCGCATATCAGGATGTGGCTGCGATGATCGCCAGCCAGCCGGCGGTCGGCGAGAGCTTCCGCGCGCATCTCATCGCCTCGCCATTCGGCACCATCCACGCCGCAACCTTCAGTTTTCCGCAGCCGGTCGGGACGGGAATTCCGGCCGGCGCGGACCTTCACGTTGCGGCCTACGCCGCGGGCAGCGACGTCACCGGCGCGCTCGCGCATGCGCTGCCGACGGCGCCGAGCATCGATCTTCAGACAACGTCTTCGCGTCGGAACTTTCCGGAAATCAACCGTGCCCTGAAGGGGCCGCGCCTCGTGCCGCGGGTCCGACCCGATTTCGACTCTCCCCAACCGTCAACCACTGACGGACCGAATCCGGCCCCTGGGCTGCAACCCGTCGGGCGTCCGACGCCCACGGCCGGCGCGGCGGATGAGGCAACAACAGACAGCACCGAAACGACCAGCGCCACCCCGGCGCCGGATAATGCGGACTTTGCGTATTTCGATCCATCCGGCTCCGACGCCGTGGAGGGTTCGCTGATTGATGGCGACGGCGCGACGGTCCAGGCGGCGCGTCTTTATTTCGGGGCCGCGTCGCTGGGAGGTACGCTAGCGACGATGGAGCCTTGGGGGCCGGGACAGGCCCCCGTATTCGAGCCGCGAGAACCGGAAACCGCGGTTGCCGCGCCGAATGCTGCGGCGCCATTCGAAGTGCCGCGCAACGAGACCGTAGCGCCGAAAGGCGAGGTGACGGGCGAAGAACACCGGCCGATGAGCCCCGCCGAACATCTCGGCCTCGTCGGCGCCACACGCGCCAAGCAGGAGAAATGCCTCGCCGACGCGATCTACTTCGAAGCCCGGGGCGAACCCTTACGCGGCCAGATGGCCGTCGCCCAGGTGGTCGTGAATCGGGTGTTCTCGGGCTATTACCCCCACACTATTTGTGGCGTGGTCTATCAGAACGCCCACCGCCATCTGGCCTGTCAGTTCACCTTTGCGTGCGACGGAATCCCCGAGCGCATCAACGAGCCGGCCGCCTGGGAGCGCGCCAAACACATCGCTCGTGAGGCGCTGGACGGCAAGTTCTGGCTCAACGACATTGGTAAGGCGACGCACTACCACGCCCGCTGGGTGCATCCGTGGTGGGTACGCGAAATGCGCAAGCTCGATCGCATCGGCGTGCACACCTTCTATCGTCCGCGCAACTGGGGGGACGGCTCGAAATCGCCGACTTGGGGCGACGCAGAGGCGACCGCAACCGCGGCAAAGACACTGTAACCGGGACCGCGGGCGTCCCGCCCGCCCTATTTGTAGCCCGGGTTGAGCGCTAGCGAAACCCGGGAGCGGCGTTGCCGTATCGGTAGGGCAGTCCCGGATTTCGCCAAAGCGCGTCGAAGACGCGCGTAAACGCGCTTAGGGCTCAATCCGGGCTACGCTCTCGAGAAAAAGGAGCGGGCGGGACGCCCGCGGTCCCAGCTTCACATCTCGATATCGAGCCCGACGTCGAGATTGGCCGACGAATGCGTGATCGCGCCCGACGACAGATAGTCGACGCCCGTCGCGGCAATCGCGGCGGCGCTCGCGAGGGTGATGCCGCCCGAGGCCTCGGTGACAAGACGACCAGCCACAAGACCGACCGCCTCGGCGAGCGTCGCCGGATCCATGTTATCGAGCAGCACCACGTCGGCGAGGCCGGTGTCGAGCACTTCGTGCAACTGGTCGAGCGTATCGACCTCGATCTCGATCTTGACAAGGTGGCCGGCTGCCGCCCGCGCGCGCTTCAGCACCGGCCTGATGCCGCCAGCCACCGCAATGTGATTGTCCTTGATGAGGATCGCGTCATCGAGCCCGAAGCGGTGATTGAAGCCGCCACCGCAGCGCACCGCGTATTTCTGCAAGGCACGCAGGCCCGGCGTGGTCTTGCGGGTGCAGCATATGCGCGCCTTGGTGCCGGCGATGAGGCGCACGAAGGCGGCCGTTGCGGTCCCGATGCCTGACAGATGACCGAGAAAATTGAGTGCGGTGCGCTCGGCGCCGAGCAGGCCGCGTGCATTGCCCTCGACCGTCATCAGCACTGCCCTGGCGGCGACGGCGTCGCCGTCTTGCGTATGGGCCGTAAGCTTGACGCCGGCGTCGAGCTTGCGGAACGCCGCTTCGACAAGCGGCAGACCGCTGATCACCCCGGCTTCGCGCGCCGCCACCACGGCGCGCCCGGCGAGGCCGGCCGGCACGGTGGCGACGGACGTCACATCGCCGGCTCGACCAAAATCCTCGGCAAGCGCTCGGGTCACCGCCTCGTCGATCGCAAACGGCGACAGGAAGGCGTCGGGGCAAATCGTGTTCGTCATGCTGGACCAGATTTTGAAGTGGGAAACAATCAATAGCCGATCTCGGCAGAGGGCGAAATGACGGGAAAGCCGGCCCCACAATTGGTGCAAATGGGTTTCGCGGAGCGACGACCAAAAATCGATTCGGAGACGTGAATGGCAGCCATACGGCAGGCCTCGGGATGGCTGCCATGCGAAAAAACGCAATTGAATCCGAAGTTTCGATTTGGTTAGCGCCCCCCAAGACCCTAGATATTTCCCCACGCGCGGGAGCGGAACCTCGTCGAATATGCTTCGCGACGCACTGTTACTCGTGAAGCACTATTGCTTCCCGAATCACGCGCTGCTTGCAAATTTCAAAAAGCTGGGAACCCCGTTCATGACGACCCTAGAAGCAGCACCTTCACGCTTGAACTGGCGCACGCCTTCCGTGATCGTCATCTGCGGTTGCCTGATGGCAATCCTGTCGTTCGGGCCGCGTTCGGCGCTCGGCTTTTTCCTGACGCCGATGTCGCAGGAGAATGGCTGGGGCCGGGACGTGTTCTCGCTGGCGCTTGCCATGCAGAACCTGTTGTGGGGCGCGGCACAGCCTTTCGCCGGCGCTATCGCGGACCGCTATGGCGCGCTGCGGGTGCTTTCCGGC
>WNFM01117362.1_pt1 | contig 11610 bp, 13 predicted proteins | sample 5400271 | NCBI WGS metagenome assembly WNFM01 (sample SAMN13153352, study PRJNA577476) | soil metagenome | isolation source: 60 cm saprolite on Douglas fir-dominated hillslope | place: USA:California | collected 2013-09-17 | reverse complement strand
TGGGATCGCGCCGATTATGTCGACGGAAAGGTTACAAGTTAGGATTGAGGAGGGGGAGTGACAACGGGCACGGCGCGCGCACGAATGACGAGCTGATAGCTGTATGAATATACCCTTAGGTTATGCGCTCCTCCGCGACCGGCGCGTCTCGGTCCGGTCGAAGCTTATTGCTCTTACCGTTGGCCTCGGCTTCACCGGCCTGGTCGAGCTGCTGCAGCTTCCCTTTGAGAGCGTTTCCGCACTCCTCGCGCCTGTCGCTGGCGCGGCCGGCGACATCGTCATCGACGGCGCGGAGGTTGTCATAATCCCGGTGCTCGTCGCGACAGTGCTTATGCCTTATCTCGCACCATCAGCCATCGTCCAGCAGCTCCGCGCCGAACGCGCGGCCAACGTTCCTCACGGCCGCCCGTCTGCCTGATCGGCAGAAAGCCTCCGCTCTAACCGGCATTCTGACCCTTAAAGAAGGTCATGGCCATGATCTGGAAATCAAGAATCAGACTCCAATTTTCCATGTACCAGACGTCGTAAATTAATCCGCTCGGCTAAATCGGTGTTGCCTCGCAACCCATGGATTTGCGCCCAACCAGTTATTCCCGGTTTGGCGTTATGACGAGCATTGTAGTGCGGGACGTCGTGTTTAAACCTGGCGACTAATTCGGGACGTTCCGGCCGAGGCCCGACCAAGCTCATTTCTCCCTTCACAACATTCCAGAACTGCGGCACCTCATCAATGTTCCATTTGCGCATAAACGCTCCGATCCGCAACCGTCGTGGATCATTCTGGATGGTCCACCCAACCTTCCCGTCCGGCTCGGCATCTAGCCGCATACTGCGGATCTTAAAAATATCAAAGGGCTTGCCGTTTCTGCCGGATCGCCGTTGCCGGTAGAAAATCGGACCTGGAGACTCAGAATATACGATCGCGCCAAAAATAGCGATAATCGGTAATGAGAGCACAATCCCGACCGCTCCCCCGGCGATATCAATCACCCGCTTGGTCGCTCGGCTAACGATTCGATCCAGGGGCAGCCGGCTGACTCCGAGAACGGGAATTCCGCTGATGGTTTCCAAGTGCAGTCCGGAGACCAGGATTTGAAAATAAGAGGGCACCACCTTGAACTCGACCATTTCGCGTTCACAAGCATCGGCCAATTCAAAAATCCGCTCTCGGTCATAATCGAGATCAGCCAAAATCAAGATATCGATCGCGACCGAAGAAATAATGCGTTCTGTTTCTTCAATAGCACCCAGGTAGGGAACGGAGATTTCGCTTCGCTCATCGGCATTGCCATGAATGTAGCTACGACTTGGTACCCTGAACTGGGGGAGTGCATAAAATTCCGGGCCAGATGGGCGGAATGTTGGTTCCAGCCGACAAAGACAACGCGTTGCCGAAGCGCAGAAAGGGCAGACGTGCGAATCAAGAGTAACTGAAACAGGCCGCGCCAGCTCACCAGAATGCTGGGGGTGATTACCCAGGCTATTACGCAGTAGACTCGTGACACCGGTGGCTCGAACTTGAGCATGAACGACACGAGCAGTATGAGCCCTATCCAGGCAATCGACCACTTTAAGATCGGGGCCGTTACCAAGCGCAATTTCAGCAAATTGCGATGATCGTAAACGCCGCCGTAGTAGAGCATCCCGCTGTAAACCACAGAAGCCAGAATGATGTAGCCGAGGTAGTCAGCCACGGCAGGCCGCGCATAAATTCCCCATTCACGGATCGGGGTCAGAAAGCGAATGTAGAAACTCAACAACAGCCCAGTGAGAATCATTAGCAGGTCGCCAACGAAAGCAACCGCAACGATTCGCTGGCCCAGGTTCCCGGCTCCGAATAGCACGCGCACGGTGCGCCGGAAAATGCGGAACAATTTTTCTGGCTTCCGCTACTTTCCTGGACTTCTCGTCAATCGACATTTCACGAGCCATGTTGATCTCCACTGAGACGTAAAATGGAACTGCTCTATTCACGAGGAATGAGACGCAGACACGTTTGGGATCAATTTGGCTATTCGGACATGTGCTACCTAGCCCGTTGTTTTTTCTTTTAGGAACCAAAGCAACAACAGGAAGTTGCATATACATCCCCTGGTTAAGCGGCTCGTCACGATTTCCAGTTATTCTGGAAATTATAAGTGAGCAGCGATTCGCCGGCCAATCTCGCGATCTAATCAACAGCGACATTGACTTTAAGGGCGAGGCCTTAATGACCAGGAATATGGAACCCCTGAGCGCCTGGACGTATCCAGAAGCGTTCAGAAATTAGACCCGCGACCACGCTAATCACAATACGAAGGTCGCCGCTTGTATTCACGCGCGCCTATTCCTTTAGCGCGCCTTTGGCTGCTTGGGCGCCAACCGCCAAGACTGAATCGCGATAACGCACGACCCATTCACGCAGGGTCAAAGGTTTACGCCCGGTAAGATCCTCAACTGTGGTGGTTGTAGTCGCCGCAAAATCCATGCGTCCATCGTAAGTCTGCCGAACTAACTCCAGAATACTGGCACCGTAAGTGGCTTCAACATACGAAGGCATCTGCATCGCACCGGAAGTAATCTGAGCGACCAAGTCATCCGGCGTTAGGACGACGCTTTCGACCGGTTGGCCCAAGCCTTTGGCGATCTCGGCGGCAGCCTCGACACCGTTCATTACTTTCGTTGACAGCCAATACTGTTTGCTCGCATGCTTCTGCGGACCTTCGGCCAAGACTCGCGCGGAAACGGCGGCAAGGTCGTCCGCCGCAATCCATCCGACACGCTTGTCTCCCATAAACCAGTAAAATCTCCCGTTCACGACCGGAACGGAGGTTAGCAAATTGTCCATGAAGAAGTTCGGATGGATGTGGCTCCACGCCACACCACTGCCTTCGATATAGCGCTCGACCATTTCATGCCAGGCGAAGTGTGGATCGGTCGTGCGGCCGTTGCCGAAGACGCCTAGATGCACGATAAATTGCAGACCGGCGTCGGCCGCAGCATCGACGATCGTCTTGCTCTGATGGACCATGTCTACCGTATACCCGGTTGCCAGGAAGAGGCGGTCGATCCCGGTCAGGGCGGCCGGAAAGGTTCTGGCATCATTTAGATCCAGAAAGACGGCCTCTTTGCCTGCTTGACGCCATGCATCGACCTGTGCACGATTGCGCGAGGAATAGACGACCGAATCAGACCTCGGCTCCAGTTCCGCGATTACCGACTTACCGGTTCGTCCCGTCGACCCGAGGATGAGGATTCTTGGTTTTTTGCTGGTTGCTTGGTTATTCATGTAAGAGACAACGGTCGTTATCTTATGTACGACAATTATCGCTGTTGTGTGCTTGGTCAAGAGATAGATTCTAGAGAATATTTTGCGGAGGTAAGATTGGAGGAAAGCTATGTCTGAGCCGCAGTACTGCAATCCTTTGCCAACAAGCGCAGAAGATTAGTTGCCCAGCGCGTCCAAACAGAATCCGAACGCGGATGGCAGAGCTTGAAGGACAGTAATCGTTGTCCTACAGTCGGTGAAGAAGGCGTCAGTTTTTGGTAGCAGGAGTGCGGAAAGATATTTATGAAAACCTGGAGCGCCGATAATCCGAAAGCTTCTCTGATGAAGCGGAAGAGAGGCGCTATTGTCGAGGCTGCGCGCCAGGCATTCCTGCAGAATGGCTACGCTCAAACGTCGATGGACCGTATCGCGGAAACAGCGGGGGTATCGATCAAGACGGTCTATCGTCATTTCGAGAACAAGGACGATCTGTTTAGTGCGGTGATGCAGGCCGCCTGTAGTCCAGGTGGTTTCGAGGAACTAAAAGGTAAAAAGCAGGACCGGGCTCCTTTGCTCGAGCGGCCATGGTTCTCGAAACCTCCCCGCACCGCTCTTGTCATGGCGGGTGTCGAATATCTGCAACATGCTCTGTCGAAAGAAGAACTGGCTTTATATCGAGTCGTAACCCAAGATGCGCACCGGTTTCCCGAGTTGGGTCGGCGTTACCGGGAGGAGGTCGTCGAGCGGCGAAATGCCTTCTTCTCTCGCTATTTGGATCGTTGGACTACGGTGGAGAAGTGGAAGGTCAAAGACGGCCGACATGCAGCGAATACGTTTGTTGGTTTACTTCGTGCCGATCTCTTTGAAGCAGCGTTGCATGGTCGCCACGATTTCGATCAATCCGAGATCTCAGCTCATGCGCGCTTGGCTGCTGCGAACATGCTGATCCTGCTCAAGGCCGGTCAGTTGTAGGCAGCGGCAAACCGCAGTCGGCAGGCGATGACAGCGTAATTGACCAAAAACTAGACCGCGCCGCCAGATGGGGTTAGTCGAGCGCTTACTTTTTGAAGTTTCACTGATGTGCAGGAGCGGTAAGTGGTTTGAGCGTTAGCCGCATCACTCCGTCGTGATAGCCGCCGACAGAAATGCGTGGGTTTGCGATCCAAAAGGAGGCCGCAAAAAGTGCTCGGCTTGCGGAGATCTGCTCTGCCGGTAGACGGAGCGAGCGTGAGAAAAAGTAAGAAAGCCCGTCTTACCGCGGTAAGCGCCCATACCGGAAGGACCAATTCCGCCAAACGGAAGGGTATCGATAGAATAATGAGAAATGCTGTCATTGATGGTGACACCACCTGATGTTGTTCCGTCGAGAACCAGGCGTTCTTCGGCGAAGTCATTGCCGAAGTAGTAAAGGGCGAGGGGGGACGGGTGGTTTCGCACGTAAGTGATTGCCTCCTCGATATGGTCGTAGGTCTTGATCGGGAGCAGAGGACCAAAAATCTCGTCCTGCATTACCGTCATTTCTTCGTTCACGTCGAGAATCAGGCTAGGCGGCAGTCGATGAAGATCAGAGCTGGCAAAGTCCTCGCCGGCCGGATTCAGCTCGATGACTCGAGCTCCCTTCTGCTTCGCATCGTCGGTCCAGCTTCTAAGCCGGTTGAAGTGCCTCTCGTTGATAATCGACGTGTAGTCGCCGTTCTCTTTCAAAGCACCGTACATGTCGCGTACCGCCTCGGTCGCGAATGCCACAAACGCATCTTCAGTACCCTTGGGCAGCAGGACGTAATCCGGAGCATGACAGAGCTGGCCTGCATTAAAGGTCTTTGCTTTGATTACTCGCCGCGCCACGTCACCGATGTCGGCGGTCCGTCCGACCAGCACCGGCGACTTGCCCCCGAGCTCGAGAGTCACCGGAGTGAGATTATTCGCGGCGGCTCCCATTACTGCTGCGCCGATTTTGGTTCGACCGGTATAGATCAAGTGATCAAAGGGCAAAGCCGCGAAAGCCGCACCCGTCTCCGGGCCACCCTGAAGAACGGTGATTTCGGTTTGCTGGAAGAATTGTGCGACCAACTGGGCCATCAGTGCAGAGGTTCTTGGCGCCCATTCCGATGCTTTCAACATGCATACGTTACCGGAAGCGAAAATGCTGGCAATGGGGCTGAATGCAAGTGCCCAGGGGAAATTCCAGGGACTGACAACTCCAACCACGCCCTTGGGCTGAAATTCAACTCGGGCGACCGCGTCGGGGAAGGGAGCTTCATGCAACTCCGGCTCCATCCATTCCCTCAGGTGAATTTTGTTATACTTCAAAGTCTTAACCACCGTTAAGACTTCCGCAAGCGATCCTTCGATGCTGCGCCCTCCATAGTCTTCACTGAGCGTAGCTGCAATCTCATCTTTGCTGCCCACCAGGAGCGCGATCAATCGGTCCATACGGTCGATTCGTGTTGTGTAATCCGGTATTCCGTTCGCGAGCCAAGCCTCTTTTTGTTTCGTGAGCAAGAGGCGCATGTCCTCTGCGTTTAAGAAAACTGGGCTCTTTGGTTTGTTAGCGGTAATCATGAATTGTGCTTATGAATAACTTCGCACTCGGAACACTAGCAACTCGGCAGGCTCCGAGCCTGACTTTAGAAATGTTAGCAACTTCCGAAAATACGCAATCTGATCATCGTACATCGCCATGTGACTTCCATTCTCCGAGATCCAAGCGCGTGAATCGGCCACTTTTTGAAGTTCTTCCGGGGACATCTCATCGTATTTAGCCCCCATTTAGTAATGTCCTTATGCGAATGCAGGGCAGATCGCTCCAGCCCTCCCAATTTTTCATGGTGCCAGTAACGACAAACTCGTTCGGTCCTTCCTACATGGCCTTCTCATATTCTGTCTGGCGCTTCGTAAGCTCCAGTCTTTTCATACTTGTCCAGGATCCTGGTCACGTCATCGGGGAGTGCAGCACGCAGTTCGGCAGCATACTTCTCGAAGGCCTTGATTCCCGCTGTCGTATGGGAAATGATCAACCCTTTTTAAGTATTGTGGATAAATGAGCGTGTACTCCATCGCCAGCATTCCGCCCCAGGAGTGGCCCAACAGATAAAACTGCTCCAACCCCAGTCCTTTCCTTACCGCTTCCACTTCGTCGCGGAAACGTTCAATTGTCCATAGTTTTGGACCACTCGGCTTATCAGAGTTTGGTTGAGTCGAGTTGATCATAGTAATAAAATTCAATGCCATTCTCGGGAAGAAAATCCTCGAAGCATTCGAAATAAAAGTGATCCATGCGTGGCCCGCCGTGCAAGAGCAGAACCTTAACCGAGGCGTTGCCTACCTTCTTGGTCCAGACGCGATACCCGCCCTCGATATCAATCATTCGCGCACCGCCGGTCCGCACTTGAGAGTCTCTCGGTAGGATTAGCTCATCTCGATTGGTACCCGGAGTTGCCTGCGTCGGGCGAGAAATCGAAGCCGGTAGTGTTCCTCCAGCAAGAGTTATAAAGGATCTGCGTCTCATTGTATGAAATCTTTCTTGATGTCTGTGTAAAACGGCGAAGGCGACAACCGTTTGCGCTCGACCGCACGATTCGGCGTTAGCCTGGCAGGTTTTTTTGGAGATCGTTCGGAGTAATGAGCGCGAAAATTGTAAGATCGGCTGATCTTTGTTTCCAACTGCCGCAATCGTCGTCCCAATCGCCAACTCTATCAGAGGCGGCCTTTCTCGCTTCTGGATCAAGAGGACTATTCTGTATTACCCTAACGAGTGATGAACTTGACTGACCAAATACACCGGTTGAACAACTATTAGTCAGCCTTTTTTACCAATCTTCTGTGCGACCCTGAATGCGGTCAGCTCTTTTACCAGCATAAACTCCGGGTTTTCCTATCAGCTACTCTTGCAGCGCCGCGCACAATGCGTGACAACCGTGCTGCGATTCGAACTATGGTCAGGTCCTGGCCCATGCGCAGACTTGCCCAAATCCCACAATCTGGCTGCGCGCCGCGACCACTACCTCTCTCAGTCTGCTCTCAAGGGTCTCGATTCCCACTAGTTCACCGAACAGGACGCCCATTTTTGCGAGTTGCGGTAGAAAGCTCCGCAGAGTCTCGGCTGCCGAAGCGTAGAGCGGCGAATCGAGACCGCCCCCCACGGGAATTTCGCAGAACAAGTCTGGGTGCGGCAGGCCGGCTTCGGAAAAAAACTCAATTAGCCGGTCTCCCACATCGTGGTGCGGTAATGCAGACTGCATTGCTGCCAGGATAAGGTCTCCGGTCACCTGCCAGAGCGGAACAGACGGAAGGGAATCAAACCCTTGGAGCAGTCGAAGTTCATGGAAGGCTACACTCCCTCCCGGACTAACCAGACGTGCCGCGGCCCGGAGGAATCCAATGGGGTCAGGCTGGTGGATCAAGATGTATCTGCCGATTACGAGGTCGAAAGTTTCCTGGGACGAAAAGGATTCAACCGCCGCCTGTTCAAAGCGAATTTGTCGCAATCCCGCTGCATGAGCCCGTTCTGCAGCCAAAGTGAGAACTTCCCGATTGCGATCAATTCCAACCACTAACCCTGTTGGTCCGACGAACTGGGCAGCCAGCATGGAAACATCGCCGGCACCACAGCCTAAGTCGAGGACACGCATACCTGGGCCGGTCTTCACGTTCCGCAAAAGACGCTCTGTGACCGGTCTGCGCATGGCTGCCTGGTATATCAGACGCTGAATTTCTCTCTGCGAATGTCCAAGAACATATTCTGATTTCTTAACTGTATTCATTTTCCCGTTACCCGTTCAGTACAAAGCTCCTGTTGGTTTCATAGTCATTTCTGTTTTCAAGCCGCTTCGATGGCGGCCTCTTGACAATCACTTTCACAAAAAATTCTCGTCGGCGGAGATCGTTGACCCACTCCGCATCGGCCCGCTTCGTTCTCGCCTATCGATAAGCGCGTCGTCCTAAGCTGTTGTTAGTTAAGACGTGATCCCGTGTCCTACTTCTCGCCGGTCAGAGCTCAATTCCACTCGGTGAACCAGGACGCTACGCCGCAGCGCCGGGATTTCAGTTGGTCGTAATAGTCAGACCACTGCCTAATTCTCCCATTCCTTATCTGCGCGACAGAAACACCTCCCGCACAAGTTGATGCCTTTCGCAAACGCCCGTCCAGGAAAAGCTAGATCTGGGTATCCGTAAGCGACGATTCACCAATGACGCGGTCTCCGCCGCTGAAGATGCTGTTGATTTTTCTTTCGGAATCCGGGTAGCGTTCATCTATCTTTTCCAAGAATTCGGTCAAGCGTCCCTTTTCCTTAGGTCGAGTTCGAGTGAATGTGAATTCGTCGTTAAACTGATCTAAGACTTCAACAAATTGCCTTGTCTCCAGGCTGCTAAAGCGGTTTGCAGAACCTGATCAGTGGTAGTGACTTCCGCCGAAGCATTGTCGCGAACCGTGCTGCGTGTTTTCATTACAATTTATTTTTTCTTTTGCTGTCTTCCAGTTTGGTCTAACTGTGACTGTTTCGTTTATAACTTATGATCGGCTTTCAGTATTTCTCCGGCGCGTTCGCCGATGATGACGCAGGGAGCCATGGTGTTACCTGTCGTCACTCGCGGCATGATGGATCCATCGGCAATACGTAGGTTTTCGATTCCATAGACTTTGAGGTTGGCATCAACTACCGACATGGAATCACGTCCCATCTTGGCGGTACACGTCTGATGCCAGTAGGTAACAACTGAATCCCGGATGAAGTTTTCCAGTTCAGCCCCTTTCAGGTTACCCGGCATCACCTCGCGCTTGGTGAACGGACGAAGCGCATCGGAGTTGCCTATCTCGCGGCAGAGTTGTACACAGGCGATCGCTGCCTTTAGGTCCTCCGGATGCGACATCATGTTGGTCTCGATCTGTACAGCGTCCGTGGGGTTAGGCCCCGTTAGCCGGATCCTGCCTCGGCTCTTTGGCCGAACAATACCTGCGAACATTGACCAGGAGCCGGCCGGCGCGTTGTACCTGGCTAGCATTTCGGCGGCGGCAAACGGTACTTCGGTCTGGCATGTCTGGATGTCTGGGGTGTCGAGATTCGGATCGCTCTTCCAGAAAAAAGTGACAGAGGCGGTGTGTGGCGCATGCGGTTTCTGATACTCCCAAATGCAGCCAATAGCCGGGTGGTCCTGAAAGTTCTGCCCCACGGCTGGAAGATGCTGCACCAGAGCGATTCCGTGACGCTGTAACTCGACCTCATCGCCGATGCCGGATTGCATCAGCACCTTGGGCGTCTGAATTGCGCCCAGCGAAAGCACCACTTCATGTCCCGCACTGATGCGATGGGTTTTGCCGTTGTAAATACACTCCACCCCGGTCGCACGTTTGCCCTCGAAAGTTACCCGCGTGACTAATGCGTGAGTAAGCACCGTCAGATTCGGCCGGTCCATGTAGGGGAAGGTATAAGAACGAAATACGGACTGGCGCTTTCCATCGCGAAACCGTACGTCCAGGATCGAGCTACCTCCCGCAGTCTCCATCATGCGACCGTTCTGATTTTCAAAGGTTGGGATCCCGACCGAACGTGTTCCTTCAAGCATGGCCAGAGCAACTGGGCTGGGATCAGGTACGGGTTGGACAAAAACCGGCCCGCCCGTTCCACGGTACTTTGGGTCTGGCGCTCCATGCCAATCTTGCGATGCGCCGATAAATATTCAGCACTGACTCATAGCTCCACGCGGGATCGCCGGCCTCCGATGCGAAATAGTCCCAGTCGTTCTTGTGTCCGCGTGCCCAAACCATCGCATTGATGCTGGATCCACCACCCAGGACCTTGCCCATATTCTCTGGAATAGAGCGTCCGTTCAGATTAGGATTCGGCTGAGCCTGGAAGGCCCAATCCCGATCGCTTCCAAGATTGGTGTGCCATTGACCGGCCTCCATGACGCTGGGCACATCGTCGGTGCCGCCGGCTTCCAACAGCAGCACCCTGACATCGGGATTTTCAGCCAGGCGTCGCGCTACCACCGAACCGGAGGAGCCCGAACCACAGATGATGAAATCGTAGTGTGATCTTAGTTCAGAGGTTAGTTTCGCTTGATTCACGCGTACCCGCTGGGCGAAATCTGTTGTTGGGGTACTTCCGGAAGCACTTACTTGTGGGGCCGCGCTGCCTGCAGCGACCCCAATTGCAAGCGTACCGGATGCCGTCTTAATGAATCTTCTGCGCGAGATATCCATATGGTGTTGTCCTGGTTGACTAAGGTCGGATACCTGCCGGCTCACCAAACACCATGAGCTCGTAGTGTGCCCTTAGATCAGAGATAAGTTTCGCTTGGTTCACGCGTACCCACTGGGCGAATTCCTCGGTTTGAAACTTTGGCCCAGCATTTCCGACAACATTTGTATCAACGGTCATAAGCATTGTTCTTTTCCGACAGCCCCAAGCCAGGAGCTCGTCTTTGAACTTAAATTGCATTCCAGATTGAATACGTCACATGCATAGTACTAATATTCCATATGCGTATCACGCAATTGCGTCGGGCTGATCTCAACCTTCTCGTCGTCTTCACCGTGCTAGCAGAGGAACGAAACGTCTCCCGCGTCGCGGCTCGGCTTTTTCTGAGCCAGCCAGCTGTCAGTCGCGCTTTGCAGCGCCTGCGCGATATGTTCCATGATGATCTGCTGGTGCGCACTGCTGCAGGTTTTGAGCCAACGTTGCAGGGCCAGCGCCTGATAGAGGAGCTCGAGGTCATGCTCCCGAGACTTGATCGTCTACTCAGCGGCTCCGCCTTCGATCCGGAAATAGAGCAGACTCGCTTCCGGATCGCTGCCACGGAACACGCCGCGTCGATCGTGGCTCCGGCTCTCTGCCGTGAGGTTCTACCCTCAGCGAAGAAGGTTTTCCTCGAATTTGTCACCCTGCGTGATAGCGGCTTCGAAGACCTCACGCGCGGTGGTATTGATCTGCTGCTGAGCACGGACGACAGCTACCCGCCATCCCAGTTGCAGGGTGAAGTTATCTACGAAGAGGAGTTAGTCTGCGTGGTCGCAGCGAAAAGCGCTTATACGCGGCGATTGACGCTCAAACAATATCTCGAGGCAGAGCACGTCGGCCTCAGTGGCGTGGCCGGCGCGCGGTTCACTCCGGAAAAGCGCCTCGGCCCGAAAGGCCACAAACGTCGGGTAGTCATCCGAGTACCTTATTCTAGCGCCGCCATTCGGTGCGTAGCCGGAACAACTCTCATTGCCACGCTACCGAAGCGTTTCGCCGTAATCGAGCAACACAATCCAGCGATCAGGATTCTGCAACCGCCAGCTCAACTGAGCGGCTTTAAATATTTCATGATTTGGCATCCCCGCGTAAACACGGACGCCGCCCACGTGTGGTTACGCACCG
>WNFM01317433.1_pt3 | contig 11611 bp, 6 predicted proteins | sample 5400271 | NCBI WGS metagenome assembly WNFM01 (sample SAMN13153352, study PRJNA577476) | soil metagenome | isolation source: 60 cm saprolite on Douglas fir-dominated hillslope | place: USA:California | collected 2013-09-17 | reverse complement strand
CGCGGCGGTGTCGTTGTTCAAGTTCGTCACCACGCCCGGCACCAGGGTGGCGAAGGTGAAGACCGAGCGCCCGTTGTTGGCGATGTTCTTGAGGGCCTCGCTCTCCAGGGTGAACGAGCGCTCGCCACTGGTCGTCTGCAGCTCGCTGACGCGGGCGGAGACGCTGATCTCCTCCGTCATCTCGCCCACGTCCATGGTGAAGGCTCCGGCGGAGAACTTGTCGTTCGCGTTCACCACCACGTTGGTTCGCTCCAGGGTCTTGAAGCCCTGCATGCTGAGCTTGAGCGTGTAGGAGTCGGGCCGGACGATCGCGAACACGAAGCGCCCCTCGCCGTCCGTCTGGGCGGTCAGCGTACTACCCTGCGTGCGGCTGGTCAGGGTGGCGGTCGCGCCGGGCAGGGCCCCACCCTGCGAGTCCTTCACCTGGCCGAAGATGGAGGCGCTGGTCGTCTGCGCTTGAAGCGGTGCCTCCCCGGCCAGTAACAGGGCGCCCACCAAGACTGTGGCCGCCGCCACGCGGTTCTTTCGAACGAAATCCATAGCTCCCCTCCTCAATCCAATCCTCACCCCACGAATTTGATTCGGCCCACAAAGGGTCAAAAGTTGGTCTCTTATAGATCCGGAGCGGCCTCGATGTCAATACCATCTTCACTGGCACCCATCCACCGTCCTCATGGCACGCCCTTGGAGGGGGTTACGCGGGTTCAGGCTGGGGGTGTCAGGGGGTGCGGGCCTGGCGCGCGAGCTGGATGGCCAGCTCGTGGGTGGGGTTCCGTTGCAGGAGACGCTCCAGGATCTCCAGGCCTTCGCGGCGGCGGTTCGTGGTGAGGTAGATCTTCGCGAGGGTGATGTACGTGTTCTCGAACTCCGGTGTCTTCTCCACGAACCCCGTCAGGAGGCGAATCGCGTCGTCGACCCGGCCGCGGCTCACGAGGACCAGGGCCAGGTTGTTGGCGGCCTCTCCGTAATCGGGCCGCTTGGCCAGAGCCTGCCGGAAGTACGGCTCGGCGCGATCGATGTCGCCTTCACGCCCGAGGATGAGGCCGAGGTTGTTCAAGGCCTCGGGAAAATCGGGCTGGAGCTCGAGGGCTTTCTCGTACAGTTCCCGGGCTTCCTGGGGCCGGCCCGTCTGGAGGAGGGCATAGCCCAGGTTGTTGAGGGCGTCTGGGTAGTCGGCGGCCGCAGAGAGGGCGGCGCGAAACCGCCCGATGGCGGCCGGCAGGTCCCCGCTCTGCGCCAGCAGGGCGCCAAGGTCGTTGCTGGCCTCGGCAAGATCCGGCTGCATCGCCAGGGCCCGTTCGAAAGCCGCCTTCGCCTTGCTTGCCTGCCCGCTCTTCACGAGGAGGGTGCCGAGGCGGTAGAGGGTGGAGGCGCTGGGGTTCCCCTGCGCCGCCCTCTCGAAGGCAGAGGTTGCCGGACCCTCGAGGCCCTGATCGAGCAACTCCCGGCCGTAGGGAAGGTAGTTGCGCAGGCCCTGCGCGGCGTAGAACGTCCCCGGGAAGGGCACGGCGCGCGCGAGACGCTCGGCCGGAGCGGCCTCGATCCTGGGCACGTCCCGCAGGATCTCCGAGACGTCCAGGCGATCGCGGTACGCCTTGACGACCCTCCCCTCCGCGTCGAGGAGCAGCGCGGTTGGCAGCGGGAGGGCCTGGCGGTTCATGAAGAGATGGCGGTAGAGGATCGCGAAGCTGCGGCCGACCTCCTCGCTCGCGACGAGGACGGGCACGGTCGTGACGCCCGAGGCCGCGGCGCGGACATTCGGCACGTTCTCGGGAGCGTCGAGGGCGACGGCCAGGCAACCGACGCCGGCCTGGGCCAGGGCGCCGCCGCCCCGGGCGAGTGCCTCAAGGGCCGTCCTCGATCCGGCCGCCTCGGTCGTCCACAACAAGACGAGAGCAGGGCGGCCCTGCAAGGCCGAGAGGGAACGCTGCCCGCCGCGGAGGTCCGGGAGCGAGAAATCGGGGGCTGGAAACGGCTCGTATAGCCAACTCGCCGACGGCGGCGTCGCCGGGGGCAGGACCGGCGCCTCCGCCGCCGCCGGCGGGCGCCGGAACGGCTCCGCACTGGGCTCGCCACCCTCCTCGATCCGGAGCCGGTGGTTCAGGGGAACGCCGGGGAAGACCTGCGTCCGGCCACTGGGCCACTCGACCGTGAGCTGGACCACCCGCTGGCTCGGGCCGAGGCCGAAGAGCAGCTCCTTCGAGTGCTGGGAGAGGAAGCCGGAGCCGGCGTTCACGACCTTCGTCCGCCGAAGCCGGTCCGTCTCCACGGTCACGCGCGCGCCCACCGCGTCGCGGTTGCTGCGGGTGCCGACGAGGCGCACGGCGAGGGCCGCGCCGCGATCCGGGAAGTCGTTTCGGAAGATGCGGAGCTGGGGAACGGACCGGGCCGCCATCACCACGAGGTCCGGACCGCCGTCCCCATCGTAGTCGAGCACGACGAAGGATCGTCCGTCCTGGTCCAGGTCGAGCCCGACCGTTCCCGAGACCTCGTCGAAGCCGCCCTGGCCGTCGTTGCGCAGGAGCACGTTCCGCTGATGGCTGGCGATCGACTGATGGATCAAGACCTGGTTGATGGCGCGCCAGGCGTCGTCGTAGGGAGTGCCGGTGACGCGGGTCAGCGGGGAGCGCGCCACCACCTGGCGCCAGAAGAAGCCCTCCAGGTCTTCCGGTCCCTCCTCCCGCGTCAGCATGCCGTTCGCGACGTAGAGGTCCTCCCATCCGTCGCTGTCGAAATCCAGGGCATCGGACGACCAGGCCCAGCCGCCCATGCCGGCCCGCGCCCCGAGGGTCACGTCCTCGAAGGTGCCGTCGCCGCGGTTCCGGAAGAGGGAGTTGCCGCGTGCGTGGCGGCGGTAGAGCTCGCGGACCGGCGCGGGGGCATCGGGCATGAAGGCGTCCTGCGCCGTCACCCGCTGACCGCTCGCACTCCACATGTTGCCGGTGTAGATGTCGAGCCGGCCGTCGTTGTCGAAATCGAAGAAGGCCGCGCTCATCCCGGCCCCGAAGTCCTCGACGCCCGCCTTCGCAGCGACGTCCTCGAACGTCACCTTTCCGTCGTGCAGCCCCAGGTTGTGATACAGGCTCTTCCGCCCGAAGTCGTTGGCCACCAGCAGGTCGGGCCAACCGTCGCCGTCGTAGTCCCCCCAGGCGGCGGCAAAGTGGTAGCGGTCGTTCCCCACGTCCAGGCCTGCTTCGTGGGTGACCTCGACGAAGCGGCCGTGGCCGTCGTTCCTGAAGAGAACGCCGGGGGGGCCGTTCCGGGCGTCGTAGTAGGGCGCGGGCGTGCCCGCCTTGCCCTCGCCCGCGCCGTAGTAGAAGGAATAGACGCAGAGGTAGAGATCGAGGAAGCCGTCGCGGTCGTAGTCGGCCATGGCGATCGACATGGGGGAGCCCTGGAGTCCGTGCTGGAAATGGAAGGCGTCGGGGACGCGCGTGAACCGGCCCGTCCCGTCGTTGAGGAACAGCGCCGGCCCCGCGCTCGTGGCGACGATCAGGTCCTGGTCGCCGTCGTTGTCGACGTCGGCGAAAAGCGACATCGAGGTGTCGTCGAGGATCCCCAGGCCCGAGCGCTCCGTCGCATCCTCGAAGGTGCCGTCGCCCCGGGCCCGGTAGAGTCGGTTGGGCAGCCCCGCCGGCTGGGCCACGTAGAGGTCCTCGAGACCGTCGCCGTCGGCATCCCCCACGGAGACGCCGTGGTGGCCGTTCGAGTCGCGGGTCAGGGCCGAGTCGATGGTGGCGACCCAGGCGTCGAGGCCCGTGCTGAGCTGGCGGCGGAAGGAGTCGTTACCCCCGAGCGCCGCCTGGGTGACCTCCGCGAAGACCGGGGCCGAGGCGCGGCTGTGCTGATGCTCGGAGGCCGTCCACTCCAGGACGCGCCAGGCGCCGTCCGCGTCCCGGCGCCAGCTCATGTTCCAGCGCCCCACGCACTCGGCGCGCCACACCTTCTGGCCTCGGCCCACGATGTCGTAGCGCACCTCGGTGCGGGCGCGCCCCTTTGCGCGGTCCACCTCGATCGACGTGATCAGGAGCTCGGCCACCTCGACCGTCTCGAAGTCCGCCACCAATGCGAGGAGCTCCTCGCTGAACGCACGCGCGTCGCGGACGGGCGCGTTGGCCATGGACTTCGCCCGAAAGACCTGGAGGGCCGGCCGGTCGACGACAGTCATCTGCTCGACCGGGGTGAGGCGCCCGCCCTTGAACTCCGGCGCAAGAAGATGGTCCGCCGGGTCGATGGGTCGGCGAGGGCTCCGGCGGAGCCTCTCCCCCAGCTCGCCGAGGCGTGCGGCCAGCTCCGCGGCCTCTTTCTCCTCGGGGAACGAATCGCCGCCGGGGGCCAGGTGCCGCAGGAAGGGCTCCACCGTCTCGGGTACCCGAAGCTTCGGGCGATAGTAGACGGCCCCGTCGGCGTGGCGTAGGTCGCTGCTTTCCGCGGCGCCCTCGGGCCAACCGATCGGGGCGGCCGCGGAAGACAGGAGGAGCAGGCCGACCAGGCGAGAAGGGGAGCCCATGGCCTCCGGCCGCGGAGAGCTAGGCCACGACCGGAGCCGCGAAGACCGGGCTGTTCACGAGCGCCGCCGCCCCGCGCAGCCGCGGATGCTCCCCGAGGGGAACGAGGACGATCTCCGTTTGTCCCGACTCCCGGATGAGGGCCTGCTCCTCCAGGGCTTGCTGGACGAAAGGCAGCACCAGGTCCCAGGCCTCGGTGATCTCGCCGCTCAGGTACACCCGGCGTGGCTCGATGGCCTTCACGATCGTCGCGAACCCGCGGCCCAGGTAGTAGCCCGTCTCTCGCAGGGTCTCCAGGGCCCGGGTTTCCCCTCCGCGAGCGCGAGCGATGATGGTCGCGACCGTGATGTCGCTGGGCTCCCCCGACGCGGGCCAGGAGGGGTCGCTGCCCCGGTAGCGCGCGAGCATGGCCCGGACCGAGACGTAGGCCTCCCAGCAGCCCTTCTGTCCGCAGGCGCAGCGTGGCCCGTCCAGGCTGAGCGTCGCGTGACCGAGCTCGCCGGCGTTGTTGTGAGCGCCGCGGAGGAGCTGTCCGTCGATGGCGATGCCCACCCCGACGCCATCGGACGCGTTCACGTATGCGACCGTCCCGTCCACCGGTGCATGCCCGCGCACGGCCCACTCCTGGGCCAGCACGCAGGCCTTCACGTCGTTCTCCACCACCACGGGCAGCCCGGTCGCGGCCCGGAGCGGCTCCCGGAGGTCGAGATCCCGCCAGCCCAGGGTGGGAGCATAGCGGAGGCGCCCACGATCGATGTCCACGAGCCCCGCGATCACGACCCCCACCCCCAGGCACTCGCCGACCTCCGGATGCGCGGTCAGGATTCGATCGATGTTCTGCGCCAGCCTCTTGACGAGGCCGTGCGGACGAGGCCTGGTCGGGAACTCCTGCACGTCGATGAGGGGGTGGCCGAGGGGATCCGTCACGAGCATCAGGGTTCGACTGGCGCTGATGTCCACTGCCATCGCGCAGCGCCGTCGAATCTCGATATAGAGATGCCGGGGCTTGCGGCCGCGCTTGGTCTTTCCCTTCGCCCCCTCGAACACCTGCTTGGCCCGAAGGAGGTCCTGGACCAGCCGGCTGATCGCGCCTCGGCGAATCCCCATGAGCCGCGCCAGGTCCGCGCGGGAGATGGGCTGCTTCGAGCGCACCAGGTTCAGGGCGATCTGGCGGTTGATCTCACGCGAGGTCCCGCGACGGGCGATCCGGAAGGTGGTGGTGCTGATTCGGCGCATCGATGCTGACCCCAACGTGTTGGCGGCCCTGCCGAAACGTCGTCTCGCGCGCCCCTTCGCCCGCCTCAGATCCCTTCTGCTCGGGCTGGCTCCGCCCGTCTTCCTGTGCGCGATGGGAGCGGCGACGATGCAAACGCCGGACGCTGCCGGCCCCTCGGAAACCTCCGCCCGGCTCCTGAAGCTTCAGCGCGAGGCGGTGAACCTGCTGACGCAGGCGGGGCGAGCCGGTGTGCCCAGGGAGGAGGCGCTGCGTGCGCTTGGAGACGCCGGCCGCCGGCTCGAGGAGCTGGGCGGCGAGCCCGACCCGCGCCCGGCGTCCGCCGGCGCCGTGGCGCCCCGGCTCGGTCCCGAGCTTCGGGTCGAGCTGCGGCGCGCCGCCCACGAGCTGCTGGCCGCCCACCCGGACTCCGAAGGGCGCTTGGACGTTGGACCCGTCCTGGGCCTGCTCGAGCGCACTCGCGCCCAGCTCGAGGGGGAGATCGCCCTGGGCTTGAGCCTCCAGGGCAGTTATAGCCAGACAAAGCCAAGAGAGCCTGCTTACGGAGGCCACGCCTCGGCAATGGGACCAGCGCCGGCGCAGGTTCTGCCTGCCGACGACAACGCCGTGGGCGTTCCCTCGCCGGCGCAGTTCGAGGAGGCCACACGCCTGCCCACGCGCACCTACTGTGGCGGACCCACCAAGGACCACATCCTGGAGTCGGGAGGCAGCGGGGTAGCGCTCATCGACTACGACGGCGACGGACTCCTCGACATCTACCTGGTCACGGCTCCGGAGCTCACCAAGAGCCGGGACCGCGTTCCCCACCGGAACGCCCTCTACCGCAACCTGGGGCACTGGAGGTTCGAGGACGTTTCGAAGAAAGCGGGAGTGGACGCCGCGGCCTGGGGCAACGGGGTCTGCGCCGGCGACTTCGACGGCGACGGGCTGCTCGACCTCTACGTCACGAACTGGGGCCCGAACTTCCTGTTCCGCAACCAGGGCGACGGCACCTTCAAGGAGGTCGCCGCGCAGGCCGGGGTCGCGGCCGGCGGCTGGAGCACCGGCTGCGCGTTCCTCGACGCGGACGGCGACGGCGACCTGGACCTCTACGTCGCGCGCTACGTCGCGACGACCTGGGACGAGGTCGTGCGCGCCCAGCGGACCCTCTTCTGGCGCAACGGGCCCCGCATCATGGCGGGCCCGACCGGGCTGCCCGGCGAGGCCGACCTCTACTTCGAGAACCTGGGCAACGGGCGCTTCCGGGAGGCGGCCGTGGCGCACGGGCTCGGGGACGCGGCCCGCGCGTACGGCTTCGGAGTGGTCGCCACCGACTACGACGACGACGGCTTCGTCGATCTGTTCGTGGCCAACGACTCGAACCCCAACTTCCTGTATCACAACCGGGGGGACGGCCGCTTCGAGAGCGTGGGACTGCTGAGCGGGGTGGCGGTGAACGCGGAGGGAAGGGCCCAGGCGGGGATGGGGGTCGACGCGGGCGACTACGACGGGGACGGACGCATGGACCTCGTCCTCACCGCCTTCGCCCACGACACCAACACGCTCTATCGCAACATCGACGGCCGTCAGTTCGAGGACGTGAGCGCGACGTCCGGCCTCGCCGCGCGCACGTTCGAGCGCATGGGCTGGGGGACGTCCTTCCTCGACGCCGACCTCGACGGCAAGCTGGACGTGTTCTTCGCCAACGGCCACATCTTCGCGGACATCGAGGACTACCCGCAGCTCGGGGAGACGTACCGCCAGAAGAACCAGCTCCTGCTCAACCAGGGCACGACCTTCCGCGACGTCTCGGAGAGCGCCGGAGGTGGTCTCCAGATCGCGCGGGTGGGCCGCGGCCTGGCCGTGGGCGATCTCGACAACGACGGCGATCTCGACCTCGTCGTGAGCAACATGGACGACGCGCCCACCCTGCTGGAGAACCGGCAGCGCACCGGACACCGGTGGGTGGCCTTCCGCGTCGTGTCGCCCACGGGGAACCGATTCGCCATCGGCGCGAAGGTGACGGTCGACGCCGGGGGCAGCAAGCAGTTTCGCGAGGTTCGCTCCGGGGGCAGCTATCTCTCGCAGAGCGACCTGCGGACGTACTTCGGGCTGGGCGGCTACTCGGGCACCGTGGACGTGGAGGTGCGCATGCCCGGAGGTCGCCGCTGGGCATGGCGCGGCCTGCCGAGCGGACGCCTGCACCTGCTCGAGCTGAGCGAGTCGCGCCGCGTCCGGGCCCGCCAGCCATGAGCCAGCCTCCTCCCCAAGCGACGAGCCTCCGGCAGCTGAGCCCCGCGCAGTGGAAGTCGGGGATCGCGGCCTGGCTGGGGTGGCTGTTCGACGGCCTCGACATGCACCTGTACACGCTCGTGGCCGCTCCCTTCGTGATGATCCTGCTGGGAGCCGCGAGCCCCGCCGACCCCGCGGTCCGCGAGAAGAGCTCCTGGATCCAGGCCGCGTTCCTGGTGGGATGGGCCCTCGGGGGCGGCTTCTTTGGCCGGCTGGGCGACCGTCTGGGCCGCAGCCGCGCCCTGAGCTTGACCATCCTGACCTACGCGCTCTTCACAGGCCTCTCGTTCTTCGCGGGGCGCTGGTGGCACCTGCTGATCTTCCGCTTCCTGGCCGCCCTCGGCATCGGCGGGCCCACGCGCTGGCGGCCGTGGGTTGCGGCGGTCCTCCAGGCGGGGGTCAACATCGGCGTGATGATCGCGGCGGTGGTCGTCTGCCTGATGGCGGGGCAGAGCCCGCGGAACGTCTTCCTGGTGGGGATCCTGCCCGCGCTGCTCGTCTTCTGGATCCGGCGGAACGTGCCCGAGCCCGCCGTCTGGCGGGCGGCCCGCGAGGGCGAGCGCGCCCCCGCGGTGGCGGACCTCTTCCGCGGTGAGCTGCGCTCCATCACCGCCAAGACGATCCTCGTCTGCGCCCTCTCCCTCACCGCCTGGTGGGCGTTCCAGTTCTGGTACCCGCAGCACCTCCGCAACCTGCCCGAGCTCGCGGGCTCTGGAGCGGCGGCCCGCGAGCGGCTGGTCGCCACCGCGTTCTTCATCGTGATCGCGGTGTCGATCGTGGGGAACTTCTTCGCGGGCTGGCTGGCCCGCGAGCTGGGCTATCGCCGGGCGATAGCCCTCATGACGTTCGGCTCGTTCCTCTCGATGGCCGGCTGCTTCGGCGTCCCCCGCGGCCACGACGCCCTCGTGCACCTGTGGCTGCCCCTGGTCGGCTTCTTCTCCGGCGTCTTCGGCCTCTTCACGATGTACCTGCCGCCGCTCTTCCCGACCCTGCTCCGCACGACCGGCGCGGGGTTCTCGTACAACATCGGGCGGGTGGCGGCGGCCTTCGGCACCGTCTTCTTCGGCCTCTTCTCGCAGGTGGGCGATTTCCGCCTCACCCTGCTCTACACGAGCTTCCTCCTGCCGGTGGCGGTGGCCGTGGCCTGGACGATGCCGGACCTCGCTGCGGATTGATCGTCGTCCGTAGTCTGGGCGGGTCTCCCCGGACGATCAGGCGCTCCCCCGCGTCACGGGCTCGGACGGGCTGAGCAGGGCTTCCAGGAGACGGGCCTGCGCGGGGTCGGTCTGCGAAAGGTCCGCGCCCACGAGAAAGCCCCCGATGAGGGACTGCCGCCAGCGCACCTGGCCCTCCAGGCTGAGGGGGCCGGAGCCCGGGACCGACACCAACGCGCGCACCGAGCTACCCGGCTCGAGGGAGACGCCCAGCTCGAGCTGAAAACCCCCCCGGCTCAGGTCGACCAGGGAGCCGAAAACGGGCGTCGCTCCTTCGGCGGAGGGCAGCGTCACCTTTCCCGGCGTCGCTCCTGTGCGAAGTCCTCGGCCCGGGCCGCCATCTCCAGGACTCTCCGGCAGGTCCCCACGACCTCGCCCAGGCGAAGGGGCTTGAAGAGACAGGCGGAGATGCACTCCCGAAAGCGGTGCCGCCTCGGATCCTCTCCCCGCTCGCTCAGGATGAGCACGGGCGGCAGGCGTCCCTGGCCCTGGAGACGCTCGAGCACCGTCCAGCCGTCCATCTGGGGCATGGCGAGGTCGAGCACGAGCAGATCCGGCCGCCGCTCCGCGAAGGTTGCGAGGGCGGTCCGCCCGCTGCCTGCCGTCTCCACGAGGTGCCCCGCCCCCTCGAGAATGCCGCGCAGGAGAGCGCGGACCTCAGGGTCGTCGTCGACCACCAGGATCCGCGGGCGACGGTCCGTCACGCGGCGGCCTGTCCCTTCTTCATCGCCAGGAAAGGATACCGCTTCTGCGCCGGAGCGGGGAGGAGTCAGGTCAGGCGCCCGACGACTCCTTCGCGTCGAGCACCGCTCGCACCTTACGGGCCAGCGCGTCAAGGGTGAAGGGCTTCTGCAGAAAGGCAACCTCCGCCGTCAAGACTCCGTGACGGACGATGGTGTCGTCGGTGTAACCCGACATGTAGAGCACCTTGATCTCGGGTCGGAGCGACCTGATCCGCTCGCTCAGCTCACGCCCACCGAGGCCAGGCATGACAGTGTCGGTGATCACAAGGCCAATCGCGGACTCATGGGCTTCACAGATTCGCAGAGCCTCGGCCCCGTGCCGGGCCTCGAGCACCTGATACCCGCTCGCCTGTAGCGCCTCGCGGATGATCTCCCTGAGCATCTCCTCGTCCTCGACCACGAGCACCGTCTCCGAGCCCCTCGGCACGGCGGCCTCGACGGGTTCGCTCCCCTGTACCTGCTCGGGCTCGTCGACCGCCGGCAGATAGACCTTGAAGGTAGTGCCTTGGCCCGGCTCGCTGTAGACCCAGATCGATCCGCCGCTCTGCTTGACGATCCCGTAGACGGTCGCAAGGCCCAAGCCCGTTCCCTTGCCTTTCTCCTTGGTAGTGAAGAAGGGCTCGAAGATGCGCGCCTGGGTCGCCGCGTCCATGCCGTGGCCGGTGTCGCTCACGGCGAGCATCACGTGCTGGCCTTCCTGAGCGCCCGTGTGCTGCCGGACGTAATCCGCGTCGAGGACAACGCTGCCGGTCTCGATCGTGAGCTTCCCCCCCTGAGGCATGGCGTCGCGGGCGTTCACGGCCAGGTTCATGATGACCTGCTCGATCTGCCCCGGGTCCGCCTTGACCCTGCGCGGTTCGGGGTGGGTCCTTGCCACCAGCTCGATATCTTCACCGATGAGACGATGAAGCAGCTTCTCCATGTCCAGGACCACGGTGTTCATGTCAAGAACCTGGGGCTGCAGGATCTGCTTCCGGCTGAAAGCCAGGAGCTGGCGCGTCAACGCCGCCGCCCGCTCCGCGGCCTTGCCGATCTCGGCCGCATACTTGATGCGCGCATCGCCAGGTGGAAGATGCCTCAGGAGAAGCTCGTTGTAGCCGGTGATCACTCCGAGGAGGTTGTTGAAGTCGTGAGCTACCCCGCCGGCGAGCCGTCCGATGGCGTCGATCCTCTGAGCCTGCCGCAGTTGGTCCTCGACCTTCTTCCGCTCGGTGTTGTCGAGGATGTACCCCTTGATCTCGGCGAGCTGGCCCCGCTCATCGAAGGTGCCCACCACGTTCTCGATGACGCTAATCGGCGTTCCGTCCGCACGACGAAGCTCAACATCGAGCGATTCGATCTTCCCGTCTCGGCGAAGTCCCTCCAGGAATGACGCGCGCAGCTCCGCCGTCGCGTACAGGGAGGCGGCGTTGGTGCCGATCGCCTCCTTGGCTGTGTTGAAGCCGAACATGCGCACAAAGGCCGGGTTGCACTCGACAATGGTCCCATCAGGCCGCGTGATGTAGGCGCCGGCGAGATCCTCCTCGAAGAACTGTCGGTAGCGTTCTTCGCTGCGTTGCAGGGCTGCTTCCGTCCGCTTCTGCTGGCTCAGATCGGCGATGAAAGCACTGAACGAGTAGGAACCACCCTCCCGAACGGCGG
>WNFM01040466.1_pt2 | contig 11612 bp, 14 predicted proteins | sample 5400271 | NCBI WGS metagenome assembly WNFM01 (sample SAMN13153352, study PRJNA577476) | soil metagenome | isolation source: 60 cm saprolite on Douglas fir-dominated hillslope | place: USA:California | collected 2013-09-17 | reverse complement strand
GACTATCTCTACGGGCGCGGCACGGTCGACGACAAGGGGCAGCTCTACATGCTGCTCGCGGCGGCGCGCGGGCTCGCGCAGGCCGGCGAACTGCCGGTCAACGTCCGCTTCACCTGCGACGGCGAGGAGGAGACCGGCGGGCATTCGATCGTCGAGTACCTCGAGCAGGACGAGGGCGGAGCGGACGCGGCGATCATCTTCGACAGCGGCATGATCGAGCGCGACCTGCCGGCGTTCAACGTCGCGACGCGCGGGGTCATCTACTGGCACCTGACGTTGCGCACCGGCGAGCGCGATCTGCACTCCGGGATGTACGGCGGCGCGGCGCTGAACGCGGCGCACGCAATGATCAAGATGCTGAACGGGCTCGTCGCGCACGACGGCACCCTGGTCGACGAGCTGCGCGTCGGCCGCGCGGAGCCGACGGCAGAGGAGCTGGCCGGCTGGCAGGCGCTACCTGCCGGATCGAGTGAGCTTTCTGATCAGGGCGCGCGGCCAAAGGACGCCCGAGCGGCCGAGGACTTCTACCTCCGCACGTTCGCCGAGCCGGCGATCGACGTGAACGGCATTTCGACCGGGTCGGCGCAGCTGCAGAAGACGGTGCTCCCGGTTGAGGCGATCGCGAATGTCTCGATGCGCCTCGCGCCGGGACAGAAGGTCGACGACGTTGCACCGGTCGTCGAGCGGCTGCTGCGCGAGTCGGCGCCCGAGGGCGCGGAGCTCGAGATCGAGCTGTGGTCGGCCGCTCCGCCGGGGCTTGTCCCGCCGGACGCGAAGGCGGTGCAACTCGGGCTCGACGCGTTCGAGAAGGTGGTCGGTGTTCGGCCGGCGCTGATCCGCTCGGGCGGCACGCTGCCGATCGTCCCGGCGCTCGCCGACAAGGGAATCCCGACGGTGATCACGGGGTTCGGCCTGCCGGACTCGCAGATCCACTCGCCGAACGAACGGCTGGTCGCGACGTACGTGCCGCTCGGCATCGCAGCGGCCCGCGAGCTCTTCCTCGCGTTCCGCGACCTGTGATCGACCTCCACAGTCACGTTCTGCCCGGCCTGGACGACGGCGCCGCGGATCTGGACGAGGCCGTGGCAATGTGCCGCGCAGCGGCCGAGGACGGGATCGAGGTGCTCGCCGCGACGCCGCACGTCCGCGATGACTACCCGACGACGCCCGACCAGATGGAGCAGGCGCTCACAGCCCTGCGTGCGGCGGCCGGTGACAGCGTTCGTCTCGTTGGCGGCGGCGAGATCGACTTGGCCCAGCTCGACCGGCCGCGCGAGGAGCTCGCGCGCTTTGCGCTTGCGGGCAACCCGAAGTACCTGCTCGTCGAGACGCCTTACGGCGGCTGGCCTCTCGACCTGCCGGAGAAGCTGTTCCGTCTGCTGGCCGCCGGGATCACACCGGTGCTCGGGCACCCTGAGCGGAACGGGGAGGTGCAGCAGCGGCCGGAGCTGCTGGAGCCGATCGTCGCCGGCGGCACGCTCGTGCAACTCACTGCGGCGTCGATCGACGGCCGCATGGGTGGGCGTGCGCGCTCATGCGCGGCCACGCTGCTCGACCGCAACCTCGCGCATCTGCTCGCGAGCGACGCGCATGCTCCGAGCGTGCGTGCGATCGGGATGGGCGCCGCGGTCGCGGCGCTCGGCGACGAGGCGCTCGCGCGCTGGCTGACCGTCGAGGTGCCGGGCGCGATCCTCGAGCGCGAATCGCTGCCGCCGCGGCCGCACCGTGTGCGGCCGCGGCGGCGCTTCTTCCGGCGGTAGAGACCTGACGCGAAATTCGGGCACTCGCGGATGGTGGCTCAGACACGGCGCATCTCGCCCGGGTCGGGCTTGAACGTAGACACCGCTATGCCCTGCGCCCGCCCCGTGCGACCTGCTTGGTCTGAGCCATCCCCACGAGCACCCAATTCCACATCAGGCCTCTAGGACGTCGCGGCCTCGGGTTGGCCGGGCTCGTGGTCGCCGACGTGGTTGGCGGCCGTTGCTTCGACCTGCGCGAGCGTCGAGTTGCCCGCCGCGCGGACGCGGACGGTGATGCGGTCGCCGGCTTTCAGCTGCGACGGCTCGATCACCGTCGGCACGCGCCCCTGCCAGTGCAGGAAGATCGTGCCGTTGTCATAGCTGAACGTCTGGTCGACGGACGCCTGGCCGAGCATCGTCCTCAGGCCGCGCCAGTTCCCGCTCGTGATGTGCAGCGAGACGTGACCGCCTGCCTGACCGCCCGCGACGGTGCCGATGTAGAGGAACAGCGGCTTGCCGAGGCCCACGTTCTGCGCGCCGCGGTCTGCGACGGTCGCGGCGGGAGTGGCGAGGAGGTCGGTGAGCGACGCGCCGTCCTTCGCGCGAAGGTTGATCGTCAGACGAGCACTTCGCTCTTCGCGCCGAACGTGAACGACTCGGTCTGGCTCTGGCCGATCAGGGCCTTGAGCGCGAGGCGGTTACCGCCCGTGACGCTGATCTGCAGCGAGCTCGAGCTCGCCGAGACGACGTCGCCACGAAACTGGTAGAGCCGCCCGTTGCCCCCGCCGAGCGCGGTCGCGGCGATGACGGTGCAGGTGAGCGCGGCGAGCGCGAGCGCTGTGAGCAGACGGTGCTTCAACATGGTTCGTTCCCCCTGGTGTGGATGCGGAGTGGACGACCGTCAACATCCCCGCCGTGCGCCAGCAGACGGTTCAGCGCGCGTAAGACGTACGCAAAACGTCAGTCCCAGGGCGGGGGGTTGTGCACCCAGCGGCCGGCGACCATCGTCGCGACGACTTGCGCATCGAGGTCCTCCCACGGGTCGCGGTCGAGGACGACCAGGTCTGCGGCGTGGCCCGGAAGCAATGTGCCCCGGCGCCGCTCGTCGTGGGCGAGCCAGGCCGGGGCGACGCACGTCGCGTGGAATGCCTGCTCCACGGTCAGCACCTGTTCGGGATGCCAGGCGGGGCGCTCGTCAATCGAGCGGCGCACGCCCGCGCGGATCCCAGCTAGAGGATCGAGCTCCTCGATCGGCGCGTCGCTCCCGTTGACGACGACTGCACCCGAATCGAGCAGCGAGCGGAAGGCGTACGCGCCGTCGGTCTTGCCCGCCCAGTACTGGTCTGCCATGTCGCGGTCCGATGGAGCGTGCGAGAACTGCACGGACGCCGTGATGCCGAGCTCGGCGAAGCGGGGAAGGTCCTCCGGCGCGAGGAGCTGGCAGTGCTCGATGCGCTGGCGCAGGCCGCGCGGCTGCCACACGTCACGTGTCTGCTCGAAGGCATTCAACGCTTCGCGGTTCGCGCGGTCGCCGATTGCGTGCACGCCGACGGGGAACCCGGCCTCGGCGCCGCGCCGCACGATCTCGGCGAGCTCCTCGCCGCTCGTGATCTGCACGCCGCTCCCGTCGAGCATCCACGCGGTCTGCGAGCCGAGCGTTCCGTCCATGAACACCTTCAGGTAGCCGAGCCGCAGCAGCGGGCCGCCCATGCCGGAACGCATCCCGATCGAAACCGCGGCGTCGAGCTTGTCGTGGGGGATCGACTGCCAGACACGGAGCGTCAGGTGCCCGCGCTCGTCGAGCTGCTGCCACAGCCGCAGCGCGCCGAGCCAGCCGTCCTTGTCGTGCACCGCCGTTACGCCACGCGAGTTCGCGAGCCGCACGCCGGTACGCATCGCCTCGAGGTACTCGTCGTCCGGCCACACCATGTAGCGCTCCTTGAACCGCCAGGCCGCCTCCTCGCGCAGCACGCCGGTCGGCTCGCCCTGCGCGTCCCGTTCGACGACGCCGCCGTTGACCTCGAGGTCGCCGCCGGCGAGCGCGAGCGCTGCGGAGTTGAGCCAGATCGAGTGGTAGTCCTTCGCGATCAGCCCTGCCGGTGTCGCGCCGGTGATCGCGTCGAGGTCCTGCCGCGTCGGTTCGCGTTGCGGCTGCCAGTCGGCGCTGCGCCACCCGTAGCCGCGTAGCCAGCGCCCGACCTCGGGCCTCCGCACCGCGCGCAGGCGCTCGAGCGCCTCGTCGAGCGAGGCGCAGCCGTCCAGGTTGATCTCGTTCTGCGCCGTCGCCCAGGTGGGGAAGTGCACGTGCGCGTCGGAGAAGCCTGGGAGGACGACGCGGCCGCCCAGGTCGAGCACCTCCGGCGAGGCGAGCGCAGTCTCGTGCACCCCGACACCGCCCGCGACCAGGTCGCCGGCGATCGCGAGCGCCCGCTGCGTCGGCACCTGCGGGTCGAGCGTGCGGATCAAGCCGTTGGCGAGGATCATCGGTTCGGCAGAATCTACGTGTGTTCGATCACGTGACGATCCGGGTGCGCGACTTCGCGGCGAGCGGGGACTTCTACCGGCTTGCTCTCGGGGAGCCGAGGTTCGACGACGGCACCGCTTTCACCGCGTGGGGCAACTTCATCATCGCGCGGGCTTCGGAAGAGAGACCGGTGGCGAAGCGCCTGCACGTCGGCTTCGGCGCGCGCGACCGGGCCGAGGTCGACCGCTGGTGGGAGCGGTTGACGAGCGCCGGTTACCGGAGCGACGGCGAGCCCGGCGAGCGGCCGCAGTACAACGAGTCGTACTACGGCGCGTTCGTGCTCGACCCCGACGGCAACAGCGTCGAGTCCGTCCACCATCACTCGACAGACCCCGAGGCGTCGTGGATCGATCACCTCTGGCTGCGCACGCCGAACGTCGAGGCCGCCAAGCGGTTCTACGAGACGGTCGCGCCGGTCGTCGAGCTGCGGCTCGTGTACGACACGCCCGAGCGGGTGCGTTTTACTGACGGCGTCGGTTCGTTCTCATTCGTCCAGGGCGACGAGCCCACGGAGCACGTGCACTACGCGTTCGGTGTGGGCGACCGGGCCACGGTGGACGCGTTCCACCGCGCTGCGACCTCTGCCGGTTACGAGGACAACGGCGCGCCGGGTGAGCGGCTGGAGTACCACGCCGGCTACTACGGCGCGTTCGTGCTCGATCCCGACGGCCACAACGTCGAGGCCGTCTTCCACGATCGGTAGCGCGCGACTAATGCGAGGCGCCGAGAAGCACGAGCGTCATCGCCGCGCAAGCAAGGCCGGTCGCGGAGATCACGAGCACAAGGATGCGCAGCGGAATGACCATGGTCCGTTTATCGGCTCTAGAATCGAAATCATGAGCGCTCTCGATCCCCTCAATGACGACCAGCGTGAGATCCGGGAGTTGGTGCGGACGATTGCTCGGGAGAAGATCGCGCCGCGGGCCGCGGAGATCGACAAGTCGGCGGAATTCCCGTGGGATGTGGTCGAGCTGTACCGCGAGAACGACCTGTTCGGGATCATGTACGACGAGGAGTACGGCGGGATCGGTGAGAGCGCGCTGATGACGCTCGTCACGATCGAGGAGATCTCGAAGGTGTGCGCGACGAGCGGCCTGATCGTCGCCGTCCAGGAGCTCGGGTCGCTCGGGATCAAGCTCGCGGGCACCGCGGAGCAGAAGCAGCGGTTTCTGCCGAAGCTCGCGACGGGCGAGTGGCTGGCGGCGTATGCGCTGACCGAGCCCGGCTCCGGATCGGACAGCGCCGCGATGCGCACGATCGCGGTCCGTAAGGGTGACGAGTACGTCCTCAACGGCGGCAAGCGGTTCATCACGAGCGCGGGCGTTGCGTCGGTGTATGTCGTATTTGCGAAGACCGATCCCTCGAAAGGCCATCCGGGGATCTCGGCGTTCGTCGTCGAGGCGGACACGCCGGGGTTCGAGGTGGGGCGGATCGAGCCGAAGATGGGGATCAAGGGCTCGACGACCGGCGAGATCTTCTTCAACGACGCGCGCATTCCAGCTTCCAACCTCCTTGGCGAAGAGGGCGAGGGGTTCAAGATCGCGATGCGGATCCTCGACCGCTCACGCCCGGGGATCGGCGCGCAGGGGCTCGGTCTCGCGCAGGGCGCGACCGACTATGCGGTCGAGTACGCGAAGTCGCGCGAGACGATGGGCAAGCCGATCGGCCAGCACCAGCTGATCGCGGGAATGCTCGCCGACATGGAGACGAAGTGCGAAGCCGCGCGCGGCCTGCTCTACAAGGTGGGGCGGATGATCGACGAGGGCGACACCGGCCCGGAGCTGACAAAGCTCTCGGCGATGGCGAAGCTCTACTGCACGGACGCCGCGATGGAGGTGACCACCGACGCGGTGCAGGTGCTGGGTGGCTACGGCTACATCCAGGAGTACCCCGTCGAGCGCATGATGCGCGACGCGAAGATCACCCAAATCTACGAGGGCACGAACCAGATCCAACGTCTCGTGATCGCGCGCGAGATGCTCAAGGAGAACCGAGCCTTCCTCCTCGCCGGTGTTTCGTAAAGACACTGTTGGCTGACGACCGGCGCGAGCTCAGCTTCGACTTGGTCGCCGACGAGTACGAGCGGACGCGTCCTTCCTATCCGCCTGCGCTGCTCGACCGGCTCCCGCTCAGCGCGGACGCGGCGGTGCTCGACCTCGGTGCGGGCACCGGGAAGCTGACGCGCGTTCTCGCGGCGCGGTTTCGAAACGTTGTCGCTGTCGAGCCCCTTGCGAACATGCGTGCGATGCTCGAACGGGTCGTACCTGGAGTTCGCGCGCTCCCGGGGAGCGCGGAGCGGATCCCGCTCGACGATGCGTCCGTCGACGCCGTGTTCGCGGCACAGGCTTTTCACTGGTTCGACAAACCGGTTGCGCTGCCGGAGATCGCCCGGGTGCTGAGGCCGGGCGGTGTCCTCGCTGTCGTGTGGAACGAGCCCGACGACGATCGAGAGAGCCCGCTTCCCGCCGCCTTCAGGACGGAGGTAGAGGCGCTCCACAACGCCGCGGCCCAGCGGTGGGATAACGAGCCGGCGTGGGAGGAGCTTCTGTCGTCGTCGGGGTTGTTCGCGGAGGTGCACGAGCGCGATCACGAGCTTCACGACCACGTGCTCGACCGCGAGGGTTTGCTCGACAACCTGCGCTCGGTCAGCTGGATCGCAAGTCGCGCGGACGGCGAAGAGGTCGTCGCGGGTCTCGGCGCTCTGGTTCCGAGCGGCACGTACGCGATTCCGAACCGCGCGAACATCTTGTGGGCGGTGCGCGTGTGAGCGTGCGGGTCGCGGTGGCCGTCGTCGCGGCGCTCGTGATCGCGCCGTCGGCTTCTGCGTTGCAGGGTCGTGTGCTCGAGGACTCGTTCGCATCGAAGGGCCTACAGAGCCGGCTCTCGTTCGCCGTTTACCTCCCGCCGGGCTACGACGCCGGCACGACGCACTACCCGGTCGTCTACTACCTCCACGGGCTTCCCGCGAACTCACAGGCGTTTACGAGCTTTCATTACGTGGTGAACGCGCTCGAGCTCGCTCAACGTCAGGCGATCGTGGTCGCGCCGCAGGGCGCACATGACGGCGACACCGACGCGGAGTACCTCGACTGGTCCGCGGGGCGGGAGTGGGAGACGGCGATCGCCGTCATCCTCGGTGTCTCTGCCGGAGGGTACGGCGCAACCGTGATCGGCTTGCACCACCTCGACGAGTTCGGTGCGATCGAGTCCTGGAGCGGTTACTTCCACCCGACCGATCCCTCCGGCACCCATGTACTTCCGCGCGAGCCGGAAGCAACGCCGCTGAACCTCGTGCCGACGCTGCGCGGAGCGCTCTCGCACGAATCGACGTTCCTCGGCTTCTATGTCGGTGCGGGCGACGCGCGCTTCCGTGCCGACAACGTCCTCTTCGCGCGCACGCTTTCACGCGCGAATGTCCCGTTCACGTTCCGCATGTATCCGGGCGGGCATCAGCAGTCGCTCTGGAGCGCGGAAGCGCCCACGTGGCTAGGCCTCGCCCTCGACCGCCTGGACGCGCCGCAGTGAGCCCCGAGGTCAAGCTCTCGTCAGCCGACCGCGTCCTCTTCCCGGATGACGGGGTCACGAAGGGCGACCTCTTCCGCTACTACGACGCGGTTGCCGACACGATCGTCCCGCACCTCAAGGACCGGCCGTTCACGATGAAGCGCTGGCGCGAGGGCCTGCCCGGCGGCTCGTTCTTTCAGAAGCAGGCGCCGAAGGGCATCCCGGACTGGATACCCACGCGGCAGTTCCGCACGTGGCCGCGCGGCGGGAAGGGCGAGTCGCGCCTCGTCGACTTCCCGCTCGTCAACTCGCGCGAGGCGGTGCTCTGGATGGTGCAGATGCACTGCATCGACATGAACGCGTGGTACTCGCGCGTCGACAAGCCCGACCGGCCCGACTGGGTGCTCTTCGATCTCGACCCGCCGGAGGAGGAGGGTGCCTTCGCGATGTGCGTGCGCGTCGCGCACTATCTGCACGACGCGCTCACTGAGCTCGATCTCGAGTCGCACGTGAAGACGAGCGGCGCCGACGGGATCCACATCCTCGTGCCGATCGTTCGCCGCTCGACCTACGAGGACACCTATGAGTTCGCTGAGTTGCTGTCGCGGAAGCTCGAGGCGGAGAATCCCGGTGAGGTGACGACGGAGTGGCTGAAGAAGAAGCGGTCGGGTGTGCTCGTCGACCACCGGCAGAACGGGCACGGCAAGACGATTGCCTCGGCGTACTCGGTGCGGCCGAAGCCGGGCGCGCCGGTGTCGACGCCGCTGCGCTGGGAGGAGCTCACCGAGGACATCGCGCCACGCGACTTCTCGATGGAGGTCGCGCTCGACCGCGTTGCGAAGCACGGCGACCTCTTCGAACCGGTGCTGCACGCTCAGCAGGCCCTCGGGCCCGCGCTGAAAGAACTACGCAAGTAACAGACTGTTACTTGCTCAAGCGCCCTTCGCGGCCTTCTTGTAGGCGCGCTTCCACTCCTGGTAGCGCTCGAGCTCCTCGGGTGACTTGACGTCGCCGAGTGTGGGGTGGGCCGGCGCCAGATCTTCCGCCGCCTTCACGCCGAACTGCTTCGCGAGCACTGCCCCGAGCGACTTGATCTTCATCTCGCCGAAACCGGGAAGCGCGCCGATCCGCTTCTTGAGATCGGGGCCGTCCTTCGCCTCGGACCAGATGCGCGACGCGTCGCCGTTGTACTCCCCGGTGACGACCTCGGCGAGCTCGCGGACGCGCTCGGCCATCGCGCCGGGGAAGCGGTGGATCGCAGGCTTCTCGGCGAATGCAGGCGCCAGGTCCATCGTGCAGAGCTGTTTCGGGTCGAGGGTGCCGACGCGTTCCTTCAGCACCTGCGGCCCCGCGAACGCCTTCTGCACGGTCACCTGCTGGTCGATCGCGAAGCCGACGAGCAGCGCGAATGGATCGGTGGCGAGCAGCGTGCAGGCGTCGGGATCGTCGGTGAAGTACAGCGCGTCGGGCATTCCGCAACTCTACTTGTGCACGTCCATCACTTGTGCACGCCCATCGCGATCGTGCCGATGTAGCCGGCGCCGCTCTTCTTGACCGCGAGCAGCCCGCGTCTGCCGCCGTTGACGAAGATCGAGTCCTGCGCGTCCGTCGTCGACGGATTGCCGCGCGCGGCGTACGGAGCAGCCTTGTAGACCTCCTGCGTCAGCGCATCCGGGAAGAACAGCTGCCCGGTGTGCACGACGCTGCCGCCGACATGCACCTTCACGTGGATGTGCACGGCACGGCCCTGGTACCAGCCGGGGTAGATCGTCGTGAACGTCACGAGGCCGTTCTTGTCCGTCTTCTGGATCCCGCGCATGAACGTGCGCTCGACGTGTCGGAGCCGAACCCGGAGTAGTTCCCCGCTGCATCTGCATGCCAGATGTCGACGGCCGCGCCCTTGATCGGCTTGCAGGTCGACGCACTGAGGACGGTCAGGTGGAGAGTGAGCAGCGTGCCGGGATGCCCTTCACGAATGTCGCGCCGCAGCTTCTCGCCGGCGATGTAGTACGGCCCTTCGGTCAGCTCCGGCGTGAGCACGCACTGCACCGCGCCGGTCTCGACCGCCTTGTTGCCGCCTTCGGCACTTCCTGCGCCGAGCAGGGCGCTGCCGCCCGCTGCGGCGACGACGAGGCCCCCGAGCTTGGCCAGTGAGCTGCGACGTGTGATCGGCTCTTCCATGGAGTGAAGGTAACCGCTTAAGCTGTGTATTTCCTACGAACCGGGGTACACGTGACACATGACTGAGCCGATCGAAGACCTCGAGCACAAGGTCGAGGAGAAGGTCGAAGACCTCGCGCACGAAGCCGAAGAAGGCAAGAGCGCGCGCACGCCGCTGCTCCTCGTCGGCGGCGTCGGGATCTTCGTCGCCGTGGTCGTCGCGATCCTGCTCGTGATCTCCTTCACGGCCTACTACCTCACCAAATAGCCGCGGGGTACCCTGGGCGGATGGATCCGCTCGCTGTCTTCTCTCCTGCGACACGAGCCTGGTTCGAGCGCACCTTCGACGAGCCGACGCCGCCCCAGACCCTGGGCTGGCCGGCGATTGCCTTGGGTGCTCACGTCCTGATCCAGGCCCCAACCGGCTCGGGCAAGACGCTGACCGCATTCCTCTACGCGATCGACCGGCTGACCGCGAATCCGGGGAAGGGGCTGCGCGTGCTCTATGTGTCGCCGCTCAAGGCGCTCAACTACGACATCGAGCGCAACCTCCGCGGCCCGCTCGCAGGCCTCGAGTCGAAGTTGAGGGTTGCCGTGCGCACCGGCGACACGCCGCAGAAGGAGCGCCGCGAGATCATGAAGGAGCCGCCCGACATCCTGATCACGACGCCGGAGTCGCTCTACCTGATGCTGACGTCGCAGGCGCGGGAGATGCTGCGCGGGGTCGAGACATTGATTCTGGACGAGGTGCATGCGATTGCAGGCGCCAAACGTGGAGCTCACCTTGCGATCTCGGTGGAGCGCCTGCAATCGCTGGTGGATGGGCCGATGCAAAGAATCGGGTTGTCGGCTACCCAAAGGCCGATCGAGGAGATCGGGCAGTTTGTGAGCGGTGGGCGCGAGATCACGATCGTCGATGCCGGTACGCGCAAGCCGCTCGACCTCGAGGTTGTCGTCCCCGTCGAGGACATGCGCGAGCTCGGCACGACGGCGTCGTACGAGAATCCGCCGGAGGCCGACGGAAGCGCGCTCCTCACGTCAACCGAGGGCGGCACGAACTCGATCTGGCCATCGATCTACCCGGAGATCCTGCGCCTCGTCCGGGAGCACCGCTCGACGATCGTGTTCGTCAACAACCGCCGGCTTGCGGAACGCGCGTGCGCATCACGGCTCGCTGGCGCGCGAGCAGCGCGTCCTCGTCGAGGAAGAACTGAAAGCGGGCCGGATCCCGTGCCTCGTTGCGACGTCGAGCCTCGAGCTCGGCATCGACATGGGCGCCGTCGACCTCGTGATTCAGGTCGAGTCGCCGAAGTCGGTCGCGCGCGGCCTGCAGCGCATCGGACGCGCGGGCCATGAGATGGGTGCGACGTCAAAGGGACGCATCTTCCCGAAGTTCCGCGCCGACCTGCTCGAGAGCGCGGTCGTCGCGCGCGCGATGCGCAACGGCGAGATCGAGGAGACGAAGATCCCCCAAAATCCGTTGGATGTTCTCGCGCAGCAGATTGTGGCAATTTCTGCTGACACAGAAATCGCTATCGACGAGTTGCACGCGCTCGTAAGGCAGGCGTATCCCTTCCGCGATCTCTCGCGTGCGCATCACGGCTCGCTGGCGCGCGAGCAGCGCGTCCTCGTCGAGGAAGAACTGAAAGCGGGCCGGATCCCGTGCCTCGTTGCGACGTCGAGCC
>WNFM01132810.1_pt1 | contig 11614 bp, 10 predicted proteins | sample 5400271 | NCBI WGS metagenome assembly WNFM01 (sample SAMN13153352, study PRJNA577476) | soil metagenome | isolation source: 60 cm saprolite on Douglas fir-dominated hillslope | place: USA:California | collected 2013-09-17 | reverse complement strand
GACAATATGCGCCAGTTCCGCGTTATGGAGCAGCGCCTTCGAGGGGATGCAGCCCACGTTGAGGCACACGCCGCCCCACCACTGTTTCTCGATAATCGCGGTCTTTAGTCCAAGCTGCGCAGCCCGAATCGCGCAGACATAACCACCCGGCCCTGCGCCGAGTATTACTACATCATAATCTTTAGCCATGCTGGCTCCTATCATGTCGTGAGTAAACTGACCTACAAAGATTGTAACGTATCTTAGATGTGGTTTGCAGGAATGATTATTACGCTTGCAAGATAAAAAAACTGGCCTGAACGATAATCGTCCAGACCAGTTGCATTGAGAAGTTTCAACAGCACTTAGAGAGGCTTATTCGACGACTTCGCCTTCGATGACATCCTCGCCGTTGTTGCTGCCGGGCTGACCGTAGTTCGCGCCTGCGGCTGTGCCCGATTGCTCGTACATGTTCGCGCCGATCTGCTGGATGGTGCGCTGTAGCTCTTCGACTGCCGCCTTGATTTTATCGGTGTCGCTGCCTTCCTTGGCCTTCCGCACTGCCTCGATCTGCTTTTCGATGCTCGACTTCAGGCCGCTGTCCAGCTTATCCCCAAAGTCACGGACAGCTTTCTCAGCAGTGTAGATTGACGTATCGGCGAGGTTGCTGATCTCGATCTCACCCTTGCGCTTCTCGTCAGCAGCGCGATTGCGCTCAGCTTCCTTGACCATCCGATCAATTTCGGCCTCACTCAAGCCGCTGGATGCCGTGATCGTGATATGCTGTGCGCGGCTCGTCGCCTTATCGGTGGCGGAGACGTTCAGGATACCATTCGCGTCAATGTCGAAAGCCACTTCGATCTGCGGGACACCACGTGGTGCAGGCGGAATGCCGTCGAGGATGAACTTGCCAAGCGTCTTGTTGTCAGCCGCCATTGGGCGTTCACCCTGGATAACGTGAATTTCAACCTGAGTCTGTCCGTCTGCCGCCGTGCTGAACACCTGCGCCTTCTTGACCGGGATCGTGGTATTGCGCTCGATCAACGGAGTTGCCACGCCGCCCATTGTCTCGATGCTCAGGGTCAGTGGGGTCACGTCGAGCAGCAGCACGTCCTTGACCTCGCCGCCCAGCACACCTGCCTGGATTGCAGCGCCGACGCCAACCACCTCATCCGGGTTCACACTCTGGTTAGGCTGCTTGCCGCCGAATAGCTTCTTAACCGCTTCCTGCACAGCAGGCATACGGGTCATACCACCGACCAGCACGACTTCATCAACGTCGCTTGGCTTAACGCCTGCGTCGTCCATCGCCTTCCGGACCGGGGTAATCGAACGATCAATCAGGTCGGCGGTCAACTGCTCCAGCTTGGCGCGGCTCAGGGCCATGACAAGGTGCTTGGGACCGCTGGCATCCGCCGTAATAAACGGCAGGTTGATCTCAGCCTGCATGGTGCTGGAAAGCTCTTTCTTGGCGTTTTCAGCCGCTTCCTTCAGCCGTTGCAGAGCTTGACGATCACCACGAAGGTCGATGCCCTGTTCCTTTTTGTACTCATCGGCGATCCAGTTGATGATCCGCTCGTCGAAGTCATCACCACCGAGGAACGTGTCGCCGTTCGTGGATTTGACCTCGAACACGCCGTCACCTACGTCCAGGATGGAGATGTCGAACGTACCACCGCCCAGGTCATACACGGCAATTGTCTCATCGGCTTTCTTGTCCAGGCCATAAGCTAGCGAAGAAGCGGTTGGCTCGTTGATGATACGCAGCACTTCCAAGCCCGCGATCTTACCCGCGTCTTTGGTTGCATTACGCTGGCTATCGTTAAAGTACGCTGGAACCGTGATCACAGCCTGATCGACAGTATCACCGAGGTAAGCTTCGGCATCCGTTTTCAATTTTGCCAGGATCATTGCGCTGATTTCGGGCGGGCTGTAATCCTTGCCACCCATCGATACCCGTATATCGCCATTGGGCGCAGCCGATACCTTGTACGGTACGGTCTTAAGCGCCTTCTGCACTTCTGGGTCGGTAAACTTGCGGCCCATGAAGCGCTTAATTGAAAAGATCGTATTCTCTGGATTGACGACGGCCTGACGGCGTGCAGCCTGCCCTACCAGACGTTCGTTCGTCTTGGGGTTGACCGCCACCACCGATGGCAGCAGACGTCCGCCTTCTACGGTTGGAATAACGGTTGGTTCGCCGCCTTCCATTACCGCCATAACGGAGTTTGTCGTCCCCAGGTCTATACCAATAATCTTACCCATGTTTCACTCCTTCAATTGTTGAGTACGTAAATCTACGTTCAGGCAGCCACACGCACAAGCGCTGGGCGAAGAACTTTGTCACCGTGGAGATAGCCTTTTTGCAAAACCGTCGAGATGTGCCCGCTGGGTACATCGCTCGATTCATCCTGACCGATGGCTTCGTGATACGCGGGGTTAAATACCTCTCCCGCCGGATTAATGACCTTGATGCCCGCGTTTTCAAGCAATGTCAACAGCTTACGGTGGATCAAGTTAAAGCCCTTAATCACATCGTCGTTGGCTTTGTCCGCAGGGACATTCGCCAGCGCGCGGTCAAAGTCGTCGATCACAGGCAATAGCTTGCGCAGTGTCTCCACGGAGGCATTCTGATAAGCATCGGCCCGTTCCTGCTCGGAACGCTTCCGATAGTTAACGAAATCGGCACGCGCACGTTGCCAGCCGTCAAGATATTCGGCGGCTTTCGCCTTCGCCTCTAAAAGTTGAGTTTCCAAAGAAGTCTCCGCTGGTACAGTTGGTTCGGCACTTTCAGCAGATTGTGGGCCACCGTTGACATGTTCGGTTTGCTCGGCTGATTCGCCTTGCTTTACCTGCTCAGACTCATTGGTTTGGTCCTGCGCATCGTGCGTAGCATTATCCATGCGCACTGCTCCCTTCAAGTAGTTTCCGCGTCAAAAGGGACGCCGCACGTGCAGCCTCCCCTACATTGAGCAACAGTGTATCGCGGCTGTAATAGAATTTCGTTAACGCTTGCGTAAAAGTTGTATAGGACTTTTTATATGAACCAGAACATTGAATATTTCAGACGACCATCTGTTTTATTGACGCCCCTGATTCCTCGTGATAAACTTCCTAAAAGTAAGCACGGACAATTACGGATAAGGGAGTGCAACAGGCAATGGTCGAGATGATTGAAATCAATGAGCAGGAAGAGACTTCGATTCTGTCGGTAACGCCCGTTGCCGCAGCCAAGATTCAGGAGCTACTCCAGGCGCGTAATATTCCCGGATATGCACTGCGCGTATTTGTAGCGGGCGGCGGTTGCTCCGGTTTGCAGTATGGTATGGCTTTTGAGGAAACTCCACAGGAATATGACACTCTGGTTGAAATCGACGGCGTGCGACTGCTGGTTGATCCGACCAGCGCCATGTACGTCGGCGGCGCAACTATCGACTTCGTGGACAGTTTAATGGGTGGCGGGTTCCGCATTGACAACCCGAATGCCGTATCAACCTGTGGGTGCGGACATTCATTCCGCACTGAAGGCGAAGCTAGCGCAAGCTCAGGCGGCGGTTGCAGTTCTTGCAGTAACTAGGCCCGTAGCAGCATTGAAATTCTAAGGACACGTTCAGGCGTGTCCTTTTTATTTGGTCGGTCTCAACTCAATGAACGCAGCAGGCTCGCGGATTGCACCGGAGAGACTGGCGTTGCCGTAGATGTGGGGCTTGGCTTTGGTAGTGTAGCAGTGCCAGGTGTATTTGTAGGCGGCATCGTCGGCGTGATCGTCGGGCTAAGTGTTGGCACTGGCGTAACCGTCGCCAGATTGAGCGTCGGCGATGGACGCGGCGTCGGATACATAGGCACTAGCACACTCTTGCTCATGTAACCAAGTTCTTCCGGTCCGGTAGGATTCATGTCGATGACATACCAATCAGTCGCTTCGGGAGCGAGGCTGTAGACACATATTTGCGATCCCTGCTGCGGCAGCGAAATGGTGTTGCAAGTGTCCTTTGGGCATTCCCGAATACGGGCGCGGACAACATTCACCTTAAACTGCTGACAAACCTTTTGAGGCGTGGTACTTGGAGGGAGCGTGGGGGTAACGTCAGCTCTGCCCATCAACGCGTCCAGCGTGGCTGTCTTATCGAGACTCTGTTGTTGCGCGGTGGCATTGACACCAGGCGTTGATCTCGTATCGCTTGATGCCGCCCAACTAAGAAAACCTCGCCAGACGAAGTAGGCGCTGAAAACAACTACCACTCCCGCTATAATGGCGAAGCAGCTAGAGGTTTTCGATTGGCGAGAGTACATTTCAGCCCTGGCCTACACTCACCCGACAGATAAATTCCCCCTAGAAGCAACGCTAACAGCACTACTAATTAACAAGTATAGCGTACATTGAACCTATGCTTGGAGGAAGGTCAGATCATTAATGACATTGGAGGCTTCAGATGTCCTGCGCACCTATGCTGAGGACGACAATACAATTTGAAGGTGGAACGGCAGAACACATTCCACCTTATCTTACGAAGGAATAGCGTTATTTCTGAGGCATCTGCTTTTCGCGCCCGCCCTGCGTGATAGCCAGTTTCACCTCGCCGATGGCGCGAGTCACTTCAATGTCGCGGGGGCAGGCAGGTGTGCAGTTATAGATTGTCCGGCAGCGCCACACCCCATCGGGATCAGCCAGGATATCGAGCCGCTGTTTAGAACCCTGATCGCGGCTGTCGAAGATAAAGCGGTGTGCCTGGACAATCGCTGCTGGACCAACATACTCACCACTGGCCCAGAAGCTGGGGCAGCTTGTCGTGCAGCACGCGCACAGAATGCACTTGGTGGTATCGTCGAAACGTTCACGTTGGGCAATTGTCTGGAGCCGTTCGCGCTCCTGGCCTGATGCGTCCACCGGAACCGGATCATTATTGACAAAATAAGGCAGTACCTCGCGGTAGTGAGCAAAGAATGGCTCAAAATCGACCACCATATCCTTGATCACCTTGAGACCGAGGATCGGCTCAACCTGAATCGTGTGATTCTCGCCAAACTCCTGGATCAGCACTTTGCAGGCCAGACGATTGCGTCCATTGATACGCATAGCGTCAGAGCCACAAATACCCTGTGCGCACGAACGGCGTAGCGTCAACGTGCCATCCTGCTCCCACTTGACTCTATGTAGCAAGCCGAGCACAGTGTCAGTAGGTTTGCTGTCCTTGATGGTATAGACACCCCAATAAGGCTTCTTATCGACTTCCGGGTTAAAGCGCCGGATGCGCAGTATTGTATCCACAGGTTTTCCCTTCCTAACCTTTATCCCTCAAATGAGTTTTGCGCTAAATCAAAGGGCGGCTCTATGATGAATTCTCGCCTATCTGTCCCCCTCTCCGCTTGCGGAGAGGGGGTGAGGTTAATTCCTAATACACCCGCTCTTTGGGCTGATACTTGGTAATCACCACAGGTTTGAAATCAAGCGTGATGTTCTCGCCGTCCTTGCAAGCCATTGTGTGTTTTAGCCAATTCACATCGTCACGCTTGGGGAAGTCCTCACGTGCGTGACCGCCACGGCTCTCCTGACGGCTTATCGCGGAGACAGTGGTTACTTCAGCAATGTCAAGTTGGCAACCCAATTCCCACGCTTCGAGCACATCGGTGTTAAAGCGCGATCCCCGGTCATCAATCGATAGGTCATTTTTGAAGGTTTCCTTCAACTCACGCACAATGTCCAGCGCCTTTTGCATTGCCGCTTCTTCGCGGAAAACGCTGACATTATCCATCATCGTCTGCTGCATCTTTGTGCGCAGCACGGCGGGACGGGTCTTGCCATTCGCCTGACGAATACGATTAATCTCGGCCTCAACCTCGCGTCCGGCATCAGCGGGCAAAGGCGTGAAACTGGCATTCTTGCAATACTCAGCGGCGTGTTTTCCGGCACGGCGACCAAATACCACGAGGTCAACCAGTGAATTTGTACCCAGACGGTTCGCGCCATGAACGCTGACACAGGCGCACTCGCCCGCTGCATAGAGGCCAGGGATTACGGTGTTACGTGCATCCGAAATCACGCAGCCATCGTTGTTGGTTGGGATGCCGCCCATTGCGTAGTGCGCCGTCGGCTGGATGGGCATCGGCTCCCGGAGTACGTCGATACCTGCGTAAGTGCGTGATTGATCGACGGTTTCAGCCAATTTCGTTTCAATGAAATGTTCGTCAATACGGCGCGTCTCGCCAGCTTCCGCCAGATAACGGTTAACCGTATCCGGGCGCAGATCGAGGTGAACATAACGCTGCCCTTTGATGCCGTTGCCTGCCCGCAGTTCCAGCGCGATAGCCCGCGACACCACATCGCGGCTGGCAAGGTCCTTGATCTTGGGCGCGTACTTTTCCATGAAGCGCTCGCCACGCCCGTTAATCAACACCCCGCCTTCACCGCGGACACCTTCGGTGATGAGGAACCCTGTCGGATACAGGCCCGTGGGATGAAACTGGTAGAATTCCATATCCTCCAGCGGCACACCTTGCCGAAAGCAAACTACCGCACCATCGCCCGTCAGGCTGTGCGCATTGCTGGTCACTTCCCAAACTTTGCCCCAACCGCCCGTGGCAAAGACGACACATTTACCCTGGAAAATATGCAGATCGCCGCGATCAATATTGATCGCTACGACGCCAGCGACTGCACCGTTGTTCATAATCAGATCAACAACATGATATTCATCAAAGAAATTCACGTTGTTTTTGATACATTGCTGGTAAAGCGTTTGCAGGATCATGTGCCCGGTGCGGTCTGCCGCATGACAAGCTCGACGAACAGGTTTACCTGTCTCGTTGTTGGTGTGCCCGCCAAATCGCCGCTGCGAGATTTTGCCCTCCTCGGTGCGGTCAAAGGGCAAGCCCATGTGTTCAAGCTCGATAACCGCGTCAATCGCCTCGCGCGCCAGGATTTCAGCCGCATCCTGATCGGTCAGGTAGTCACCACCTTTGACGGTATCGAAGGCGTGCCACTCCCATTTATCCTCTTCCAGGTTGCCGAGTGCCGCGCCGATGCCGCCCAATGCTGCGCCAGTATGGGAGCGCGTGGGGTAGAGCTTGCTCAGCACCGCAGTATTCGCCCCACGTGAAGCATGAAGCGCCGCCATCAGGCCCGCGCCGCCTGCCCCCACGATCAGAGCGTCGAATTGATGTACTTCCATGAGAACTCCTGTAATTTATGCCACAGAACCGGGTGGCATCTAATGGACGGGTAGCCCTGCTGCAAGCTGGGCGGTGCTGACGGGAACTGTGCTGATGAATGCCAGACTACCGACCACGATCAGACCTACTGCCGTGCCGAGGATCGCCAACTGCATTCCCCGGTTGATGATCACATTGTGAACATAATCATTGATCACATAGCGCAGACCATTAAAGCCGTGGATGACCGCCAGGACCAGCAGGCACACATCATATATGCGCCAGATGAATATGCCCGCGAACATCGTGTTCCAACGCAGTGACACGAATTCGACTGCTGTGCCGGTGACGTTGGGTCCAAGCGTTGTCCCGACAGGGACCATCCCTTTTGCCGTGATGTCGAACACACCCTGGATCACGTGGATCATGCCCAGGTGTCCGAAGACCAGCGGAATGATAATCACGCCGGAGACGCGCATGAACACCCACATGAACCTGTCGAAGGCGCTGGCCTTGCCCTTTTTGCTGGTATTCGAGCTGGGTACCAGCGAGTAAACCGCCGACACAACGATGCCCAGGATTAGGATCACGACAATCGCGGCGATAAACTGCGCCTGCGACGAGATAAGCTCAGTCAGGCGCAGATCAATGCCGACTTCACGGTAATGGGAAATGGTCGCATTCAGCATGATGGCAAACGTTGGGACGAGCAGAATGATCGTTCCAAGGGCGACCAGCTTGGCCGCGTCCGCCTGACGGTGCCACCATTGCGGCTTCCAGTCAAAAATGACGATGCGGAATCCGTTGAGTGCATGGTAGACGACGCACGCCACCAGAGCAAATTCGCCAATCGTGAATAGCGGGCTTTGGTAAAGGCTAATAGCCCCCGCGTACAGATTGGGGTAAAGACTTGCCCAGGATGTATCAATTACGTGGAGAAAAAGGAAAAAGAGCGTTCCCAGTCCTGCGATCCGGTGTAGCGCCCAACTCCATTGACCGAGTTTGCCACGATAACGCAGCGTCTCGGTGATAGTAAGGACCAGCGTAGCCATGAGAGGCTTGCCTCCTATAAGACTAGAGGGACTATCGAATAGTAAGTTCAAAAAATTATAACACCCATGCGGGGGAGTGCGAGAAAATACCGTGTGCAAATGGGGCAATTGCGGAGAAGTTGGCTGCAAAAAGGGTTAAGAAATGTGTTAATCGCGATGTTTGAGCGTGTAATTATAAAATAATCGGGGCATTTTTGAGATTGCGCTTGGAGATTGGCTGCGGCGATGTGAAATTTTCATGAATTAGGGCGAGTGGTATGTAATCGCTAGATATGATTTGTGATATATTATCTATTAGCTCTTTGGCGCAACACTTGTATTATGCGTGCTGTTTCAAACCAGACGGCTAAAAGGAAAAACTTCGAGGAGAAGTCTCTATGATCATCGATGTCAACAATCCAGAGCCAAAATATGGGGAGATTACTCCTTCGATAAAAACGGAACTCGTTACGTTGGGAACTAAGTCAGTTATCAAAGCTACCATACGTACAGGTAAAATGACGGTTACTTCGTATTCGGACGAAATTGAAGACTCTTCAGCGAGTCCTCTTCAAGACTATATAACCCAGGCCACGATGCGCGCAATGAGTTTAGTGCCGAACAGTTAAGCAAGTAGAATTTGATTCCTGGATCACCTAATTTACGATTCAAAATTGAATTGGTCTATCAGGCCAGCTACCTCCAATATATTTCGCGATGAGCGAAGCGTGCGACAAAGGCGAAGCAAGGTTCTCAATGTCGTCATTGGTTTCATAATCCAGCAAGACAATCGGTTGGGATGCCGCTAATTCATTGAGCAGCCCAATTTCCCGCTGCAAGCACGTTTCCAGGACCCATTCATAGGTCGGCAAATAGATCAAATAACGCGCTTCACGGTACGTTAACAACCTCTGTCCGGCGACCCCCGCTCGATGCCCCAACACTTTTCCATTTGCCCGCACGCTCCGTTTTAACCCTTTCATCGTCGCATTGCTGAATTTGGTAAAGTCTACATCAGCATCCTCAAAGACCTTGAGTCCTTGCCAGACTCCTTCTACTGAGGCAGCAAACACCTCGGCGGAAAAAGGTACCGGGATGTTGCCGTGAGGATAGAATGGGCTGAACCTGATCCGCGCCTCTGGAATGCGTGATTTCACGCTCTCTAATTTCTGCCGTTTGCTCACTACATGGAATTGCATAATGATCTATCCTTTGGTTTGTGTACTTGACAAAAGATTTTGGCTGGCTATCTTTGTAGGCAAAACGTTTTGATAAACATTATTTGCGGACGATTCAAAGAGATTTTAATTGACAACCATAAAACATGTCGCCAAACGCGCAGGCGTTTCGGTCAGCACCGTATCCCACGCGCTCAGCGGCAAACGACACGTTAGCGATGAGACTCGTGCCCGCGTGTTCCAGGCTATCGCGGAGCTTGGTTATCAGCCAAATACTTACGCTCAGGCCATGGTTACGGGACGCACCAATATCCTGGGAATGTTGTTCCCATTGGAAGGCGCGGAGAATGGCGAAAATGGGGCGATTGGCTTCAATACAATCCAGCTTGAGATGATTATGGAAGCCAATGCGGTGGCTCAAGCAAAGGGCTACGCGCTGCAATTGTACACGAGGGCTGAGGACGAAGCCGCCTTGCGCAGCTTGTGCCACATCTGCGATGGCCTACTGGTTTCTGCCGTGCGCTTACAGGATTCGCGCATTGATTACCTCCTGCGAGAAAATTACCCGTTCGTGATGTTGGGTCGGCCTGCTCAGCTAAATAACGTTACATGGGTCGATACCGACTTTGAAGATATGGTTCACAAACAGATCAAGCATCTGGTCGAGTTAAACCATCGCAATATCGTTTTTCTGGATCGCCCTGAGCGGTTGTTCCAGGAGCAACTTGGTTATTCGGTGCGGGCACGCCAGGGCTATCTGCACGCCTGCGCCTTTTTTGGCCTTGAACCGTTCATTTATACATGCGAAGTCTCTATCGAAGATGGCCGCCGAACTATGCACCAGATTCTGGACGCCCATCCCCACCTCACCGCGCTGGCCGCATTCAACGATGTCGCGGCTGTCGGTGCCTATTACGCGCTCCCTGAACGCGGTCTGAAGGTTCCTAGAGATTTCTCGCTGATTACATTCACCTCACGCGGGTTTCTTCAAGCGACGATGCCAACCATGACAACGATGGTCAATACAGGATCGGTGGTCAGTCACACGGCTGCCGAGATGCTGGTCCAGCTTCTGCACGACGAGATAGTTGACCGCAAGGAAATACTGGTACAATCTCAGCTAATTCCCGGCGGAACAACCGCAGTAGCCCGCAATTCCAGATAAGGAATCCCACCTGTGCCAGACGAATATGTAATGACCGATTTCATTTTCGGTACCCTCGGATCGGATGATCAGCGGATTGCCGCGCTCAACGCAGCACGATCCGGGTTTACACATGCCAATAATATTACGCCGCGCGATCCAAAAGCAGGACAGCCCGTTCGCGTAGTGGTCAGCGCCGGGACAACCCAGTTGGTTAGCGATGTGGTATTGCACTTTACACTCGATGGAAGCGCCCCAGAACCGGGTGGCGCAGGTACCCAAACGCTACCATTGCATCCAACTTCTACCGAATGGAATACGCTTTTATGGGGCTACATCTGCTTTTTCGCTGGCGAAGTACCGGGTCAGCCCAACGGCACGACGGTACGATATAAGATTAGTGGCCTGGACGCCAGCGGAGCGCGAATCTGGGCCGATAATGGCGTGCCATCGTCCTATGCGGTTGACGACCACCGTGTCCCCGCCTGGGTCAGCGATGCAGTTATCTATCACATTTTCATGGATCGGTTCGCGCCCGCGCCGGGTGCGGCCTTTGCGACTCACGATGATGTGACCGGATTCTATGATGGCACACTGAGCGGCGTACTGAATCAACTCGATTATCTTTCGGATTTGGGAGTCAACTGTTTATGGCTATCACCGATCTTCCCCAGCCCTTCGCATCACCGCTATGACGCCACCGACTTCCGCGACGTAGATGCACGCCTGGGAACGCGCGCTGATCTCAAAGCGCTGGTCGATGAAGCGCATCGCCGTGGTATCCGAATCATTCTCGACTTTGTACCGAACCACACCTCGAACGAACACCCTTTTTTTGTGTCTGCCACTACCGATCCCGCATCGCCGTATCGCGATTTTTACACGTTTACGCAATGGCCCGAGCAGTATGAGACGTTTTTCGGCGTGAAACAACTGCCGCAGATTAACAATAACAATAAAGCGGCACGGAAATACGTGATCGACAGCGCTCTGTTCTGGATGCAAGAGTATGGCGTCGATGGCTATCGGCTAGATTATGCCGACGGACCGAGTCACGATTTCTGGACGGACTACTATACTGCGGTCAAAGCCGCCAATCCAGACAGCTTTCACTTCGGCGAAATTGTCGAGAC
>WNFM01259724.1_pt1 | contig 11616 bp, 9 predicted proteins | sample 5400271 | NCBI WGS metagenome assembly WNFM01 (sample SAMN13153352, study PRJNA577476) | soil metagenome | isolation source: 60 cm saprolite on Douglas fir-dominated hillslope | place: USA:California | collected 2013-09-17 | reverse complement strand
GGAGTGCAGACTACGAAAACGCTTTTGGCGCGCCGGACGATCTCCACGGTGGCGTCATTCACCAGCTCCGGTAGATCCACCAGAATATGGTCGTAGCGGGCTGCGGCGAAATCGAGAAGATGATGATAGTTGGTCCACGATGAGAACACCTTCTTCGCCGGATCGGCGAGGAGAAAATCGACGCCGTGAATCTTTGCTACGTATTGCGTCCAAAGCGAATAATCGAGCTGTCCGGCATTTTCCAGCGCATCGAGCACGGACCAGCGGCTCCTCGAATCGAGCAGAACGGAGATGACGCCGGAGTGCAAATCGCCCTCGATCAACAGGACTTTCTTCCCGAGCCCTTCCTTCCCCAAGGCGCCACCAAGATACCCGGCGGTATTCAAGGCGATAGTGGTCGCTCCGCTTCCGGCTTTGGCCGGAAGAAAAGCGAGCAGGTTTTCCTGGACCGCGCCGTTCATTTTTTGAATCGCGCGTTCCACCGAGTCCTCAAACTTCTTCAGCGTGACCGGAGAAACCAGGACCTCGGTGACACCCGCGGCGGCGCTTTCCGCATCCCTCCCGGGTTGCCACCCTCCGCCAAATCCGATGATGGGCGTGCGGTCCGAATGCGTCCGTATGTTGTTGGCGGTCACCAGAGCGCTGTCCCAATCGCTCAAGTCGAGGAACACCAGATTCGGGACGTAGGTGTTCAGAATCTGGGCCAGCTCGAAAACCTGAGGAAAACGGTAGAGAATCTTCCCAAACGAGACCTGTTTCGATTCCACGGCAAGCTGCTCGACGGCAGCGGCGTCGGTTTCATCCCTGGCGAACAAAACGGCGCTGAACACTCGCTCCTCTTCGCGACACCGGAAACGGCTCCATACCTTGGTAATCGGCCAGTTATCGCAATTCTTTAGCAGGCGCGCTGCGGAAACCCCACATATTGCACCTCTTCCTCCACTTCCATCCCGAATCGCTCCCTCACGCGGTGTTTCAGCTCACCGATTAAATCGCAGAGATCGCCGGCAGTTCCCGCGCCGGCGTTGTAGATCAGGTTGGCGTGGTAACCCGCCACGTGAATGTCGCCACGGACCATGCCTTTGGCTCCAACCTGCTCCAGAAAATATGCTGCCGGCACTTTCCCTTCCCGAACGGCAGTGACACGTACTTGAGCCGCGACTTCCTCCGGCAACTCGGCCAGCAGGAAATTCTTGAAAATACTGCCGGCGCATTTCATCGTCGGGGGGAACTTCTCGTTGCGGATTTTCAGAATGTCATCGGCGGCGCGGCGCAGGATACCCGCGTCGGCCGGGTCGAGAATCAGCTCGGTCGAAAAGATGATCCATTCTTTGTGAGCCTTAAAAATACTCTCGCGATAATGAAACTCGCACTGCTCGTTATCGAAGACGCGGACCTGGCCGCCGTCGAGGAACCGTACCTTGTGCACGCGCTCGGACAGGGAGTGCCCATACGCGCCGGCGTTGCCGTAGACCGCCGCTCCCACCCATCCCGGAATACCCGCCAGCGTCTCGAGACCTTTCAGCCCCCGCTCGATCGAGAAATCGACCAGGTCCTGCAACACCACTCCCGCATCGGAGACCACGCGATTGCCCGCCGCCATCAGGCGATCCGCGATAAGGCGCAGCGCCACGCCGCGGAATCCCGCGTCCGAGACGATGAGGTTCGTCCCGCCGCCGATCACGACGACGTCAAGGCCGCTCGACTGCGCGATATTCATCGCGGCGATGAACGCCTCCACCTCGCGCGTTTCCGCGAAAATGTCCGCCGGGCCGCCGATCCCGAATCGGGTGTAGCGGGAGAGGGGAACGCACCGGGAAACCTGTAGACTGGGTACAGCGGCGAGACGGCGCAGCGTCTCTTCCGTTCCTGACATTGATTTCATTATAGAGGAGGTCCCCTGCATGAACCCGGGTTTTGGCGGATTCCCGCCGGAAGCCATGAAGTTTTTCCGCGGCTTGAAAAAGAACAATACACGCGAATGGTTTCAGCCGCGCAAACACATCTACGACGAGAAAGTGAAGGCGCCGATGATCGAGCTGGTCACCGCGCTCATGCGGCGGCTCGCCGATTTCGCTCCCGATCATGTGGGCGATCCGAACAAAGCCATCTATCGCATCTACCGCGACACTCGCTTCAGCAAGAATAAGACTCCTTACAAGACGCACATCGCGGCCGTTTTTCCGCGCCGGAATCTGGAGAAGCACGGCGGCGCCGGCTACTACTTCAGCGTGTCGCCGGATGAGATTGAGGTCGGGGGCGGTGTCTACATGCCTGCGCCGGAAGACCTGCGGGCGATTCGCGACTATCTGGCCGAGCATCACGAGGAGTTCCGCCGGATCACGACGGCGCCCAAGGTTCGCCGGCTTTTCGGCGAGGTCCATGGCGAGCGGCTAAGTCGCGTGCCGAAGGGCTTCGCGCCGGATCATCCCGCAGCCGATCTGCTGCCGATGAAGCAATTCCTGCTGTTCAAGACTCTGGACGCGAAGCTCGCGACCAGTCCGAAGGTGTATCGCGAGCTAGTGAGCCGCTTCGAGGCGATGACGCCTTTCTTGGAGTTCCTGAATCGTCCATTCTGAGCCGCGACAGTTATGGCGCGGTCCTTGTATAAGCAACCTTCCCATCCACAATCGTCATAGTCGGCTGGATACTACGAATCTCATCTTCTGCCACGGTCAGATAATCGCGATCGATCACGACCAGATCCGCCAGCTTACCGGGCTCGATCGAGCCGCGCGTGTTCTCGGCGAACTGCATATAGGCTGCGCCGCTCGAGTGCATACGCAGCGCCTCCTCGCGCGTAATCCGCTCTTCCGGATGCACCACCTTTCCCTGCGTGGTCTTCCTCGCCACGGCGATCCACATGCTCAGAAACGGATTGTATGGATTGACAGCGCCGTTCTTGTCGTGCCCGATCATGTGGTCGCTACCGCCGGCGATCAAAACGCCAGCATCGAGATAAGTGCGAAGTGGAATAAAGTAGCGCATGCCCCGCTCGCCAAACACCTTTTCCAAAGCGGGTCCATCCTTATAAAGCCAGGGCATCTGGATGTCGGCCAAAATACCCAGCCTCTTGGCGCGCGCAATCGCTTCCGGGCTCTGAAAGCTGGCATGCATGAGATGCGATCTCGTCGGAGCGATGGGGCGTTCGCGATTAAGCGCGTCGAGAGCGTCGAGAAACGCATCCACCGCGCCCCCGCCCTGGCAGTGCGCCGTGATCTGCCAGCCCTTGTCTCGCGCGGCGCGAAAAATCGTCAACAGCTTTTCCGGCGTGATGAACAGCAGCCCGCGATCGTCGGGATTCGTCTGGCCGTAAAGCTGCTCCCCGAACTCGCCGTACGGGACACGCTGATAAGCCGTCCCGATCGTCATCCCGCCATCCATCGTCACCTTGAATGCGCCGAATTTCAGCCAGGCGTCGCCCGCGCCGGTAGTATAGTCGGCGGACTGAATCTGTCGGACCACCTCTTCCGTGGGACGCGCCGCATCGAGACGCCATGTCATGACAACGCGGACCGGCAGGCGGTTCCCGGCCTTCAGCTTGCGATACAGCGCGATGTCCTCGGCGGTAACCGCGCGGTCGGACACCGCGGTCAGTCCGGCCTCCAGATACCTGTGCAGCATCTGCTCGAGAGCCTGCAGCTTTTCCGCTTCGCTGAAGGCCGCGTCCTGTTTGATCCCTTTGAGTAAGGACATCGCGTTCTTCAAGATCCCGTTCGGCTCGCCGCTTTTGTCCTTGACGATTTCTCCACGCGGCGGATTGGGCGTGCTCCTGGTGATGCCGCACAGCTTCAGGGCGGCCGAATTGACCACCACCGTATAGCTGGCGTCGAACATCACCGGATGATCGGGCTCCACGTCAAGAACTTCGCGCGTCGGCATGCGCATTTCCTTGAGGCGCGTGGGAAACGTGCGCGGCACGACGATCCAGGCGCCCTTCGGCGTCTTGACGGCTCGCGCCCGAATGTAGCTTCGCACGGCGGCAAACGAATCGAGCGGCGGCAGCGGCTCGCGGAATTCGCTCAAGCCGGCGCCGAGCGCATGTACGTGGCTGTCGATCAGACCCGGCAAGACGGTACGGCCACCCAGATCGATCACCTTTGTGCGTGGGCCGCGCTCCTTCAACACGGACGCATTGCTTCCCACGGCCGTGACTTTCCCGCCCGCGACCGCCACCGCCTGCTGCAAGGAGAATCTGGAATCGACCGTGACGATCTTGCCATTGTGCAAGATGAGGTCGGCGTCGGCGCCATAGAGCGCCAGGGCCAAGGAAAAAATCAAAATCATCTCGCAAAGCCGCAAAGACGCAAACAACCCCCGTCTTGGTTTTCTTTGCGTCTTTGCGCCTTTGCGAGAAACGATTCTTGCCACCATCATGAAGCCTCCGGAGGAATTGTAGCCGATTGCGCCAGGATCAGCTCGCGCGCTTCGCGCCGGATTCCCGGCAAATGCCGAGCGAACACGGCCGACCCGATTCCGCAGGCTACCGCCCCGGCGGCCACAGTCGCCGGCGCGCCGATGTGTTCGGCCAGCACGCCCGAGATCAGCGCGCCGATCGGCGCCATCCCCATCAGCATCATGGAATAGGCGGCCAGCACGCGCCCGCGCAGGGAATCCGGCGTCATGCTTTGAATCAGCGTGTTCGTCGAGCCCATCTGGATCATTACCGAGAATCCGATGGGAACCATCAGCGCCGCCGAGAGCCGGTAGGAGCGGGAGTACGCGAACACGATCAGCAGAACGCTGAAGGTACCCGACGATACGGCGATCCAGCGGCCGAGTCCGCGAACCGAAAGGCGTGATGCGAGTATCAGCGCGCGCGCCAGGGCCCCCGCGCCGGTCAAGCCCATCAGGATTCTCAGACCTTGCGCGCCGGCTGTCAGGATGCGATCGGCGAAGATTGGCATCAGCACGGAGAAGGGCATCCCGAAAAGGCTCACCAGCCCCACCAGCAGCAGCAGCGCGCGGATGGGCGCGGTATCGGCCACGAAGCGGAATCCCTCCGTCACGTGACGCAGAGCGGAAGTGTTACCGTGGCGCGCCCGGAAAGGCTGGACATGCATCATGAGCAATCCCGCGATCACGGCAAGATAGCTGACGGCGTGGGCGAAGAAGCACCAGCCCTCGCCCACCGCGGCCACCAGGATTCCGGCCACGGCAGGTCCCACGATGCGGGCGCCGTTGAATGCCGACGAATTCAGCGCGATGGCGTTGATCAAGTCCTCGCGGCTGGTCATTTCGACGATGAAGGCCTGTCGCGCCGGAATATCGAACGCGTTCACGACACCGAGCAGTGCGGACAGCACGAAAATCTCCCACACTTTGATGACGTCAAAGAGGGTGAGCGCGGCCAGCGCGAAGGCCAGCAGCATGGAAGCGGCCTGGGTGGCGATCACGACGCGGTGGCGGCTGTAGCGGTCCGCTACCAGCCCGCCGGCGGGGGAGAGGAGAAAAACTGGAATCTGGCTCGCGAAGTTGACCGATCCCAGCAGCGCCGAGGACCCGGTGAGCCGGTACACCAGCCAGGACTGCGCCACGGTCTGCATCCAGGTGCCGATCAGCGACACGATCTGTCCCGAGAAGAATAAGCGGAAGTTGCGATGGCGCAACGCGCGGACAGTGGCTCGGAATCGGGATTCGGCTATTTGATTTTCCGCCATGAAGCGAGGGCCGGATAGAAGGCTCTTTACTATTTTGCCTGTTCCGGCCTCACTTCTGCAGCGCCGTCATGAATTCGTCAACGGTTAACCCGGCTTTGGAGAGTGTGGCCAAATTCCCAGCTCTTGTAAGAATGATGTGGCTGCTCTGCCTGCGCACAACCCGCCAACCCAGCTTTTCGAACGCGCGAACAACGTCGCGTGGCCGACGCACCGGAACTGGTGGCATCAGACCGATACTTCAATCTCACGGGTGGCAACGGTCAGAGGCAAACCCATTTCCGCCCTGACGGCGAGGCACTCCCGAATCGCATCGGTGATGCTCGCTTCAGCTTCCAGTTCCGTCCGGCCCTGGCTGACACACCCTGGAATCGACGGACACTCCGCGATGTAGATGCCGTCCTCGTCCTGGTAGATAGTGATCACTAGTCTCATAACGTGCCCGCTCCACACGCGCGCGGAATGCTACTTCTTTTCCGGCGTCTTCTGGTTGGGGTCTTTCACCTCTTCGCCGAAAGTGACCGTCGCCGTGGACTTGAACTGCTTGTAGTCCTCGTACTTCACCGTCATGCGCAGACGCTGGTTCATATCCTTGAAGTGTAGTGTGTCGTCGGCTTTCGTATAGGTCGGGAACCAATACTTGCCGTCGATCTGCTGGCGGTAGGTCTCAAACCTGGGGTATTGATTGTCGGCGCCTTTCTTCAGCAAGCCGACACCTTTGCCGAAGGTTTTCACGATCTGAAAATCCCGGTCGTCCACCCAGATCTCGCCCTCGAAATAGCGCTTGCCCTTTTCCAGTTTTTTCGGTTTCACCGCAAACTGATAGCAGGGAATCTCATCCACCTTTTGACGGCCCAGATAGCGGATATCGTACTCGGGAATCTGATCGGTGGTAAGCACGAACGGCTGCACGTTGCGCAAGTCCTGCTCATCGCCCGGGTCGAGCAGCAGGTGCAACGTCGAGACAGGCGCGCGCACCACTTTTTCGGTCCGCTTTCCCTCGGCGGAAAAAATGATGTCGGACACCATTTCATGCTGGCCCTGCACGGCGCCGCTGGGAGTCAGCTCCTGAATCTTGAGACTTTGCCGGTAGGTGTAATTCTCCCGCGCCTTGGCGAACTCCGCCTCTTTGGCCGCAAACCTCTTGATGATTTCTTCCGGAGCCATATCCTTGGTCTCGGCCGCTTTCGCCGCCAAGCCGCACAGACATAACCCCGCCACAAGTAATCCGAGCAATCGAATACGCATAATTCCTCTTCCTCTTCAAGACGCCCCGGCAGGCGGAGCGGTTTCCCCTTAGCAGGTGGAGCGGGCTTTCAGCCGGCCACGACGGCTTTCGGGCCGGCGTGTCTTTTCAGCTCCCGTAGACATGCCCGCTTGAAAGCGGTCATTGCCGCCTCGAAAGGCCGCTCCACACATCCATCCATCCGACCATCACCTGAAATCGGCGCCTTCTCAGCCAAACATCGGCGCCATCTCAGCCAAGCAACTGCTTGGCTATGGTGACAAGCTGGATATTGCTCGTCCCTTCATAAATCCTGCCAATCTTCGCATCCCTGTACAACTTCTCGACGGGACACTCCCGGGTCACGCCCACGCCGCCGAACACCTCAATCGCCTTCGAAGCCACCTTCTCGGCGATTTCCGAGCTGAAGTATTTCGCCATGGCCGCTTCGGTCACGAACGGACGGCCGGCGTCGCGCAGTCGCGCCGCATTGTAGACCAGGAGGCGCGCGGCCTCCACCTCGGTCGCCATTCGGGCCAGCTCGAACTGCACTCCCTGAAACTCGCCGATGGTCTTGCCGAACTGCTTGCGCTGCTTGGCGTAGGCGATGGCGTGGTCGAGCGCGCCGCGGGCGAGGCCGATCATCTGCGCTCCGATGGCGATGCGGCCCTCGTTCAACGTCTCGATGGCGATTTTGTACCCCTTGCCCACCTCGCCCAGCACATTCGCTTTGGGAACCGCGCAATTGTCCAGGATCAGCTCGCAGGTGGAGGAGGCGCGGATACCCAGCTTGTCCTCTTTCTTTCCGACTTGAAAACCGGCAAAGTCCCGCTCGATCAGAAACGCCGTAATGCCGCGATATCCGGCCGCCGGGTTGGCGTTGGCGAACAGCAGGAACAGGCCCGCCTCGGCCGCGTTGCTGATCCAGAGCTTGCGGCCGGTAAGCAGGTAGCGGTCTCCATCCTCGACGGCCCGCGTGGCCAGGGCAAACGCGTCGGAGCCAGAGCCGGCCTCCGACAGCGCATAGGACGCCACCGTGTCGCGCGCCAGCCGCGGCAGATAGCGCTGCTTCTGATCCGCGTTCGCCCATTTCAGGACGGCGTTGTTGGCGATGGTGTTCTGCACGTCCACGATCACGCCGGCGGAAGGATCCACGGCGGAGAGCTCTTCCACGGCCAGAACACACTGGAAAAAGCTGCCGCCCTGGCCGCCATACTCCTCCGGAATTTCGATGCCCATCAGGCCCAACTCGAAGAACTGGCGTAGGATGTCCTTGCGGAATTGAGCCGCTTCGTCCATCTCGCGGACGTGCGGGGCGATCTGCTCCCGCGCGAAGCGTCTGACGGTCGCCTGGAACAGCCGCTCCTCTTCGCTCAGGATGGTGAGCGGCGCGGGCGGGCTCTCCGGGACGAGGGCCGAAACAGGCATATACTTAGTAGTCTACACCTCATTCTGAGCCGCGACAGTAATGGCGCGGTCTTGCTACGGATCGTTATCTACAGGAGCCGGACCGCGCCAGTACTGTCGCGGCTCAGAATCCAGATGCGCGACGAACCCCTTTTGAAGTATCCTTAGGGCTTCTCACTGGGAGGGCAACCATGAAAGCACCGATCATCCTGACGATCGCATTGTTGCAGACGATATCCGCAACGGCGCAGAGTCCGCGGCTATACGAGCGCGTTCTCATTCCGCCTTCGAGGTCCTCGCGTACTGTCAAGCCAGTGGTGATGGGGACACATTACGCAGTCACCTCCATGATGCCCCAGGCAACAGTGGCGGCGCAGCGGATTCTCGAGGCGGGCGGAAACGCATTCGACGCCATCGTCGGTGGGCAGGCGGTGCTCGGCCAGGTGGCGCCGTCGGCCAACGGGCTTGGCAGCGACGCGGTACTGCTGGTCTATGACGCCGCCCACAAGAAGGTGTGGTCGATCAACGCCGAGGGCGTCGCGCCGAAGCTGGCGACGATCGAGTGGTACCAAAAAAACCACAACGGCAAGCTCCCGCTCAACGATACACTGCTCGCGGCCACCATTCCCGGCGCGATCGACGCATGGTACATCCTGCTTTCACGCTGGGGGACCAAGTCTTTCGCCGAAGTCCTCGCGCCGGCCCTCGAGATTGCGGAGGGTGGCATCGCGCTGACTGCCGCCCAGGCTGCGGAGATCAGTTCCCGCGGCTTGTCGAAATATCCAACCAGCCGGGCCGTTTATCAACCGGAAGGGAAGCACTGGCGCGAAGGCGACATTTTCAGGAACCCGCAATTAGCGCGCACGCTTCGCCGTCTGCTCGAAGGGACTCAAAGCGGCGCGGGATCGCTTTTACAAAGGGGACATTGCGCGCGAGATGGCGCGATTCTGCGAAGAGAACGGCGGCCTGATGCGCTACGAGGATTTCGCCGGCTACACGGCGAAAGTAGAGGAGACGGTTTCCTACAATTATCGCGGGTATCTGGTCCACAAGAATCCTTCGGCGAGCCAGGGCCCGGCTGAGCTGTTCGCGCTCAGCATTCTCCAAGGCTACGATCTCAAGGGAATGGGACATAACTCGGCCGCCTACATCCACACACTGGCCGAAGCCACCAAGCTGGCCATGGCGGATCGCGACAAGTATCTCGGAGACATGGATTTCATCAAGATTCCCTACGCGGGCCTCCTTTCGGAACCCTATGCCGCCGAGCGCCGCAAGCTTATCGATCCGCAAAGGGCCTCGCTCGAGCTGCGCGAGGGCCATCCCGAAAAGTTCCAGACGGATTATAGCCCCGTCCAGCGGCCCGACGATTACAATGTCACCGGCGATGGCGATCATGAAGGCGATACCAGTTACATCGGCGTGCCGTGACCTTCACGCCCAGCTTGCACAGCGGATTCGGAACCAAGGTCGTGATCGGCGATCTCGGCTTTGCCTTGAACTGCCGCGGCGACTACTTTTCGCTAGTGGCCGGACATGCCAACGCGCTCGCCCCGGGCAAGCGGCCTCGCAGCACTCTACAAGGCACGCTGGTGACTAAGGACGGCGAACTATTCATGATCACCGGATGTCCGGGCGGCGACAATCAGAACATCAACACGATGCAGACGCTGTTGAACATCGTCGACTTCGGCATGAATGTGCAGCAGGCTATTGAGGCGCCCCGCTGGACAACACGCTCGTTTCCGGCGTCTCCCACGCCGCACACGATGTATCCGGGCGATCTGCAGGTGGAAGATCGTATTCCGCAGGCGGTACGCGCGGAACTGCTGTCGCGGGGCCACAAGCTCTCGGTATCCGGCGCCTTTTCGATTGGGTCCAATGGGGCCATCGTATCGGACGCGGGTAAGGGAATTGTGGCGGCCGGCGCCGACCCGCGTAACAGCGCGCACGCTTTGGCGTGGTGATAACACTAATCGCCGATTCTGAGCCGCGACAGTGATGGCGCGGTCCCGGTAGCCGCATGGCATATCAAGGGCCAGAGCCCTTGCCTAATTAGAACTCGAACCGCAGCGCTCCCTGCAGTATGTGTGGGTTGCCGATCGTCGCGCTGAACTTGCCGAGCGCCGCTGGTGTCGCCATGGTAACCCCGGGAAGCCCGAAATTCGCGTTGTTGAACAGATTGTAGCCCTCGGCGCGGAATATCGCCGCGCTCGACTCGGTGATACGGAACCTCTTCGAGAGCGTCGCGTCCACGTTGAAGAAGCGCGGACCGCGGAAGGTGTTGCGGCCCGAGCTGCCGATAAACCCGGCGTCCGGAAACGTGAACTTCGCCTTGGCATCGTCGGAAAGGTAGAAGACCCCGTTTCCGCGCTTGTCCAGTTGTCCGATGTTGCGGCCGCCCGCGTAATTGGCCCAGGCGTTGGCGGTCCCGGGGCCGGTGGCGCGTCCGGAAGTTATGGTGAACGCCGAACCGCTCTGCCAGTAGTTCAGGACGCCGATATCCCATCCGCCCAGCAGAGAATCCACCCACGCCGGCGCTGTGCCCAGGAACCGCCGGCCTTTGCCTACCGGGAGCGTGTAGAGGTAGGAGGAGTTGAAGGAGTGCGGCTTGTCGAAGTCGGAGCGGGCGCGGTTGAGCCGCGTGTTGAACCAATCTATCACGCTGGCGCTATCGGTTCCGTTGCCTTCATTGGCCCAGTTGTCCATCGATTTGCTGAAAGTATAGTTCGCGTTGAAGCGGAATGAACCGGCTTGGCGGTGGAAGCTCAACTGGAAGGAGTTGAAGTAGCTGCGGCCATCGTTCGTGCCAAGGTAGGCGGTGCTGAACTGGGGATAATTCCGCAGGTATGTGTCCGGCAGCCCCACCGAGGCGTATCGGCTGAAGCTGCTGCTGGTGGTGTCAAGGTTGTTGGCCGCGGTTCCCACTGCCCCGTTGTCCAGATTGGTGGCGCCGACAGCAGTGACGGCCGCGGCCGCGCTGCCGAACATACGTACCAGGGTATTGCCGGCCGGGACCGGAACGTTGCTGTCCCGGAACGCCTTCAACTGCTTGAACGCCCCGAGGAAATCCTCGTAGATGCGGCTCTGGTTCAGATTGTTGAGCATGTACAGCTTGATGCCGCGCGTGCCCACGTAGTTTGCCTCGACCACCGTGTTGCGGGCGATTTCACGCTGCAGACCGAAGCTCGTATGCATCACATAGCCGGCGCGCAGGTTCGGATTCAATTGCGTCACGCCGGTCGTACGGTCCAGCGCGACCGTCAGCACCGGCGCGGCGGGCTGCGGCAGGTTGGGAAGCCCATCGCCAGCGCGTACATCGGAGCC
>WNFM01206359.1_pt1 | contig 11618 bp, 7 predicted proteins | sample 5400271 | NCBI WGS metagenome assembly WNFM01 (sample SAMN13153352, study PRJNA577476) | soil metagenome | isolation source: 60 cm saprolite on Douglas fir-dominated hillslope | place: USA:California | collected 2013-09-17 | reverse complement strand
TCTCCTCGTCCAGCGTGAGAATGCCGCTCGCCACCGACCGCACCACCGCGGAGTAGATGGTCTGGAGCGCGCTCAGGCGCGTCTCGCTCTCCGCCAGCATGCTGCGCGCGCCCCGGAGCTGCTCGGCGAGGAAGGCGGCGAGGGCGCCCACCAGCAGGAAAGCGGAGAGGTTCGCAGCCATCACCACCGCGAGCCTGCCCGGCGGCAGCGGCCCGTGTGCACTCACCGGCTCGATCAGGTGAGCGTCGGTGCTCCAGGCCAGGACACAGAACGCGATCGAGGAGGCAGCGGCCCCGACCGCAGCCCCGCGCCTCCCGAGGCCGATGGCGCCCGAGACGATGGCCAGCGGGTAGAGGATGGTGAAGATGCTGTCGGCGCCGCCGGTCAGGTAGACGAGGCCGGTGGCCGAGATCACGTCGGCCGCGATCTGTCCGTGCGCGACGTAGCCGAGGTGCGTTCCCCGCCGGAGGAGAAAAGTGGCCACCAGCGAGGCCACGTACATGCTGGCGATGATCGCGTAGAGCCACACCTCGATGCCGCGCGGAAAAGACTCGCGCCCCAGGGTCAGCCAGGCCGTGGCGAGGAGCAGCGCGGTGCCCACCGCCAAGCGGATGGCGGTGAGCAGGACCAGCTTCTGGTAGAGGCCGCCGCCCGCCGAGCGCTCGCCTTCCGGCGAATAGACGCCCGGCGCGCTCATGACTACTTGATCGAGCCCGCGATCGAGAAGATGGGCAGGTACATGGCGACGAGGAAGCCGCCGACCACGCCGCCGAGCACGACCATCATCACCGGCTCGATCATGGCGGTGAGCGCGGCGACCGCGGCGTCGACCTCGTCGTCGTAGAAGTCGGCGATCTTGGTGAGCATCTGGTCCATGGCGCCGGTGGCTTCGCCGACTCCGATCATCTGCACCACCATGGGCGGGAAAACCTTGGTCTCCGCCAGCGGCTGTACGATGGTCTTACCCTCGGAGATCTTCTCTTTCGTATACCTGATTGCTTTTTCGACGACCGCGTTGCCGGCGGTCTTGGCCACCACCTCGAGGGCATCGAGGATGGGCACGCCCGAGGAGATCATGGTGCCGAGCGTGCGCGTGAACCGCGCCACCGCCACCTTGCGGATGAGCGGCCCGAAGATGGGGGCGCGAATGGCGATGGTGTCGAACTGGACCCTCCCGCGCGGCCACTGGATCCAGGCGCGGAATGCGAAGACGACGCCGGCCCCCACTCCCACCATGTAGATGCCGTAGTGCTGCAGCCACTTCGAGAGATCGATGATGAACTGCGTGGGCGCGGGCATCGCGCCGCCGAAGTCCTTGAACATCTTTTCGAAGGTGGGCGTGACGAAGAGCAGCAGCACCACCGTGACGCCGACGGCGACCACCAGCACGACGCTCGGGTAGACCATCGCGCCCTTCACTTTGCCCTTCAGCTTCTCGTTCTTCTCGATGTACTGCGCAAGGCGGTTGAGAATGGTGTCGAGGATGCCGCCGATTTCGCCGGCCGCCACCAGCTGCACGTAGAGGGTGTCGAAGACCTTGGGGTGATCGCCCAGCGCGTCGGCGAGCGTGCTCCCCGACTCGACCTTGTTCTTCACCTTCATCAGCACTTCGCGGAAGGCGAGGTTGTCGAGCTGGGTGCCGAGGATGTCGAGGCACTGCACCAGCGGCAGGCCGGCGTCGATCATGGTGGCGAACTGCCGGGTGAAGATGACCAGATCCTTCTGGCCGATGCCGCCGACGCCGGGCAGCTTGAAGCTGAACTGCATCGCCTTCTTCTTGATCTTGACGTTGGCGAGCGCCATCGCGCGCAGGCGCTGTTGGACTGCTGCCTCGTCGGGCGCCTCGATCTCGCCGCGCTTGACCTCGCCGGTCTTGGTCTTTCCCTCCCAGGTCCAGACGGGAATCTTGGGGGCGGCCGCCGCTTTGGGCGGGGCTTTTGCCGTTGCTGCTTGTGCTGTGGCCATCGACGTTCTCCTTTACCGGGCCTGCACGGGGCGGTTGACGCCGGGCTTCACGCCCGAGGCGAGGATGTTGCGCAGCTCCTCCGCGTCCGAGCTGCGGCCGAGCCCTTCGTCGAGCGAGATGATGCCGCGCTGGATCAGGTTCGCCAGCGACTGGTTGAAGGTCTGCATGCCGAACTTCGACTGGCCCACCTGCATCTGTGAGTATATCTGGTGTACTTTGTCTTCGCGAATCAGGTTCCGGATGGCGGCGTTCGGCACCATGACCTCGATGGCCAGCACGCGCCCCGGCCCGCCCTGCTTGGCGATCAGGTTCTGCGTCACCACGCCCTCGAGCACGAAGCTGAGCTGCGCGCGGATCTGCGGCTGCTGGTAGGGCGGGAAGACGTCGAGGATGCGGTTGATGGTCTGCACGCAGGAGTTGGTGTGCAGCGTGCCGAAAGCAAGGTGGCCCGTCTGGTTGATGACCAGCGCCGCCTCGATGGTCTCGAGGTCGCGCATCTCGCCGACCAGCACCACGTCAGGATCCTGCCGGAGAATGTATTTCAGCGCCTTCTTGAAGTTGTGCGTGTCGGCGCCAACCTCGCGCTGGTTGACCACGCAGTTCTTGTGCGGGTGCAGGTACTCGATCGGGTCCTCGATCGTGATGATGTGCTCGTGCCGCTCGGTGTTGATCTTGTCGATGATCGACGCCAGCGTGGTGCTCTTCCCCGAGCCGGTGGGACCCGTCACCAGCACCAGGCCGCGCGGCTTCTTGGAGAGCTCGGCGATGATGGGCGGCAGGCCCAGCTCCTGGAAGGTGAGGATCTTGAAGGGAATGGTGCGGAAGGCCGCCGCCACCGCTCCGCGCTGCATGAAGAGGTTGGCGCGGAAGCGTGAGAGGCCCTTCACTCCAAACGAGAGGTCCAGCTCGTTCTCCTCCTCGAACTTGTGCTTTTGGGCATCCGCGAGGATCGAGTAGCAGAGCTGCTTGGTCTCGACCGGAGTGAGCGGCGGAGTCTTGAGCGGCACGAGCGCTCCGTCGATGCGCAGCTGCGGAGGCGAGCCCGTGGTGATGTGGAGGTCCGAGGACCCCTTCTCGACCATGGCCTTCAAGAGCTGGTGCAGGTTCGGCACTGGTTCCTCTCCGTTACCGCATCGTATCCGGCGCTGTGTTTCCCACCACTTCTTCGACGCTGGTCATGCCCGACTTCAACTTGGCGATGGCCGACATGCGCAGCGTCTGCATGCCCAGCCGGATGGCTTCCCCTTTGAGCTCGGCGGTGGAGGCGCCGTTGATCACCAGCTCCTTGAGGCTGTCCCAGAGCGGCATCACCTCGTAGAGCGCGACGCGGCCCTTGTAGCCGCGGTCGTTGCAGACGCGGCAGCCGCCCGGCTCGAAGACCTGGAAGGTCCCGATCTCCTCGGGCTTGACGCCGATGTCGGTGAGCGCCTGGCCCGGCAGGTCGACCGGCTTCTTGCACTCCTGGCAGAGCTTGCGGGCGAGGCGCTGCGCCAGGATCAGGTTGACCGCCGAGGTGACGAGGAAGGGCTCGATGCCCATGTTGAGGAGGCGCGAGACGGTGCCCGGCGCGTCGTTGGTGTGCAGCGTCGAGAGCACGAGGTGTCCGGTGAGGGCCGCCTTGATGCCGATTTCCGCCGTCTCGAAATCGCGGATCTCGCCGACCATGATGATGTCGGGGTCCTGGCGGAGGAAGCTGCGCAGCGCCGCCGCGAAGTTGAGCCCGATGTCCTCGTGCATCTGCACCTGGTTGATGCCGGCGAAGTTGAACTCCACCGGATCTTCCGCGGTGCTGATGTTGTCGGAGGTCTTGTTGAGCGAGGCGAGCGCCGAGTAGAGCGTGGTGGTCTTGCCCGAGCCGGTGGGGCCGGTGACCAGCACCATGCCGTAGGGGCGGTCGATCGCTTCAGTGAAGAGCTTGAGCGGATCCGGGTCGAAGCCCAGCTTGGTCATGTCGAGCTGGAGGTTCGACTTGTCGAGCAGACGGAGGACGACTTTTTCGCCGAAGAGCGTGGGGCAGACGGAAACGCGGAAGTCCATCTCGCGCCCCTTGCCCAGCTTCAGCTTGATTCTTCCGTCCTGCGGCAGGCGGCGCTCGGCGATGTCCAGCTCGGCCATGATCTTGAGGCGCGAGATGATCGCCGACTTGAGCTTCATGGGCGGCTTCATCACCTCGTAGAGCACGCCGTCGACGCGGTAGCGGACGCGGAAATCCTTCTCGTAGGGCTCGACGTGGATGTCGCTCGCGCCCTTCTTGATGGCGTCGAGGAGGATGAGGTTGACCAGCTTGACGACCGGCGCTTCGGCGGCCGACTTCTCCATGTCGACGACGTTCTCGCCCTCGTCGTCGTGGCCGACCTCGATCTCGCTCTCGTCGAAGCCTTCCATCACCTCGTCGTACGAGGGACCCTTCTCGGCGTAGTACTTCTCCAGCGCCTCCTTGATGGCCTGCTCGGAGGCGACGACGACCTCGATGTTGTAGCCGGTGAGGAACTTGATGTCGTCGATGGCGTAGATGTTCGACGGGTCGCTCATCGCCAGGATGAGCGAGGCGCCGGCGCGGTTGACCGGGATGCACTGGTGCTTCTCGGCCACCTCTTTGGGGACCAGCTTGACCACCTCGACGTCGATGTCGAACTCCTTCAGGTTGATCGACGGGACGCCGTACTGCTTGGAGAGGAAGTTGGTGAGCTCCGACTCCTCGATGAAGCCGAGCTTGGTGAGGTGGTAGCCGATGCGGCCGCCGGCCTTCTTCTGCTCGTCCTGGGCCTTCTGCAACTGCTGAAGCGAGATGAGGTTTTCGCGGACCAGCAGCTCGCCGAGTCGTCCAGCCATTTGCGTGCACCCCGCCTGACGAAGGTGAAGGGAACGAGTATAGGCGATTGCGGGTCACGCGCCCAGCAAACGGCGGGCCTGTGAGACGTCCTTCGCGATCTGCTCCTTGAGCGCCTCGACGCCGGGGAAGCGGCGCTCCTCCCGCAGCCGGTGGACGAACTCGACGCGCAGGCGCCGGCCGTAGATGTCCTGCGAGAAGTCGCAGAGGTGGACTTCCAGCGAGAGCGGAGGCCTTCCGCCGCCGCCGGCCTGTGCGACGTCGGGGCGGAAGGTGGGATTGAGCCCGAGGTTGGCGGCTCCCGCGATCGGCCCGGCGGAAAAAATAATTTTTTTTTCTTCACCTCCCGCCGCCTCCCCGAGCAGGTGAGCCCGGACCGCGTAGACGCCGACGGCGGGCAGGAGCTCGTTGCTGGTGCGGATGTTGGCGGTCGGCCAGCCCAGCTCGCGGCCGCGGCCCGCCCCCTGCACCACCTCGCCGTCGAGATCGAAGGGACGGCCGAGCAGCATGTTGGCAGCCTCGACGCGGCCCTCGAGCACGAACTCGCGCACCTTGGTCGACGAGCAGACGAGTCCGTTGACGGCCACCGGCGGCACCACGTGCAGCCGCACGCCGCGCTCTTCGAGTGCGACCCGCAGCGATTCGACGGTGCCTGCGCGCCCCTTGCCGTAGGTGAAGTCGTGGCCGACGATGATTTCGCCGGCTCCGGTCGCGATCAGCATCTCCACGAACTGCGAGGGCGGCGTGCCCATGAACTCCGCGTCGAACGGCTGCTCGACCAGCTCTTGCACGCCGCACGCCTGGAGCAGCTCGCGCTTGCGGGGGAGCTCGCAGATCAGCGGCGGCGCGTAGTGGGGTGCGAGCAGCCGCGCCGGGTGCGGCTCGAACGTCACCGCGCAGACACTTCCCCCGAGCACCCGGGCGGCGCGCCGGGCGCTCTCGAAGAGCGCCTGGTGCCCCAGGTGCACGCCGTCGAAGTTCCCGATGGCCATGGCCCCGCGGGTCAGACAATTGACCGACCCGCTCAGGCTCTGGTGGATGCGCATCGGGCGCACTGATAAACGAGATGAATGCAAAAGAGCAACTTCCACCACGGAGGCACGGAGGCCACGGAGGTTGGGGATATGGGAAAAATAATCATTTTTTTTCTCCGTACCCTCCGTGCCTCCGTGGTGCGCCTTTGCTTTGGCCTTTTGTTGTCGGCGCTTCCGGCCGCTGCGGCCGAAGTGCGGTTCGACGGCAGCTACCGCTTGCGCTTCAACTCCGACTCGAACCTCCTCCTCGACGACCAGAGCTTCGCCAGCCAGCAGCAGCAGTGGGCCGAGCACCGCCTGCGGCTGACGCCCAAGATCGTCGAGATCGGCGAACAGGGCGCCCTCGAGATCCAGTCTTCCTTCGACATCGTCTCGGGCATCGTGGCGGGCGACACCGCCGCCGACTTCCGCGGCTTCGGCTTGACCGAGCGCTCGCAACGCGAGGGCCTGAAGGCTTCGGGCTTCGACTTCCGCTCCCTCTTCGCGCAGATCCGCACCAACGTCGGCCTGGTGCAGATCGGCCAGATGCCCAGCCAGTGGGGCATGGGCATGGTGGCCAACAACGGCAACGGCGAGAATTTGAGCGACTTCGGCGACGCCCGCTACGGCGACATCGTCGACGGCGCGCTCTTCGCCACCCGGCCGCTGGTCGGCTTCCTCGGCCCCAAGAGCGACCTCGCGCAGGACCTGGCGCTTGCGGTGGCGGCCGACGTCGTCTACCGCGATCGCTTCGCGCAGCTGGTGGTGAAGAACGGCAGCGGACTGCAGATCGGCGACGTCGCCTGGCAGGGCGTGGCGGCGCTCCTCTACGACCCGAGCGATCGCACGCGCGCCGGCGTCTACGTCGCGCGCCGCGTACAGAGTTTCGCGGCCAACGCCGGCAACCTGCACATCTGGATTTTCGACGGGCATTTGCGCCACAGCCGCGCCCTCGAGAGCGGAGTCGTGCTCTCCCTCGAAGGCGAGGCCGCGCAGATCTACGGCGGCACCACCCACGCGCCCAACCTCTCGGCGCTGGGCATGACCCGCGTTTCGCAACAGGGCGCGGCGCTGCGCGTGGGAGCGGCCAAGGAGCAGTTCGAAGGAGAGATCGAGGGTGGCTACGCCAGCGGCGACGCCAACCCGTTCGACGACCAGGCCAACGGCTTCCAGATGAACCGCGACTTCAAGGTCGGCCTCGTGCTCTTCGACGAGGTGCTCATGTTCCAGACGCAGAACGCGGCCCGGCGACTCTCGGATCCGCAACTGACCGGCTCGCCTCCGCCCGGGCTCGACCTGCTTCCCTCCGAGGGGGCGGTCACCAACGCGCTCTATTTGAAGCCGACGCTGCGCTACAAGCCGTCGCAGCTGCCCGGCCTGCGCCTCGTCGGCAGCGTGCTCTTTGCCCGCGCGCCGCAGCCGGTGCTCGACCCGTATCAGGCGTTGGTCTACTCGGCGGCGAGGAACGCTTTCGGCACCGAGGCGCGCAGGAACTACGGCGTGGAGTTGGACGGCGCGATAGGGTACCAAGCGCGGATCTCGAGGCCGCTGGGCTTCGAGACGGGCTTGCAGTTCGGCTACCTGATCCCGGGCAATGCCTTCACCCGGGCGGACGGCAGCCGAATGCCCGGCGCGTACGCCCTGCGGCTGCGCGCGACGCTGGTGTTCTGAAGTCGCGACAGACAACCGCAAGAGCGCACCACGGAGGCCACGGAGTTTGATCTTGAAAAGAAAAGATCTCCGTGCCCTCCGTGCCTCCGTGGTGAGACTTTGCTTTTGCTTTTTTCTCGCGGCCTGCGCCGACGGCGTGCCGTTCGAAGGGCTGGCGCCCGCGCAGGCGACGGGCGGGCCGATGGTCAACTTCGACCTCACCCACCGGCCGCTCCCCGACATTCCGTTTCCGAACGATCTGGCGACGCGCCCCGACCCGGCCAGCCCCACCGGCCTGCGCGTCAATGCCTCGCTGATCGCGCCCACGCAGCTCGAGCGCAACCTGCGCGGCCTCCTCGATACGCTCGACGGCTTCGGCACCTTCGCCCCCCTGAGCGTCTCCTTCGACGCGGAGCTCGACGTCCTCGATCTCTACAACCGCCAGAACAACGCCGACCCGACCGACGACGGCGTCTATCTGATCGATCTGCAGAGCGAGACGGGCGCTACGACGGCGCTCGACTTCAACGGCGGCCACTTCCCCTACACGCTCAACGACCCCGGGCAGTACTTCCTCAACGACCCGAACCGGGGCGCCTACAACCTGCTCTTCCCGGCCGGCGACCCCGCGGGCAACTTCCTCCATCCGCAGCTCGACCACACGACGCTGCGCGCGCAGGCCGACGACCTGCTCACCTTCTACGAGCGCGCGACGCACACGCTCATCCTGCGGCCCGTCGTCCCGCTTCTGCCGGAGCACCGCTACGCCGTCGTGCTCACCAACCGCGTGCACGGCGTCGACGGACGGGCGATCGCCTCGCCGCACTCGGGCATCAACCACAGCGCGCAGACCGCGGAGCTGCAGCGGCTGCCCGGCCTTCTGCCCGCCGGCACGACGCTCGCAGACGTGGCGTACACTTGGGCGTTCACGACGCAGTCGACCACGCGCGACCTCGAGCTGATCCGCCGCGGCCTCTACGGCGACGGGCCGCTGCAGACGCTGAACTTCACCTACCGGGTCCGCAACGTCGCGAGCCAGACCAACTACGCCTCGCGCCTGACCGTGCTTCAAGAGCGCGGCGCCTATCCTCCGACCGCCACGGCTCCCGCGGGACCGTCGAACTTCATCCTGCCCATCAACGACTGCGCCGCCCCGCCCGCGCCGCCGGGGTGCCTCTCGGCGCTGCTCTCCGACGACACCATCCGCGGCCTCTTGATCGGCGGTGACGCAGCGTCGATCCAGGCGCTGGTCGACACCTTCAAGTACGTCGACTACCTCGTCTCCGGCACTTTCCAGTCGCCCAGCTTCCTCAACACCGGGAGCGGCGTGCCGCAGGATCAGAGCTTCCAGATCGACGAAAAGAACGGGACCGCGCGCGCCGTGGCCGAGACGATTCCGTTCCTGCTGGCTGTGCCCAAGGCGCGGCCCGAGGTGGGCCATCTGCCGCCCTTCCCGACGGTGATCGCGGGCCACGGCTACAAGTCGATGCGCGTCGAGCACATCCTCGGCTTCGGCGGCACCTTCGCGAAGTTCGGGCTCGCCACCATCGCCATCGACGCCTACGGGCACGGCATCGGCATCGACCCGAGCTTGGAGACGATCGGCCGCGCCCTGGCGCACACCTACGGGCTCGACGCGTTCGCGGACGCAGTCTTCCTCGGGCGCGCACGCGACCTCGACTACGACGGCATCAAGGATTCGGGCGGCGACTTCTGGACCGCGGATACCTTCCACACCCGCGACGTCGTGCGGCAGTCGATCGTCGACTGGATGCAACTCGTGCGGCTCCTGCGCACCTTCGACGGCACGGCCATCCAGGTGCAGGGTCAGGTGCTGAGCGGCGGCACGCCGGTGGACGTCACCATGCGGGCGGGCGACTTCAACAACGACGGGATCCCGGACATCGCCGGGCCGGCGACCTGGCCGTTCACGGTGCTCGCCGCCGACAACAAGACGCACCTCTTCGAGGCGGGAGCGCCGAACCCGGGTTCGGATCTCTTCGCTTTCGGAATCTCGCTGGGCGGCATCCTGACCGGCATCCTGCCGGCGGTGGAGCCGGGCATCGTCGCGGCCGGGCCCACCAGCGGCGCGGGCGGGCTCGCCGACGTGGGCATCCGATCGACGCTCGATCAGGTGGTGCAGGCGGTCTTCCTCGAGCTGTTCGGGCCGCTCTTCGCGACCTGTCCGTTTTCGCCGTCGAGCGGGCCGTCCGATCCGCAGACGGGAATTCCCGTCGGCGAGTGCAACGGCGGCGCCTCCGATGCGCAGCCAGCGCTGGTACTCGTGGTGCAGGACGTGAACCGCGAGCGCGACATCCCCATCGCGCCCCTCACGCTCGCGCCCGGCGATCAAGTGATGGTGCAGAACCTCGGGCAGACGACAGTGGACTGCTCGAAGAGTTCGCAGAAGATCGACGGCTGCTCGCTGGGCGCGGCCGACGCGCAGGGGCAGCTGCGGCTCCCCGTCGCCGCCGATTGGCCAACGCTCGAGGCCACGCGCACGCCCAGGGCCGAGGGCTACGTCGACAAGGTCACGGTGTGCTGCCCGCCGGCGGAACCGCGCGCGTGATCGATACCTTTCAGATCGAGGCGCGCTTCTTCGGCGTCGACTACAAGACGGGCTCGCCGCTCACCTCACCGGCGCGCGGCTTCGGCCTCACGCGCAACACGCCCGAGTTCCGCCGGCTGATGACGCTCTCGCAGCTCATCCTCGAGCCTGGCGATCCGGTGAACTACGCGCCGCACTACTTCCGCGATCTGCTGCCGGCGCGCGCGCAGCCCGACAAGGACACGGGCGTGATCGCGGGTCCCGCCGACGTGCTGGTCATCGGCACTTCGGGCGACCCGGGCGTGCCGGTGAACACCGCCATCTCGCTCGCGCGCGCGGCCGGGCTGGTCGAGATGACGGCGCCCGATCCGGCCTTCGGCATTCCCATCGATCAGGTGCTGATTCGCGCCGGCGTCGTCGAGGCGGTGCCAGCGACCGCACGCTTCGACGATCCCGATGGCGGCGTCTTTGCCGCCCTGCCCGGACACGTTCGGTGCGATCCCGGATCGAATTGCTCGGGCAGCGTGCTGATCGATCCCACCGGCTACGCCTGCGACGCGGGAGTCTGCCTCGACGGACTGCAGGCGCCGCGGCTCGATCCGCCGCTGCAGAAGCAGCTCGTCATCACCACCGATCCGCGGCCCGCGGGTTGCCTCGTCTCGCCGCACGCGACGGGCACAGGCTGCTACTCGACCGGCGCCTCGTCGTGCAACGCGAGCGCACCCGGCGTCTCGTCTTTGTTGATTCCGTATCTGAATCGCACCGGACAGCACGGCTTCCGCAATCCGCAGCCGTCGAAGCCGTTCGATCTCGATCAATTCATGGCGAACGCCGTCGGCCGCTACTTCGAGTGCCGCGGACGCGAGCTGCACTTCGAACTTTGTCAGCAGGACCTCGCATCCTGCCCGTGGATTCCGCCCCCGCCCTGATCAGATCTTCGGGGCCGAATGCAGCGGGCAGGAGCGCGCCGATGTTGCTGGTCACGCTCTGCCCGTCGGCGGCAGCGTAGACGATGGGCGCGTCCGGCGCGCAGAATTCCGCCAGCACCTGCCGGCAGCCGCCGCACGGGGCCGCCGGCCGGTCGCGCCCGCCGACGATAGCCACCGCGTCGATGCGGCGCGCGCCCCCCGCCACCGCGGCCGCGACGGCGTTGCGCTCGGCGCAGACCGAGAGGGGATAGGCGCTGTTCTCGAGCCCGCCAGCACTGCCGCCCCGACGTGGTAGCCCGAGTAGGGCGCGTACGCATTCTTGCGCGCACGCATGGCGGCTCGAAGAAGTGCGGCGAGGCGGGCGTGCGGGGCCTTGCGCATCATCGGCCCGGCAGCATAGCGGACATGCCGGTCAAGGCCACTTTTCGGAATTCCGGGGACACCATACAGATTTTCGTCTTTCCGACTTAAATCCGTATGGTGTCCCCGAATTCAGGCCAACGCGGCGCGCGCCGGTACCGCGGCGAAGGCGCGGGGTACCAGCGCGCGGAGGAGCGCGAGGAACTTTCCTTCGACGGCCCGCGCCACTTCCATCACTTCCTGGTGTGTGAGGACGTGCTGCGCGATGCCCGCCGCGAGATTCGTGATGCAGGAGATCCCGCAGACCGGCAGCCCCATGTGC
>WNFM01031150.1_pt1 | contig 11619 bp, 10 predicted proteins | sample 5400271 | NCBI WGS metagenome assembly WNFM01 (sample SAMN13153352, study PRJNA577476) | soil metagenome | isolation source: 60 cm saprolite on Douglas fir-dominated hillslope | place: USA:California | collected 2013-09-17 | reverse complement strand
TGAACCTGGAGATGCTGCGCTCCCGTTGTCGCCGCGATCACCCGCCACTCATCCAGCACGGAGCGAACAAGCACGAGATCCTCTCCACCGTGTACGGCCGCTTCGACAAGGTCGGCGAGCTCCGTCCCGCGTATCCACCGGTGATACGCGACGTCAGCTTCGTCGAAGACGCGAGAGAGATGTCCGAACGCTTCGCTGAAACGACCTGCAGCGAGCTCGGCGCGACCACGGGCGATCGCCACCATCGTCAGGAGCGGTGAGGAGCCCCTCGAAAGCAAGACAGCTTCCATCTGTGCGATCAGGGCCTCCGCTGCGTCGGAGTCTCCACGTTCGGCGGTGGCGATGGCCCCCGCCAGTCTAGAAGCCGGCACGTAGAGGAAAAGGCGGCTGTCTTCGGCCAGCTGCGCCGCCTCGGAGGCGGCGGCAATCGCGGCGCGCGTCGCCCCAAAATGAACATCGTTCCACGCTTGGAAGGCGAGCACGATCCCGAGTTGACCGAGACGGCCGTCGGCGCGGAGCAAGCCGGCGGAGGTTCGTAGGAACGGACGGGTCAACTCGTGCGCCCAGACCACTGCGCCCGCATACCCCAAGTGAAATGCCTCGACGGCGTCGGCGACGACCGGCGCAGAGACCGTCCGCAATTGCCGGATCACATCCGCCCCGTTGCGTGCCGGATCGACAGCGCCGAGAAAGCTCAAGCGGAGCGCGTCGTTCGGCGGCACATCGAGTCGCTTGACGAGGTCGCTGCCGTCACGTCGGACGTCGTCGCTGAGCTCGCCCCAGAAGACGCGCACAAGCACCGACTCGAGTGCGTCGATGGCGCCGCGATCGTCGCCGGCGGCTCGTCTCTGCTCCGCGACAGCGATGAAGGCGCGCACCGCCGCGTCGGCGGTTGAGAGGCTGCCCTCGAATGACTCCAAGTAGTGGGCCGCGACTGCCTGCTCGAATGGCGGCAGCCCAAGCTGGTTGGCCTCCCTGAACAATCGAGCGCTGTCGCCCGACTGGCCCAGCTCCCAGGCGAGAGTTCCAGCTCGGTGGAGCCGCAAGGCGCGGCGGGCGAGATCGGGCGTCAGACGACCGCTTCGTTCCAACGCTGTGGCGGCGACTGCATGCGCGCCGCGAGCCTGCGCGCGCTCGGCGGCCGCTTCGAGCCCCATTGCCACCTGTTCATCCGGACCGGCGGCGGCACCGGCGGTGTGCCAGGCAGCGCGGTCAGGATCATCAGCGAGAGTCTCGGCGAGGGCAGCGTGCACTCGCCGCCGCTCCTCGGCGGACGCCGTCTGCTCCACCGCTGAACGAACCAAGGGATGCCGGAAGCGGAAGCCCTCGGGAGTGAGTTTGCCGAGTCCCGCTGCTACGGCCGGCGCCCAGGCATCGGGGCTGAGTGCTCCCCCGCGGAGTCTCTCCGCGGCGGCCGTCAGTTGGTCCGGCTCGGCGTCATCGAGTGCCGCGACAAGAAGGAGCGCGCGGGCATCGGCATCGAGATCTCCGAGCCTCGCGGCGAAGGCTCGCTCGAGGCGGGCCGTCAGCGGAAAGGCCTCGAATCCGGACGCCGGTTCGAGCTTGAGCCCGCTTGCAACGATCGGGAGCTCAGTCAGGGCCAGCGGGTTCCCTGCTGCTTCTTCGAGGATGCGGACTTTGAGATCTTCGGACAGGTCCGCTCCTCGGACATCGAGCAGCGAACGTGCGGCCTCATCGTCCAGTCTCCCGATCGGAAGCTCGCCCAGCCCAGCCCCATCAAGATCGCTCGCCACGCCGTCACGAAGCGTGATCAGAAGTGCCGCCGGCTCCGACTCCAGGCGCCGCGCAACGAATGCCAGCGCCTTGGCGGATGAACGATCGAGCCACTGGGCGTCGTCAACTGCGAGCAGAACCGGCGCCTCCGCCGCCAGGTCCGCGATCAGCCCGAGAGTGGCAAGACCGATCAGGAAGACATCAGGGGCGCCACTGGGAGGGGCAAGTCCGAACGCCATCTCCAGCGCATCGCGCTGTAGCTCGGGCAGTTGGGTCAGAAGGCTGAGCGCTGGAAGCAGGAGCTGGTGCAGTCCAGCGAACGGGAGCTGCGCTTCGGACTCCACCCCGTTCGCGGTGAGCACGGTCAAACCGAGCGACTGCGCCCGATCAGAGGCCGCTGCGAGCAGCGTCGACTTGCCGATCCCTGCTTCGCCGCGGACAACGAGCGCTCCGCCATGGTCGGCGAGCTCATCGACGATCGAATACAGCCGCGCGAGCTCCTCGTCCCGCCCGAGGAGTGACGGCGGATCGATCTCGCTGACTGAACTGTGGCCTCTTACCGCCATCGACGATCAAAGACTAAGGATTTCGCGGATTCGACCGGATCCAACGGCCGCCACGATGATCGCTTCGTCGTGTGACTCCGAAACGAGGAAGGCACTCATGGAAATTGACACATCCACACTGCCCGACTATGCGCCGGTTCCGCGCTCGGCGCTCGGCCCGGCGCTCAACGAGCAGGGCTACTACGTCGGCCGCGTCGAGCGAAACCTCTACTGGATCACCGACGGGACGTACCAGTCGGCCTTCTTGACGACCTCCGACGGCGTCGTCGTCCTCGACGCGCCCCCGACCATCGGCAACAACATCCAGCGGGCGATCGACGAGATCGCGTCGGAGAACGGCGTGAGCAACAAGGTCACGCATGTGATCTACAGCCACCATCACGCCGATCACGTTGGAGCGTCCTCGCTTTTCGACAAGAACGTCACCCGCATCGGGCACGAGGAGACCCGGCGTCTCCTGCTGCGCGACGACGATCCGGCGAGGCCGCCGAACGAGGAAACCTTCGAGGACCGCCGCACGCTGGAGATCGGTGGCGAGCGGATCGACCTCGCCTTCCACGGCGCGAATCACTCGCCCGACAACATCATCATCCACCTGCCTGATCACGACACACTGATGCTGATCGACATCGTCAATGCCGGTTGGGCGCCGGTCTATGTCGCCAACCTGACCGAGGACATCCCCGGCTATCTCGAGGCGCCGGCCAACGCGCTCGCCTACTCGTGGAAGCACTTCATCGGCGGCCACCTTGGACGCCTCGGCACCCGCGACGACGTCACCTTGCATCAGCGGTACATGGCCGACATCTCCGAAAGCTCGAGGAACGCGATCGATACGGTCGACCCGACGCCGTACTTCGTGAAATACGGCGAGAACACGTGGGCCGCCCTGAAGGGCTATCTCGATGAGGTCACGCGAGTCGCAGCGGCGCCGGTGATCGAGAAGTACACCGGCCTGCTCGCAGCAGTAGACGTCTACACCGAAAGCACCACGTTCTGGGTCATGGAGTCGATCCGGCTCGACCTCGGCTACGGCTCCCAGGTGCATCCCTGATCGCTAGCCTTCCGAGATCGTGCTCACGGAGCGCCTGCTGAAGACATGACCCCGGCGGCAGTTGCCGATCCCAAGGCTCGCGCGTTTCTCCGAAACGCCGATCCGGTTCTCGCGCGGCTGATCGACGCGCATCCGGACTTCCATCCGCGCGCCTGGATCGACGAGCTGCCGGGGCTCGATGAGTTCGGCACGCTCATCTTCCAGGTCGCAGGCCAGCAGCTCTCCGTCAGGGCGACGCGCACGATCCTGTCCCGATTCGCGGATCATTTCGGCGGGCACCTGCCCTCACCCGCGGAGCTGCTCGCTGCCGACCCGGAAGTCCCACGCCAGGCCGGTCTGTCCGCCCGCAAGGGCGCGACGTTGCGCGAGCTTGCGCAACGGTTCGTCGACGGACGTCTCAGCGACGCGGCGCTCGCCGGGATGACGGACGACGAGATCGAGGCTGCCCTCACCGAGGTGTCCGGCATCGGACCCTGGACGGCGCACGGCTTCCTGATCTTCGCGCTCGACCGGCCCGACGTGCTGCTCGGCGGCGACCTCGCGCTGCGGCACGCGGTTCAGCAGCTCTACGAGCTCGACCACCTTCCCACGGAAAAGGAGATGCAAGAGATCGCCGAACGGTGGCGGCCTTTCCGGAGCCTCGCAGTGAGCTACCTGTTCGCCTCCGAGTTCGAGGCGCGACCGTAGATGGATGTCGGCATCATCGGCGCCGGGCGGCTTGGCCAGGCGATGGCCCGTACCGCGCTGCGCGCCGGCAGGTCCGTCGTGATCGCGAACAGCCGCGGCAGGAACAGCGGACGAGGCAGCTTCGGCCGGCGTCGTCGTCCTCGCCGTCCCGTGGGGCAATGTCACCGCTGCGGTGGACGGGATCGACTGGAACGGTCGGATCGTCATCGACGCGACCAACGACTGGGCTGCCGACGATCTCGACGGAAGGACGTCGAGCGAGATCGTCGCCGGGCTCGTCGCCGGCGCCCGCGTCGTCAAGGCCGCGAACACGCTCAGCGCCGAAGACCTCGAATCAGATCCGGAGCAAGCCGGCGGACGGCGTGTGATCTTCATCTCCGGCGACGACGCCGACGCGAAAGCAGGAGTCGTCGCACTGTTCCAGGACGCGGGCTTCGCGGCGATCGACCTCGGCGACCTCGCAACGGGCGGCGCGCTGCAACAGATCCACCACCCGCTCTCCGGCGTCAACCTCATCCGACTCTGACAACCAGGAGGCGACATGACCGATACCGCCGCGCCAACGTTCGAGGCTGACATCAAACCGCTGTTTCGGGAATCCGACCGGTCAGCGATGCTTGCCGTCTTCGACCTCTGGTCGTTCGACGACGTCAAAGCAAACAAAGGCAAGATCCTCGCGGCCCTGCGCGCGGGCTCGATGCCATGCGACATGGCGTGGCCGGAGGAGCAGGTGGATCTCCTGCAGCACTGGGTCGACGGCGACACGCCGCAGTAACTCCACGCGCGATTAGACGTCGAGTGCCGCGTCGCCGGCCGGGGGTTGCGCGCGTTCTTCTCGCCACCAGATCAGCTCGTAGGCGTGGAGGCCGATCCAGACGACGGCGACGAGGCCGACCGCCGCGAGCGCCGGCAACGAGGTTGCGACCGGAATGAGCAGCACGAACGCGGCTGCAGCGATCGGCCGCCCGATGCCCAGCGTCTTCGTGAGACGCCAGCGGAGCCAGACGAAACCAATGAGGTAGAGCGCGCAGCCGCCGCAGAGGGCGAGCGCGGGAATCAGCTTCAGGTGCATGGCCGGGTGCGCAAGCGTGACTCGCATCGCAAAAGCGAAGAGCACGATCCCGACCACCAACGGCAGGTGCCCGTACGTGTACACGTCGCGCGCGGCGGTGGTCCGCTGCTCTCCGCTCCAGTCGGCGACCAGCCTGCCAACCGAAACCGAGGAGTAGTCGAAGTACGCGAGCCACAGTGAGGCGGCGACGAGCAAACCGAGGACCGCTCCCACGATCACGCGGATCCCGAGCTCGGTGCTTCGCGCACCGAACCCGATCGCACCCAGCGATTCGCCGAGCGCGATGATCACGATCAGGCCGTGCCGCTCGACGAAGTGCGCCGGTTGAACGTGCCAGCCGCCGGGGCCGCCGAGCAGCGGCCCGAAGAAGCCGACGACGAACGCGACCGCCCACAGCGCCGGCCGCAAGGACGCAGGCGTGAACGCCGCGACAACGATCAGCGCACTCCCGGCCAGCGCGGTGCGGCTCATGCGCAAGACGGCGGCAAGCTGGTCGGGCACGTCTTTGCTGACGAGCGCGTAGAGCCCGACAAATGCGAGCTGCACGACGAAGAGCGCCAGCGCAAACAGCAGCCGGTGTCTGCCGAACGCATCCGGGACTGCGAGCGCAGCGATGAACAACCCGCCAATGGCGAACAGCAGCACGGCCGAGACGAGGTCCGCTTCCGCGTTGGCGGCGTTCGTCAGCCAGGCATAGCTCGCCCACGCCCACCACAGAACGACCAGCACGAGCAGGCCGCGCCCGAGTCCTCCCCACGACGTGTGCTCGAGCCAGATCGTCGTCACCTGCGTGAACGCGAACACGAACACCAGGTCGAAGAACAGCTCGATCGAAGAGACGCGCCGCTCGCGCTCCTCGGCATTCCTCAGCTGGGGCACCGGTGCGGGCATCGATCCGATCAGACGAGCTCGCGGGCGCGTGCGAGCAGCGCTGCTTCCGCGGCCGCCTCGCGCCTGCGTGCGGCGTCGCTCCACGCGGCGTTCGCCACGAGCGTCGCGTCGAGGCCTGCCAGCATCGAGTCCATCGCCGCCTGCGACGACGATCCGATCTGCCGGCGTGCGGCCGCGCAGGCGGCGGGATCGAGGGCGGCGCGCAGCGTCTCCTCGTCCAGCTCGATGGGCGTCCCGATCGCGGCCTCGGCGGCGGCAGATAGACGCGCGGGCGTGAGCGCCGACGGCGGCTCTCCCGCCTCGACGAGGTCACGCACCGCGCGCCCGACGACCTTGTGTGCGCTCCGGTAGTCGAGCCTCGCGCGCGATCTGCTCGAAGCGCGCCGGCCGCAGCTCGATCCCGTCCAGCACCGAAGCAGTCAACCGCGCGACCGCGACCGCCTCGTCGAGCGCGCGCGGGACCGTCCCGTTCAGGAGGTGGAAGTGATCGGTCCGCGCCGAGCCGGTGTGGAGCGTCGCTAGCGCCGCAGTCACGTCGCCGGCAGCCTGGCCCGCCTGTGTACGGATCGCAGCGAGCGCGTACGGGTTCTTCTTCTGCGGCATGAGCGCGCTCGCGCGGCTGTGCGCGTCGGCGAGCTCCACGAGCCCGAACTCCTGGCTCGCGTAGATCTCGAAGTCCTGGCCGATCTGGCTCTGGTGCGTTGCCGCGATCGCGAGCGCAGCAAGCAGCTCGACGTAGACGTCGGCCTGCCACGCAGCATCCTTGGCGTGCTCGATCAGCCCGTCGCAGCCGAGCAGCTCGGCGAGGCGCGTCCGGTCGAGAGCCCAGCGCGAGCCAGCGCTTCCGCCCGCGCCCGCGACGCTCAGGCCGAGGGCCGCATGCGACGAGCGCGAGCGGTCGGCGTCGCGCAGGGCCGGATAGGCGTAGGTCAGGAGCAGATGCCCGAGGGTCGTCGGCTGCGCCGGCTGAAGGTAGGTGTAGTCGGTCGCAAGAGCGTCGCGCGTGGCGCCCGCGTGGCGGACGAGCGCCGCGGCCTGGTCGGTGAGAGCGTCGTGAAGCTCGCGCACGGAGGTGCGCGCAGTCAGGCGGAGCCCAACGCGAAATGCCTCGCGGCGCGGGCGGCCCGCGCTCAGCCACCCTGCGGCGGAACGGCCGACGCGCCGCTCCAACTCTGCCTCGCGCGCGTTGAAGGCATCGCCGAGCGACGGATCCCACGGGAACTCGTCGCCGGGGATCTCATGCAGCTCGAGCAGCCCGCGCACGAGCGCGCGCGCGTCGTCACCCGCCAGGTCGCCCCCCTCGACGAGCGCAACCGCGTGGGCGAGATCCGCGAGCGACAAGCCTCGTGCGAGCCGCGGCCCGTGCGCGCTCTCGGCCGCGTAGGCGGCGACCACCAGCTCGCCGGCGGCGCCGCCGCGGAGGCGTCCGCCTCGGCCGAGCTCTCCAGTCCCCGTCACGAGACGGAGACTAGAGAACTCGTTGTGGCCCGCTGGGACCAGTCGCTCGACCGTGTCACTTGCAAAGAGGTTTCGTCATTTCGGCTCGGTGGTAGGAACACGAAATCGCCATGCGGCGCCGCCCTCCCGCCTCCTTCTGCGCAACCGTTGCGATCGCTGCCGCACTCCTGGCGAGCGTCGGGACTGCCACGGCTCGCGCCGCATCGCCGGCGGCGTGGACGACGTACGACCGGCCCGCGCAGTACGCCGTCGCGGTCGACCAGCACGTCTCGATTCAGATGTCGGACGGCGTCCTGCTGAACGCGGTGGTCCGGCGCCCGGACGCGCCCGGACGGTATCCGGTGATCGTGACGATCACGCCGTACAACGGGACAAACGGGGCCATCAACGTGAACAACGACTACCTCGTGCAACGCGGCTATGTGCAGGTCGTCGTCGACGTGCGCGGCACCGGCGAGTCGCAGGGCACGTGGGACGACCTCGGCACGCGCGAGCAGCGTGACGGCTACGAGGTCGTGGAGTGGGCGGCGGCACAGCCGTGGAGCAACGGCGTCGTGGGCATGTGGGGCGCGTCGTACATGGCGATCTCGCAACTCTTCACAGCCGCGCAGCAGCCGCCTCACCTGAAAGCGATCTTCCCGATCGTCCCGATGAGCGACTCGTACCGCGACATGGTCTTCCCCGGCGGACAGGCCAATACCGGCTTCATTCCGCTCTGGCTCGCGCTCGTCTCGGGCGGGGCGCTCATCCCGCCGGACTACGCGCTCGACGGGAACACCGCCGACCTCGCCCGTGCGCTCGGAGAGCTGGGCCAGCACGCCCTCAACATGCCGGGCTTCGCCGCGAACGCGGAGCTCCAGGCGATGGCCGGCGACACCTCGTACGACGGCCCCTTCTGGAAGACGACGTCGCCGCTCGAGGTCGTCGACCAGATCCGCGTCCCGACCTTCGTCGTCGGTGGCGAGCACGACATCTTCCAGCGCGGCGAGCCGCTCATCTACGAACGGCTGAAGAAGCGCGTGCCAACGCGCCTCCTCATCGGCCCGTGGACGCACACGCAGGGCTCGAGCGGCGCCGGTCTCCCGGCGGACGGCGTGCCGAGTCTCGACTCGATCGCACTTCGCTGGTTCGACCAGTACCTGAAGGGCATGCAGACGAACATCGACGCGATCCCGCGCGTCACGCAGTACGTGCTCGGGCCTGGCCGTTGGGAAACGGGAACGGACTGGCCGGATCCGAGCCTCTCGCCGGCGCGGCTCTATCTCGCCTCGGGCAACTCGCTCGCGGCCGCGCCGCCGACGCTCCCGACCACACCCGACACGTTCTTGCAAAACCCGGTGTCAGGCGTGTGCACGCAGTCGACGAGCCAGTGGTCGGCGGGCCTGCTCGCCCCTGTTCCGTGCACCACGGACAACCGGCTCGACGAGGCGACAAGCGGCGTCTCGTATACGACGCCGCCCCTCGGGCAGGACCTTCACTTCAACGGCCCGCTCTTCGCCGACGTCTGGGTGAGCACGACCGCGAGCGATGCAGTCGTGACCGTGCGGGTGACGGACGTTGCTCCGGACGGGACATCGACCGAACTGACCGACGGCTGGCTCGCCGGATCGTTCCGCGCACTCGACAGCTCGCGCAGCCGGTTCGTGAACGGGCAGCTGATGCAGCCGTGGCACCCGTTCACGCAAGCGTCCGTGCTGCCGGTGACACCCGGCCAGCCGATCGAGCTGCCGATCGAGATCTTCCCGACCGATGCGGTCATCCCAGCGGGTCACCAGCTGCGCCTCTACGTCGGTCCAAACGATTTCCCGCATGCAGTTCCGCCGCTGTCGCAGTTCACCGGATCGCTGGGCGGCGTCGTGCAGGTGCTCCACGATCCCCAACACGCCTCCTACCTCGAACTACCGGCGGTCGGTGCGTGCGGCCCCTGCCGGCCGCTGCCGATCCCGAACTTGATCCGCGGCTGAGCCGAAACTGGTCATTGACGCTCGCTACGGCGCCGCAAGCACCGCGCGGGCGCCTGCTGCGCGCACGGCGGTGGAAAGAGTCCCGATGTCGTAGGCGCCGTAGTGGCGCTGTCCGTTGATGAAGAACGTCGGTGTGCCCGAGACGCCGCTCAGATCGGCGCTGTCGATATCCTCAGCCACCCGGGCCGCGCCGCGGTGCGTACGCAAGTCGTCGGTGAACCGGTCGACGTCGAGCCCGAGCTGCCGCGCGTAATCGAGTAGGTCGTCCGACCGCAGCGCGTCCTGATGATCGAGCAGCAGGTCGTGGAGCTCCCAGAACGCACCCTGGTCGGCGGCCGCCTCCGACGCCTCGGCGGCGAGCTGCGCCCGCGGATGCACGTCGTTCAACGGCAGATGGCGCCAGACGTAGCGCACGTCGGCGAAGTCGCGGAGCAGCTCGCGGACCACGGGCTCGGCCTGTCCGCAGTACGGGCACTCGAAGTCGCCGTACTCGACGACGGTCACCGGCGCCTCGCTTGGACCGCGCCAGTGGTCGCGTTCGGGATCGACGTCGAGGTACAGGTCGGTCAGCTGGTCGGCGGTCCCGAGCAAGGCCCGGATCCGCAGGCGTCGAGGCAACAGCTCGGCCGCACGGAAGAGGAGCCAGGTCACGACCGACGCGCAGAGCGCGGCGCCCAGGATGCCGAGCTTCGCCTCGTCGAGTTGCGGCCCGTGGAACGCGAGCGTCGCCACGAGCAGCGACACGGTGAACCCGATACCGGCGATCGTGCCACCGCCTGCGACCGCAGCCCAGCCCACCGGCGGCCGAAGGCGCCCACGGCTCAGGCGCGAGAGCAGCCAGGACGTGCCGAGAATGCCAAGCGGCTTGCCGACGACGTAGCCGACGAGGATGCCGAGGGTGATCCGCGAACTCAGCCCCCGTGAGAGGAAGCTGCCGTTGATCGCGATCCCGACGTTCGCGAGCGCGAACAGCGGGACGATCACGTAGCTCGTCCAGGGGTGGAAGAGCTGCTGCCAGCGCTCGTTGGCCGAGGTCGCCGCTCTCAGCTCTGCACTCGCCGACCGCGCGAGCTCTGCGGTCGGCTGCTCGCGAAACTCCCGAAACCGTTCCGTCGCGCGTTCGAGCGTCGTCCGTGACGCGGGGTACGCGAACGGCAGCACTCCCACCGCGAGCCCGATCACCACCGGTTCGACGCGCGCCTTGAGCAGGGCCACCCACGCAGCCACCGCGAGCGCGAGGCAGATGGGGCCGGGTCGCAGTCGCGCGCGGTGCAGGACCAGGATGACCGCATAGATTGCGAGCGCGACGAACAGCGGGGTCAGCCGGAGTGACCCGGAGTACACCGTCGCGATCACGACGAGCGCGACGATGTCGTCGACGACGACCACCGTCAGCATGAACGCGCGCAGGCGGTCGGGGAAGCGCGGGCCGACGAGTGCGAGCATCCCGAGCGCGAACGCGGTGTCGGTCGACATCGCGATCCCCCAACCGTGGGCGGACGGGCGACCGGCGTTGATCGCGAGATAGAACGCAACCGCGACAACCATCCCGCCGATGCCGGCAAGGAGCGGCAAGGCGACCCGCCGCCGCTCCCGCAACTCGCCGAGGTCGAACTCGCGCCGCGCTTCGAGGCCGACGACGAAGAAGAAGAACGACATCAGCCCGCTGTTCACCCAGTCACGGAGATCGAGCGCGACGCCCGCATGGCCGATGCGGATCGAGAGCGTCGTCGACCACAGCGAGTGGTAGGACGATGCGTCGAGATTCACCCAGGCGAGCGCGACCAGGGCTGCTGCAAGCAGGAACGACGCGCCGCCGGTCTCGGTGCGGAGAAACTCCCGCAGCGGCGTCTCGACGCTGCGCGCCCACGCCGTCCGCCCTGAGAAGCGGGTTGCCTCCGGCGCGGTCGTCACCGCATCAATTTAAGGCACGCGCGTCAGCCGAGCGAGTTGTCCAGGCGCCGGCGCTCTCGCTCGACGCTCGCACCGAGCTCCCGGATCTTCACGACCCGGGCGTTGTAGGACAGGATCGCCGTCCGCGCCGCCGCCGAACTGCTCGAGGTGCCGCGGCCGAGCTCGTTCACCGCCTGCTTGAGCGCCGGCTTGTCGTTCGCGAGCAGAGCCACGCTGAGCCGGTGTGTCAGGTCGGCCGTGTGGCGGAGCTGCTGCACCTGGGCCGTGTGCGAGCCCAGG
>WNFM01347658.1_pt1 | contig 11620 bp, 10 predicted proteins | sample 5400271 | NCBI WGS metagenome assembly WNFM01 (sample SAMN13153352, study PRJNA577476) | soil metagenome | isolation source: 60 cm saprolite on Douglas fir-dominated hillslope | place: USA:California | collected 2013-09-17 | reverse complement strand
GGCGGACGCGCATTGCGGCTCGCCACCACGCGAAACTCCGGAAATGGCGGATTGCTCGCGAACCGCTCATTCGGAAACACGTCATACGCCGCCGGATGATCGATCGCCAGCAGCCTAACCTGGTCGAGGTAAACCGTCTCTTCCATCGGCTCCATAAACCGAAAACTCAATTTCCCGTCGCGTTCCTTCACGCTCTTCCCGGAAACTTTCAAATACTCCGTCGGGTCCGGCACATCCCGCTCGCCAGGAGCTATCCAATGCCCAACGACTCCCGGCCCAATCATGTCCGCAATAAATTCGTACTCTTTCCCGTTCCACGAAAAGAGCACCGGACACGAACTCCCCCTCCGGTCCAGTTCCGCCACTACTTGCGTTTTCTTCGCCGTCAATTTAATTTCATCCTGCGGCACACCCGTCGGCCAAAGCAGCCGCACCACGTCCGCCTCTTTCTGATTTCCTAATCCCACGCGCAAGATCGGCGCACTCTGCCCCAAATATCCAGACGATCCCGGCACCTCCCATTTCTGATACATCGGCCCGGCAAACACCTCCACTTTCGTCCCGATGCCGCTCTTGTTGTCGTTCAGCGCCTTCAAGTCGAGCGCCATCCAGGTATTCGCCGTCGCTCCTTCGCTCTTCAACAAAACCGGCGGGCCACCTTCCTGCGTAATCACCAAATCCGTTTCGCCATTCCCGCGCAAATCCGCCGCAACAATCGCGCGCGGCTCGATCAATTTCACTTTGTCCAGCCCAACTTCTCTCGTCACGTCGGCAAATTTCCCCGCGCCCAGATTCCTCAGCAGTCGCACCTCGCCGCCATTCGTACCCGTTCCGACGGCAACCAAATCCAGCCATCCATCATTGTCATAATCAATCGCTGCAACTCCCCAACCTTTCGTCCACCCAAGGTCCGGCAGCGCCACACGCTCCAGATGCTTTCCATCCACGTTACGCCACAAGCCGATTCCCGGTGCGCCGGAATGAGTGAACGCCAGGTCCATCCAGCCATCTTTGTCAAAGTCGAAAGACACTACGCCCACTGCCGCCGGCAACCCCAGCTTCGTAAAATCAATATCCATGAGCGGATGGAACGCGCCCTCGCGCGGATTCAGCAACACCAATTCTCCCGCCGACCCTCCCGCCAAAATAAAATCGATCGCGCGGTCATTATTAAAATCGCTCGTCGCAATTCCCGCGCCCGTTGCCTCCGCGCCTAGCCGCGTCTCGCCCGAAACATCCGTGAACGTCCCGTTAATGTTGTTCCTCCACAAAACATTTCCGCCCGCTACGGGCGCCATCGTCACGTACAAATCCAAATCCCCGTCGTGGTCGTAATCCACAAACGTCAACGCCACGCATCCCCTCTCGCGCTTAATTCCTGCCGCTTGCGTCACATCCGCAAATTTTCCATCGCCCGCATTGCGAAACAATCTCACACCATCCGCGAAGCACGCCGCCAAATCCGTCTTCCCGTCGTTATCAAAATCTCCCGCCGCGCAACCCATCCCTTTGCCAACAACTTTCAGTCCGGCCTGCTCCGTCACATCCGCGAATTTTCCATCGCCCAAATTCCGCAACAAGCGGCCCGTTCCCGCTTCCGTTGCACTGACCAAAAACAAATCCGGCTTCCCATCACCATCAAAATCAAAAAAGCACGCGCCCATGCTCGGCCCAAACGCCGTCCCGCCGCTCGCCGCAAGCGCACCTTGCGTAAATTTAACCGGAATCGCCGCCGGCGCCGTCAACACGCCATTCTGCGCATACTCCGCCAGCGAGAATTTCCCTTGATCCCCGTATCCAGCCCCGAACGGCGTGCCCAGATGATTCGTCGTAATCTTCGAGAATTTCTGCAAATGCTCCCGCGCCGAATCGCCGTCGCCTTTTCTCTGGTACGCTCGCGCAACTCCGAACTCCGCCGAAGCATGGAATGGAAATATCGCTATCGCCTTCTGATACGCCGCAATCGCCGCATCGTATTTCTGCAGTTGCGTATTCAAATAGCCGATGAAATAAAACGCGTCCGGCTCATTCGCCGCGATCTTCGTCACGCGTTCGAACGCCGCAATCGATTTCTCCAGCTCGCCCGTATCCTTCAGCACCAACCCCAGGTTGTACCAGGCAAACGGATCGTTCGGCCGCTTCTCCGTCGCCTCGCCCAACGCCGCGAGCGCTGCTTCCGATTTCTGCTGCGCCATCAGCGAAATTCCCAGATTCAATTTCGCCAGCGCGTAATTCGCGTCCGCCGCAAGCGCTGCATCAAATTCTTTCTGCGCATCGCCAAACCGCTGCTGCCCCATGTACGCCACGCCAACGCTGTTCCGTTTCGCCGCCGCGTTTTGATCAACAGGCTCCGTCGCAGCGAGCATGGCTTTCGCCGGATGCCCACCACTCTCCGCGCGCAATCTCGCGCTCTTCACGCACACCACCACCAATGCTGCCCCAGCTAAAATCACGCCGGCACGGCGAAGCTTCATCCCCATCATTCTGTGTTTCCTTGTCTGCGCGGAGTTCGCTCCGCGCTCTCATCCTCGCGCGGAACTCTTCGATTGTGTCACAGCCCCATTCTCGCCCGCCACTCAATCGCTCCAGCTTGACGTCCGTCTCCTCCGACACTTACTCTCGAAAATCCACAATGTCGTCCCTCCATTACGCGTCTATCGCCGAAGTCTCTGCACTGCTCCGCGCCAAACAAATCTCACCCGTTGAACTCCTCGATTCCCAACTCGTGCGCATCGCCGTACTCCAACCAAAACTAAACGCCTTCGTCCACCTCGATCCGGACGCCGCTCGCGCCGTAGCGCTCTTCGCCACCGAACAACTCAGCCGCAACACTCCACTCGGCCCGCGCCACGGCATTCCCGTCTCGGTCAAAAGCTGCCTCGACGTCGCTGGTTGGCCCAACGCCGCGGGCTCCCTTCTCCGCACCAACGAAATTCCCTCTCGCTCCGCAACTATCGTCGACCGCCTCCGCGCGGCGGGCGCGATTATCGTCGGCACTACCAACACTCCCGAATTTCTCATGGCCTACGAAACCGACAATCGTCACACCGGCCGCACCAGCAATCCCTGGAATCTCACCCACTCATCCGGCGGCTCCAGCGGCGGAGAAGCCGCGGCTATTGCCGCTGGGCTTTCCTTCGGCGGCATCGGAAGCGATGGTGGCGGCTCGATTCGCGTCCCCGCTCATTTCTGCGGCATCTGTGGACTCAAACCCACTCCTGGCCGCATCCCCAGCACCGGCCACTTTCCGCCCGGCAATAATTCTTACGGCTGGATCGGCGTCGTCGGCCCCATGGCTCGCACGACCGCTGACGTCCGTGTACTCTTCAACATTCTCGCTGGCCCCGACGCTGACGACGCACTCGCGGTCCCTGCACCCCTCCAGGAAACTTCTGGCGAATTTGCTAACTCCACGCGCATCGGCATCCTCGACACCACTTCCGTCGGCCCAGCCACGCCCGAATCTCTCGCGGCTGTCACTCGCGCCGCAAAACTTCTCGAACAATCCGGCTTCCATGTCGAGCCATTCCAACTTCACAGCCTCGATCGCGCCCTCGATCTCTGGTGGTTTTTCTTCGGAACTCTTATCAGCCAACTCTTCGCGCAAGCCGTCGCGGGAAAGGAATCGCAGCTCAGTCCGATTTTCGTGGACTACATGAACGCCGCACGCGTCGCCTCGCCAATACCAATGCTTGAATTCGTCGCAAAATCCGCCGCACGCGATTTCGAACGCGCTCGCATCCTCAAAGCGATGGAAGAAGTTCCCGTTCTCCTGTCGTCAGTCTCAACAACGCCTGCCTTCCGTCACGGCGAAGGAACCTGGCGCTCGCCCTACGGTTATCGCGAAACCATGCGCCACTCGCAGTGGCTCAATCTGGCCGGACTTCCCGGCCTCACTATTCCCATCTCAACGTCCTCCGACGGACTCCCCATCGGCGTCCAACTCATCGGCCGCCCCTTCTCCGAAGAACTTTTACTCTCCGTAGCCGAATCCCTCGAACTCGCCCGCGGCCCCTGGCAACCCCCGCCGCCTCTTCTTTAATTCCGTTCCGACTTGCCTCGCAGAAGAAATCTGTCACTCCGACCGGAGTAGCCCGGCTGTTTCTTGCGTGCGCCCTCTTTTATTTATTGAAAATGGTGCGCGCCGGGCCGCGCAGCGGAGGATTCAACCATCCGCTCCACTCGCCCTCGCCCTGGTAGCCTCCGCCTCTCTCCTAATTTTCGTCTATCGATCTCCCTTCCGTTCGCTGACCAAGTAAATTTTGTCATTCCGACCGGAGCAGTCCGGCTTTTTCTTGCGTGCGTTTGTGCACGCCGGGCTGCGCAGTGGAGGAATCTCTCTTCGATTTCAACCGTCTACTCTACTCGTGCATGGGCGCACGCCTTTCGGCTAATCTCCAAACCCCACGACCTACTCCACCTTCCCCACCTCCGGACTCGGCACCCGCTGCTCATCAATTCGCGCCTTATCCTCATCCAACACCTCATCAAACAATCTCTTCGACTCCGCCAACTCCGCGCGCCCTTCCGTGGTCCTCCCTAACTTCAACAAAACCTGCCCGCGCAGCAATCGCACCTTATGACTCTTCGGCGCGTACTTCTCCGCCACATCCAAATCCTTCAACGCCTCGGCCTCTTTCCCATCCCTATGCTGCAATCGCGCCAACTCCAGCCGCGTCTCCGGCAATCGCTGCTCGATTGCAAGCGCCGCACGGAATTCCTTCACCGCCTCCGCATCCTGCCCCGAATTCAAATAGAGTTTCCCCAACTGCTCGTGGCTGTACGGCAAATCCGGCGCCGTAGCAATATCCTTGCGAAATTCCTCCACCGCGCGTTTCGTATCCTGCAAATGCAAATACGCAAATCCGAAATTGAAATGTAAGAACGGCAAATTCGCATCGCCCTTCTCAGCCTTTTCTAATTCTTCCAGCGCTTTCTTGTCATCGCTCCGCGCCAAAAGCGCTTTCCCCATCAACAAATGAAATTGCGGCGTATCGCCGCCCACTTCAATCAACCGCGTCAGCGCTTTCTGATCGGTTGCCTCGTCCTTTGCATAAAACGCCGAATTCCCCAGCACATACAAATAAACAAATTGATCAGAGAACTGCGGCCACAACGGCGCCAGCGTTGTCACCGCTTCCGCATGCCGCTCCACAAACGAATAACTCAGCCCCAGCAAATACCGTGCCTGCACGGAATCTGGCTGCTCCTTCAACACGTTTTCCAACGGCCCAATCGCATCCGGATAATTCCCGCGCTTATATTCCACCAGCCCTATGTTCAACCGAATACCCGGCTCATTCGGTTGCAACCGCGCCGCCTTCTTCAAAAACCCCAGCGCCTCGTCCCACTTTTTCCGCCGCATCGCGATCACGCCAAGATTCGTATACGCCGGACCCGCCTTTGGATCCGCCGCAAGCACTTCCTTAAAATCGCGTTCCGCCGCGTCCAGATTTCCCCGCTGCAACTCCGCTTGCCCTGCCACGAACACCGTCTGCAAATCCTTGCCCTGGCCTTCCACGCTAAGCGAACACACAAGCGCCGCCACCACAATCGCCAGCCTCACCTCGAAACGCCTCACTGCGCCATTCGTCACAGATTCACCTTCACTGCCCTCGAAAAATCATCGTCAGTTTCTGGCACGCTTCTCTCAATTGCAAGACATCTCCCTCCGCCGCACTGGGTCAGTTTGAATTTTTTGGATCGTGACGCAATAGGTCAAAATTCAAACTGACCCAGTACCCGCTCCGCCGTTAACGTTTCCGATTCCAGCACATCGGTCAAACATGGATATATTCACGCCTCCATCCCGGCTATAAAATGGCTCCAACTTGAATTTCTTGCTTGACACAAGCACGAATCTGCTTTATTAACTCGTTTTAATAGCCGAGGGGTTCGGGGTTTGTACTTACAAACCCTGACCTGAAAAAGTTTCGGGGTTTGTACTTACAAACCCTGAGCTGAAAAAGTCGGGTGCGTTTCAGTCGAGTGGGCAGGGGTGGTCTGTGGCGAGCACTGCGTATCTTGGTTTCTGCGCTTTCGTCTACCCGCCTTCTTGCCTTCAGTCACGTTCGATAAAGAGTCCAATCTTTCTGGAGGTTGTATCGTGAAAGCATCTCACTCGCGCTCAATTCGTTCTCGTGTTGCAAAAATCGCCTGGCGGCCGGCTCTATTCGTCCTCCTCGCTGTACTTTGCTTCCCACTTCTCTCCCACGCCCAGGACACCGGCTACATCGGCGGTACCGTCATCGATAAAACCGGAGCCGCCCGGCGCCGAGGTCACACTCAAAAACTTAGCAGGCAGCCTTACCCGCAGCACCGTCTCCAACGGCGACGGTGCCTACGTCATCCCCGGTCTCCCGGGCGATTCGTACGACATGACCGTCACCGCAAAAGGATTCCAGAAATTCACCGCCAAGAAAATCGTTCTCACCGTCGGTGAAAAGGCCCGCATCGACGTCACCCTGAACGTCGGCGCCATCACTGAAGAAGTTGTCGTCACCGGCGAAAGCGTTGCTCAGGTCGAAACAACTTCTTCGGACCTGACCAGCACCATCACCGGCAAACAGATCGACAACCTCGTCCTCAACGGCCGCAACTTCACGCAGCTCGTCAATCTCGCGCCGGGCGTTGTCAGCCAGACCGGACAGGACGACGCAAAAGTCGGCGTTTACGGCAACGTCGCCTACTCCATGAACGGCGGCCGCACCGAGTACAACAACTGGGAACTCGACGGCGGCGACAACATGGACAACGGCTCCAACGCGACGCTCAACGTTTATCCAAACCCGGAAGCCATCGCCGAATTTAAAGTCCTCACCTCTAACTACGGCGCGCAGTACGGCCGCAACGGCTCCGGCACCGTCGAAGTCGAAACCAAGTCCGGCACCAGCTCCTTCCATGGCAGCGGGTTCGAATATCTCCGCAACGAATTCTTCAACGCCAAGTCTTGGGAAGAGGGCGCTGATGTCACGCAGAAGAAGGCTCCCTACAAAAAGCACGACTTCGGCTACACCATCGGCGGCCCCGTCTACATTCCAAACCACTACAACTCCAGCAAGAAGAAGACCTTCTTCTTCTTCTCCGAAGAATGGCGCCGCGAAAAAAATCCACACACGACGGGCTTGGTTAACGTTCCCTCGGATGCCGAACGCACCGGCAACTTTAGCGATCTCTGCTCGACGACTCCAGGCTTGATCGATCCGACAAATTTCCCCGACTGCCCCGTGAATCCATCAACAGGACAGCGTTTCGCGGGAGACACTGTCACGATCGATCCGGTCGGCTCCGCCCTACTGTTTCTCATTCCGGCAGCATCTCCGGGCCCCCGCCGTTCTGCAAACCGTTTCGCTGCCGGAAACATGGCGCGAAGAATTGATCCGCGTGGATCACAACCTTACTGACAATGAGAGACTGACCTTCCGCTACATTCACGATTCATGGCAGACGCAAACGGAAAACCCACTATGGGGCAACGGCACCAGCTTCGAAGACATCAATACCAACTTCGTCGGCCCGGGCAGCAGCTTTGTGGCTCGCCTGAATTCCAATATTACGCCGACATTGCTCAACGAGTTCGTGGCCAGCTACACCGCGGACCACATTTTTCTGGATGCGCTGCACAATCCGCCGCTCCCGAGCGGATTCGCTTGCGCAGGTTCCCCGCAGCCTGGTTGCATGGGCACTCTCTTCGACAACGGCCTGGGCGGGAAACTCCCCGCTATTTCGCTAGGGAACAACCCTGCTTATGGCGGAGGGTTTAGCGCTGATACAGGCTACTTCCCCTGGAACAACGCGAACCCGGTTTACACCTATCGCGATGCCGTCACTAAGATCATCCGCAACCACACGCTACAATTCGGCGTTTATACCGCGTTCGCGCAAAAGAACGAACAAAACTCTCCCTACATTCAGGGCATTCTGACCTTCGACTCAAGCAATACCAACATCCCCAGCACCGGAAACGCGTTTACCGACTTGCTCACGGGTAAAATCGCTCAATATTCGCAAGTCAATCTTCAAGCCAAATACTACAACCGCTACCACATCATCGAACCCTACTTCCAGGATGATTGGCGGGTCACCAAGAAACTTACTCTCAACCTCGGCTTGCGTTTGAGCCTCTACGGCACTTATCGCGAACGCTACAGGCACGCCTTCAGCTTTGATCCGACTGCGTTCCAAAACGGCAACTCGCCAGCCCTCGACGGGGACGGCTCCGCCACTGGCCAAGTAGGCGCCTTCATTCCCGGCGCTGGGAATCCCTTCAACGGCATCGTCCAATGCGGCGGCCCGGGTGGCGCTACCTTTGTCCCAAGCTTGGTTACCAGCCAGTTCGCTGGGGCAACCGTTGGCTCCAACAACGAACCAGGCTGCCTGAAGGGCCATATCTTCAACCCCGCTCCGCGCATCGGCTTCGCTTGGGATCCTAAGGGGCGGCGGTTACGGCGTCTTCTTCGAACACACCAACGGCAACGAAGCCAACACCGAATCGCTCGAAGGCTCCGCGCCATTCTCACTGAATGCATCGCAATTCAATATTCCCAGCTATAGCAGCATCGGCGGCGGAGTGCTCTTCCCGCTTTCCGTGAGTTCCATCCCTGACAAAGTGATTTGGCCGTACGTCCAACAGTGGCACCTCGATGTTCAAAAAGAACTACCGGGAAACATCGTCGCCACAGTTTCGTACGTTGGCAGCAAGGGTACGCACCTGTCCCAGCAGCGCAACTTCAACCAGCTCTTTCCAGTCTCGGCCGCGGACAATCCCTTTGCCGCGGGTCAACCGATCACTTCGGCCGATTGCGCAAGCGCGTCGAATCCAACTCCTACGCTTGCCAACGGCACGCCTATATCAGGGCAGGCGCTGACTAATCTCGGCGTCGCTTGCGGCAATGACCCTAACTTCAGTCGCCCGATCCAAGGTTTTGGCAACATCACGCGCCTCGAAGATCAAGCCAACTCCATCTACCACGCGATGCAGGCCTCGGTGCATCGCACCGTCGGTGACCTCACGCTCAGCGTGGCCTACACTTACAGCCACTCCATCGACAATTCTTCTGATCGCTTCGACGGCGCCTTCGTCAACTCCTACGACCTTGCCACCAACCGCGGCAGTTCCAACTTTGACGTTCGCCACAATCTGGCCATCAGTTACGTTTATGGCTTGCCCTTCTTCAAGGCGGCTGGCCATCACCATCGCCCAGACCGGCACGCCAATCAGCATTACCAACGGCACCGACTTTGGCGATGCCGCAGGCGTTGCCAACGGCGTCGGCACCGGTTCCCGTCCCGACCTCGTCGGCGACCCTAACGGTTCTCATCCGTCCGACGTCTCCGGCGTTCGCGGTCCGCTTCTCTTCAATCCGGACGCATTCGCAATTCCGACCGGCCTGACCTTTGGTAACGTCGGCCGTAACACCCTTGCCGGCCCCGGTCGCATCAACTTCGACTTCGGCCTCTTCAAGCGCTTCTCCTTCGGCGAAACTCGCGCTCTCGATTTCCGCTGGGAGAACTTCAACATCTTCAACCACACGCAATATAACGGCGTGAATACCAGCATGGATGGAAGCTCGGAATTCCTGCATGCCAGCGGCGCTCACCTCGCTCGCCGCATGCAGTTCGGCCTCCGCTTCCAATTCTGATTTCTCCCTGACCACCCCGGGGCGGCGCACTTTTTTCATGCGTCGCCCTTTTTTTTGCCTGCCCCGAATTCATCTTGAGGGGTATACTCGCTCCGGCCGCTATTCAATCGTTTTACTAGGCACTGGAGAGCGAGCCAAATGTAGCGTACGCTTCAGCGTGCGTTACGTTTTGTACCGCAGGGCGATGGCCCTTAAGCTCCTGCGGCTTTTCTTCAACCCGTTTTACTGTTGACTGTAAACTGTCGACTGTAAACTTTCCGCCGAGGAGATCTCTCATGAATCGCCGCAAATTCATCGGTACATCCGTCGCCGCAACGCTCGCCGCAAAGACTTCTTTCGCCGGAGGCATGCCGAAAATGGTCCGCCCCATCGGCGTTCAGCTTTACACCGTTCGCGACGCCATGAAGTCCGACTTCGAAGGCACCGTCGCCAAAGTCGCCGCTGTCGGCTACAAAGAAGTCGAGTTCGCCGGCTACTTCGATAAATCCCCCAAAGACATTCGCGCCATTCTCGATAAGAACGGCCTCACCGCTCCCTCCTGCCACGTCCCATATAGCACGCTCGAAAAAACCTGGTCCGAACAGCTCGACGCCGCTCACACTATCGGCCACAAGATCATCGTCAATCCCTGGATCGAGCCTTCTCAGCGCGACTCCGACGACGGTTGGAAGCGCGCCGCCGATCTCTTCAACAAGTGCGGCGAATCTGCCAAGAAAGCCGGCATCCAGTTCGCCTATCACAACCACACGTTCGAATTTCAGGCCGCGAAATCTCTCAATGGCGGACTTCCCTACGACTACCTTCTGAAAAACTGCGACAAGAACAACGTCAAAATGGAACTCGACCTCTGCTGGATCACCGTCGCGGGCAAGAATCCCATCGATTATTTCAATCAGAATCCAGGCCGCTTCCCGGCCGTCCACGTCAAGGACATCAAACAGCTTCCAAAGCCCGAAGATGCACCGACCACCGGTCCAGACAGACAAATGGAGTTCCTCACCGACGTCGGCTCCGGCGTCATTCCCTGGAAAGATATTTTCGCAAGCGCCGGCAATGCTGGCATCAAGCATTATTTCGTCGAGCAGGACAATCCGAAGGACGCCTTCGCCAGCATCAAGTCCAGCTACGATTTTCTAAGCAAGCTCAACTATTAGTTGTCTTGCGGTGTCGTTGTAGGGGCCGTCTTCCGAGACGGCCCGGTAGCGTACGCTTCAGCGTGCGCGCTGTTGTAGGGCCGGCTTTCTGAAGCCGGCCGCTTTGGTAGCACAGCCACTCTTGGCTGTGCTCTTACGAAGGAGGCTCCACTAGTATGCGCAAAACTATCTCGGCGCTCGTAGTGATGTCGTTCGTAGCTCTGCTTTACGCCTTCGCCGCTCCAGCCCAAAACTCCGACTGGAAACAACTCTTCAACGGCAAAGACCTCACCGGCTGGAAACACGTCGGCCCCGGCGGCATGACCGTCGAAGAAGGCCTCATGAAAACTCACGGCGGCATGGGCCTCACCTATTGGACCGGCGGCAAAATCGGCAAATGCAAACTCCGCGTCGTTTTCAAAATGCGCGACTTCAACGACAACTCCGGCGTGTACATCCGCATTCCCATCGAACCGCGCGAACCCTGGATGCCCGTCCACTACGGCTACGAAGTCCAGATCGACAATCATCCCGAAACTTCCAACGAAGACGAATATCACGTCACCGGCACGCTCTATTCCCTCACCAAACCGCTCGCCAAACCCGGCAAGCCCGGCCCTGAGTGGAACACCATGGAAATCACCCTCGATGGCCCTCACACCGTCGTCGTCCTCAACGGCGTCAAAGTCACCGATTACACCGAAGGCCAGCCCGTTCCTGAAAAGAAATTCGATTTCGAACCCGAGCACGGCCCGCGTCCCGACGAAGGCTGGTTCGGCCTCCAGAATCACAGCGACAACGATATCGTCATGTTCAAAGAAGTCGCCATTCAACCTCTGAAGTAGC
>WNFM01053186.1_pt2 | contig 11620 bp, 12 predicted proteins | sample 5400271 | NCBI WGS metagenome assembly WNFM01 (sample SAMN13153352, study PRJNA577476) | soil metagenome | isolation source: 60 cm saprolite on Douglas fir-dominated hillslope | place: USA:California | collected 2013-09-17 | reverse complement strand
ACCTCCTGGAAGGGCCCGGTTCGCCAGATACTCAGGTCGAAAAGTCGGTGGAGCCGTCCCGGATGAAGGCGCGGTAGCAGCGGCACCGCGGCGCTGCCCCTCCAACTCAGGCTGCTTTCTCAAGCGGGCAATGCGGGCGGCCTAGGGAGGACTGGCCTGGTTGGCACTGATGGTGAACGCGGCTTGCGCGACGTCGCCCGCATCGTCCTGCGCCTGGAGCAGGTAATCCCCCGGCGGGAATTCCGGGACGGTCAGCGAGTCCGTAAACGAGCCCTCCAATCCAGTGGTCACCGTGCCGATCTGTTGTCCGCCGAAGGAGAGCTTGACGAGGCTCTGTCCGGCGAAACCACTGCCGCTGACGGAGATCAGCGACTGTGGCAGGCCGAAGCCGGGAGACACGTGCAGCGTCGGGCACGTCACGACGATGGGCGCGCCAGGACTGACGGGGTTTCCCGCGTCCGTGGAGATCCCCTCGGCGTTGTTGACAAACGTTCCGCAGCTCTTCGACGACGTCAGGCCGATGAAGTGGAGGTGCTTCGACGCGCCCGCAGCGAGATCGCCGAAGTTGCAATTGATCAGCGGCAAGGAGGCGTCGAACCCGCAAGTCGCGTCGGTCGAGGCGGCATCGATCCCGGGCGTATACGTCACCGGGAGCGGAAGGGAATCCACCAGCAGCACGCCGTGCGCGGTCGCGGGCCCGGCGTTGGTCACCGTCACCGTCCAGCCCATGGTCCCGCCCGCGGACACCGTCGTGCTGTCGGCGACGTTCGACACCGCGAGCGACCCGCACTCGATCAGGACCGAAGACGGCGCGCTGGTCGCGCTTCCCGCATCGATCGAGAGCGCGGATGCCGTGTTCACCAGGCTTCCGCAGACGGACTTGAGCAGCGTGCCGGTGAAGTGCAGGTGCCTCGATGCGCCCGGCGCGAGGTCGCCGAAGCTGCAGGTGATCATCGGCAAGGTGGAGGGGAAGCCGCAGGTTGGATCGGTCCCCGCGAGATCGATCGAAGGCAGGATGGCGACACTTCCGCCGAAGAGCGGGAGCGGATCGGTCAACGACACGCCGTGCGCGGTGCCGAGCCCGACGTTGGTCACCGTCACGGTCCAGCCGACCGGATCGCCCAGGATCACCACCGGAGAGTCGGCGGTCCTGGTCACGGCCAGGCGGCCGCACTCGATCTCGATGGGGATGCCGGCGGTGGTGGGACTGCCCGCGTTCTTCGAGCGCGCGCTCGCCGAGTTGACCACGGTCCCGCAGGTGGTCGTCTTCTTTCCGACGAAGTGCAAATGCCTCGACTCGCCGAGCAACACGTCGCCAAAACCACAAGTAATCAGCGGCAGGGTGGAGGAGAAGCCGCAGCCCGGATCGGTTCCTGAGGGTTCGATCGCCGGCAGGTACGGAAGTCCGCCCCCGAGGAGGGGGATGAAGTCGTCGATCGCAACCTCGCGCGCAACGCCGTCGCCGACGTTGGTGACGGTGACGAGCCAGCCGAGATCGTCGCCGACGGGAACCGCCGCGGCGTCGGCCGCCTTGATGATCGTGAGCTTCGGACAGCCCACGAAGATGGCGACCGGGCCGGTCTGCACCAGGCCGGCGGAGAGGCTGAACGCTGCGGCCCGGTTCACCACCGTTCCGCAACTCGCCGGCGAGGTGGGCGAGGCGATGTGGATCGAGACCGACGCACCGCGCTGGATGCGCGGGATCGCGCAGACGAGAAAGCCCTGCGCGATGGCGCACTCGCCGGCGGCAGGATCGAGGGCCCACTGGGTGCCCTGACTCGCGGGAAGGGCATCGACAAGGACATTGCCGAACAAAGGCGTCCGCCCCGTGTTGGTCAGCGTCAGCGTGTACCCGATCACGTCACCGGCGCTCACCGACTGCGCATCGGCCGTGTCGGTCAGTTTCAAGGCCGCCCGTGCGGCGAAGGGAGTTGCGAAGGCACCGAGCAAAGCCGCGGCGGCAAGGGTTCGTGCAGCCATGGGGAATCCCCCTCGGGCGCCATGCTGACGAGGCGTGATGAGGGCGTCAATGGCTGCGGTCACATCATCGTGGGCCCTGCCTGTACTTGCGCACGCGATGGCCGTCACATCTGGCGAAGCGGTAAAGATGCAGGAATGGCTTCTGAACTGACCCGGAGGGGACATGGGACGGACCGCAGGCATCGCTCTGCTGGCTGTATCATCGGTGGCGGGCCTGCTCGCGCAAGGCAACCGTCATTACGCCCACGCGCTTCGTTCGCTGCAGCAGGCGAACGAGCTTCTGGACGAGTCGGACACTGAGTTCAGGGCCGCAGCGCTGTTCGCAGCGGCCCAGCAAAAGGACAGAGCCGCAGCGGCACTCTTCCTGAAAGCGTCGGCAGCGAGGGCCCGCCGGGAGGCAGTCTGGCGGCAAGCTCACGCGCGGGCGAGCGAACTGTGGGCTGCGGCGCACGAGGCTGCGGCGGGGGACGAGGCGGCCTTCTCCAAGAAGGACTTGCAGGGGAACCCGGCCTTCGCGGACGCGATCAAGGCCATCGACGACGACATCGCCAGGAATCAGGCAGTGCTGGCCGTGGAGAAGCAGGCGGCCAAGGATGATGAATCCGAGGCCGTCCGGCTGATCGGCGACGCCGCGGAGCTCGAGAAGGAGGCGGCCGCTCTCGAGCAGCCGCTCGACGCCGGCCAGTAGACGCATTCTCGAACGCTGCGGGCTCCAGTTGGCGCCGGAAAAGTGGTAGGCAGCGCCGCATGAACACCACCTTCTATGAGCGGCTCGACCAGGACCTGCGCGCCATCCGCGAGGCGGGCACTTTCAAGAACGAGCGCGTCATCCGCACGCCGCAGAGCGCCCGCATCGGCGTCGAGGGCGGCGGCGAAGTGCTCAACTTCTGCGCCAACAATTACCTCGGCCTCGCCGACTCGCTTGAGCTGGTGGCCGCCGCGAAGGAGGCGCTCGATCGCTACGGGTATGGCATGGCGTCGGTGCGCTTCATCTGCGGAACGCAGACGGTGCACAAGGCGCTGGAGGCGAAGATCGCTTCCTTCCTCGGCACCGAGGAGGCCATCCTCTTCAGCTCCTGCTGGGACGCCAATGGCGGCCTCTTCGAAACCCTCCTCGGCGAGGAGGACGCGGTGGTCTCCGACGCGCTCAACCACGCCTCGATCATCGACGGCATCCGCCTCTGCAAGGCGAAGCGCTTCCGCTACGCGAACAACGATCTCGGCGATCTGGAAGCGAAGCTGAAAGAAGCCAAGGGCGCGCGGCAGATCCTCATCGCCACCGACGGCGTCTTCTCGATGGACGGCGTGATCGCGAATCTCAAAGGCATCGTTGCGCTGGCCGAGAAGTACGGCGCGCTGACCATGGTCGACGACTCGCATGCGGTCGGCTTCATCGGCGAAGGCGGCAGGGGCACGCACGAGCTCAACGGCGTGATGGGCAGGATCGATCTGCTCACCGGAACTTTCGGCAAGGCGCTCGGCGGCGCGGCCGGCGGGTACGTCGCGGGCCGCAAGAATGCCATCGCGCTGCTGCGCCAGCGGGCGCGGCCGTATCTCTTCTCGAACACGGTGATGCCGGCCATCGCGCACACGACGCTCAAGTGCATCGAGCTCCTCGAGCGCAGCGGAGATCTGCGCGCGCGGCTGCGCGAGAACAGCGCGTACTTCCGCGAGCAGATGGGCAAGCTCGGCTTCAAGCTCGCGGGCGCGGGGCACGCCATCATCCCGGTGATGCTGGGCGACGCAAAGCTCGCCGGACAGTTCGCGGAGCGGATGCTCGCCGAGGGGATTTACGTGGTCGGCTTCTCCTTCCCGGTGGTGCCGCAGGGCCAGGCGCGCATCCGCACGCAGATGTCGGCGGCGCACGGCCGCGAGCACCTCGACAAAGCGATCGCGGCCTTCGCCAAGGTCGGCCGGGCGCTCGGGGTGATCCCGTGAGAGCGATCGTCAAGGCGAAGCGCGAGCCGGGCCTCTGGATGCAGGACGTGCCGGTGCCCGAGGTCGGGCCCAACGACGTGCTCATCAAGGTGCGCAAGACGGGCATCTGCGGCACCGACCTCCACATCTACAACTGGGACGAGTGGAGCCAGAAGACGATCCAGACGCCGATGCACATCGGCCACGAGTTCGTCGGCGAGATTGCGAAGCTCGGTAGCGCTGTCTCAGGCTTCGAGATCGGCGAGCGCGTCAGCGGCGAAGGGCACATCACGTGTGGTCATTGCCGCAACTGTCGGGCCGGCAAGCGGCACCTCTGCAACAACACAGTCGGGCTCGGCGTCAACCGGCCGGGCTGCTTCGCGGAATACGTGGCGCTGCCCGCGTTCAACCTCTTCCGCGTGCCGAAGGCGATCCCCGACGAGATCGCCGCCTTCTTCGATCCTCTCGGCAACGCCGTGCACACCGCGCTCAGCTTCGAGCAGGTGGGCGAGGACGTGCTCATCACCGGCGCGGGGCCCATCGGGCTGATGGCGATCCCCATCTGCCTGCACGTCGGCGCCCGCTACGTGGTGGTCACCGACGTGAACGAGGCGCGGCTCGAACTCGCGCGCGCGATGGGCGCGACGCTGGCGGTGAATCCGTCGAAGACCACGCTGCCCGACGTGATGAAGCAACTCGGCATGACCGAGGGCTTCGACGTCGGCCTCGAGATGAGCGGCAACGGCCAGGCGATGCGCGACATGTTCCGCCACATGAATCACGGCGGCCGAGTGGCCATCCTCGGCATCCCGCCGAAGGAAGTGTCGGTCGACTTCAACGACGTCATCTTCAAGGGCCTGATCGTGAAGGGCATCTACGGCCGGGAGATGTTCGAGACCTGGTACAAAATGTCGGCGCTCTTGCAGACGGGCCTCGACGTCTCGAAGGTGATCACCCATCGCTTCAAAGCCGAGGCTTTCCTCGAAGGCTTCGAAGCGATGAAGAGCGGCCGCTCGGGGAAAGTCATCCTCGACTGGAGTTAGCGAGACGGCCGGCGGCGACCGTGGCGATCGACATGATGCTGTGCTGCGGGTTGACGCCCGTGTTGGTCGGAAAGACCGACGCGTCCATGGCGTAGAGGCCGCGGCGGCCGTGAACGCGGAGGTGCGGATCGACGACGGCCGCGCGCGGGTCGGCGCCGGCGCGGCAGCCGCCGAAGAGGTGCGTCGCGAGCAGGCTGTAGGCGAAGGGATTGAGCGTCGCTTCGTCGATCAGTTTGAGCTCGTCCGGCGAACGCAGCACTTCCGGCAAGCCGGCGATGCCGGGCATCACTTCGGTCGCGCCGGCGAGGAAGTGCATCTCAGCGAGCACGCGCATGCCCTTGCGCAGCCGCACCAGATCCGCGGCAGTGAGATCGTAGCGCACGCTCTCGCCGAAGAGTCGCGACGGGCGCACGGTGCCCTCCGCTTCGGCGCGCAGCGCGATCGCCCAGATCGCCAGATGGGGCAGTCGCTCGAGCCAGCCCGCGAAGCGCTGGCCCGCGCCCGGCAGCCGCGAGGCGGCGATCTCGGGCGGCACGTTGATGGTCTCGAACTTCACGCCCAGCGTGTCGCGCAGGCCGAAAGCTTCGAAGCCCTGCGAGGCGCCGTTCCACTGATCGACGCGCGAGGGATAGATGCCGGTCACCGAGGTGCCCGGGTGCGCCATGAAGTGCGCGCCCAGATGCGCGTGGCGGACGCCACTGCGGGCGAGGAGCGCCGGCGACTGCACGGCGGAGGCCGCGACGATCACCGCCTTGCGCGCAAGGACGCGAAACTTAGCGCCCGCGTGCAGCCCGCGCCCGCCGACGCGGCCTTCGACGCCTGCCGCGCGATCGCCCTCGAAGAAAATGCGCGCGACCCGCGCCTGCGCGACGACGTTCGCGCCCGACTCCACCGCGCGGCGCAGCGAGTTGACGGTGGTGCTCTGCTTGGCCGCGTTGGGGCAGCCGTGGAGGCAGCGGCCGCTGCCCTTGCAGCCGCTCTCGTTACGCCGCGTCGCGCGCGCCTCGATGCCGGCCCGACGAGCGCCTTCGCGCATGAGGTGATCCTGCCGGGCGGCGACGGCCGGATCGACCTCGACGACGTGCAACTCCTCCTCGAGCCGCGCGCTCGCCTGCTCGAGCGCGTCGAGCGGCATCCCCTCTGCGAGCCCGAAGTCGTGGTGCCACTTCGCCAGCACTTTTTCGGGCAGCCGCCAGATGATCGCCGAGTTGATGAAGGTCCCGCCGCCGACGCAGCGCCCCTGCAGCATGGGGATGGGCGAGCGGCCCATCAAGGAGGCGCGGCCGTTGTCGCGAAAGAGGCGGCCGAGCGTCTCGTGCAAAACGGGCGAGAGTGTCTGCGCCGTCGGGAGCGGTCCTTCCTCGAGGACCGCGACGCTGCCCGACTGTGCCAGCACGCGCGCCGCCGCGCCGCCACCCGCGCCGCTGCCGACGATGACGTAATCCGCCGCGTCGACCGGCACGCCGGCTTCGCTCGCGTCGAGGAAGGCGCCCGCGCTCACGGCTGCATCCCGTACGCGCCGATGCGCGCCAGCACGCGCCGCTCGCCCATCAGCAGCGCGACCGCGATCAGCTTGAAATAAAGGAGCGAGAGCCGGACGACGTGGAACTTCGAGGCGAGCAGCCGCTCGAGCAGCTCCACGCGCTCCGCCTCTGCAACTCCGCCGAGCGTGCGCAGGCGGCCGGCGAGCCAGACGGGCGAGAGCCAGGTGAGCCAGAGCGCGATCCGCAGGACCGCGTTCGCCTGCCAAGGCGCGGTGGCGCAGTCGGCTGCGAGGAGCGCCGGCAGATCGGCCGAGGCCGTCGAGCCGCCCAGCGCGTCGGCCGGCAGCAGCGTGCGCCCGACCACGGCCGCCCAGCGCAACTCGAAAGCAAACATGCGCGGGGTTTATCACGCAGCCTGCCGAATCGGCGTGGCGCGCAAATCCAGCGCGCCCGATCGCCGCTCGGCCGCGCCGATTCGGCACGGCGGCATCTTTCTCGTCGAGTGCTGAGCGCTGGAACGCGATCTGCATTCAAAGCCACGACGACGGTCGTTCGCGCGACCTGGGGGGTCTGCATGCTTCGATTCGCTTCGTTCCTTGGCGCACTGCTGCTTTCGACGGCCTCGCTGGCTTCGTCCTATATCCAGACGACGAGCTTTCCGAGTGGAGTGCAGGTCTCGATCGATGGCGTCCTCAAGGGCGTCACGCCGATCAAGGTCCTGGTCACCGTTGGGAACCACGCCGTCCTCTTCACGCCGCCCGGAACCGGCTGGAACAGCTTCTCGACGACCGTCACCGCGCTCGCCAGCAAGACCGTCTCCGTCGACGCGACGCTCACGCCTTCGGTGACTGCAGGGCCGGCGGCTTGCCGGGCGAGTCGGTCTCCGGAATGAGCCTCGCGGTCGGCGATCTCAACTGTCCCTACGGCGGCTCCGCCTTCACCTCCGCGGGCAACGTCACGACCTACTCCTGCAACGGCGCCGACGGCGCGCAGGGCCCGATCGGACTAACGGGCGCCACCGGCGCGCAAGGAACTGCCGGTCCCGCGGGCGCGACAGGAGCCACCGGCGCGACCGGGTCTGGCTTCACCTGGCGAGGAGAATGGGACGGCTCGACTCAATACCTCCCCGGCGACGTCGTCTCCGACCTCGGCTCGGTGTGGGTCGCAACGCAGATCAGCATCGGGCTGACGCCGGGCGACGTCGGCTCCACCGGCTTCTGGGATCGGGCAGTCGCGAAGGGCGACCAAGGTCCTGCCGGCCCGGCCGGGGCGCAGGGCGCGTCTGGTGCCGCCGGCTCCACGGGCCCGCGGGGCGACAGCATCGAGTTGAGCTCGATGTCCTACCTCACGACCGACAACTGCGCGAGCGGCAGCGGCGTGGCCTACGACTTCATTGATTACAACTCCAACGTCGTTCCCAACTCTCGCTTCGTCGTGTGCGATGGCGCGCCGGGGCCGGCGGGAGGCCCTGCTGGCCCGACCGGCCCCCAGGGACCCGCAGGACCGCAGGGGCCCGCCGGATCGCAGGGGCCGGCAGGCATGCCGCTGACGAAGATCGACGACCTCGCAGGCTTGCCTTGCGGAGCCGACGGCAAGGTGGTCGTCAACTACCACGACCCCAAGGGCTACACCGGCCTGGAGATGAGCTTGCTCTGCTCGCCGAAGCAGCCGTACGCCTTCGGCGTCTTTCCTGTCATCCCAGCCGGCACCACCGGCAACCCCGGCACGGCCGCCTTCACTGTCCGAAACCTCGGCCAAGACCCGCTCAGCATCACCAACCTGCACTTCGTCGATCCGTTCACCCACCAGCCGACCACGCTGTTCTGGATTCCTCTCTCTCCCGCGTCCGACTGCAGCGCAGTGGCGAGCCAGGACGCCTGCGTCATCCACATCGCCTTCATCTACCCGGCGATAGAGATGGGGGCGCTGCTCGTCGGCGACTCCAACAGCAACGTGACCTTCTCGGTGTTCGTAGACGTCAAGGCGCTCCTCTGATCAGCCCGGTTTGCGGGCGAGCCCGTAATGCTTGAGCTTGGTGATGAACGTGCGCAGCGGCATCCCGATCAGGGCCGCTGCGCGCGTTCTGTTCTGGCCTGCCGCCGCGAGCGCCTCGGAGATGCGGCGGCGCTCGAGGTCCGCCACTTCCTCCGCGATGGGACGGAAGGCGGGCGCGTCGGGGGGCGCCTCGCGCTTCTCTTCCCGAGCGTCGCCGCGCAGCGGAAGCGGCAGGTGCCAGCGCTCCAGCGTCGCACCCTCGGCTGAGGCGGCCGCGAACTCGACGGCGTTCTTCAACTCGCGCACGTTGCCGGGCCAGGCGTGCGCCGTGAGCGCGCGCATCGCCTCGCCGGAGATCGATCGCGCGGGCCGCCCCGAGCGCGCGCACTCCGCGTCGAGGAAAGCGCGGGCGAGCACCGCCAACTCGCGCGGCCGATCGCGCAGCGGCGGAAGCTGGACGTGCGCGGCCGAGAGGCGGAAGAGCAGATCCTGGCGAAACCGCCCCGCCTCCGCTTCGGCGGCGAGGTCGCGGTTGGTGGCCGCCACCACGCGCACGTCGGCGACGCGCTCTTCAGCGCTCCCCACCCGCCGCACCGCGCAGCTCGCCCGCCTCGTCGAGAAAGAGCGTGCCGCCCGAGGCCGATTCGAAGAGCCCGGCGCGCGCCGAGGTCGCGCCGGTGAAGGCGCCTTTCTCGTGGCCGAAGAGCTCGCTCTCGAAGAGCCCCTCGGCGACGGCGGCGCAGTTGAGCGCGACGAAGGGCCCCTTGCTGCGCAAAGACCACTGGTGCACGGCCCAGGCAGCGTGCTCCTTGCCGGTGCCGGTCTCGCCGCTGATCAGCACCGGGAGCTGCGTGGGTGCGATGCGCCGGAGCAGATCATAGAGCTTGAGCATCGCCGGCTCGGCGACGATCACTTCGCGTCCGCCCAGCTGGAGCCGCGTGGTCAGGCCCGCCGACTCGAAGAGCCGGCCCGGCTGCGCCTGCGCGGCCGCCGCGCGTGCGGTCGCGAGCAGCACCTCCGCGTCGAAACCATCCTCGGGAAGGGTAGCGAGCCCGGCGCGAGCGCCCGGCGCCTGAGTGCGGTTCTCCTCGAGAAAGCGGACGGCCGCCGGCGCCGCCGAAGCGAGAGGAAGCTCGGGCAGGAGGACCAGCAACTCCGACGGCGCGCCGGCTCCGGCCACGTCGATGGCGCGAAGGGCATGCGCGCCCGCCGCCAGCTCCTCGCGCGATCGGGCGCCCGCCCCCAGCAGCACGGAGAGAAGCCCCAGCGGCCGCCGATACTCGACGGCGCGCTCGATCTCCTCCTCTAGCCGGCGCCGGAACGCGGCCGCATCGAGGAGCGCGCGCGGCGCGGGCCCGCGGCTGGCGACGTGGAAGACGAGCGTGCAGTCGCAGATGGCGATGGTGTCGCCCGAGAGCAACTCGCGCGGCCCGCTCAGCGCGACGCCGTTGACGCGCGTGCCGTTGTGGCTCTCGAGGTCCTGCAGCAAAGCAACGCCGCCGTCGACGCTGAGCGTCGCATGCCGCCGCGAGACGTCCTGTTGCGCGAGGCGAACGTCCGCCTCGTCCCCACGGCCGATGGTGACCGACCCGGCAGCGGGCAGCGGAAAGAGCGACGAGCCGTCGCCCTCGAGGAGCAGCAGATACGCGCGGGGCGCGACCACCGCATGGTGCCGCGGCGTCGTGCGCGTGCGGGGATCGGAGTCGTGCATTCGCGCTCGATCCTCGCACACCAAACCTGCTCGTCAACGGCGCCGTCGCTTGTCATAGAGTAGCCGTGAATGGAGATCCCCCAGCAGTCGACCATCTCGTGGGCGGGCGAGAAGCGCGACCGGCCGGCCGCGGTGCCAGACGCTCCGGCGAGCGGGCGCTACACCGTCGAGAAGCTGCTGGGCGCGGGCGGCATGGGCGTCGTCTACGTCGCCTACGACCGCGAGCTGAAGCGCAGGGTGGCGCTGAAGGTGCTTCGCCCCGAGTCGCGCAGCAGCCCGGCCGACGAAGCGCTGCAGCAGGAAGCGCAGTCGATGGCGCGCCTCACGCACGCGAACGTCGTCACGGTCTACGACGTGGGGCGCCTCGAGGACGGCCGCGTCTTCGTGGCCATGGAGCTGGTCGAGGGGACCTCGCTGCGCAAATGGCTCGCCGGGCCGCGGCGGCCGCGCGAAGTGCTGGCGCGCTTCATCGACGCCGGGCGGGGCCTCGCAGCCGCGCACGAGGCCGGCCTCGTGCACCGCGACTTCAAACCCGACAACGTCCTGGTCGCGGACAGCGGCGCGGTGCGGGTCGCCGACTTCGGGCTCGCCCGCTCCGCGCACTCCGCCTCGCCCGAGAAGGACCTCGCGGGAACGCCGCGCTACATGGCGCCCGAGCAACTGGCGGGCAAGGCCGCCGACGAGCGCTCCGACCAGTATTCGTACTGCCTCGCGCTCTACGAGGCGCTCTACCAGCAGCACCCGTTCGCGGAGGCTTCGCCCGGCGGCCAACTCGAGGCGATGCAGCAAGGGCCGCGTCGGCCAGCGAAGCGGACGCTGCGCTGGACCTGGCCGGTGATCGAGCGGGGCCTCAAACCCCGGCCCGAGGATCGCCATCCCTCGATGGCGGCTCTGATCGCCAGGTGGCGCTCGCGGTGGCCCTGCTGGCGGTGGGCGTCGTAGCGGCGCGCGCGCTCCGGCCCACGAGCCCCTGCGCGGGCGAGGAGCGGCTGCTCGCGGGCGCGTGGGATCCGGCGCGCAAGGATCTGGTACGGCGCGCGTTCGTGGCTTCCAACGCCTCGCTCGGCCCCGACGCTTTCGCGCATCTCGAGCCGGTGCTCGATCGCTACGCGAGCGGCTTGGTCGCAGCGCAGACCGAAGCCTGCGAGGCGACCCGCGTGCGCGGCGTGCAATCGGAGGCGCTGCTCGATCGCCGCACGGCCTGCCTGCAGGCGTGGCGCGCGCGCCTGGAAGCGCTGGCCGCGCTGCTCTCGGCGGCGCCGGTGGCCATCGACAAAGCCGCCCCGGCGGCATACGCCCTGCCCGACGTGCGCAGTTGCGCCGATGCTCGCGCGCTTCTCTCCGGGATCGAGCCGCCCTCGAGCGCCGAGACCGCCGCGCTGGTTGCGCCGGGCAAGGCAGCGGTGGCGCGCGCCATGGCGTTCATCGACCTGGGCCGCCCGCGCGACGCGAAGGAGAAGGCGAGCGAGGCGCTGAAGATCGCGCGCGAG
>WNFM01329507.1_pt1 | contig 11623 bp, 7 predicted proteins | sample 5400271 | NCBI WGS metagenome assembly WNFM01 (sample SAMN13153352, study PRJNA577476) | soil metagenome | isolation source: 60 cm saprolite on Douglas fir-dominated hillslope | place: USA:California | collected 2013-09-17 | reverse complement strand
CAGCAAAACAGCAGCCCCACTACTCGTACCTGAGCACCTCCAGTGGGCGTACCCGCGTTGAACCCCAGGCGACAAAAGCCGATGTCACCATTGATAACAAGGCAATACCGGCGATCAGGCCAATGGCGATATACCAACTGACCCCAAAGGTCGATTTAAAGAAGAATTGTCCCAGCAGGCCCGTGGCCAGGGCCACCAGCAACATGGCCAGTAATGCCCCTGTGCCACCAACGATACCATTCTCGATCAACACCTCACCCAGGATGGTTCTACTGGTGTAGCCTACCGACTTGAGGATACCTAGCTCACGCCGGCGCTCCAACATCGCTAGCGCGACCGCGTTCGCAATGATAATCACACCTGCCAGCAGGGACAGCGAAGCAATGGTCGTCAGTACCAGCAACATATCGCTGATAATACTGTTGATAAAGTCGCCTATATTGGCAAAGTTCGTGACCGAAGCATTCGGTGCGAGATTGCCAATGGCTTCCAATGCCTTACCAACTTTGGCCGAGTCTATCTTCATATAGAAAATCGTTGTTCCCTGACCCACAGGCGTCAGAGCCGCCACGGTATCGGTCGTCGTCAGAATAGGTCCAAAGTGCAGGCTGAAGCCAGAGGACTGATAATAGCCAACAATTGTGATGGTTTTGGTCATCTTTCCATCTGGACTCGCCAGCGTTACCGTGCTGCCTATATGTATATGTCCTTTGAGGGGCGCGAGATTAGCAACATTCCAGCTAATCAGGGCATTATTCGTACCGGCATCACTGGCATTCAGGTTGCGCCCGGTGAAGGCCGTTCCCTGCGTATCCGGCAGGGCATTATGCGCCACGTCATATCCCTCGAGGCCCCCCAGGAAGAACAGCGTACCACCACTCCCCAGGTCATTGGGACCACCCTGGTCATTCTTCGGCAGCAGGTTGACAAATGGCGTACCATCGATAGTCACCGGCACATCAGCAGCATATGTTCTGCTCTGTGTGTGTGAGGTAGAGAGGCCAGGAATTGTCCCTAGCTTGGAGTGCAGCGCGGTGGCATCATTACCACGCGCAATCGTTACCATATTGAAGGTGAGATTGTTAGCAATGGCTGCATTGATCTTCTCGCTCAGGTTCTGTCCCAGGACAAGGATCAAGCCAATCGTAAAAACGCCTACGAATAAAGCCAGCAGAGTAGTCGTGGTACGCGCGCGCTGGCGACCAATGTTGCGCAGGGCCATCTTCGTATTCGACTTCCATGTGCGCGGCAGCAGCACAATCACAAAACCGAACAACGAGACGATGAACAGCATAATACCAAAGGTAGGTAGCTCAAGGTAGAGCAGCGCTGATACCGCGACTCCACCAACTATCAGGACCAGGTACCATAAGTTGAAGCGTTCCGGCACAGGCAGCACACTGATCACAAGCACAATTAGACTGAAGAAGAGGCTCAACAGGGCCAGGAAGATGAAAGCCCCGTACACCGCACTGATGCCCCAGGTCACGTCATTCAAAATGACAATCGCCATGATACAGAACAAGACTGATAGGAGCAGCAAGAGGCCAATAGTTAAGAAGAAACTACCAACACGATTGCCTCCCGCTATCTCACGGATAACATTCAGCGGACGAATATTTGCCGCCTGCACTATCGGCAGGAGACCAAAGATCAGCGAAGTTACCAGGCCGATCACGACACCCCCACCGATAATCGTGTAATCAAGCAGGAAAGGGATCGTGATGGGGAAAAGCTGCTGAATGATGTTGCGCACAAGGTAACTCACACCTACTGCCGTGGCTGCACCAATAACACCACCCACCAGGCCCAGCAGCCCTGCCTCCAGACCAAAGAGCAAGTAGAGATCAAAGCGCCGATAGCCTGTCGTCTTGAGCATTGCAATCTCTACTCGGCGGCGTGAAAGCAATACTTGCATCGTATTGACAATACCGACCCCACCGATCAGTAACGCTAATAGGCCCGCAACCTCCAGGAACTTTTTGATAAAATCGACCTGGGCCTGGTTATTTTTCAGCGCCTGGTCAGCCGTGACAACACTGGCAATACGAAACTGCTCCGAGATGGTCCTGGCAGCCTGGTCCGTATGCGCTTTATCGGCCGTAACCACATCAATTGTGTCATACAGCAGGCTCGTCTTGGGATCAGCCGCATGATAGTCAGCCAGCGCAATGAGCATAAAATCGTTCGACTGCGCAAATACGCCGGTATCGTTGACAACACCAACAATCTTGACAGGAATGGTAATCGCATTGCCATTCCTGGTCCCGATATGTATCTTAAAGCTATCACCGACCTTTTTCTTGTACTGATCCAGCAAGTTATGGTCCACAACCACCTGGTTGTTCGTCAGCAGATGCGCGAGTTTACCATCAGTTGGCGTCTGAAAAGTTGGCGGCGTAACGACCGGAAAGCTATTAGGATCAACTACCTGCAGCGTAAAGGACTGCGTGATCGAGCCAGCCAGACCAATTGAACCATCGGCATTGATCAGGGGTGTATAGTTGGTGATCGTACCATTGCTCTTAAGTTTGTCAAAGAAGTTCAGGTCGCTTTGTTTGAATGGTGCGCTCTGAGATGTGACCGCGATATCACCGCCATTAGCATTACGCACATTCGTCGTAAATGCGTTGTTGATCATCTGACCCACTAATTGCAAGGCGACAATCGCCATGACGCCAACCGCGACGCAGAAAACCGCCAGCACGGTACGCTGCCCTCCCCTGAACAGTGAGCGCGAGGTATAGTTGAAGTACATCGAGGCTTTCATTGGGTGATCCTTCCCCCGGTAGTCTCAATACTGGCAATCAAACCATCAACGATGCGAATGGCGCGGTCGGCGTGCGAAGCGACTACCGGGTCATGCGTAGCGATGATAAAAGTCTTTCCTGTCTGCTCGCGCAAATAGGCGATCAGTTTGAGCACATTTTCACCGTTTTTGGCGTCCAGGTTACCCGTTGGCTCATCAGCGATCACAAACGCCGGGTCTGTTGCCAGCGCTCGGGCAATGGCAACACGCTGCTGCTCACCACCGGAGAGTTGGTTGGGACGGTGCCCTAAACGATGCGACAGGCCTACCAACTCTAACAACTCTTTGGCCCGTGCGGATGGAGCCCCTTTATGTTTGCCTACGTAGAGAGGGACTTCAACATTCTCCTGGGCAGTTAAGGTGGGGATCAAATTGAAGGCCTGGAACACCATACCGATCTTATTGTTACGCACACTGGCAAGTTTGCCTTCGCTCATGCGTGTAATATCGACCCCGTCAATCAATACCTGCCCGGTAGAAGGATTATCCAGCCCGGCAATAATACCCAGCAAGGTGCTTTTGCCCGAACCGGATGGTCCCACAATGGAGATAAACTCTCCGCTTAAAATCTGAAAACTGATCCCTTTTAGAATTTCAATCTTTTCACGTCCTAAAGGCAAGCTTTTCGTGATATCGCGTACATCCATTACAACTTTGGCATCTGTATGCTGAACAGGCATTTCACCCTGTGCGCTCTCTACAGTTGTAGCTTCATCCATAAATCAAGTTGCTCCTTCTCGCTTCTCTCATCGAAAAAACAGACATAAAAAAAAGTCCTGCATCTACCTGTACAGGGGACGCTAAAACCTTACATCTCAGGCGCGTCAGAAAAAGATTACATTTTCCGCAAGTCCATCAGCATCATCGGAGAAGAACTTATCCCTTTATACTTACTTACGCTGTTTTTCGACCAAAGTTATATGTTTATTAACCATTCCCTTTAATTGTATAAACAACGTGTTTATCCAGATGTTTCCAGGCAAGAATATAATAAGCGCTCATACCCTCAATAGATTTATAACATATTGCTATTTTCTTGTCAAGAGCGGGGGAAAAGGTAAGAAACGATTACGATGTTTGCTTGTGTTCATCGAGCGGCGAATCCTCTTACGTGCATTAGCATATATAATGATTTAATAAAACATAAAAATACTTTATGTAAAAGAAAGGATTATCTGTATTTTAAAAAATCATTGTAAATAATAATACTATACAAGAAACAACATAAATAACATACAAAAAATACATAAATTATTGACATCGCTGACATGATATGTTATATATTATGAGTGTAAGATTCTCTTTAGGTAGCCTGGGAAACTGTAGGCCGTCTTCGCCAACTGATATATCGTTGTGATGGTGTTCCTCTATATTCCACCGGTAGGAAATGTACAACAGCTAGCTAAGGAGTGAAAACTATGGAAGGCCGTTTGGTAAATGTACTAGCACCATGGAATCACCTGGCGCAGGAGAATGTGGTTGTAGGCTTCGTGGATACCCTGTTGAGAGGTACCGGACAGGTGATGTTCCAAAACAACCCGATCACCGGGTTACTCTTCTTGATCGGCATTTTCTACAATTCGTATCAATTTGGCATCGCTGCAGTCATAGGCCTGCTCGCCAGCACGATAACCGCCATGCTGCTCGGTGCAGATCGCAACCTCATACGGGCCGGTCTCTTCGGCTTCAATGGCGTCCTGACGGGCATTGCTCTCGCATTCTTCCTCCGACTCCAATGGGGTCCCTCCCTGATAGTGTACATCATTCTCGGAGGGGTCTTCTCAGCCGTCGTATTCGCAGCGATCGCCAACTTTTTCAGCACCTGGGATACGCCAGCATTGACAGCTCCGTTCGTGCTGACAGCCTGGTTGCTCCTTTTTGCCGCCCTCCTGTCCAGTCACCTGCTCATTGGCAATCTGATCAGCCCGGCTCTACTGAAGCCGAACGCTGCTATCCAAACCGTCCTACGACCGTCGCCGATAAACACTATAGGCGGTGGAGCGACAGTGGTAAATCTCTTGCAGGCCTTCTTCCGCGGTGTAGGGGAGGTATTCTTCCAGAATAATTTGGTGACGGGCATTATCTTCTTGATCGCCATTCTGGTCAATTCCCGCATATCGGCGCTCTTCGCTGCACTTGGATCGATTGTAGGGATGATCACGGCGCTATTGCTTCTTGGCGCAGATGGCAACGCGGTCTACAATGGGCTTTATGGCTTCAATGCTGTGCTCTGCGGCATAGCTGTTGGTGGCGTGTTCTACGTGATCAACTGGAAGTCTGGCATCTATGCGGTGTTGTGCATGATAGTGGGCACGGTGGTGTTCGCTTCTCTCTCCACCCTCTTATCCCCATTAGGCATGCCGGCCTTAACGGCTCCATTTGTCCTCGCCACCTGGCTATTCTTGTTGTCAAAGGCCGCCTTCCACGTCCTGCAGCCGGTACCTTTAGCAGAGGTCGCCGCTCCAGAGCAAATCCTGCGGGCACAGCATGAAAAGGAGCGTGCGGTGGCCGGGCCTGAGTTGGCAACGTAGAACTAGGAGTCAGGAGCCGGATCGCTCATACTCTTGCTGTACTCGCCAAACCAAACAAGCAGATAATACCGGCACACGTAGAGCGAAAGGAACTGTCAGTGCTATCCAGCTAACCCAACTCGCACGAGTTGGGTTAGCGCAAGCTTTTCGAGGACATGATTTACCCTATTGTATAGCTTCAAGAGAACAACATCGGCAAAGTCAAGCCTCCATATGACTTTGCCGATATTGTTCCTCAGAGGTCTACATAGCAAACAAATGCCGCGGAAGCCGTGGCTATCTGGCGGTTGCAACCTGGGTCTGGCGTGAAACAGAGTACCTCATGGGTTCCACATCACGCTGGAATATCTCTGTCGGTAGATAGACAGTGCAACAAGCATTCGGGATATCCACAATACCGCTGATTCTTCCCTCTACCGGAGCCGCTCCGAGAATCATATATGCCTGCTCTGCTGTGTATCCACATGTCTGGAGATACTCGATAGCATTCATACAGGCATTCTTGTAGGCAATGTGGGCGTCCATGTAATGCTGCTTGCCTTGTTCATCAACGGAGATACCTTCGAAGACAAGGAAGTTGGTGTAGCGTGGCTCGAGCGGGCTGGTCCTGAAAATGGGATTGGTCATCTTATACTTATTGACGCCATCCTTGATGACATCGACGTGGAGATCGATAAAACCAGCCATCTCGACAGCGCCACAGAAGGTAATCTCGCCATCTCCCTGTGAGAAGTGAAGGTCGCCCATCGAAAGATTTCCGCCCTTTACATAGACAGGGAGATAGGCGCGGGAACCTTTAGTCAGATTCTTAATATCACAGTTACCGCCGTGCTCACGTGGAGGTACGGTGCGAGCCCCTTCCTGGGCGGCGCGCTTATAGGACTCACCCTGTAACGACCCCATGACCGCACTGTTCTCAAGCGGTGCCAAAGCTAATGGCGGGACACGATTGGGATCAGTGGCAATCAGATCCGCCTCGCGTTTATTCCACTTGGCGAGGAGGTCGGCGGATGGCGCAGTCCCAATTAAACCGGGATGCTGAATACCGACAAATCTGACGTCAGGTAGGTGGCGGGATGTTGCAAAGACTCCTTGAAGATCCCAGATAGCTTTGTGGGCATCAGGGAAACGATCCGTCAGGAAGCCGCCACCATTGGTCTTGGCAAAAATCCCCGTATACCCCCATTCTGTGTTCGGCCCGGGGAATGGCCCCATATCGAGAATATCAACAACGAGGACATCTCCTGGTTCCGCACCATCGACGGCAATCGGCCCACTGAGTACGTGAGGAATCGACAGATCAATATCACGAACATCGTTAGCACTATCATTGTTCTGAATCTGACCATCAGTCCAGTCTTTGCATTCCATGCGGAAGGTCGTTCCCGGACTCACTGAAGCGACGGCAGGAATATCTGGATGCCAGCGATTGTGCCCAAGCACCTGCTGCTGGCTCCAGGGCTTGGAGAGGTCCACATTAAACAGAGTCTGGTGACCTACTGCCACAGTAGTCATGATAAGTTTCCCTTCTCTTGCGCTTGAAGACGACTCAAAAGTCAAGCTGTGTTTGTAGACAAACGTGTTCCACAATAGCCAAAACTTACGTCAGTCCTTCGTAAAGTTATACTGCAACAGAATACACAACGATCGCACAAATTGTACAAAATACCGTTGTCAGAGAGGTAAGACCTGCATGCAAAGGTGGAAAAGGAAGGACGTTATGAGGTGCATAAGGGGACTTGAATATCCGTATCATGCACAAATGCAGTCTCTTCCTGCTATAGCCACTACGCTGTAGTTTTCCCTCTACGTCGAAGAGAAGATACTCAGGGAGAGTACCAGGCCAGTACTCTCTAAAACTCATCTATTATTTATGGATGCGCTTACATTATTTATACGTTTATGGTAGAATATTAATCTACAAAATCTCTGTTGTCAAGAGTAGGAGGTACGTATTTTAGCTCATCAATAGTAAATGTGATTTACATGTGTTGGCCTATACAGCTTATACTTTTCCAGCCGCGTAAATTTGAGGAGGTAGATCATCCTTTTTGGCCCAACATAGTAGATCATCCCCTTTGGTCCAACATATGGGAGGATAATTATGCCACGATACGAATTTCGCTGTGAGAACTGTGGCCCGTTTGAATGCTGGCGTCCACTTGATGAAGTGAGTGTACCAATGGTTTGCCCAAAGTGCCAGGCCGTAGCCAGGAGAGTATACACTGCTCCCGGCCTGGTCAAAACCCCACCGGCCCTGGCTCAGGGGTTGTATAGGGCAGAAAAGAGTGCGTTTGAACCCGAAGTTATCAAGCGCGAAGTTATCAAGCGAGAATACCCCGTGTCAGAAGAGGAGAAACCATCTCAGGTTGTTTATCAATCGCATGGACGTCCCTGGCAGATTGGCCACTGAAAATAGCCTTCTGTCCATTCATAATGGGCCCAATGTGCCTCATACTCCAAGCGCTTGCCGCTGAACTAGACAAGGCCGTGGACGGCAACGCTGGATGCGCGACTCACCGAGGAGAGGCGAGGAGCCTCTCCTCGGTGAGTCGCGCATTACATCAATGCATCCCGTATGGCATCAAGACAGCGGATCCACATGTCCACCTGGGCTCGCCAGAGGCCCGAGTGCTGCGCAACGCGCTGGCCCGCTCACGCTGACGTCTCTGTGGACCTCGGTCTCAGCTTCCGCGGGATCGGTGCGCGTCCCGGAGGCTGGGTGGGTCGCGGTCCCGCCTTCACGGGCGGAATCGGCCGTGTGACCGCCTCATTCACAGGCAGAAGTATCTCCTCGCCATGATGGCGCACCTTCAGCGGCGAGCCATCGAGCAGGAGATACGTCGCTTCCGTCGCTGTCACCTCAACGCGCAGGCGGCAGCCGTGGAACACGAGGCGGAAGGCGAGCCGTACCAGCGCCTCTGGCAACCGTGGCGCGAAGGAGAGCGAGCTGTGTTTCAAGCGCATGCCACCGAACCCCGCGACCAGCGCCGTCCAGGCCCCCGCCAGTGAGGCGATGTGGACCCCGTCCTGTACGTTGTGCTGCAGATCGTAGAGGTCTATGAGCGCAGCTTCGCCCAGGTAGTCGTAGGCCAGCTCCAACTGGCCCACCTCGGCGGCGAGGACGGCCTGTGTGTTTGCTGACAGCGAGGAGTCGCGTACGGTCAGCGGCTCGTAGTACGCGAAGTTGCGCGCCTTCTGCTCTGGCGTGAACGCGTCGCTGCGCAGGTGCATCGCGAGGACGAGGTCGGCCTGCTTGACAACTTGCTTGCGATAGAGGTCAAAGTACGTGAAGTGCAGGAGCAGGGGGTACTGGTCCGGCGCGGTGTGGTCGAAGTCCCACACCTCGTGTTCGGTAAAGTTCTCGTCCTGCGGGGTCACTCCCAGGCGTTCGTCGTAGGGGATAAGCATCTTCTCAGCCGCCTCGCGCCAGCTGGCTGCCTCTTCGGCGTCCACGCCGAGTGCGCGTGCCTTCTCGGGATAGAGCTTCACCCCCTCTGCCGCCCAGCGCAGGTTGCGCTGTGCCATGAGGTTCGTATAGACGTTGTTGTCACCAAGAGCGCTGTACTCGTCGGGTCCGGTGACTCCGTCGATGCGGAACTGGTCGGTGGCGGCGTTGTAATACCCGAGTGAACGCCACAGCCTCGCCGTCTCAACGAGCAACTCGAGGCCAACCTCCTCCTCGAACGCGGTGTCGCCGGTCGCCTCGATGTAGGTGGCCACGGCATAGGCGACGTCCGCGTTGATATGGACCGCGGCGGTGCCCGCGGGCCAGTACCCCGAAGACTCTGCCCCCCGGATGGTCCGCCACGGGAAGGCGGCCCCACGTAGCCCGAGTTCGCGCGCATGCTCCCTCGCTTTGCCGAGAATCATGTGGCGCCAGCGCAGTGCGTCGGCGGCGGCGCGCGGGAGAGTCAACATGAGCACCGGCAGGACGAAGATATCCATGTCCCAGAAAGTGTGACCGTCGTAGCCGGGACCCGTCAGCCCTTTCGCCGGGATTGGCCGGCGCTCCACACGAGCTCCCGCTTGCAGGACGTGGAAGAGGGCGAAGCGCACCGCCTGCTGGATCTCCGGGTCGCCCTCCAGCTCGACGTCTGCACGCCCCCAGAAGTCGTCCAGGTAGGCACGCTGCTCGGCGAGCAGGCCCTCCCAGCCGGTCAACCGTGCGGCGGACAGCGCGGCCGCGACCTGATCGATGATCGCAGGCCGCGAACGCAGGCTCGACCAGCCGTAGGCGATGAGTTTGACGATGCGCAGCCGCTGGCCCGGCTTCAGCCGGGTGGCGACGGTCACCCGGGCGACATCGGGGTGGCTTTCAGACTCGACGACCATCTCGGGTGGCCCCTCGATGTGGTGGTCCATCGCCACCCCGATGCGCAGGCCGCTGACCCGGGTGTGATGGACCAGCAGCCCGACAGTGCCCTCAGCCCGGTGCTCCTCGCTCTCGAGCGCGGATGCGAGAGCAGCGCCCACCCGGGGGTCCTTGCCCTTGTCTGGAAGCGCCTCGTTGGCGACCAGCTCCGACTGCACAACGACACGCACGGGGGCTTCAAGCGGCTCTACCTCGTAGCTGATCGCCGCGATGGCCCGCTGGGTGAACGACACCATACGCACTGACGTTACCTTGACCGTACGCTCCGAAGGAGTGGTCCAGCGGACACTGCGGCGCAGCACCCCGTTGCGCAAGTCGAGCTCCCGCTCGTGGTCCTGGACCTTGCCGTAACGAACGTCAAAGGGTTCGTCGTCGACAAGGAGGCGGATGAGTTTGCTGTTGGTGACATTGATGACGGTCTGCCCGGACTCTGGGTAGGCGTACCCGCCCTCTGCATAGGGCAGCGGGCGCAGCTCGTAGAAGGAGTTCAGGTAGGTGCCGGGCAGGCCGTGCGGCTCCCCCTCATCGAGGTTGCCCCGTAGTCCGATGTGTCCGTTGGAGAGGGCGAAAATGGACTCGGATTGCGCCAGGGTGTCGAGGTGGAATCCCACCTCGCGGACGCTCCACTCCTCGACCGTGTAGGCAGGATGTTCGATCATTGTCGATCCTCCATTTCGGTCATATCGGAGACGACGATGCAGAAAAGCGCCGCTATATTCGGCAAATGACAGGTGCGCGGTTCGGACATGAGTTTCTCCTTAATGAGGGTGTGAGACGAACTTCCGACCGTTATCCGAAACTTGGATTTTTATGGACAAAGCCGTAATCGCCCGGTTCGGTTGCTCTTTCAACCAGGGTAGTTTCACTTCTCATTGCTGAGAAGCCAGAGCCGCCCTGTCCAGAGCCGTCAAATCCCGCGTAACTCGCGGTACTCATCAATGCAAGATACGCCAAGAGTTCCAGGTTGCGCGCGGCATTCACATCTCTGTCGATCACCAATCCGCACTCCTGGCACACAAAGACCCGATCAGCAAGCTGCAAATCCGCATGATACCAGCCACAGCCGGAACACGTTTTGCTCGATGGTTCCCAGCGGGACACCACATGGACCTGCACGCCAGCTTGCTCGGCTTTGTAGGTCAGTTGCCGACGAAACTCAGACAAGCCCACATCCGCGATGGCACGGGCCAGTTTGCGGTTCTTGAGCATGCCCGATACGCCCAGATCCTCGATGCCGATGACGGCAGGCCGCTTCTCTGCTGGCTTGGTTTTTGCCACCAGGGAAGCGGTTGCTTTGTGCAAGGCATCAGCGCGGATATGAGCCATCTTGGCATGCATGCGGGCCAATTTCTGTTGGGCTTTTTTGCGGTTGGCTGAGCCTTTCTGCTTGCGCGAGTGCCAACGGGAAAGGCGTTGCAGCTTCTTCAAACGAGTGCGCAAGGCTTGGGGATTGGGGATCTCGCGGCTATCGGAGACGACTGCCAGTGTTTTGATGCCGAGATCGACGCCAATCACGGGGCCGGTGGCGGGCAGCGGCTCAGCTCCCTCTTGCGCTACTTGGATCGAAACGTACCACCTCCCTGCACACTCGCTCACGGTAGCCTGCGCCACTTTTGCGCCCACGGGGAGATAGCCATGCTCTTTGAGACGGAGTGGACCCAGGCGCGGAAGCTGGATGCTCTTTTCAAACACATGGATAGCGCCCGTCAAGCGGAAACTCCCAATGCCTTTTGTACGACTCTTGAACGTGGGATAGCCACACTTGCCACGAAACTGTCCCTGTTTCTTCAAGGCAGCCTTGCGGAAGAAATGCTTGAAAGCATCATCCAGGTCAATCAGGGCTTCTTGCGGTGCGCATTTGCTGATTTCATACATATAGGGAAACTCGCTGGCTTTGAGGACATTGAG
>WNFM01280281.1_pt1 | contig 11626 bp, 8 predicted proteins | sample 5400271 | NCBI WGS metagenome assembly WNFM01 (sample SAMN13153352, study PRJNA577476) | soil metagenome | isolation source: 60 cm saprolite on Douglas fir-dominated hillslope | place: USA:California | collected 2013-09-17 | reverse complement strand
GTCGCCCAACGCGCTGACGGTGCTCCTTTGCATCGCCGGCGTCGGCTGCTGCGTGGCGATGGCGATGCCGCAGGTCCACATCGTGGCGTATTGCGGTGATCTGGGCTACGGCGCGCAGCGCGGCGCCGAGATGCTCTCGCTGATGCTCGGCTTCGGCATCATCAGCCGCCTCGCCTTCGGCTGGATCGCCGATCGGATCGGCGGATTGCGCACCCTCCTCCTGTGCTCGGCACTGCAGGGCATCGCGCTGGTCCTCTTTCTGCCCTTCACGGGGCTGGTGTCGCTCTATGTCGTCTCGGCGATGTTCGGCCTGTTCCAGGGCGGCATCGTGCCGGCGTATCCGATCATCGTGCGCGAGTTCTTTTCGCCGCGTGAAGCCGGCACGCGCGTCGCCATCGTGCTGATGGCGACGCTGTTCGGCATGGCGCTCGGCGGCTGGCTCTCGGGTGCTCTCTTTGACTACACCGGCTCCTACCGCGCCGCGTTCATCAACGGCATCGGCTGGAATCTGCTCAACATGACGATCGCGTTCTGGCTGCTGCGCCGGTTCACTGGGATGGCGCCGGCGCGCACGAGTATGGCGTCGTAACGCCGAGCTCGCGGCGCGCAGCCGCGATTGCCTGCAGATGGTCGTCGCGGCAGACCGCCTGGTCCATGCGCCGCGTCGATCCCACGGCGAGGAACCAGCCGAGCGCCGGCGGCCGCTCGCGCCGTGTCACGTCGGACAGCGAGAATTCCAGCGTGTTGGCGCGCGTGTAATCGCCGGCGCAATCCTTGCCGAGCGGATCGCGCCGCTCGCCGGCCGCCGCATCGGCGAGATCGCGGCGCGCCTGGCTGCCGCGCGCGACCCGCGAGTTCCACAACGCCAACGCCGGCGACAGGAACTCGGCAAACCAGTGCGACGGCTCGATCTCCGCCGGCGGAGCGCAAAGGCGCCTGCTGCTCGCGTCGTTGGTGATGATGACCACGCGCGGCTCGATGCGCGTGCGGCCCTTCGGCTGGCGCGCTTCGAAGTCCCGCGCCGCGCGGCGGAGAACCATCAACACGCCCTCGGCGGTCTGCGCGCCGGAATTCTCGTGGTAGCCGCCGTCGACGATCCGCCCCCAGACGTCGGCGAGCGCGCAGGTCGGCGCGGCGTCGGCGCAGATCTTGGCCGCGGGACTCACATAGGTGAAGCGCGCGCTCAGGTGCACCGCGGTGCTGAGCGGAGTCGTCCAGCGCTTGCCGCCGATGGCAAACAGATCGTCCACTTCGGGCAGCTCGTCCTGGTCGAAGCGTGCCGGGCTGACCAGCACGCGCTTGCCGGTCTCGACGCGCGTGCCATTGAGGAAGAGCCTCGGCAGCGGTTGCTTTGCCAGCTCGTCGTAAGGCGCGGCGAAGGCATTGATCCTCGCCTGCGGATGCGTATCGGCCCATGAACGCTCCCACGAAAGCTCGAGGGCCCGCGCGCGGTCGAAGCTGCGGATGGCGACGAACGGAATGAAACGCTGGATAAAGTCAGGGAACAGCATGTAAGCGGCGACCGGCGAGAGGTAGTCGCCTTGCAGGAAGTAGCGCAGGCAATTGCGTACGCTCGGCTCCTCGGGAGTGCTGCAGCCGTCGGTGCTCAACTGGGAGACGAACGCGGCCGCAGCCAGGCTGCCGCCCGAGACGCTGCTGATGGCGAACACGCGTTGCGAGAAGCGGCCGCCGGTGGCGAGCTCGAGCTCGCCGAGCACATTCGCGGTCCAGTACGCGGCACGCAGTCCGCCGCCTTCGGCGGCAACGACATAGACCGGAAACACGGCCTCGCCCTGGCTCCGCGCGAGCCGGAACTCGGTTTCGTGCAGGCTCAGCCACTGCAGCGCCGCGGCCTCGATCGAAGCCGCGCGCTGGGCCGCCGGATCGATCGGCAGCTGCCGCACCTCGTGGTTATCGACATTCCCGGCGGCGAGCGCGAATACGATCGGCAGCAGCGCGAGCGAAGGCAGGCCGTAGGCTTTCGGCAGGAGCACGAGCACGATGCTGCCGAAGAGCATCCAGGAGGTGAACGCGAGCAGGATGATCGGCGCGCCGCCGAACTGGCGCGGCAGATGCACCGGGGACAGCAAAATACCCAGCAGCAGCGCGAAGGAAAGGCCCAGGGCGACGGCGAGGACCACGCGCGTGCTGCGTTCGAGCCGATCGCGGCGCTCGGCCGCCGGTGCGAGGTCGGGAAGGATCGCCCGGCGATATATCACGAACAGCGCATACAGCACGCCGCAGGCGAGGGCGATCAGCCCGTCGGTGATTTGCGTGTCCATGAGGAAATGCACCGCGAGCACGGCAAAGATGGCACCGCCCAGCGCCCTGGGTAGCCAGGTGCGCACGAAGATGGCGAAAGCGTCATTGCCATCGAGCGAAGAGCTGGCGAAGCGTCCCTGAAAGCGGCGCTTGAGGAGCACACGACTGCAGTACCAGGCAGCAAATGCCCACGCGGCTACCGAGGCGTGAAACAGGGCTTTGTGCGCGAACTCGTCGTAGGTGGCGGTCGCTTCCAGCAACTCGTAGCCCTGAGGCACGAGCACCAGGAGGAAGAGGCCTCCCGCCACCAGCGCGACCGGGTAGATGCACAGCCAGCAGGCTGCCGCCAGCGTCACCAGCGTGCCGAGTAACCGGGCGAGCGGGCTTTCCGGGTTCAAAGGGGCGCCAGGAAGTCAGCCACGCGGTTGCCGAGCCAACCCGCGCCGTCGGCGAAGCCAGCGTGTCCGCCTTCGGCGGGAAACTCGAACTGCACATTCGGCGGTATCAGTGCCCGCCGTCTTTCGGCGCCGCGCAGCACGTGGTCGGGCAGGAAGGGATCGTTGCGGGCATTGAGCGCCAGTGTGTCCACGGCGATCCTGTTGAAGAATTGGCCGGCAGAGGAGCGCGCCCAGTAGTCGTGCGCGTCGAGAAAACCGTTGACCGGCGCCGTCACTGCGTCCTCGAACTCGCTAAGCACGGACGCCTTGTTCACGCGGCAGCGGTCATAGGCGCCTGGGAACATGTCGGGCTCAAGCTTGCGCAAAGCCTTCCAGCGCAGGTTGTTGGCGAGGAAGTGCTTGCCGTAGAGGCGGCTAAACCCGCGCCCGAGCACAGCGCCGGTCACGCTGAGATCGAAGGGCGCAGACACAGCGACCGCGCCACGCACGACATCGCCCGCCGCGGCGCCCTGCTCTCCCAGCCATTTCAAAAGCGCATTGGCACCGAGCGACACTCCCGCGGCGTACAGGTGCCCATGGCGCTTGCGGAATTCGCGCAGGATCCAGTCGACCTCGTCACTCGCGCCGGCGTGATAGTCGGTGAGCGCGCGGTTGAGCTCGACCGAGCAGCCGCGAAAGTGCGGCACGGCGAAGCGCCAGCCGCGCCTGAGCGCTTCTGCACCGATGCGGCGCGCATAGGCCCCGGCGCTGCTGCCCTCGAGGCCGTGGAAGAGAACCAGCAGGCGCGGTGCATTTTCAGGTCCGGCCCAGTGGACATCGATGAAATCGCGGCCGTCGGGCGTCGGCCAGCGCTCGCGCGTGTACGTGATCCACGGCCACGGGATCAGGGACGGCACCAGGGTCTGCAAGTGACGTCCGGGCAACCACCACGGTGCGCGGTAACCGTTCATTTAGATAAACCCGATGCCCACCCCCTGCGAAGATCATACGGCAGGCGCTGCGGTACGGCACTTGACCCCCGCGACGCTGCAAGCGAGCATCTGCCGGCGCAATTTCGCTCGGGGGGGCGATGCTGGCGTGGCTGAAGATGATCGGCTGGGTGATCTTCGCCGGCCTATTCTTTTTCTCCATGCGCCGGCCGCGGCTGCTGCGCTTGGGCATGGGCTTCTTCCGGCGCGTCTGGCCGATCTTCCGGAGTCCATTCGCCTCGTTCGCCGGCGCGACCTACCTCGTGACTCGCGCCGATGACAGCCAAGAGGTGCTGCGCCGCGCTCACGACTTCCTGCTCGGACCGGTCAACGAAAGGAAGATCCTCACCGGCGATTTCGTGATCGCGCTCGATCCCGAGCGCCGCTACATCCGCGAGAAAACCAACGTCGCCCGCGCGCTGCCGCCGAACCGGCTCCAGGAGCTCGAGCACATCGTCGACACCGAGGCGACGCGCTTGCTACCGGACCCGCTCGACCAGCCGGTCAATGTCACGCTCTTCGCGGAGCGCGTCACGGTGGCGATCGTGCGCGATTTCTGGGGCTTGAGTCCGGATGGCGCCAGGAGCGAGGTGGTCGACGCCACTCCCGGTCTCGAAACCATGCGCCTGTGGCTGCGCAAGCTCGCCATCGTGCTGGGCTCGATGGAGCCGGCGCCCTTCGGCATCCGCGAAACCGGCGAGCAATGCAGCGAGGAGTTCCTGAGCTACGTGCGCGCGGAGTGCGCGGTGCATCCGCCCAGCAGCCAGGACATGATCGCGCATCTCCTTCGCACCAGCGGCAACAACATGGATGAGACCGTGCGCACCATCGCGGGGATCGTGATGACCGGCGCCGCGGTGGTCACCAAGGCGTTCTCGCACGCGTTCGATCAGCTGCTGCGCTTCGACGACGCGCTGGATGCCGCCATCGCCGCCGCGGCGCAGGAGGCGCAACTCAGGGCCGCCGGCAACATTGGCGCGGCGCGCCTCGCGCGCATGCGGGTCGGCCACATCCTGGTCGAGGCACTGCGCTTCAATCCCGTTTTCCCGGTGCTGCCGCGCTACTGCGTGCGTAGCACGACCCTCGCGCGCGGCACACCGCGCGAGACCGAGATTCCGGCGGGCGCGAACGTCATCGTCAGCCCGCTGGGCGCCATGTTCGATCCGCAGGCGGTGACCGATCCCGAGCGCTTCGGCTTCGCGCGCAACATCCAGCTCAATTCGCGCACCTCGACGATGCCCGACTGGGATTACGGCTCGCGCTCGGATGGCTCGCCCGGCCATTACGTGCTCTTCGGCGGCGGCGAGCACTGGTGCCTCGGCGACCAGATGGCGATCTGCGAGATGGCGTCGATGGCCGTCGCCCTGCTGAACCGCTTGCGCGAGCCGCTGCCCGGCAGCCAGCAGCCCCGCCGGCCCTATCGGGCGCAAGGACTGAGCTATGACGGTTCGGCGGCCGAGAGCCTCCTCGTGGGTGCGCGGTGATGCAGCAGGACCTGACGCTGATCACCCCGATTGCCGGGGGCTGGGAGGCGCTGGCGGCGGAGCTGCGCAATCGCGGCGACCAGCTGCAGGCCGGATGGGACAACGATGCGCCCGCGGCGCTGGATGCGGTGACGCAGCTCCACTTCCTGTCGCTCTTCGTGATCGAGCCGCAGGGCGAGAATCCGGCGCTGCTCGTGCTCGAGGCCAGCTTCGATGGCAGCCGCGACGCTTTCCTCGATCGGCTGGTGCAGACCAACGCGGCGCTGCTCCAGGCGGTCTATGCCTCCTGCGTCGGCTACCCGGCGGGCGCCACCGACGAGCAGCTGCGCGCCTATCTCGGCAAGCAGAAGCACTGCAATCAGCTCTTTTTTGTCGGCTGCCCCGGCCTTACCACGGGTCGCATCGCCGAGGACCGCGAGATCGCCGAGGAGGTGGAAGGCGTAATCCGCGCGCTGAACCCGCCGATCGGCCGGCGCGCGCAGATCGTGCGCGAGGTGTGGCAAAGGCTGTCGCGAGGCAACCGGGCGCGCGTTCTCAGCACCCCGAAACGGCCGTTCTGGGTGCGCCAGCCGCTCCTCGAGCGGCCGCTCCCGACGCTCTACTGGTACGCGAAATGGCCGCTGGCGATCGGCGGCTGGCTGGTGCTGGCGCTCGTGCTGATCGAGTATTGGAAGCCCGGCTTGCTGCCGGGATGGATCGCACCGCCCGCCCCGGTGCTCGAGGCGACCTGGTGCTGGACGCTCTTCTTCCTGGCCTGCGCGGGAGTGCTGACGTTCATCTGGGCGCTCATCTGGTGGAGCGAGTTTCCCAGCCGGCTGAGCTGGCGCATGGCCCGCGACGTGATCTTTGCGAAGCTGGAGGAATACGTCCGTACGAGCCTATTGGCGTTGCCGAGCTTCGGCGCGTTGCTTGGCCTCCTCGCCCTGGCGCATTGGCAGTGGGGGCTGCTCTGGAAGCTGATCCTCCTCGGGCTGGTAGTGCTCCTTTTTGGGGCCCTGGTGGCGGCGATCGTCTGGTACGTGCGGCTGCTGCGCATCGGGCTGCGCGAACCCGGCGACACCGTCTACGACCTGCGCTGGGATCCGGCGCGGCTCACTCAGCTTCGTGAGCGCGAGGATCGCCTGGCGCAGACGCATCTCGTCAGCGTCACCAGCATCCGGCCGGGCTGGCTGCGGATGGCGACGTTGCGTTGCGTGCTGTTCCTGATCCACTGGCTGGCGCGCATCTTCTACAACCCGCTCGGCCTGTTCAGCACGCAGAGCATCCATTTCGCGCGCTGGACCATCATCGACGAGGGCCGCCGCCTGGTCTTCATCTCGAATTACGGCGGCAGCTTCGGCGGCTACCTCGGCGTGTTCGCCACCCTCGGCGCCACCGGCGTCTCGGCGATCTGGAACAACACCGAGGGCTTCCCGCGCGGCTTCATCCTGCTGCTGGACGGCGCCCGCGACGAGCAGCGCTTCAAGGCGCGGGCGCGCGCGAGCCAGGTGGAAACGCTTTTCTGGTACCGGCGCTATCCGCGCCTCTCCGTCGCGGCGATCGAGCGCAACGCCGCCATCCGCATGGAGCTGCAGCGCTTTTCCCGCGAAGGTTTCCGCATTGCCGAGGCCGAGCTCGATGTTTTCCTCCGACGTTTTGCCGCCACGACGCCCTAGCGCTCCGCTCGCCGAGCTGGGCGACCTCCAGGGCCTGCTGCGCCAGGGCTATCCCTTTTTCGACGGCGCCGCCTATTGCCTGTTCCGCATCGACGACGCGCCGAACGTGCGGCGCTGGCTGGCCACGCTGCTGCATCCGGATCCCGGCGAGCGCTGGATCGACAGCGCGCTGCAGTTCTCGAAGCGGCTGAAATACGAAGACAGCGGCGTCGCCATCGCCTTCACCCCCTCGGGATTGAAGGCGCTCGGCCTCTCCGACGACGCGCTCGGCAGCTTCGTGCCGGAGTTTCGCGAGGGCATGGCGGCCGAGCATCGCGCGCGGCTGCTCGGCGATGTCGGACCGAGCTGTCCGATGCGGTGGGAATGGGGGAATGCTCCCGGCATCGACGGCGTGCTGATCGTGTACGCGCGGCCTGAGGACCTCGACGAACGGGTGGAGACGATCTCGCGGATCCCCGGAGGTCCGAATTTCGTGCGCGTGCTGCGGACGCGCCTCTACACGGAACAGGGCACCGGGGTGCCGCGCGAACCGTTCGGCTTCGCCGACGGCTTCTCGCAGCCTTATATCGAAGGGGTGACGCTGAAAGATCCGCCCGAAGGGATACGCACCATCCGGACCGGCGAGTTCGTCCTCGGGTACCCGAACGAGATCGACCGCCTCCCCGCTTCACCGTCCATCGCGCTGGCCGAGGATCCGCAGCACGTGCTGCCGCGGCTGCCGCACGTGCCGCGCGCCGACTTCGGCCGCAACGGCACCTTCCTCGTGATGCGGCAGCTCGAGCAGAACGTGGATGCATTCGAGGATTTCATCGGCGCGGACGGTGAAAACCTCGCGGCGCGCATGGTGGGCCGCTGGCGCAACGGCGAGCCGCTGGTGCGGGCCGCGCAGCCGCGTGCGCCCGGCGAGACCACCAGGGCCGACCTCGAGGACGGCAACAACTTCGGCTACGACCGCGAGGACCGCCATGGTTTCAGTTGCCCGCTCGGCGCGCACATCCGGCGCGCGAACCCGCGCGATGCTCTGGCGCAGGGCATGCGCCTCACCCCGGCAGAGGCGCAGCGGCTCGTGGACCAGCATCGCATCGTGCGGCGCGGCCGCGTGTACCGCGACGCCGCGACCGGCGCGCAGGGCCTGATCTTCGTCTGCCTCAACGCCAACATCGAGCGGCAGTTCGAGTTCGTGCAGTCGGCCTGGCTGATGCACCCGGAGTTCGGCGGCCTCTCGGGTGAGACCGATCCGATCCTCGGCAACGCGCCGCGGCGCTTCACGATGCAGCATCCGCTCCTCGGCGAGTGCCGCGCGGACCTGCCGCAGTTCGTCACGGTGCGGGGCGGCGCCTACTTCTTCCTGCCGGGCTTACGCGCGCTCCGGTACCTGTCGCAGCTTTAGGCCAACTTCGGCATAGAGCGCGGCGGAGCGCTCGAGCTCCTTCTGCGCCGCGGCGCCCTGGCCGTGCTTGAGATACAGGCGGCCGAGGCCCTCGTGGCACTCGGCGGCGAGCGGGCGCATGCCGTGCATCGCGGCGCGCTCGAGCGCCTTGCGGTAGGCGCTCTCGGCATCCTCCAGGAACAGCTTGCCGCGCTGCGCCTGCGCCGTCGCGAGGCGCAGGTAGGAGTGGCCGAGGTGCACGTACTCCTTGCTCTCGATCATGCGCTGCACCGCCTCCTCCGCGCGGCGCACCGCGTCGGCGTAGCGACCGGCGCGCGCATAGGCGCTGGAGAGGCCGTTCAGCATGAAGTAGCGCGCGTAGTGCCCGGCGATGCGCGCGGTGCGGCTCCCCATCAGGGCCTCGATCGTGGCGATCGCCTCGTCGGCGCGCCCGAGCTCGGCGAGCGCCGCGCCGCGCCAGCCGACGAGCGGCGCGTGCATCGTAAGCACTTCGCCCTCCAGGGCGATCTCGATCGCCTGGTCGAAGACGCGCAGCGCCTGCTGCGCATCGCCCTGCAGGTAGTAGAGCGTGCCGAGCTCGTGCAGCACCAGCGTGCGCGACAGCGGATGGCGCGTGGCGTTGGCGAGCACGACGCCACGCTCGAGCTCACGCAGGCCCTCGTCGAATTTGCCGGTCAATGCCAGCGCCGAGCCGAGGAAGGCGGAGCACAGCACGCTCGGGTACACCGCCCAGCCGAAGCGCTTGCGCTCGAGCTCGCCCGAGAGCTCCTGGATCACGCCGAGCGCGACCTCGGCGCAGCGCTCGAGATCGCCGAGCGCGTGATGCGCCTGCACCAGGCCGCCGCGCGCGGTGAGCCGCAGGCCGAACTGCTTGTGCTCGTCGGCCATGATGAGCGCGCGCTCCGCGCTCTCTCTCGCCCGCTCGTGCTGGCCGGCGATCCAGAGCGCCGCCGAGATCTGGCTGTGGACCGCCGCCATGCGCCGCGGGTCGCCGATGGTGGCGGCGATCGCCTCGGCTTCGGCGAGCGTGCTCAGGATGCGCTCGTGCTCGCCGAGGGGCAGCAGCGCAGCGAGGCCGGCGAGGCGCAGGTCGATCTCCGCCTCGGAGCGCGCTCGTCCGCGCGCAAGGTGCTCCACCACGCCGAGGCCGCGATCGAGCATCTGCACCGCCTCGTGGTTGGCGAAGCGGGTGGCGGCGCGCGACGCCGCCATGATGTGATAGCGCACGCACTTGTCCCAGAGCTCGGCGCGGAAAGTGTGCTCGGCCAGCCGCTCCACATGCTCGGCCAGGCGATCGCGGTGCAGATCCTCGAGGACATCGACTACCCGCGCATGCAGCGCCCTGCGGTGCGCCTGCAGCACGCTGCCGTAGGCCACCTCGTGGGTCACCGCATGGCGGAAGCCGCACATCGGGCTCGGAAAGAGCTGCACCTCGAACATCAACCCGGAATCGCGCGCCGAGGCGAGGCACGGCGCAAAATCGGCGTCGCTGAGCCCGCTCACGCGCTGCAAGAGCTCCACCGTCATCTCGCTGCCCACCACCGCCGCGGTCTGGATCAGCGCCTTGACCGCGGGATGCAGGCCGTCGATCCGCGCGGCAATCAGCGCCTCCGCGGTCGGCGGGATGTCGATCTCGGGATGCGGCTCGCGCAGCTGGTAGCGGCCCGGGCTGCCGATCAGCACGCCGGACTCGATCACCGAGCGCACCGTCTCCTCGATGAAAAACGGATTGCCGTAGGTGCGCGTCGTCAGGAGCGCACGCAGCGCGTTCAGCTCCGGCGCATTGCCCAGCAGGTCGCGCAGCATGGCGTCGGTGAGCTGCGGCGCGAGCGGCAGGAGCTGCGTGCTCACCGCGCCGGCTTGCTTCAACGCCGGCAGCTCGTCGCGCGCGGTGAGCAGCATGAAGAGCGCCGCGTTCGGCGGCTCGCGCACCAGTCCCGCGACGAATTCCAGCGATTCGCTGTCGAACCAGTGCAGGTCCTCGCAGATCAGCATCAGCGGCTGCTTCTCGCAGAGCTCGCGGATGATGGCGCGCACCGCCTCGAACACGCGCTGCTTGCGCTGTCCCGGGTCGAGGCCCTGCCACAGGCTGTTGTCGCCCGGCACATCGAGCAGGCCCTGCAGGATGGCGAGATATTCCGCCTGCGACGGCGCGAACGGTTCAAGGCCGAGCTGCAGCCGGCGCAGCAGCTCGGCAGTGCTCTGCGTCTCGGTGATGCCGAAGTAATGGCGCAGCAGCGTCGCGATCGCGGAATAAGGCGTGCCGCGCCCGTAGGAGACCGCGGGGACTTCCAGCACCCGGAAGCCGCGCGCCTCTTCGGCGCGCGTGACTTCGTAGCAAAGCCGCGACTTGCCGACGCCCGGCTCGCCGTAGAGCGCCATCGCCCTGCCGTGGCCGGCGGCCGCCTCGCCCAGCGCCTCGAGCAGCAGCTGCAGCTCTTCGGCTCGCCCGTAGAGACGCGTCAGGCCGCGCGCCACGCGCGCACGGAAGCGCGTGCCGCCGGGCTTCATGCGCTTCAGCTCGTAGACGTCGACCGGCGCCGCGATGCCTTTCACGGCGATGCGCCCGAGCGGCTCGGCGTCGATCAGGCCTTCGGCGAGGCGCAGCGTCTCGCGTGTCAGTCGGGTGGTGCCGGGAAGGGCAATTTGCTCCATGCGCGAAGCGAGGTGCGTGGTCGCGCCGACCGCGCGGTAATCGATGCTGAGGTCGTTCTCGATCGCCTTGATGACCACCAGCCCCGAGTTGAGCCCGATGCGCACTTCGGCGGGCACCCCGACATCACGCCAGGCACCGTCGCGCGCCGCGCGTACCGTTTCCTGGATCGCGAGCGCGGCGCAGGCGGCGCGCACCGCATGGTCCTCGTGCGCGATCGGCGCGCCGAAGATCGCCATCAGCCCGTCGCCGAGCACCTGGTTGACGGTGCCCTCGTAGCGATGCACCGCGCCGATGATCTCGGTCAGCAGCGAATCGAGCAGCATCTGCGCCTGCTCGGGATCGCGCCCGGCGATCAGCTCGAGCGAGCCGAGCAGGTCGACGAACATCACGGTGACCAGCTTGCGCTCGCCTTCGATGGCGCCGCGCGAGGCGAGGATGCGTTGCGCGAGATGCGCGGGTGTCAGCGCGGCGGCGGCCGGCAGAGGCCGTCGTACACCGGGCTCGACGCGGGTCAGGGGCCGGGCGCAGCCGCCGCAGAAGCGCACACCGGCTTCGCTGGCAAACCCGCATGCAGAACAGAGGGTCCGTTCCGCTTTCATTCTCGCCCCTTCCCCCCGGAAGAACGCTCCAATTCTAGCGGCCGGCCGGGCCGAGCGCGGCTTTCTTCCAGAGCTCCCAGGGGCGCTCGAGCGTACCGGCATTGGCCGCGGTCGAGCGGCGGCCTTCCTCGTCGCTCAGGAACTCGATCGGTCCCTCGAGCTGCGTCGCCTGGAGCTGCAGGCGCGCATTCATCTCGGTATAGATGGCGCGGAA
>WNFM01347547.1_pt1 | contig 11627 bp, 9 predicted proteins | sample 5400271 | NCBI WGS metagenome assembly WNFM01 (sample SAMN13153352, study PRJNA577476) | soil metagenome | isolation source: 60 cm saprolite on Douglas fir-dominated hillslope | place: USA:California | collected 2013-09-17 | reverse complement strand
ACCGTCACCCGCACGCCCGCCGGGCCCAGCGCTTCGCCAAGCGAGGCTGCCGTGAGCCACAAGGCGGCGTCGCGCCCGACGATGACCACTTGGCGCGGCTCGGCGCTCATGCCGCGACACTCTCGGACGCGGCGCAATAAGTGGCAATGAATTCGTGCTGGGACGGCATCGCCGCGACGGCCGCATCGATGCGGCTCTTGAAGTCAGAGCATTGCGAGTCGACCAGATCGAGGTCGAATGTGTCGGCGAGCGGATCGTGCCGTTGTGGAGAAAGCCCCTGGCCGAACAGGACCGAAAGCCAGCTGTCGCGCGAGAACAAGCCCAACTGATATTCGGGCGCGGTGCCGCGCGCCCGGAAAAGCGCCATCTTGTGCTCGAGGCTGTCGGGCAGCGGCATGGCGCGCAGGTAATCCCACAGCGGCTCGCCCTCGCGCCGGTTGGCGACGTAGTGGAGGATGAGGAAATCCCGGATCCGCTCGTATTGCATGGTCGTCAGCCGATTGAACTCTTCGGCGAGCCGGGGATCGATGGCGCGGTTTGCGGAAGGCGAAGGCATCAGGTCGATGAGGTCGATGATTGCGGCCTGGATGAGGAAGATGCTGGTCGATTCGAGCGGCTCGAGGAAGCCGCTGGCAAGCCCGACGGCGACGCAATTGCCAACCCATGCTGACGTTCGCCGACCCGGAGCGAAGCGGAGCAGCCGCGGCTCGCTCTGCGGGGCGCCATCCAGATTGGCGAGCAGGGTCGCGTGCGCTTCATCCTGCGAGATGAAGTCGCTCGAGAAGATATAGCCATTGCCGATGCGGTGCTGCAGCGGGATGCGCCACTGCCAGCCCGCCCGCCGAGCTGTCGACCGTGTATAGGGAGTCGGGCCGTCGCCGCCGTGATCGCAGGGTACCGCCAAGGCTCGGTCGCAAGGCAGCCAGTGGTGCCAATCCTCCCAGCCGACGCCGAGCTCGCCGCCGAACAAGAGCGAGCGAAAACCGGAGCAATCGACGAAGAAGTCGCCTGCGATACGTTCGCCTGATTGCATCGACAAGGCGAGGATCGTAGCGAATTGGGAGTCGCGTTCGACGGCCGCCACCCGTCCTTCCATTCGCCCGACGCCGCGGGCCATCGCCCACTCGCGCAGGTAAGGCGCATAGAGGCCGGAATCGAAATGATAGGCATAGGAATAGGTCGATCGGATCGAGCCTGGATTTTCGTCCGGTAGGGCGAAGGCGTTGGCGCGGGCTGCGGCGACGGCCATCGAATAGTCCTGAAAGGGCGCAACTTCGCGGCCGTTCTCGCGGAGTCGCAACCAATGGTGCTGGAACTGGACTCCGCCCTCCCAGTCGCGAAATTCGATGCCGAGCTTGAACGTCGCCCGAGTGGCGCGCATGAACTCGGCCTCGTCGAGGCCGAGCATGTCGTTGAACTGCTTGATGTGCGGCAGCGTGGCTTCGCCGACCCCGACAATTCCGATCTCGTCGGATTCAATCAGGACGACGCTGTACAGGTCGCGCGGCAAGCGGCGGGCAATCGCTGCCGCGGTCATCCAGCCGGCCGTACCGCCGCCGAGGATCACGATACGAAATTTGTTGTCCGGCTCCGCCATACGGCCGTCAGCTTCCAAAAAATGCTGCGCCGCCGTGAGTATGGCGGCGCAGCGAGGGGAAGCATATCATCAGAATTTGAAGCGGACGCCAGCCTGGACGCTGCGGTCGACCCTGTTCCATGCCGAATCCATGTAGACCGGCTTTGCCCCTGGAGATTGGGGCGAGTCGCCGAAGATCTCCTGCTGGTAAACCGTCGTCGTCCCCAGCAGGTTGGTGCCCTCGATCGACAGCTCAAGGTATCGGGTCAGTGAATAGCGGATCGATCCGTCGAGGAACCCCGCTGCTTTCTGGAACACCGGCAAGCCGATGCAGCAGTCGAGATTCTGCGTCAGGTAGCGCGAACGCCAGTTGTAAGCGACACGCAGCGCAATCGGGCCCTTTTCGTAGAGTCCGACCGCATTGACCGTGTGCTTCGAGATGCCGGCCAGCATGTGCGAGTCGATGACGTTCCCGGCCCCGCCGAGCGCCGGCTGGCCGATGCCGACCGCGCCGACATCGCCCCCCGATGTCGCAGTGATCACGTTCGAATTGTTGATCCCCGATTGATGCACGTAGGTGTAGTTGAGCTGCATGCCGAGCCCGCTGAGCGCGCCGGGAAGGAAGGTGAAGAAGGTCTGATAATTGGCTTCGAAGCCGTAAAGCTTGCCCGTGCCCGAAGCATTGATCGGCCCACTCACCTGCACGTTTTGGGTCGAGCCATTGTTGGTGAAGCTTCGGAGGAACTGTCCGTAGCCGACGAGATCGCTCAGGCGCTTGTAAAACGCGTCGACCGTGAAGGACGAACTGCGCCCCATATAGCGTTCATACGACACGTCGAACTGGTCGGCCTTGACCGGTCTCAATCCCGCATTGCCGGCATTGGCCTGGAACAAGAAATTATATCCGACAACGTTGGCCGCCGTGTGAGCCGCAGTCGGTGAGTTGTAGACCACATAAGGCGAGTCCGGGCCGGTGTTGATGACTGGCGAGTTGATCTGCACGAAGTTGCGCAGCAACCCGACGTCGGGCCGTGAAATCGCCCTTGAGTATGCGAAGCGAAGGAAGTCCTCGTTGTCGAGGCCGAAGCGGACGTTGAAGCTCGGCAACCAGTCGGTGAACGTGCTGTGATAGGTGTTCGGGATGCCCCCGCCACTGGCGAAGGCCAGGATCGAGGCGGTCAGATAACAGCGGGGATTGACGACGTTGCTGCCGAGCGGGGCGCTGCACGGAGCAAGGTTGTTCAACGCCGCGGCATCAGGAAAGCCGACGCTGCCCTGGCCGTCTTCGGTGGTTCGAACGACGCGCACGCCGATATTGCCGACGACTGTCACGCCGTTGAAGATCGTTTTGTCGTCGCCACCAAAGTCAAGCATGGCGTAGGCCGCGTCGGTACGTTCACGCAGCTTCATTATTTCGGACGGAAGGAAGCAGCCGGTGGTTCCGGCGCGGTCGCAGATCGGCACATAAGGCACGAGCGGCGAGTTGGTCGCAGCGCCGGACAGTCCGGCCATCAGCCGGCTGTAATCGGTCAACACGTTATTGTTGACGAACGCGAGCGACCCGTTTGGATAGACTTTGCCGTCGTAGAGGCCGCCGATATTATAGGGGCCGAAGATCCCGGCGCCGTAGCCCTTGAAGTTGGAATCGCACGCGGCTGACGGGTTCGGCGCAGTATTGTCGGCGTTGAAGCCGGCACCATTGCAATTCCAGCTGGCGGCGATCGGCGTCCAGTTGAAGGTCGAATAGCGCACTGTTTGATGACGGTCCGCATAGCGGACTCCGACCTTCAGCGAGTCGAGCCAGCTCTCATGTGAGAAATCATATTTAAGGTCGCCGCGGAAGGCATTCTCGTGCGCGTCATTGTCCTCGACGTGACCTTGAATGAACGGGATCCAGTAATTGTGCGGGTTGGCGAGACCACCGGCTGCGTAATTGACGTTGGTGCCGGGCAGCAAGGTGATCTGCGGGGTGCCGTCGGAATTGGTTGAATATTGGTAGTTCGCGATCGACCCCGTCGCGACCAGGATGTCGTTGTTGAAGGTCGAAGCGGTGATGTGTTGGGCGTCGAGGTTCAGGTGGAGCTGTGGCGTGACGTCCCACTGGATGTTGCCCGACAGATCCTTGGTGCCCTCGCGATGGTCGAAATCGCGGGACTCGTTTTGGAAGTAGAGGCCGTCACGAAACGTCGAGCACATGCCCGCGATTGCGCAATCGTTGACGAACGGGACGCCGGGAATTGCCGACCCGGTGTTGATGTCATTCTGAAGAATGGGGTCCCACGAATTGAGCCAGCTGCCATGGGGTTGCGTCAGCAGCCCGCCAGTCAGCATCCCGTTCGATCCGAAAGTCAGCCCGCTCGAACCGGCGAATACCGATCCCCCGCGTGGATAAAATGAAGGTGTCCCAAAGTAGCTGCCGTCGAGAACCGCATGGCTGGCATGCTCGATCCAGGCATTGTGATATTCGGAGTCGAGATACTGCGCCGTCGCGCGTACGTTTCCGCTGGTGTTCTCGTACTGGGCTGCGAGGGCCAGCCCGTGCCGGTGCCGGTCATAGTCGACCTGCGAATAGCGAATTCCATCCGGGGCGAACGCCCAGCCCGAGCCCCCGAACACATTGGATGTACACGGGATGGTGCCGTCGCTGCCGACGACCGCCTTCGGGTTGCCGTTTATCGTACCGTTGGACGCGCCGGCCGAGCAGTAGGTGTCGATCTTGTCCATGATCACGCTCTCGGTGCGCGTGACGACATGGCTCCAGGCAAAGTCGGCGAGCAGTCCAAAGCGACCGGCTTCGGTGTTCCAGCTGTCGCTGACCAGAGCGGAGAACTCGGGAGTCCATTCTTTGGACCGGCTTCCGTAATTTGCTTTAATATTGCCTGCGATGACCAGGCCTTTCTGATCGAACGGCAGCCGGGTGCGGAGATTGACGGTGCCGGCGAGGCCGCCCTCAATCAGTTCGGCGGTTGCGTTCTTGTACGCATCGATGCCGGCGAGGAGCTCAGGCGAGACGTCGTTGAACTGAAGCCCGCGCGCGGAATCAGCCGAGAAGCTGTCGCGTCCGTTGAATTCGGTCCTGACGAAGGGCAAGCCGCGGATAAGCACCTGCGTTGGCTCGCCGGAAGGGTGCGTTGAATCGTCGGCGGATTGCAGCCGATTAACGGACACGCCGGCTATCCGCTGGATTGCGCCGGCCGCCGACTGATCCGGGAAAGCGCCGATATCGGTGGCGGTGACCGAATCAACCACGGTCGTGGCGTTCTTCTTGAGCATCTGAGCCGTCTCGAGTGCTCGCCGTACGCCGACGATGACGATCTCATCCTTTTTGCTGGACGGTGCATCGGCCGATGCCTGCGATGTGGTTGGCGATGCTCCGGGCTGCTGGGCCGCAGCAGGATCCGTTGCTGCCAATGCGGCGCTCGCTCCACACAATGCAATGACCGAAACCCCGGCGCAAAAAAACGCGCAGCTCGCGGCGTGCGATCGCCTACCACTCATCAGACTCTCTCCCCCTAGTCCGCCGGCGCCACAAGGAGCCGGCGACTCCGTTTTGCGCAAATTTGTGCAACTTTGCAAGCCCAGCTATGGATTTTCCACTAGTCGCTCTCTGCGCAAGCTATGCAAATCTTGCATAGTCTCCCATAATGGTGGCAGCCGCCTCGGTCTTGGCGGGAAGGGAGATGGGGGTGAGATCAGTCGTTCGTGGGGATGGTCAGCGAGGCCACCGATCCGGCGAGCAGGGCCCCGCCGGCGACGATGATCGCGCGGTCCAAGGATGGCCGCCGCGGCGAGCTGGGGCAGCACCAGGAACACGTTATGAATCCCCATGTAAACGCCCATGCGCTCGGGCGGCACGGAAGCGGCGACAATCGCATAGGGAATCGCCAGGATCGACGCCCAGCCGAACCCGATCGCGACCACTGCGAGCCACAGCCAGCCGGTGTTTGGGGCGGTGACCAGCCCCGTCAGGCCGACAGCCGCGACCGCGAGACAAAGGGCGTGCGCCTTTCGCCGTCCCAATATTGCTATGATGCCGGGAAGCGCGAGCGCAGCGAACGCGGCAACTCCATTGTACACGGCAAACAGCACGCCGACAAAATTGGCCGCGCTTTCATAGGCGACGCTGCCGGGCGCCGGGTCGCCGTAGTAACGCTGTGCAACGGCCGGAACGGCGTAGACCCACAAGGCGAACAGCGCGAACCAGGTGAAAAATTGCACCAGCGCCAGGCGCCGCATTGCTCGCGGCATCCCCACCACTTCCGTCGCGATCGCAACGAGCGGATTGCGAGCGTTGGCGAACGAGCGGCCGGCGAGCCAGTGAAGACCTCCGAACAGCGCGAGGATCGCGGCGAGAAGATAGCCTTCGCGCCGTTGTATCCAAACGCCATCGACGACCGCGATCGCAATCCCGAGCAACGTCCATGCCGCGCCTCGCTTGAGGGCCTGCGAGCCGCGGCCTCGATCGATCGCCGTCATCGTATCGGACCGCGATTGGCCATTCGCGGCGAGCGGACCCTCGCGCGTGGTCACAACCGTCCACATCACCGTGAGCAGCAGCCCCGCGGCGCCGGTGAGAAAGCTCGCGCGGACGGCGGGCGCCATTTGTCCCGAGGCGCCTGCCGGAGCAACGCCCAGCCAATGGACGAACATCCACGGCATTATCGACGCGAGGACAGCGCCCGCGCCGATAAACAGCACCTGCATCGCGAAGCCCTTGTCGCGTGCGTCGGCGGGCGCGAGATCGCCCATCAACGCGCGGAATGGCTCCATCACGATGTTGATCGAAAAGGTCAGAAGCCAAAGCGCCACAGCGGCGGCGAAGACCGTGCCCGCGTTGGCCATCACCATCAGCGCGAGCGCCGTCAGCAACGCTCCGATCATCATGAAGGGACGGCGACGGCCCCATCGGCCGGTCGTCCGGTCGCTCCACTCGCCGATGATCGGCTGGACCAAGAGTCCCGCAATCGGGCCGGCGATCCACAAAATGGGAAGGTCCTCGACCCGAGCGCCCAGAGTCTGGAAAATTCGGCTGGTGTTCGCGTTCTGCAGGCCCCAGACGATCTGCACGCCGAAGAGGCCGCAACACAGATTCAGGATTTGTCGCTTGGAAAACGAACGCGGTTCTTTCCGGCCGGTCAGCCGAGCAAATGGTTGAACGACCTTTTCCAACAACCTGCCCCCGGAATGCTGTGTACCGGCATACAAGTCGCAATTAGGCACGAGTGCAATGGCTGACGCTCCAACCGGCAAAACCACGCTTGAGGACCTCGCCAAGCTGGCGGGAGTTTCCACGTCGACCGTGTCCCGCGCGCTCAACGATCACCGGCTGATTAGTACCCGGACCAAGCAGCGGATCTGGGCGCTGGCGCAGGAACACGATTATCCCTTTCGCCAATCGATGCCGACGTCGCCGATTGGAGCCGAAGGCTCGATCGTGATTGTTACCCCATATTTTCACGGCCGGCCGCTGCCGCTTTCGCACCCGTTCTTCCTTGAGCTGTTGGCCAACATCGGGGAGGCAGCGAGAGCGCGCGATTGCGACTTCACGGTCAGTCATGTGGCTCCGGCAAGCTACGAGGATCTCGTCCTCGCAACCACCACCAGCCGAGCCAACGGGGTCATCTTTCTAGGCCAGAGCGCGATGCACAATGAACTTAACCGCCTTGCGGAGACGAATGCCAGGTTCGTCGTCTGGGGCGCAAAGCTGCCCGGGCAGCTCTACCGCTCGATTGGCTCGGACAATCTCGCCGGCGGAACGCGTGCGACCGCTCACCTCGCTCGGCTCGGCCGTCAGCGCATCGCGTTCGTCGGCGGCACGGATCCCGAGGCAATGCAGCGGCGGCGCGGTTATCAAACAGCGTTGAAGCAGGCAGGGTTGGTATTTGACCCAGCGCTCGTCTGCGACGTCGAGTTCGAGCTCGAATCTGCCGAGGCGGCGGTCAGCGGCTTGCTAAAACGCGGGATTGAGTTCGATGGTGTTGTCGCAGCGGGCGACCTCATCGCGTTGGGCGCGATCCGGGCACTCGGCCGGGCCGGGCTCGCCGTGCCCCGCGACGTGTCGGTGGTCGGTTACGACGACATGCTGCTGAGCCGGCTGAGCACGCCCGCGCTGACCACCATCCGGCAGGACACAAGGGAAGCCGGACGACTCCTCGTGGGAAGTATTCTCGATCCGCTCTCACACGCGGATTTCGACCGCCTTCAGACGGAACTGATCGTGCGCGAATCGTGCGGAGCCTGACTGACGCTTCATTTGGGCTTGAACAGCATGCACCAACCTGACGGACTGATTGGCCCGTCCACGAAGTTGCATCCCGAAGGAGCCTGGAAATAGGCGCAGGCCGCACAGCGCGCCGGCCCCCGCGGGCTCGGCTGGTAATTCACCGTTCCCTTGGGGACTTTGGCGGTCGCAGCTTTCGCCGCGGATCCGAAGCCGACGATTCCGCTTGCGGCGAGGGCGCTGACGTTCAGGAAAATGCGCCTTGAAAGGCGCGCACTCAAAATGCGATCCATGTGAACAACCTCAACGCATTGTTGTTGGTGGCGTTGGCGCCCGCGCCGTCGAAGTTGTGCCGGGCGCCGTTGAACTTGCCGTAGAGTGTGTACTGAATGCCAACCCTGGCATTGGCGAGCGGGCCCAGCGGCCCCTTGCCGTCCGGCCAGAATGTATAGTCCATCTGCCCCATCAAGCCGTTGCTGTCGGGGAGGCCGTTGCCATCGAAGGCATTGGTACTGCGCGAGCCATAAATATCGAAAGCGGACAGGGTCAGACCAATCCGGTCGTGAAGCGTGTAGCGCGCGGCGGCGCGCAATTCGTCCAGCCGGTACCGCGCGCATTCCGGATCACCGCCCTCGCCGACCAGTCCGAGCTCACAGCTCGCCCGGAGGTTCGCGCGCTCATGCTCATAGCGAAAATTGGTCGCCAACACGTCCGAACCGAACGTCTTCTGCCACGACAGATCGAGGCCCAGGTCCGCGTACTGATCGGTTAGGCCGCTCGAGCGGTCACGGCCGGGGAAGAGCGCAGCCTTCAATGCGCTTGCGCCGACCTCGAAGGTCCCGCCGCCGACTTTGGACTGCCAGGCAACGCGTCCATACGGCGCGACGCCATTGATCGATCCGGGATCGAACGGATCGGCCCCAAGCCAGTTGAGCGCGCCAGGTGACGGCGAAGTGTAACCTCCGGCTTCGACGTAAACCTTGTGACTGATCCAGCCATAGGCGGTCATGCCCAGGACGTTCTGCGCCAGGGCTCCATCGATAAGCGGCGACGCCGCGGGAGTCGGCGAGACCGCCGTGTCGGTGAACGGGAAACTCCAGGCGGGGAGCGTGTTCCAGGCATCCTGAACCGTCGGGCTGTTGTTGACGGACACGCCGAGGATTGAATCCTCGCCGAAGATTCTCGCCTTGGTCACGGCCCTGAGGTCGAGGTTGTCCCACGACCAATGCCGGGCAACACCGTCGTAGGTGGCTTGAGCGAAGCCGCCAAAATGCTTGCCCATGCCGCCCGCTGCGAACAGGCTGGCCTGGTCGAGCACAACATTGTCGTTTCGGTTGAGGTGCTGCGGAGGCGGATCTTGTTCCTTGCTCGTGTGCGTCACCGACGCAATCGCCATCGCTGCCAAAGGAATCGAGGCATGGGCACGCAAGGTGTAGCCGCCAAGCTTGAACTCCCTGCCAAAGGGAGTGAGCTCGGGTCCAAAGCCGCCGACATGGCATGCCTTGCACGGCTGGCCGGTCTGCTGCGCAAATGCGGGCACTGCGTCTGCCCGGCGCGTCATGAGGAGCGCAGCGGTTCCAACCAGCGCAACACCCGCCAGCCAAGAGGCGCCGAGGATCCTTGCCGTCCGCGCGTCGCACAGCGGCGCGATCGGCCGGTTGGGCGTTATACCCAAGGCCATCTCCTTTAAGCCATGGTTGGGAGGGGATAGGCTGGCCCGCCAAGCGGCAGGCAGGCCAGCCTCTAGGCGGTGACTAAACTACAGCGGTTGCTGGTTCGAGCACGCAACGTCGTACTGCGACACGCTAGCCGTGTTGCGCTGGTTCTGCGGCGCATTGCCGGCATAATGCGCCCCAGAAACGCTGCCGTCGCCGGTAAATGGCGAGCCGCCGCCCGGAGCGCTCCCTGCGTTGCCCGGATGCGCGCCCATATCGGATGCAATCAAGTCTTCGCACGACTGGCCGGGCTGACCGTAAGCGTTGCCGCTGTTGCTGTGCCAATAGTTGGTGCCGTTTAGGTAACCGTTGCCCGGCGGAACGGCTTGGGCGGACGCGACCGCCGGCGCGAATGCGAGCGCCGCAGCGCCGAACACGAGAATCTTGGCCTTCACCATGGGAAGCTCCTTCTGATGGTGCTCACCGAGACCGGGTCGCGCGCGTGGGGGCTAAACGGTCATCGCGATCCGGATCTCGGTGGCTTTGGTAAGTGCCCGGAAAGGAGCGACCGGTTCATTCCGGATGCCGCGGCCCGCGCCTACAGCGTGGTGCTGATGCCCAGAATCACCGCGGTGTGACCGTGTTCCTCGGCGGCATAGAAGTCGCTCGGTCCGCTGCGCGCGGTGACCGCCATGTGGAGTGTGATCGTGCCGAACCTGCGAGCGATTCCAGCGCGCGCATCAACCTGGGGTCGCAGACTTTCTTGATACCTTCTGTGCCCCAGCGGCACCAGCAACCCGAGCTCGCCGTCTGCGGACAGCCCGCCCAACAAGTCCACATGACCGTTGAGCTCGGCATGCGTGGTCCAGTGCGCTGATCCGAGATAGTCAGGCGAGACCGAGATTCTCGCGCCGACGAGCTTGCCAGCGAGTCCGGCATAGACTTCGGTGTACGACCGGCCGTACGCGAGGCCGGAGTAGCGCGAATAACGCGAATGAATGGCGCCCACGTCGATCGTCAGACCGGACCGGAGACGTTGGGCGTAGCCGCCGTTCACCGAGGCCCCGAGCAACTTCAATCCCTCGCCGCGACTGGCGACGACACTGCCCGACGCGGCCGCATACAATCCATTGGAAGCATCATAGGATAAATCCAGAATCCCGACGGGCCGGCCGTCGCTCAGCGAGAACCCGCGAAATCGCTCGTCGCTGTAGGCCGACAGGACCGCCCCGACCTTCGCTTGCGCCGACGATGCAACCGCGCCCGCGAAGAAGAACGCGATCAGCGCGCGGACGCCGAAGCGCTTACCGATGGCCCCCCGCGACCGCCGACCGGCTCGGGTTGCAAGTGCAATCACAGGTACCGACCACTCGAACCAAGGTCGCGCAAGCGTCGATCGTCCCGCCCCCTTGAGATACAAAGGCAACAGGCGCCGCGCGGCGCCGCTCGCGGATCAGTGCGACCAGACCGCTGACATGAGCAGCGGCGAACGAGCTCCCGTTGACGAGAAACCATCGACCTCCTGGCTCAGTGGTTGGTACATCACGGCCTGGGGCGAGATAAACTTCGCCGTGCGGTCCGGCCACTGGCGCATCGGCGACGGCAATAACGCCGGGAACCGATGCCGGGAACCCGCCATCGGATAGCTTGGAATCGAACGCTGCGACGACGGCCGTGCCGTGGGCATAAGCGATTTTCAGAATCTCTCGCAGCAGCCTGGCATCGGGCCCGCTGAGGCTAAGGTTGATGACATCAGCCCGGTTCTCGACCGCGAAATAGAGGGCCTTGGCAAGGCTTAGCGTGTCGCATGCCGTCGACGCGCTGCTTTGCCAACAGGCGCGCAGGCCGAGCAACTTTGTTCCGGGAGCCACTCCGACGATGCCGATGCGGTTATTGCCCTTGGCCGCGATGATTCCGGCGACTGCTGTACCGTGTTGTTCAGCGACGAGCGGCTGTCCGGAGACGAAGTTGCGATTGACCGCTATCTGTCCCGCAAGGTCCGGGTGGCGATCATCGATGCCGCTGTCGACGACCGCAACGCGGGTGCCGCGGCCGTCCGCCATCCGGTGCAGGTCAGCCAAGCGCCACTGTCCTGCCGCAGGCTCAGTTGCGAACAAGCGATCCTTGGGCGACGTATCGGCGGCAGCGCCGCGCGACGTGTACAACTTGACGGGCT
>WNFM01338599.1_pt1 | contig 11629 bp, 8 predicted proteins | sample 5400271 | NCBI WGS metagenome assembly WNFM01 (sample SAMN13153352, study PRJNA577476) | soil metagenome | isolation source: 60 cm saprolite on Douglas fir-dominated hillslope | place: USA:California | collected 2013-09-17 | reverse complement strand
AAGACCCCCCAGCGATCTGTCATCAAGCTATGTGGATGCGTTTGGATGGTGCCCTGTTTGGTCCATTTCACACCAGACTTCTCATCAAGAACGGACGTATCCGGATTCTGACCGAACGCAGGGATGATCGTGTCACATGTGATGGTAAATTCCGAGCCGGGAATAGGAACCGGACGGCGACGGCCACTGGCATCTGGCTCGCCGAGCTTGTTGCGAATAAATTCGATGCCCGCTACCTTTCCGTCCTCGACGATGACGCGCGTCTGCTGGACATAGAACATCAATTCCGTGCCCTCAGCCTCAGCGTCCTCAATCTCTTCTGAGGTCGCCGTCATTTCTTTCACTGAACGGCGGTAGCCAGTATGAACCTTTGCCCCCAGGCGTAGAGAGGTTCGCGTGCAGTCAAACGTGGTAAACCCACCCCCGAGCACCACAACCTCACTCCCTTCCCGGATAGGGACAGGTTTCCCCTCCACCTTTTCCGCCAGGAATGCGATGGCGTTTACTACCCCTTCTGCATCCTCACCGGGCACACGTAACGGGTTACTGGTCCAGGCTCCAATGCCCAGGTAGACAGCATCGAAGCCTTCAGCAAACAGGTCATCGATAGTGAAGTCGACGCCGAGCTTGACATTGGATTGCAGGTCTACGCCAAGCTGCCAGACATGGTTGATTTCCAGGTCCATCATATCCTTCTGCAAACGGTACTCAGGGATGCCGTAACGTAGCATGCCACCGGGCTGGGGCTGCATCTCGAATATTTTGCAGTAGTGGCCCTTGAGCGCAAGATAGTATGCGCAGGTGAGACTGGCAGGGCCAGCCCCGACAAGGGCTATCTTCTTGCCTGTTGGCGGGTCCTGAACAAAGGGTATAGGCGGATCGAGCAGGCACGCCTCGGCGGCATGTCCATGCATGAAGCTGATGGCGATCTCTTCTTCAACCAGCGCACGACGACACGACTTCTGGCAAGGAGCAGGACACGTCAGGCCCAGGATATAGGGGAAAGGCAACACCTCTTTCACCAGGCGCGTTGCTTCCTTCATCGACCCTTTGGCAATCAGTTCCAGGTAACCGGGGATATCGATGTGGGTGGGACAATCTATCTGGCAAGGCGGCTGGCAATAGGCATTGTGGTCAGAGAGTATCATTTCGAGGTTGGTGCGACGAATGTGGAACAATTGGTCTGAATTTGTTGTTACCACCATGCCTGGAAGTGCTGCTGTGCTACACGCAGGCAAGGGACGTGGCTCGCCTTCAATATGCACAACGCACATGCGGCAAGTGGCGGCCGGCTCCAGTTTCTCGTCATCGCACAGATTGGGAATATCGGTAATGCCGTTATCAATAGCAGCACTCAGGAGAGTCTGGCCTTCATAGGCCTGGATGGTCTTGCCGTCCATGGTGAGTGTGAAGCTGAGATGGCCAACTTCATTGCGCACTACTGGTCCGGTCGGCTCCTGAACTATTGGCGAGAGATTATCTCGAATCGATAGAGCCATGAAATCTCCTCGTCCCACGATAAATCGAGGACCTACTATGGCAAGACATGTTTGGTCACAAAACGATGAGCAGGTAGCGGGATGCAGGTGCCGGTAGGACACTGCTACTCCTCGATACGCATGCTGAAATGATCGGGCCAGCAGCGCCTGGCCGTCTTGAGTGGATTGGGCGCTTGCACGCCAAATCCGCAGAGCGAGCAGTCGGGTACATGGCTGGCAAATTCATCCAATAGGCCTAAGTCTGCATTGACCTCAAGATCACTGACAATTCCTTCTAAAATATCGGCGATACGCTTCATACCGACTCGACATGGTACATATTTGCCGCATGATTCTTTGGACAGATAATGGCTGCACTCCATTGCCCATGCTACCATACAAGTATTAGCAGGCAACAATTCGATTACACCTGAACCGACAATAGCATCCGCCTCCTCGGTGGAGCCATAGTCAAATGGCATCCGGTAAAATATACAACGTTAAGCTTTTCTAACAAATGAGAAAGCAGCATAAAGAGGTAGAATATGCAATTGATGGTTGTAAAAGACCCTTTAGCGCATGTGAGCAACGGCGAACTCTTCCTATCAATTGGCTCGCCAGGCTGACTAAGAGCTTAAAGTTGTAATTTTCTTCAGCGGGCCTCACAGGCCTTATAGGCCAGTTACTCTCGTACTTGCCTCAAACCTGAACTCTACATCGACATGGTGTTTGGATCTGCAAGATCCTCTGTGAAGCTTTCTTTTTCAAGCATGAGCGAAAATACGGGCAAATCATTCCATGTAGCCTGGGAATCAGCGGTAGACCACCCAGGCGGCAGAGCTTTCAAACGGGAAATCGCTTCATCTCTTGCTCTCACTCACCCCATATACGCGACATTTGCCTCTTCTCCATCATTCGCTGCTGCTGCTCGTGAAAAAGAAGGGCTGCTGAGCTCCTTTTTTTCGTCGCCGTACACAGTATAGGTCGTATCTATAACATTGTCAAGTATTTATATTAATCTCATCAACTATTATTGCGAATCAAAACCTATATTTTCTATAGAGAGGAGCATTTCTGTTTGGAAGGGCTGAACTCTCGCCACAGCATTCAGGAGTAGCGATGGGAAATGCAGACGTCTCATCAAACTGAGAGGTGGCTTGTGAACCACCAGGTTGCGAGTTGTTCCACCTGTTGTCGTGACTGTGCGTTTTCACAGACGTTCGCCACACATGGGATGGCCTCAAGCGTGTGGGGGAAGAACGACCCGTTCTTTCTGCCAGCGGGAGCCGAAGTGTTCAAGTGTGACATTCCAGGCACTGATGTCTGCTTTTTCGATACGGGCCACTTTGCGTTGGAGACGCACTGCCCGGAAATTGCGGCTGCCATTTGCGACTTCCTCGATCAGAGCTCCACCTGCGATCCAGCGGCATGTGATGCGTCAACGAGCATTTTTAGTCCAATGGACAGGAAAGGTATCCGTGAAGCAGGTGCTGGCGGGGTTTGCAGGAGACTTCCTGGGAGAGAGGGCGTGAAATGCCGGTACAACCCATTTTCTATAGAAAATATAATTTCGTTTCACAGTGATGGTAGATGATAGATATAGATATTTGTCAAAGTAAGAGATACAACGTATACTTTTTATGGGATATCGAAGAAGAGCTCGTTGGAACACAGGTGCAGTCTTCTTTCAAGGGGTTGCTCAGAGCAGTTTCAGCACCAACACGACTTCTGTGCTCGGTTGCCCCAGATTGTCTCTACAGGAGTGACACCGGCTTTCGTGGCCTGCCCTTAAGGCTGTACCTGTTTCAGCGTCTTGTGTGAGATGCGCTACCAGGCAAGTGACGTGACCCACTGACGGAAACAAACAGGAGGAATGACTGTGATAACAACAGCCGTTGATGTGATTGTCCGAGGTGGGATGCAAGGCAGCTTGCGTCCCACCTCTTACGAAAACAACACCTACACCCTCAACGTCCCCCCAACCGCCTCGCCGACGCGCCGAATGATGCGGTTGCGCGCACTCACTACCTGCGAATCCTTCAGGGGAGCGTCGATGCCCTCGTAGGTCACTTTGTAGGCCAGGGATTTGTGACCTTCGGGCAACTGCTGGCCCCGGTAGATGTCGAAGAGTTCCACTTTCGTCACCAGATTCCCGCCGCCCTTGCGAATGGCGTCAAGCAATTGTGTGGATGGTATCTCATCGCTCACTACAAACGCCAGGTCCTCCACGACCGGCGGATAGTTGCTGATGGCCGCGATGGGCTGCACCTGCCAACTGGGACGGATGAGCGGCTTGATGTGCATTTGCGCCGCGTAGACCTGCATCCCGGTGGGCAGTTCGAAATTGAGCAGCACCTGCGGATCAACCTCGCCTATGATGCCTAGTGAACTGCCTTGCAGATTCATCCGAGCACTTGTCGCGGTATAGGCAGGGTTACGCTCATGGATGAACTCAACATCTTTGTCCGAGAAACCCAGACGCTGTAAGAGTGTCTCGATCATGCCTTTGAGGTCGAAGAAATCGAAGTTCTCTGCACCCGCCGGGTCAGGGTGGAGACTGGATAGGCGGCGCGGACCTGTTAAGAGGATGCATAGGCGCGGGTCTTCATCTGGCCGCACACCATCGCCAGTTTCAGGCAAGTAGACCCTGCCGATCTCGAAGACGGGGTAGCGCTGTGTGTAGCGATAGTTGTAGACCAGGTTCTCCAGCGCACTGACCAGCATATCGCGCCTCATCACCTGCCGTTTGGTCGAAAGCGGGTTGAGCAGTTTGATCCAGGGAACCTTGTGCTCACCCGACCCCAATGGTGCACGCATCACCCTATCGTGGTTCTCCGTTGTTGTCAGCGAGTAGCTGATAGTTTCTTGCAGCCCGCAGCCCACAAGGATATCACGTATCTTTTCCTCGGTCTCCAGGGCAAGGTTGCGACGCTGCGGTGGCAGCACATCATCCATCAGCGTCAGAGGAATCTTTTCATAACCGATGACCCGCGCCACCTCTTCCGCGAGATCGGCAGGATACTGCACATCCAGGCGATACCAGGGAACGGTGCAGCGCAGAATCGGCTCATCGGCCTCAATATGCAGGCCGAATGCGCCACCTCCCAGTTCCTGGTGCAGAACTGGTCTGTTTCCCAGACGCTCACACACGAAATCCAGCCGTTCGAGACTGGCGGCTATCTCATGTAAGGGAATATCTCTCCCGAGCAGGCGACTCACATTGCTTTCTGTGGTAGAGACGACGCGCACTTGCTGGGGGACCGGATAGACGTCCACGATGCCTAGCACAATCTTGCCGTTGGCATGATTGCGCATCAGTTGTGCCGCGCGCCGTCCCCCGATTGGATTGAGTGTCGTGGGAACTCCGCGCGTGAAGCGATGTGCAGCCTCGCTCGGCAGCCTCAATTTCTGCGCAGTGTGGCGGTTGCTGATAGTATCGAAGGTCGCTGACTCCAGTAACACGTTGCGTGTTCCGTCATGCACTTCGGTCTCCAGGCTGCCCATTACACCCGCGATGGCGATTGGCCCCAATGTATCGGTAATCAACAGCATGGTTTCATCGAGTTCACGCTCGACACCGTCCAGCGTCGTCAACTTCTCACCTGCATGAGCGCGCCGCACGATGATCGCCGGCTTCTCCGCGCCCGATTTCTTTGCGCGCTCAACGAGTAGATCGTAGTCGAAGGCATGCAGCGGCTGCCCCCATTCGAGCATAACATAGTTGGAGATGTCCACCACGTTGTTGATGGGACGCATCCCTGCTTTCGTCAACCGCTCCTGCATCCAAGCAGGCGAGTTGCCAATCTGCACATCCTGAATCAGCATGCCGGTGTAGCGATGACACAGATCGGGGTCTTCGATCAGCACCGCCATGTATTTCTCTACGTCTTGTCCCTCAGCGAGCGAGGTGTCGTCGGGCGGCAGGTGCAATTTCGCCTCGGTAAGCGCGGCAACCTCGCGCGCAACCCCAATGACGCTGAGGCAGCGCGCCATATCGACGGTCAAACCAAGCACCAGCACTTCATCACCGAGGTAGTCGCGCAGGGACATACCGACCGGTCCATCTTCCGGCAGCAGCAGAATGCCCTCGTGTTCCTCGCTCAGGCCCAGTTCGCGCTCGGAACAGACCATGCCATTGGAGGGGATGCCACGGATCTTGGAGGGTTTCAGCTTTTTCTTCGGACGTGGGCGCGCCTCGCTGTAAGCATCGATCAGCACCGCGCCCGCGCGTGCGAAGGCAACTTTGAGTACGGGCAGATTCTCCACACCCTTGTACTGAAACAAATTTGGCGCGCCCGTAACAACCTGCTCAGGCTTGTCCGCGCCGTAATCTACATCGACGAGGACAAGGCGGTCTGCGTCGGGGTGCGGCTGGACAGCCAGGATTTGCCCGACGAGGATAGTGTCAGGGTCCCACCAATCGCCGGTTCGCTCGATGGCTTCGACCTCTAAACCGGCCAGGGTTATGCGATCAGCCAGTTCTTTGACCGGCAGATTCAGGTCGACGTACTCTTTTAACCAAGAGATCGGTACTTGCATGATCTATCTTCTCCTGAAAAAGATGTGATGATAAAATTTCAGAGCATGCCACGAACGTCTCTCTCCCGTAAAATTCAACATCACATCCTTACACAACATCCTTACAACCGCTCCAACAGGCGCGCATCGTTTGAGAAGAAGTAACGGATGTCGTTGATACCGTACTTCTGCATGGCAGTGCGGTCGGGACCCATGCCGAAGGCGAAGCCGCTGAATTCAGTAGGATCATAGCCGCCGTTTTCCAGCACTCGAGGGTGAACCATGCCAGCCCCCAGCAATTCGAGCCAGCCGCTATATTTACAGACGGGACAGCCTTTGCCGCCGCAGAACACGCAGTCGATGTCCATCTCCACGCTCGGTTCTGTGAACGGGAAGTAACTCTTGCGGAAACGCGCGATACGGCCTTCACCGTACATCTGGTTCGCGAAATTCAACAACACCCCCTTGAGGTCAGAGAGTGTGATATGCCTTCCGACGGCCAACCCTTCCACCTGATAGAACATCGTCTCGTGTGAAGCATCTACCGCTTCGTAACGATAACACTTCCCTGGCAGAATAATGCGAATCGGCTCCGGAGCGTACTGGCGCATGGCATGGATCTGGCCTGGGCTGGTATGCGTGCGCAGCAGCAAACCCGGCGTGGTGGTATAGAAGGTATCCCACATGTCCCTGGCGGGATGGCCTGGTGGCATATTGAGCAGTTGGAAGTTGTACTCGTCGGTTTCCACTTCCGGGCTGTCGAAGACCTGGAAGCCCATCTCGGCGAAGATGGCGTAAATCTCACGCAGGACGCGCGTGGTGATATGCAGCTTGCCAATCGTCTGTGGGCGGCCCGGCAGCGTGATATCGACGCTTTCAGCCCTGCGCTTGGCCTCGAGTTCGGCCTGCGCGATGGCATCCTGCCGCGCCTTCAACGCATGTTCCAACGCGTTCTTGACTTCGTTGGCAACCTTGCCGACCTGGCGACGCTCTTCGGGCGATAAACTGCCCAGATTGCGCAGGATGCCCGTGAGTTTGCCCTTTTTTCCCAGGTATTTGGCATACCATGCCTGTGCCGTCTCGGCGCTGTTGGCCTGCACAAGAGCCGCCTCGCTCTCTTCGCGCAACTGCTCCAATTGTTCTAAGAGGCTTTGTTGCACCGTATTTCCCATGTATACCGTCCTTTTCTCATGGCGACAATAAAGACGTATGACAATATCCAGAGAATCAAAAAAAGCTGACACACTCGTCTCGGGACGAAGTTGTCAGCAGAGCACTCCGCGGTACCACCCATTTTGAACCGGCGCGCTGCCTGCACGAACGAGAGCAGAAAGCACGCGCTTGTGTTCCTCTTGGTTTGCCGGGTAACGGTGGCTACTGGGGCTGTCTACCTCGCCGAAGATGATTTTCAACAGCCAGCTCTGGGGCGAACTTCGGCACGCTCGGAAACGAAAAGGCTTGCAGCCCGTGGCCCTTTCTCTCTGGAGTTCCCTTGCCCGCGTACTTTTCCCTTCAACGCTTTTACGTTGTGAAGCAATTGGCTATACTATGCCAGATTTCTGGCGTGTTGTCTAGTACTCAGTTCAGAATGCAGGGCTTTTATGAGCTTTAAAGGATTAAGTGGGGTAGCTTTTGTGCTTACCAGTGCCCCCACTAATTTTTTAAACTTCATAATAGTCCCGAAAGCCAGAATGCCGAGCACGTTGCCGCCCTGGTTCACCACTCACCTGTAATCAGGAGAGAGGTTTCTATTTTCATGAAGATCTTTTAGCATGGTGTTTAGCTACGTTGCCAAGTTGACAATACCCTTTTTCCTTGGTAAGGCCGCCTCTCGTGTGAATTTGGAGGTTTACCCTGTGCCAAGGGAAGCTATTTCTCGTACAGCGTATTTCTAGTACTACAGTGACACTTAAAAGGTGAGACGGCTCCAGAGGCTCATCGCTACTTCGCAGGCTTTTGCCGAAGATTGAGCCTGCGGAGCCATCTCACAACGAGTGCTCTCGGCTAAGTGTCACTGTAGTACTAGTACGTTCGTGGCCCACATCCTGGTTTTGTCTCCCTCATAGAGGCGTTATTTCTTCTTCCTCCTCTCTTCCATCTCAGCTAGCATGTATTCCTCTGACACATCCTCCAAAAGATCAGTCGCCGGGACTTGTAAGGCTTTGGCGATTTTATTGATCGTCTCGGTGTTCATGGGCCGGTAGGGGTTGCGGTAACATTCTTTGATGACGTTGAAGGATACTTCGCTGCGGTGGCTGAGCATATTCATAGAGAGCTTCTGCGCTTCGGCTATCTCCTTCACCCGCAATCGAAGCATGGCACGCTTCCCTTTGCCGTTTTCTTTTACTATACAGCAAGATTCTAATCTGTGGAACTACCTTTGTAACTTCAAACGCACGGCTTCATATTTCTATGTTCATACCTGGGTTGACGAATTCCTAAATGTAATGATACGCTCACCGTTAGGTTGATGGTAGTGGGAAAGGTGAAATGGTAAGAGGTTGAAAAGTCTGAGAAGGAGGTGTGTTTCATGGACAATCAGACGGAGATTGCTGTGATTAGGCAGGAAATACGTGCGGAGTGCCTTGCCATTGCAACAGGTTGTGCCGGTAGGGACTTCAGCAATCCACAGGCGGTACTCTTTTCCCGTCTCATCCGCGGTAATCGCCTCCTGAAGCGCTTCACGCGTGCGAGCGCCAACCCGCCTCAAATGGGTTTTCAGTTTGGAGAATGCTTCTTCAATCGGCGAGAAATCGGGCGAGTACGCAGGCAAGAACAGGAGGTGACACCCTTTCGCTTCAATGGCTTGCCGAACACGCCTTCCTTGATGAATGCTCAGATTATCCAGAATGACGATTTGTCCAGGATGCAAGCTGGGAGCCAGGAGTTGCTCCACATAGGTTTCAAACGCAACCGCATCGGCGGCTCCATCCAGCAACAATGCTTCTCCCATGCCTTGCATCGACAATGAAGCAATCAGGGTCATCGTCGCTCCATAGTTGCGAGGGACATTCCCCACCGCGCGTTGTCCGGATGGCGCGCATAGGCAAACAAAGGGGTCATGGCGATATGGGAGCCTGTCTCATCCACGAACACTAAATCCTGGCTGAGCAGGTGAGCCATTTGTGTGCGCTAGGCGGCACGAGGGACCTCCTTCTGCTCACTTGCTCTCAGCGACTTTTTTTCAGACGTATGTAATCATTCCGCCCGGATGAGCAAGGAAGAATGCCTATAGCAAAGGCTTGAGAAGAGCTTTTACACGATCATACGATAATGGAAGCATCAGGCTCTCCCCTAGAGCTATGGATTGGCCTCGCGCTACAAGAGAGGCTCAATGACATATAGGCCTATCAGTGCGAAACTGACGAAAAAGGACGATGTGCCATATAACTGAGGCTGAGCTTGCACTCTTTCTACTTTCCTGCATTCAAAACAGGTTTTTCTCTCTGTGAGAAACCTGTTTCTCTGGAGATGTCTCAAGCGGCTCTCTTGTTCGTGACACAGAAGGTGAAGGACTTCAAAATACATTCAACAGCCTCTAGAGCTACTTCATTTGAAGCTCACCCGTAGTTATATGGCACGTCATATTTTTTCGTCAAAATGGCACTTACAGGCCAATTACGACCACCGTCGTCATGGTCGTCGCAGGCCTGGGTCCAGCCAGCCTGGCATGGACGATCCCACCACTGCGCCTGCTGGATACAATGATCGGGATCGTCGTCGGTGTTGGAGGGTGGTGGATCGCAAAGTTACTCTCTCTCTCTTGCCTCGCTCTCACTTTGCTCAAAACCGGCCGTTTCATGAGACGTTTCATGTTGGGATTTACAGAAGGGTCTTGCGATGGATATCGGATTTATTGGAATAGGAAGCATGGGTGCCGCAATGGTGCCCAACCTGGTCAAGGCAGGCCATCTCGTCAGCGTGTGGAACCGCACGTTGGCCGCGACCAGGGCGCTTGAAGGCGTCACGGTTCTGCCATCGATAGCCTCGGCGTTTGAGCGCGACGCAGTCGTGACCATGCTGTCCGATGACACGGCCGTGCGCAGCGTGATCATTGACTCAGGGGCACTCGCTTCCGCGCGGAAAGACTGCGTCCACGTCATGATGTCAACGATTTCACTCGCACTCGTCGAAGAATTACAGGAACTGCACCGTCGCGAGGGGATCGCTTACGTGGCAGCCCCGGTTTTCGGTGTCCCTGCGGTGGCGCAAAGGCTCAGTTGACTATCCTGGCAGCGGGGAATGCTGAGGCGGTTGCGACTGTTCAGCCCCTCCTTGATGCTCTGGGGCAGAAGACGTGGCACCTCGGCGACGATCCCAGGCACGCCAACGTGGCGAAGATCGCTGGCAATCTGATGATTACGCTTGCCATCGAGGCGATGGGCGAAGCTACGGCTCTGACCGAAAGCTACGGGTTGAAGGCGGTCGATTTCCTGGAGGTCGTCACCAACACCATGTTCGCGAGCCCAAGCTACCAGCGCTATGGCGGCAATATCGCCCACAACAGCTACGAGCCAGGGTTCAAGCTGACCCTGGGCCTCAAAGACGTCAATCTGGCGCTCGAGGCAGCCAAAGCGAAAGGGGCCTTGTTGCCTGCTGCGGAAATCGTGCGTGAGACGATGCTCGAAGCGGTCGAGCAGGGGCTGGGCTCCCAGGACTGGTCAGCTCTGGCGAAGGTGACACGTCGCCGAGCAGGCTTAGAAGACGCAGAGGCCTAGCGGGAAGATCCTCGCAGATTGCCGATTTTGATCGTCAATATTCCGTCGGGACGCCCGCGATGCGGGCGTCCCGTAAAACATCACACGCTATAATCCCACCGGACCCGCTCGAGCAGGTAGGCCGGCACCTCATTCATGTGCCGGCGAATCTGCGACATGCTGTCGCGCTCGCGGATCGTCACGGTCTGGTCTTCCAGCGTTGTGAAGTCGATGGTGACGCAGAAGGGGGTGCCGATCTCGTCCTGGCGGCGATAGCGGCGGCCAATGTTGGCCACGTCGTCGTACTGCGAGACCATCAGGCGGCGCAGTTTGGCGTGCAGCTCCCTGGCCGTGGTCACCAGCTCTTCTTTGTTCTTTTGCAGCGGCAGCACGGCCACCTTGACCGGGGCGAGCAGGGGGTTGAGGTGCAGCACGGTGCGGCCCTCCTTGTCCTTGCCCGAGGGCGGCTCCTCCTCGTAGGCATCGATGAGCAGGTTGAGGAAGGTGCGATCGACGCCGCCCGACGTTTCGACGATCCAGGGGAGGTAGCGCTCTTTCGTCTCGGGATCGGTGTAGCTCAGGTCCTGGCCGCTGTACTCGCTGTGGCGCGAGAGGTCCCAGTCCTGCCGCCAGTGGATGCCCTCCCATTCCTGCCAGCCCAGCACGGTCTGGTATTCAATGTCGAAGGCCTGCTTCGCGTAGTGCGCCAGTTCGTCAGCCCCGTGCGGGCGGAAGCGCAGGCGGTCCTTGTGGTTGATGATGCTCTGGTACCACTCGAAGCGCCGCTCCTTCCAGTAGTCGAACCACTGCTGCATCTCGGAGGGATGCACGAAGAACTGCAGGTCCCACTGCTCGAATTCGCGCTGGCGGAAGAGGAAGTTGCCGGGCGTGACCTCGTTGCGGAAGGCCTTCCCGATCTGGCAGATGCCGAAGGGG
>WNFM01212367.1_pt2 | contig 11630 bp, 10 predicted proteins | sample 5400271 | NCBI WGS metagenome assembly WNFM01 (sample SAMN13153352, study PRJNA577476) | soil metagenome | isolation source: 60 cm saprolite on Douglas fir-dominated hillslope | place: USA:California | collected 2013-09-17 | reverse complement strand
AGCGGATTCCTATATCAACGAAACGTTGCCGCCAAGCGCCGTGGTGCTGACCCAGAACTACATTGGCGTTGACCTTGTGCCACAATTTCTGGATATTACGCTGGTCACGACCCCGCGGCAGATCTTACAGAAAGGCGTCACCTTCATGGCGCTCTATTGGAGCGATACCGAACCTATCTCACCAAGTCTTGGCCCGGTAAATCGCTACTGTCTCCCAATGAGGGAGTTTACAGGCTTCAAAGATCATGTAGAAGTCTGCAAGATTGATCCCATTGCCCTGGCAGCAGTAGCAAATCCACCGGAGCCCCCCAGCAGTAACGGTCCATGACCTCCCAGCAGTAAGAGACACATATAGAAAGAATGTTCTCTCTGTTCTAACTGCTTCAGTTATCCCAGAAGGCCATCTTCTCAATCCGGTACCTGCAATTGCTCAGCTACCGCCGCGTACACCGGCATGCACCATTGCGCTCGATACTCGGGACGCTTGCCGCGAACCACCTCAAAGTACAGCTGCTGCAGCGTGCTGCTGATCGGACCAACCTTCCCGTCTCCAATAAGGCGATGATCTACCTTCACAACGGGAGCAATCTGTGCCCCGGTGCCGCACAGGAAAATCTCATCAGCCCCATAGAGCTCCGTGCGATCTATTTGCCGCTCGCGCGTAATGCGGCCAAGCTCGCGCCGCGCCAGCTCCATCACAGTTTCACGGGTAATGCCCAGCAATATATTCTCCGTCGGCGCTGGTGTCACCAGTTCACCATTCATCACCAGGAAAATGTTCTCGGCGCTTCCCTCAGAGACGTGACCCTCGTGCGTGAGCATAATCGCCTCGTCGAAGCCGTTCTGGAGCGCCTCGCTTTTAGCAAATGCCGAATTGACATATGCCCCACAAATCTTACTCCGGGCTGGAATAGCGTTATCATCAACGCGCCGCCAGGAAGAAACACCGCAGTGAAGCCCGGTGATATCGATATAATTTCCAAGGGGCTGCACAGTAATAACCAGGTGATCGGGAAGGCCATGTAAACGTACACCGATCGTCAAATCAGCTTTATAAGCAATTGGTTTTATGTAGATGTCTCCACGCAGGTCATTGCGCTTCACCAGCTCTATACTGATATCAATAAGCTGGTCAATCGTATAGGGAAGCGAGATCTGAAGAATCTTACACGAGCGTAGAAACCGTTCGTAGTGCTCCCGCAGGCGGAATATGTAGACCTGCTGGTTCTTCTCATTCCAGTAGCCTCGAATGCCCTCGAAGCACCCGGTACCGTAAGCAAAACCGTGTGTATGTACAGAAATCACACCACGCTCAGAAGGTACAAACTCGCCGTTCATAAAAAGTTCTTTGACGCCCATAGTGTGTCCGGTAAGTGGCAATGAGGCTACTTACCTTCCCTCCTTCTTTCTGTTTCTATCTTTAGCAACGAACGAAACCCTAGAAATGTGCCATACTAACTAGATCGTACTGAATAAAGGCTCCCTGGAGGAGATCCAGGCAACCGGGAAATGAGAAACTCGCAACCTGCATAGGTAGCCAGGTAGAGAGCACACAAAACTGATATTGTTGGTGGATGCACATTTGGGGCGTTGTAGGCACCCTGCCTGGTGGACAGGTATCCCGATTCTTCGTGGGACCGCGATTTATCGGGCTCGGGGTGGCTTACTGGTTGGCTTTTGTAGGGGGTAACAACCAAGCTATCACGGATAAAGTACCCGTGGGGCGTTGTAGGTCCCCGATTTATCGTGGGACAGCGTATCGCGTGTAAATTCCTATCACGAAGGCCAGCGCTGCTATCCATAGGAGCGCCAGGCGCCAGCATGTGCATTCTTTGCCTCCTGTTCACCGTTGAACAGTCTCATGACTCCACCTAATTATAAGACGTTTGTGTGCTTGTTGTCCAGAAATTTCAAAAGTCAATCTAAGAATAGTGTCGGCCAATGTGATATCACCTTGCATCCAGGCGTAATTTCTTGTGTATACCGCTCCAGGCGTTGTACAATGGCCTACAAGACTCATCTTATCTCTGTTCCCTTCGTGTAGCTTCAGAAAGTGAGGCAATTTGTGCGTAATCACAAATGGCATCTGTTCTCCCAGCGTTTGCTGGTTCTTCTCTCGTTTCTGGGTATACTGCTCGTGCTCCTGGCAGCGTGCGGTCAAAGCTCTTCCAATCCTCTCGCAGGCGGAACTCCCACGTTGGCGGCCAACCAGCCATTACTTCTTCCCAATGTGGGTACTCGCGATATCGGCATTCTTGATCCCGCATTGGGACCGGACGCGAACTCGGCCCTTGCTGTAGGCATGATCTATAGTGGCCTAGTTCGATCTGACAAAAACCTCAACGTCGTGCCCGACCAGGCAACCTGGGATGTTTCTCCTGATAGCAAGGTCTATACCTTTCATTTGAAACCGGGTATCGCATTCTCTGATGGCACACCCATCACCGCGCAAAACTACGTCTACACCCTCACGCGGGCGCTGCTTCCAGAGGTGAAATCAGGCATCGCCACTTTCTTTGAGGGCGCCATCGTCGGCGCTAATGACGTTAACAGCGGCAAGACAAAAACATTGGCAGGTGTAAAAGCCGTCGACGACCAGACCTTGCAGATCACCTTGACGCAGCCCACTCCCTATTTCCTCGAAGTGCTCACGAACCCGCTCTATTTCCCCCTGAATCAGAAGATCATCGATCAGTATGGACAGACCGATTGGATCAACCATGCGGCGGGCAATGGCATTGGTTCTGGCCCCTTCATGGTCAAGGAGTGGGATCATAACGTCAAAATGATCCTTGTTCCCAATCCTCACTACTACGGTCCAAAGACCAGGCTGAAAGAAGTGGACATGATCTTTGTGGGTGACGTCGGCACCGCTTTTAAAGCTTATCGCGCGGGACAATATAGTCTGATCTGGAATATCCTTCCCACAGATCTATCCACCGCGAAGAGCCTGCCGGGGTTTACCTTCAGTGCACTGCTCCAGTCTGACCTGCTCTTCTTCAGCAACAAAATGCCTCCGTTCAACGAATCGGCGGTACGCCAGGCTTTTGCCTATGCGGTTGACAAAGTTACCCTGGCACATGCCATCTTCAAGGACGCGGTGACGCCGGCTCCTACAATTATTCCGCCGGGGATGCCGGGCTATGAACCCAACTATCAAGGCATACCCTTTGACCCGAACAAGGCCAAATCCCTCCTGCAATCGGTCTATCCCGATGTCAGTAAAGTACCTCCGATCATATTCTCTTACCCGAGTTCGCAGGTGTCCCCGCAGGAGGCAGCCGCCTTGCAGCAAATGTGGCAGACAGCGCTGGGCATTCAGATAAAGCTGAACTCCGTGGAACTGAATGCCTATAATGAGGAGACGGCCAGGCATCAGATCCAGTTTGGCTTCACACAATGGAGCGCTGATTTCCCTGATCCTTACGATTGGCTGACGCTCAACCTGCTCTCCACGGCACCCAATAACAATGGAGATTGGCATAACCCCACCTTCGACCAGACTGTGATGCAGGCCGAGGCGGCTACAGGCGATGCTCGCATCGCTCTCTATAACAAGGCCGAACAAATTGCCATCCAGGATGTTGGCTGGCTCCCGCTTGACCACCAGTCCCTCGCGGCCGTCATTCCTTCCTGGGTGCATGGCATCGTGCTCAACGGCGAAGGACTCTACTTCGGTAATTGGTCAGACGTCTACCTTTCACAGCATTGAAATGTAGGGGCGCCCACAGCGACCGCAAAGGGCGCCCAGGCGTGGTGCTACATGCAAAACAAGGAGGTTTTTCAGCCGTGGCTACCGAAATTCTTAATCCCTATCATGTGGCTGTTGCTCAATTTGATGAGGCCGCCGAGCGCCTTGGCCTCTCACAGCCCCTGCGAGCTATTTTGCGCAAACCTAAACGCGAACTCATCGTTAATTTCCCCGTGCGCATGGACGATGGAGACGTGGAAATGTTTACGGGCTACCGTGTACAGCACAACATCAATCGCGGCCCTGCCAAAGGCGGTATCCGCTTTAGCCCCGAAGTTTCCCAGGACGAAGTACGTGCATTGGCCATGTGGATGACCTGGAAGTGCGCCGTCGTCAATATCCCCTTCGGAGGCGCTAAAGGCGGTGTCATCTGCGACCCACATAAGCTCTCCAGTGCCGAACTCGAACGCCTCGCCCGCCGCTACGCTACCGAGATTTCTATCCTGATTGGCCCCGATAGTGATATTCCCGCTCCAGATATGAACACGAATCCCCAGATCATGGCCTGGATCATGGATACCTATTCCATGCACAAAGGATATTCCATACCGGCTGTGATTACTGGAAAACCACTGGCCATCGGTGGTAGCGAAGGCAGGCTCGAAGCAACTGCGCGTGGCATCCAGGTGATTACGCGCGAAGCCATGCTTGCCCTGGGCATGAAACCAGACGAATCTTCCGTCGTCATCCAGGGATTTGGTAACGTCGGCAGTATCTCAGCGCGCCTCCTGCACGAACTGGACTGTACAGTCGTTGGTCTGAGCGACATCCATGGCGGCATCTATAATCCGAAAGGCATCAACGTACCCCTGGCTATGCGCTACTCGAAAGAGCACGGCTCATTGAAGGGCTTGCCGGACACAGAACCGGTCACCAACGCCGAACTGCTGGAACTCGAGTGCGATATCCTGGTGCCTGCCGCCCTGGAAAACCAATTGACCACGAGAAACGCTTCACGCGTAAAGGCCCGCTTGATTATTGAAGCCGCCAACGGCCCAACCACACCCGAGGCTGATCGTATCTTCGATGATCGCGGCATCACAGTCGTCCCCGACATCATGGCCAATGCCGGTGGTGTCACCGTCAGTTACTTCGAGTGGGTGCAGGACCTGCAACGATTCTTCTGGGCCGAAGACGAAATCAATCACCGGCTCGAAGCCATCATGACGCGTGCTTTCCATGCCGTGCAGCATAAAGCCGCCGAGCAGCAGACCAACCTGCGCATGGGCGCCTATCTGCTCGCCGTCGCTCGCGTCGCCGAGGCCACCGAAATTCGCGGCGTCTACCCGTAAAACAAATCCTCTGGAGGACGACTTCAATGTCGTCCTCCATGCTTCTTAACATAGGTGAGTGAGATAGCTCAGCCTAGCGTTCGATGATATCCACCGCGATGAGCTTGTCACCTGGTCGCGGGTCGCGTCCTGGGTCTCGTTCCCTAATCGCATTCACCACATCCATCCCCGCCACAACTCGCCCAAAAACACCATGCTTGCCGTTCAGATGTGGCGTCGGCACGTGTGTAATAAAAAACTGCGATCCATTCGTATTCGGCCCTGCATTTGCCATCGACAGGATGCCAGGACGATCATGCTTCAATTCAAGGGCGCTGGGCTCATCATTGAACTTATAACCCGGTCCTCCCGTCCCTGTCCCCTTGGGATCGCCTCCCTGGACCATAAAACCACGAATGACACGATGGAACGTCGTTCCATTGTAGAAACCCTCGCGCGCCAGAAATACAAAGTTATTCACCGTTTTGGGCGCCTGTGCAGCAAGCAACTCTATCTGGATATCACCCTTGTCCGTGTGCAAGGTGGCTGTATACTGCTTTTTAGGATCGATCTGCATCGCTGGTGGACTACTATACTGATTGGGCATCAAATTACCTCCTGAAATGCCGTTAGACGTTTAGAACGCCACAACCACGTTTCCATGGCTCGTGACATCTTAACTATCGCGGAACATCGAGTGCCGGCTTCCCGGCAATTCCGGGAACACAACACATACAATCCGCACTCTCTATCTCGTGCAATGTGTCCGAACACATTATACATCTTTTGCAAGCTCTGCCAATTGTCCATCAAGCAGGGCAACAAAACAAAACCGGGTACCTGTTAAGGATACCCGGCCTGTATGTTTATCGCTATTCAGACAGGATCAAGGTGCCACGACCACGATCAAGTGAGTGATAATATCCGCTTTGATGCTCTTCGAGGCAGGGAGATCGCCCGGTCCCTCAATCGCCTGTGCCACGTTCAGGCCCTGTACCACGTGCCCAAACAGGTTATACAATTTTTTGAACGTCTTCGAGTCATCTCCCGTGCAGATGAAGAACTGGCTGCCGTTCGTATTCGGGCCAGCATTAGCCATCGCCACCATACCCACCGTATAACTGCCTTTTACCGGCTCATCATTGAACTTATAACCAGGTCCACCAATGAGGGTCCCCACCGGGTTACCCGTTTGGATGATGACATGAGGTACGACGCGGTAGAAGGTCTGACCATCATAAAAATGCTGCTGTGCCAGGAACACAAAATTGTTAACCGTGTTCGGTGCAAGCTTTGGATCAAGCTCCAGTACGATCAAGCCGCGATTCGTGTTGATACCCGCGCAGTACACTTTCTGCGTATTAATGACCATGTCAGGGGCCTGCTTGAAAGTATGCGGGATGCTGTTGAAAGTTGCTGGCCCCGGCGCTGGCGATAGATCGGTGAGTTGCTTGACAACCTTCAGGCAAGGGAACGTCACCACCTGGGGCTTCGGCTTGGCCGGTATCGCGAACGGCCCTATGTGATAGTGATAAAGTGACCCAATAGCTACTACAATGATAAGCAGGCTGAGGGTAATAAGCCAGGGATAGCGAGCCAGGCCGCGCGCAGGCGGCTTATAACCTGGGGTACGCCGGGGAGCTTCTTTCACCTCCAATGGTGGCAATTGGGTCGCGTGCGCTTTCGCAATTCTCGTTGCACGCTTTGTAGTGGAACGTTTCTTCGTTTTTGGCATGGGGTTCTAGAACCACTCCTTTTCAACATATATAAACTCGGCCCCCAGCCAATGACGCCTGTCTATATACGGTACGGTGGGTGGCCATTACGAACCTCTTCTCATCTGCGTGCTATCATAACTCTCTCCTTTGCTCGGGTCAAGTCCCTAGCCTACTGCTACTACAGTATACCTTCCAACTGGGGAACCACGTAAACCCACTACACCTGCTACACTTGAACCGGTGAGAAAATCACCGTGCAAATCCCCCCGTAGGACTATTGTGGGACTGTTCCGTGTGAATAAGTTTGTGGATAACTTCGTGGATAACCGGGGATAAATGGAACTGTATTGTGGAAAACTGGAGATAAACACCCATCGTACCGGATCAACCTGCTGGTCCATGCATACCTGCTCCACCAATTTCCAGAGACATATCCACATTTGCACAAAAACGCCCTTCGCTTGCTGTTTGCTTTCGCCCGCAGAATTCGTTAAGCTGATTAAGCGCACATTAAATGAGAGGTCTGTGAGAGAATTGGCTGCGCAGATATCGAACCAATGTGCTATAATCCGCCGTAAGCGAACCTGTACCACGTGAGCGGTGGAATATATACTGGAGCCAGTGACGTGGAGAAGCTTTTACCGCAAAACATCGAGGCAGAGTGCGGCGTACTTGGGAGCATCATCATCGACCCCGAGGCAATTGTCCAGGTGGCAGATTTTTTGTACCCCGAGGACTTCTACCGTGATGCCCATCGTACCATCTACGAGGTCATCCTCCAGCTCTATGAGCAGCGTGAGCCGGCCGACTTCATCACCATCTGTGATGAATTAGCGCAGCAGAACAAACTGGAAGATGTGGGCGGAGCCAGCTATATCACCTCCCTGATCAACCAGGTACCTACCAGCGGTAATGTCGAACACTACGGGCGCATCGTTGAACGTACCGCCATCTTGCGTCGCCTCATCCATGCCGCTGGCCAGATTGCCGCCATTGCTTATGAAGAAGGTGATGCCGATATCGCGCTGGATAAAGCAGAGCAGTTGATCTTCACCATTGGCCAGCGTCACGCCCGCTCCGACTTTTCAACCTTGCGCGACCTCCTCTCTCAATACATGGGTAAGCTGGAGCAATTGCACGAACACCGCGGCACTATCGTCGGCGTGCCCACCGGCTTTGCCGACCTTGACCGCCTCACCGGCGGCCTGCAAAAGTCCGATTTGATTATACTAGCCGCGAGGCCGGGCATTGGCAAGTGCCTGACGGCTAGAACCCTTATAGATGACCCTGAGACAGGTGAAAGACTTACTATTGAGGAGTGTGTCCAGCGGCAACTACCCAATGTTTATGGTCTTTCAGAGGAAGGCAGAATACGTCCAACTACTGTTACTGCCTGGGTAGATAGTGGAGTGCAGCCGTGTTATCGTATACAAACTCGTACAGGGAGAATGGTTGAGGTAACAGAACATCATCCATTTCTTACTGTTCATGGATGGCAATCACTCTATGGCTTACAAGTGGGACAATGTATTGCTGTGCCTACACGGGTAGAGTGCTTCGGCAATGATGAGAGTTGGGCTATCGAAAAGGTACGACTTCTTGCCTACTTTATTGCAGAGGGTGGGTTGACACATACAGTTCCACGGTTTACTAATGCCGATCCAATCATAGTAGAGGACTTTAAACGGATCATAGAGATGTTATTCCCTGCTTGTGCCATTAAACAATATGGGATTGATTATGCCGTTGCTCAACCAAGAAATGCACAGACCATGAAGAACTGTGGTGTTCTTCCCAAAAATCCTGTTATGTCGTGGTTTCAAGAGTTAGGTTTGATGGGTAAAATGGCGAAGGACAAGTTATTCCCTACCTGCGTTTGGAAATGGAGTCGTCGTTACCTGGCGGAGTTCTTGCGAGTGCTGATGAGTTGTGATGGAAGCATTTATTCCACCAGTGGGGGATATCCACGTATAGAGTTTACTGTTGCTGCACCACAGCTAGCTGCCGACGTGCATCATGCCTTTACTCGATTTGGCATTATAGCAAAGTACTATCGGACTTCACATGGGGCCTGGCGTGTTGAGATTACGTCTCCCGAAAGTGTGAAACTGTATCAAGAGCAAATAGGATGGGTTGGGGAGAAAAGCATTCGCTTTGCAGAGTATATGCACCTTGTCCCACGCCGACTTGGTAATTGTGGGCATGCTCCTCAAGAAACATGGAGCCTTGTACGTGCTGCTGCAAAGCTGCAAGGGTTATCTCTTGTAGAGCTAGCGCGTAAAAGCGGTGAGACAACCAGGCAAGGAAGATATGGTGGATACAATTTTCATAAAAACCGTAGTATTCCGCGTTATCGCTTAGCGGCTTATGCCGAAGTCTTAGACGATGCTTCTCTGCGACGAACTTCGAGTCCAGATGTGTATTGGGATGAAATTGTTTCTATAGAACCCATCGGCGAGCATCAAGTATACGACCTGACTGTACCCGATGGCGCAAATTTCATAGCTCAGGATATTTTTGTTCACAATTCTAGCTTAGCCTTAAGCCTGGCGCATAATACCGCCGTCAAATTCCAGAACTCCATTGCCATCTTCAGCCTGGAGATGAGCAAAGAACAGCTTGTGCAGCGCTTCCTCTCTATGGACGCCTCCATAGATCAGCAGCGCCTGCGTACAGGCTGGATTGAGGATGACGACTGGGAACGCATTGTCTACGCCATGGGCACGCTCTCCGAGGCCAATATCTGGATCGACGACACCGCGGGCATCTCCACCATGGAGATGCGTAGTAAAGCCAGGCGCCTGCAGGCCGAACACGGCGTTGACCTGATCATCGTCGATTACTTGCAGCTCATGCAGGCCACCGTCGGCGGCAAGCGCAACATAAACCGCGAGCAGGAGATTTCAGAGATCAGCCGCAGCCTCAAAGGCCTGGCGCGAGAATTGAACATACCCGTGCTGGCCCTTGCCCAGTTGTCCCGTGCCGTAGAAAGTCGCTCATCGAAGGTACCGCAACTCTCTGACTTGCGTGAGAGCGGCTGCCTTGCTGCTGGCACACCGGTGTACCTGCCCGACCTGGACATCTATCGACCAATCGAACAGCTGGTGGGTCAGGATGGATTCAGGGTACTGGCTCTGAACACCGAAACGTGGCGCCTGGAAACCTGCCTGGTAAGCCGTGCCTTTGCTACTGGTTATAAGCCAGTCTACCGCATGACCACCCGCCTTGGCCGCACTATCCGCGCCACGGCAAATCACCAGTTCCTGACAATACACGGCTGGCAGCGCCTCGATACGCTTTCTGTTGGGATGCACATTGCTGTGCCTGGCTCCCAAATTTCTATAGGGGCAGGCGAGGGATTTACCTGGGGAGGTTTTTTGCAAGCAGGATCATTGTCCCGTAGGGGCGGGAGTGGTGTGGAGCTGGGTGGGGGCTTTTATGGCCGCCCGCGCCAGGGGACAGTATGGCCCGCCATACCACAATCCCATGCCCTTTCCTGGGTTATAGGTGACGAATTGATCTCCGCGTATAGTAGGGGCGGGGCTTGCCCCCGCCCTGAGAAAGAACACCGAAATGTGCGGCATTCCTCTTCCAGAGGGCCCGCAAGGGGCTCTCTTACTACAGGCAGCGGGGTTATCTCCGCGTGTAGTATAGTAGGGGCGGGGGACCCTGCCTGGAGGGCAGGTAATTCCCCTGCCCTGAGAGCTTCCCCCCGCCCTGAGAGCTACTGGGACGAAGTCATCGCCATAGAACTAGATGGCGAAGCTGACGTCTACGACCTGACAGTAGACGAACTGCATAACTTTATTGCAAGTGACATTGTTTGTCACAACAGCATCGAGCAAGACTCGGACATCGTCATGTTCATCTATCGTGACGACATCTACAACCCGGAATCCGAACGCAAAAACATCGCAGACATCATCGTTGCCAAACATCGTAATGGGCCGGTTGGCGAGCTCAGTCTCTATTTTCAAGCCAGCCAGACCCGCTTCCGTGATCTGGAACTCAATCCACCTACGGAATAATGGATTGTACATATATGACACTTTTTCCTGGATTTCCATCGGGGAAAAATCCCTTCGTGCCGGTACCGGAAGTATTCTTCACGGTACTCGTGCCTGAAATCGAGGACAGTGCTGAACTAAAAGTCACACTGCACCTCTTCTGGCTGTTTGCACAAAAAAAGGGCGACCCGCGTTGCGTCAGCGGCCGCGAACTGCTGGCTGACCGCGTATTGATGCGCGGCCTCAAACGCCGGGGTGACCCACGGCCACCGGAAGAACGCCTGCGCCAGGGCTTGGAACAAGCCATCGTTCGTGGTAGTATATTACGCGTACAGCTACGTTTGCTGAGCGAAGGCAACGACCAGGCAGAAACCATCGACTGGTACTTCTTTAACACGCCTCGCAGCCGCAAAGCGGTGGCCGATATGCAGGGCGCCGAGATGGTACCTGCGCGCCTGCTCAATCCTGGACGTGAACGTACTGGAGTTGAAGAGCAAAATGATGGCGCTATCTCAGCAAGCATGCCTATGCCTTCTAGCGAATATGAAACGGCCCTTGTTCTTGTAGAACGTCCAAATATCTTTGTATTGTATGAACAAAATATCGGGTTACTTTCCCCATTGATTGCAGATGAATTGAGAGATGCGGCCGACCGCTATCCGGCAGATTGGATTGAGTCGGCATTTCGCGAAGCTGTGCAGCATAATAAGCGAAAATGGAGCTATATCCGCGCCATCTTAAGGCGTTGGGAAGCAGAAGGCAGGCAAAGATGGAACGCTTAAACGAGATTTTGTCTAAATCGATGCCACAGGCGCAGCGCCGTCAACGTGCAGCAGAACAACGCCCGCGCACCCGGACAGAGCAGGATCAACAGGCAGATCAC
>WNFM01218235.1_pt1 | contig 11631 bp, 10 predicted proteins | sample 5400271 | NCBI WGS metagenome assembly WNFM01 (sample SAMN13153352, study PRJNA577476) | soil metagenome | isolation source: 60 cm saprolite on Douglas fir-dominated hillslope | place: USA:California | collected 2013-09-17 | reverse complement strand
TCCCGCCGTGTCTTCATGGGCCAGGTCCCGAGATCGTGAGGTGGCGCCCGTTGCCAGATCAGCCCGAGGTACTGGTAGACCACCCTCATCCAGACGTCCGGCGCGTCCGGCTGAACCGGGGTGCCCGCCGCAACGCACTCGACCAGGCGACGGTCGCGATGCTGCACCAGGCTTTCGCCGGGACGCGCGAGCGGGCGGTCATTCTCGGCAGCACCGACCCGGCGGTGTTCTGCGCCGGGGCTGACCTGACGCTCAGCGACCGCGACCGGGCCGTGGTCAGTGACCAGCTCTACGGGCTTTACGAGCTCATGGTGACCCTGCCGGCGCCGATCATCGCGGCCTGGGACGGGCCGGCCGTGGGCGGCGGCGCCCAGCTGGCGCTGGCCGCGGACATGCGGATCGTCGGCCCGGCCGCGCTGCTGCGCTTCGTCGGCCTCGGCCACGGCCTGGTCCTGGCCAGCTGGGCCCTGCCCGGGCTAGTCGGCCGCGGCCGCGCCCTAGATTGGGCCCTGACCATGCGCTGGGTCGGCGCGGCCGAGGCATGGCAGGCGGGCCTGGTGAGCGAGCCGGTGGACCAGCCCGAGGCGGCGGCGGTGGCCGCGGCGACCGCGTTCTGCGCGCTGGACCGGGCCGCTGTCAGGCGGCTCAAGCAGGCTGTCAACGACGCCGGCATGCTCGACCGGCTCCGCGGCGAGCGCCGCGCGAACGCGGCGTGGACCGGCTCGATGTCCCCCCCGGAGCCGGGCGATGGATGACCCGGCCCCCGACAGCTGGACCCTGGACAGCTGGTCACGGCACCTCGGAACCAGCGCCAACTCCGGCGAGTTGGTCACTCATCTCACCGAAGGCTCGCTGCCGGAGGCGTTTAGCGCGGCCGCGGCGGCGGCGCCGCACCGTCCCGCGCTGCGCATCGACGACGACGAGATCACCCACGGCGAGTTGGACGACGCCGCGGCCCGGACGGCCGGCTGGCTGCGCGGCCAGGGAGTGCGGGCCGGGGACCGGGTGCTGATCGCCGGCCGCAACTCCGTCGCGTTCGTGTGCGCCTATCTCGGCACGCTGCGGGCCGGCGCAACCGTCGTCCCGGCCAGCCCGCTGCTGACCCAGCCCGAACTCGCCCAGTTGGCCGGGCACGCCGGGGTCAGGCTGGCGTTCGCGGACGAGGAGCCGGCCGCCAGGCTCCGCCAGGCCGGCCTGCCGCCGGCCGTCAGCCTCGCCATGCCCCCCGGCGTAAGGCCCGGCACACTATCAGCCGCCAGCCCCGGCTCGCCCGCAGCCGCCGGGCACACCGCGGTCGGACCAGACGGCGCTGCGTCGCTCGCGCACGTGCTCTCAGCCGCGGAGCCGGTCCCCGCAGCGCCGGTCGCGCCCGGCTCCGCCGCGATCCTGGCCTACACCTCAGGAACCACCGGACTGCCCAAAGGCGTCCCGCTGACCCATCGCAACCTGCTGGCCTCCATCCGCTCGGCCATGCTGGCCTGGCGCTGGAGCGCCGATGACGTGCTGATCCACGCCCTCCCGCTGACCCACCAGCACGGCCTGGGCGGGGTGCATGCCACCCTTCTGGCCGGATCCCGGGCAGTGATCTGCTCCCGGTTCGATCCCGGGCAGCTCGCCCGGCTGGCCGGCCAGGCGCACGCGACCGTCTTGTTCGCGGTGCCGGCCATGTACGAGCGGCTGGCCAGCCTGCCCTCAGCCGAGCTGGCGCCGCTGCGCGCGCTGCGGCTTGCGGTCAGCGGCTCGGCGCCGCTTGCCCCCGGGCTGGCCAGCCGGATCACCGCCGCGATCGGCCAGTTCCCGCTCGAACGCTATGGCACCACCGAGAGCGGCCTGGACGTGTCCAACCTGTACGACGGCGCCAGGGTGGCCGGCTCGGTGGGACGGCCGCTGCCCGGGGTGCGGCTCAAGATCGCCGACGCGGCGGGCAGGCCCCGGCCCGAGGGCGAGCCGGGCGAGATCCTGCTCGCCGGACCCCAGGTGTTCGCCGGCTACCAGGACGCGGCCGAGCTGACCAGCGAAGCGTTCCACTCGGGCGGCTGGTTCCGCACCGGCGACATCGGGCGCATCGACCCGGTTACCGGCTGCGTCGAGATCACCGGGCGGATCAAGGAGCTGATCATCTCGGGCGGCTTCAACGTCACGCCACGCGAGGTCGAGCTGGTGCTGCAGCAGCACCCCGCGGTCAGCCAAGCCGCAGTGGCCGGCCTCCCCTCGGCCATGTGGGGCGAGCAAGTCGCGGCCTGGGTGGTGCCCAGCCCGGGTGCCCGGGCCGACCCCGCCGACCTCATAGCGCACGCCCGCGCCCGCCTCGCCGCCTACAAGTGCCCGAAGCAGGTCTTCATCGTCGGCTCGCTCCCCCGCAACAGCCTCGGCAAGATCCTGCGCCGCTCGCTCCGCCCGCCCGCGGACGCGGAATCCTGGCCCGGGCCAGGCTAGCCGGGCCGGCCGTCTAAGATCCATCAGCCGTAGGCGTGCCGCCGCGATCGCGGCACCCTGCGCAGGTGGGCCGGCTGCTTGTTGGCATCCGCCCCTTGTCTGCCGGTTCGTCCATGCCTAAACTCCGATGACATATGATCCATCATCTGGGGAGGACAAGCGCATGGATCTGCGCCTTGCGGGACAGACTGCGTTCATCACCGGCGGCAGCAAGGGCAATGGCAGGGAATGCGCTTACCAGCTGGCCCAGGAGGGCTGCTCGGTCGCGATAACCGCCCGGGACGCCGCCAACCTGGAAAAGGCAGCGAAGGCGATCGCGAACGAGACCGGCCGGCGCATCCTCCCGCTCCCCGGTGACATGAGCAGGCCCGAGGACGTGCGCCGCTGCGTCGACCAGGCAATCGCCGAGTTCGGGCACATCGACATCCTGGTCCCGTGCGCCGGCAGCTCACCGGGCGGGCTGCTCGAAGACCTGACCGAGGAGCAGTGGCTCTCCAGCCTGTCGCTGAAGTTCATGGGCTACGTGCGGACCGTCCGCGCGGTGATCCCGCGCATGCGCGAGCGCGGCAGCGGCTCCATCGTCCTGGTCGTCGGCAACGACGGGCTCAAGCCGAGCTACTGGGAGCTCACCGCCGGGATTGCCAACGCCGCCGACATCAACTTCGTCTCCTCGATCGCCGAGCAGTACGGCCGGTATGGGATCCGCATCAACACGGTGAACCCCGGGCCAGTCAACACCGACCGCTGGGATGGCCTGGAAAAAGCCCTGGCCAGGGACAAGAAAGTCAGCCAGGAACGGGCGCACGAGCTGGCGGTTGCGTCCATCCCGCTGGGCCGGATCTGCGAGCCGCAAGAGGTCGCCTCCGTGGTGACCTTCCTCGCCTCGCCCGCGGCGAGCTTCGTGAACGGCGCGCACATTCCCATCGACGGAGCCCAGCGCAAAGCCATCATGGACACCTAGCCATCGCACCGCCAGCTACCCGAGCAGGCTCACCAGCGCGGCGCCGTCCGGGCAGGCGCGGGCTGGGGTGCCGGGCTGGCCGGACCGGGGCTAGGAGCGGCGTCGTGAACCTGGTGCTGAAACAGAGTCAGCAAGGGCACGGCGCCGCTAAATCCAGCCGGGTCAGCGGCGCCCGCGCCGTGCGCAAGCCGGAGCCGCAGCCCGGACAAGGGGATCCCGTCCTCCCAGATGACATGTGGTATATCAAATGACATCAGTGGATACCCGAGCCCGAGGAGCACGGTGAAGTCGGCCTCGTTCACCTACCACCGCGCGCACGACGTCGCTGAGACGCTCGCGCTGCTCGCGGAACTCGGTGACGAGGCGAAGATCCTGGCCGGCGGGCAGAGCCTGGTCGCGATGATGAACTTCCGCCTCGCCCGGCCGGCCGCCCTGATCGACATCACCCGGATCCCCGGCCTGAACTACCTGCGGGCCGGCCCGGACGGGCTGCGCATCGGCGCCCTGACCCCGCACCGGGCGGTCGAGACCACCCGCGACCCGGCGGTGCTGGACGGCTTCGGCGTGCTGCAGCGCTCCGCGCACTGGATCGGGCACTACCCGATCCGGGTCCGGGGCACCTTCGGCGGCAGCATCGCGCACGCTGACCCGGCGTCGGAGTGGTGCCTGCTGGCCGTGCTGCTGGAGGCCAGCATCGTGCTGCACGGCCCGGCAGGCCAGCGGATCGTGCCGGCCACCGAGTTCTTCCTCGGCCTGTATGAGACCGCAGCGGACCCCGGGGAGATGATCACCGAGATATGGTTCCCCCGGCCGGCCCGGCAGGCCGTGCTGACCGAGTTCGCGCAGCGCCAGGGCGACTTCGCGATCGTCGCTGCGGCGGTGTCGCTGCAGGCCACCGTCGGCGCCTGCGGCGCGGCCCGGATCGTGCTCGGCGGGGTCAGCTCGCTCCCGCTGCTGCTGGATACCAGCGAGCTGGCCGGGCAGCCCGCCACCCCGCAGACCTGGCAGGCGGCGGGCGAGCTGGCCGCCGCCGCGATCGACCCGCCGTCCGACGGGCACGCCAGCGGCGACTACCGCAAGAAGCTGGCCGCCACCCTGGTGTCGCGCGCCCTCGCGGAGGCGAACGGGCTATGACCGGGCGCGCAGGTGTCTGCCGGGAGCGGATATGACAACGCTGGACGGGCGCCGGGCAGCACCAGAGGCAGCGCTTGACCCGTCCGGCCGCTGGGTCGGCGCCGCGCTGCCGCGCAAGGAAGACCGCCGGATGCTGCTCGGCCGCGGCCGGTTCACCGGCGACTACGCCCGGCCGGGGATGCTGCACGCGGCCTTCGCGCGCAGCCCGTTCGCGGCCGCCAGGGTGGGACGGATCGACACCACCGCCGCGCTGGAACTACCTGCCGTCGCCGCCGTGTTCACCGCGGCTGACCTCGGCAGTCCGTACTTGCGGGCCGTGCTGGAACGGGACGAGTTCGTGCCCACACCGATGCCGATGCTCGCCGGCGACGAGGTGCGCTTCGTCGGCGAGCCGGTCGCGGTGGTGCTGGCCGACGATCCCTACCTCGCCGAGGACGCCGCCGAGCTGCTGGACATCGACTGGACGCCGCTGCCGGCGATCACCGGCATCGAGGCGGCCACGGCTGACGGCGCCCGGCAGGTACATCAGGAGCTGACCGGCAACTGCATGGTCGACCTGACCATGTTCGACGACGAGTCGCTGCCGGGCATCTTCGCCTCGGCGCCGGTCACCGTCGGCGGCGTGTTCACCAGCGCGCGGGTGACCGCGCTGCCGCTGGAGGGGCGCGCCTGCGTGGCCGAGTGGGACGACCGGGACGACCAGCTGGTCGCACGCGTGTCGACGCAGGTACCGCACCAGGTCAGGTCCGGCATCGCACAGGCGCTGGGGATCGCCGAGAGCCGGGTGCGGGTCATCGCTCCTGACGTCGGCGGCGGGTTTGGGCTCAAGTGCGTGGTCGGCCGGGAGGAAGTGGTGGTCGCCGGGGCGGCGATGCGGCTGCGCCGACCGGTCGCCTGGGTCGAGGACCGCAGCGAGAACTTGACCGCCTCGTTCCACGGCCACCAGCAGCGATACGACGCGCGGGCGGCGTTCGACAGCGAGGGCCGGATCCTGGGCCTGGCCGCGGACATCGAATGCGACGTCGGCGCCTACTCGGCGTTCGCGTTCACCTGCGCGGTGGAGCCGCTGATGGCGGCGGGTGAGCTGCCGGGCATCTACAAGGTCCCGGCGTACCGGGCCAGGGGCCGGGCGATTGCCACCAACAAGGCCCCGACCGCGCCCTACCGTGGCGTCTCCCGCCCGCAGATCGTCCTGGTAATGGAACGCATAATGGAAAAGGCAGCCAGGGCGCTCAGCCTGGACCCGCTCACAGTGCGCCGCCGCAACATGATCGCTCCCGGCGAGTTCCCCTACACCGGCGTGAACGGCATCACCTACGACGAGGGCAGCTACCTCGAGTCGCTGGACCTCGCCGAGCAGCGGGTGACCTCAGGCGGCTGGCACGCCGAGCGGGACCGGCTGCGGGCTGACGGGCTGCTGGCCGGCATCGGCTACTCCTGCTTCTCCGAGCGCACCGCCTACGGCACCCCGACCATGTCGCAGCGGCGGATGCGGATGACCCCCGGGTACGACACTGCGCACGTCCGGATGGATCCCTCCGGGGAGGTGATCGTCACCACCGGCACCTGCGGTCACGGCCAGGGCCACGAGACGACGTTCGCGCAGATCGTCGCCGACCAGCTCGGCGTTCATCCCGGCCAGGTGCGGCTGCGCCAGGGCGACACCGACCTGGCCTCCTACGGCTGGGGCACCTTCGGCAGCCGCTCGATCGTGATCGGCGGCGGCGCCGCGGGGCGGGCCGCCAGGAAGGTCGCCGATCAGCTCCGGCAGGTCGCCGCGCACCTGCTGGAAGCCAGCCCGGCCGACATCGAGCTGGCCGGCGGCGCCGCGCAGGTCCGGGGCGACGAGACGGCGTCGATCCCGGTCAGCGAGCTGTCCCGGCTGGTGTATTTCCAGTCGCACCGGCTGCCCGAGGAGCTGCGCTACGGGCTGGAGGCACGCTCGTCGTTTGACCCGCCCGGCACGTTCTCCAATGCCTGCCACGCCGTGATGGTGTCCATCGACCCGGGCACCTGCCATATCCAGCTGTGGCGCTACCTGGTGGTGGAGGACTGCGGGGTGGTGATCAACCCGATGGTGGTGGACGGCCAGGTACTCGGCGGGGTCACACAGGGCATCGCCGCCGCGCTGCTGGAGCAGATCAGCTACACCGAGGACGGCCAGCCGGGCAGCACGACCCTGATGGACTACCTCGCCCCCACCGCGGCGGAGCTGTGCCCGGTCGAGATCGTGCACCTGCAGACGCCGTCGGCCTTCAGCGAGACCGGCGCGAAGGGCATGGGCGAAGGCGGCACGATCGGCGCTCCCGCCGCCGTGCTGAACGCGATCAACGACGCGCTGTCCGGTACGCCGGTCAGCTTCGACCAGATCCCGGTGCTGCCGACCGATCTGCACGCCGCGCTGACCAGGGCAGGTGCGCCATGACTGACAGTCATCCGATCCAGGTGCGGGTGAACGGCCGTGAGCACGCGCTTACGGTCGAGGCGCGCCGGACGCTCGCCGACATGCTCCGGCACGACCTTGGCTACACCGGCACCCACCTGGGCTGCGAGCACGGCATCTGCGGTGCGTGCACGGTGCTGGTCGACGGCGCGCCGGCCCGGGCGTGCCTGATGTTCGGGGTGCAGGCAGACGGCAGCGAGGTCACGACGGTGGAGGGACTGGCCGACGGCGAGGAGCTGTCGGACCTGCAGCAGGCGTTCAGCGATCATCACGGGCTGCAGTGCGGGTTCTGCACGCCGGGCTTCCTCATGCTGGCGCAGGCGTATCTCGGCGAGCCACGCGAAGTCGAGCCGTCCGAGGCGGAGATCCGCGAGGTCGTCGCGTCGAACCTGTGCCGGTGCACCGGCTACCAGGGCATCGTCGAGGCGGTGCTGGCCACGGCGAGGGCCAGGCTGGCAACCAGTCCATCCGGCCCCGCCCGCACGTCTGGCCCAGCCGGGCAGTCCAGCCCAGCCCGCCCCGGCGCCCCCGGCGGCGACGGAGGGTGAGCGTGATCGGCGCGCGGCTGCCGCGCAAGGAAGACCTGCGGATGCTGCGCGGCGGAGGCCGGTTCGGTGACGACTTCACCGCCCGCGGCCAGGTCTGGGCCCGGATCGTCCGGTCGCCGGTCGCGCACGGCCGGGTGCGGCGGGTGGACACCGCCCAGGCCAGGCGCTGCCCCGGCGTGGTCTGCGCGGTCACCGCGGCGGACCTGCCCGCCGGGCTGGTGATACCGATCCGGCTGGCGGTCCAGGACATCGACCTGAGCAGCTTCCTGCAGCCGGTGCTGGCCGCCGAGGTGGTCCGCTACGTGGGCGAGCCGCTCGCGGTGGTGCTCGCCGACGACCCTTACGCCGCCGAGGACGCGGCCGAGCTGGTGGATATCGAAATCGAGGAGGCCCCGGCGGTGCTCGACGCGGAGGCGGCGGCGCGGCCAGGCGCCCCGCGCCTGTTCAGCGCCGGCAACGTCGCGGCCGACTTCACCCTAGGCTACGGCGACGTCGACGCGGCATTCGCCGCCGCGGCCACGGTGGTGGAGATCGAGGTCGAGATCGGGCGGCACACGGCCGTGCCGCTGGAGCCGCGCGCGCTGCTGGCCGACGTCGACCCGGCCGGCACGCTGTCGATCTACGGGATGACCAAGGTCCCGGTCTTCAATCGGGACGTGCTGGCCGGCCTGCTCGGGATGCACGAGGACCTGATCCACGTACACGCCGTGGACGCCGGCGGCGGGTTCGGGGTGCGCGGCGAGTTCTACCCCGAGGACTTCCTGGTGCCGTGGCTCGCCGTCCGGCTGCGGCGCCCGGTCAAGTGGACCGAGGACCGGGCCGAGCACCTAGTCGCGGTCAACCATTCCCGGCAGCAGGCGCACCGGATCGCGGCGGCGTTCGACCCGGCCGGGCAGATCACCGGGCTGCGCGACGAGATCGTGCACGACAACGGCGCCTACTGCCGCACGCACGGCATCGCAGTGCCGGAACTGACCGTGACGATGCTGCCCGGCCCCTACCGGGTGCCCGCCTACCGCTGCCGGATCCAGGTCGTGCTGACCAACAAGACCCCGTGCGGCACCTACCGGGCCCCGGGCCGGTTCGAGGGCACCATGGCCCGCGAGCAGCTGCTCGACGTGGCCGCCGGCCGGCTCGGCCTGGACCGGGCCGAGCTGCGCCGCCGCAACCTGCTCGGGCCAGGGGAAATGCCGCACACCCGGGCGATGAGCGCGCTCGGCACCGAGATCGTTCTGGACGCCGGCGACTATCCCGCGCTGCTGACCGCTGCCGTGGACGAGGCCGGCCGGCTCGGCTACCCGGACGAGGTAGCCCGCGGCCGGGACGAGGGCCAGCTGCGCGGCCTTGGCCTGGCCGTGTTCCTGGAGAAGAGCGGGCTGGGCCCGCAGGAGACCGCGGACGTCACCGTCGGCGGCACCGGCGCAGTCAGCGTGTTTTCCGGCGGGACCTCGTTCGGGCAGGGCATCGAGACGGCCCTGGCGCAGATCGCGGCGGACGCCTTGGGAGTCAGCCCCGAGGTGGTCCGCGTGGTCAACGGGGATACCGCGCGCATGCCATTCGGCATGGGGTCCTGGGCTTCCCGCTCGACGGTGGTAGCAGGCAACGCGGTATACGCCGCGGCGCTCGCGGTCCGTGACCGCGCCCGGCAGGTCGGCGCCCGGATGCTGGAGGTGGCCGAGGACGACCTGGATGTGCGTGGCGGCGTCGTCGGGGTAGTCGGCGACCGTGACGCGTCGGTCACGCTCGCCGAGGTCGCCAGGGCCACCGCGCCGACCAGCAAGTACCTGCTGCCGGGCGAGCAGGCCGGGCTGTCTGCGCGGCGCCAGTTCGACGTGGCGCACATGACCTACCCCTACGGCGTGCACATCGCGGTCGTCGACGTCGATCCGGGCACCGGGCGGGTCCGGGTGCTGCGCTACCTGGTGGCCTATGAGGTCGGCCGCGCCGTTAACCCGGCCATGGTCGAGGGCCAGCTGCGCGGCGGCGCGGCGCAGGGAATCGGCGGTGCGCTCATGGAGGAACTGCGCTACGACGAATCCGGCCAGCCAGTGGCGATCACATTCATGGATTACCGAATGCCGACCGCGGCCGAGATTCCGCCGATCGACGTCCTGGTATCGCAGCAGGCTCCGGCACCGGGAAACCCGGGGGGGGGTGGGGGGGGGGGGGGAGGGGGGAATAACCGCCGCTGGCGCGGTGCTGGCCAGCGCGGTGCGCGACGCGCTGGGCTGGACAGAAAGCATCAGAGCGCTGCCGCTGACCCCTGCGCGGGTGAAAATTATGGCGGAATCATTGTCGCAGGCCGGAAAAATAGCTAAGCACGGGCTGCCAGCGGACAATGGCACCAACTACGGACGCGGAAGGCACGACATGCGACCTGCTTCGATGATCCAGTCGGCCACTCCCGGGGCCGGGTCCAGCTACGTCAGCAAGACTGACATGGTAGCGGCGCTAATCCGCGAGCTGATCTTCACCGGCGACCTGACCGCGGGCGAGCAGCTGCGCCAGCGCGACCTCGCGCAACGCTTCCAGGTCAGCCAGACGCCAGTGCGGGAGGCGCTGCGGCGGCTGGAATCGGAGGGCCTGGTCATCGGCGACACCCACCGCGGGTTCACGGTGGTCGAGGCCGACGAGGGCAGCAGCGAGGAGAACTTCCAGATCCGCGCCGCCCTGGAGTCGCTGGGGGCGTCCCTCGCCGCCGCCAAGATCGACGCAGCCGGAGTCGAGCGCCTGGAACAGCTGAACGCGCAGATGCAGGCAGTCGGCGATGACGACGCGCGCTATGCCGAGCTCAACAGGGAATTTCACTTCGCGCTGTATGAGTACGCGCACAGTCCCCTGCTGATGTCGCTGATGCGGCTGCTGTGGGCCGCGCTGCACGGCGGCCCGCGGGTGCTGCGTACGCACGCCGAGTCGGTGCGCCAGCACCAGGAGATCCTGGACGCACTGCGAGCCGGAGACGCCGCCGCGGCGGCCGCCCTCACCCACCGGCACATCATGGGCGCCGAGCATCTGTCCGGGCCTTGAGCCGGCCCCGGACGCTGCCGCGGCCGGCCTGCTCACCTGACACATCGATACCGGAGGCACGTCCATTGCCGATGATCCAGACCGACGACGGCGTGCGGTTGTACGCCGAGAGCACCGGGACTGGCACGCCGCTGTTGTTCATCCACGAGTTCGCCGGCGATCATCGCAGCTGGGAACCGCAGGTCCAGTATTTCTCCGCCGCCTTCAGGTGCATCACCTACTCGGCCCGCGGATACCCGCCCTCCGATGTCCCGGCCGACCCGGCGGCCTACTCCCAGCAGCGGGCCGTCAACGACGCGACCGACGTGCTGGACGCGCTCGGCGTGCTCTGCGCGCACGTTGTCGGCCTGTCGATGGGCGGCTTCACCGCGCTGCACCTGGCGATGTCGTGTCCGGACCGGCTGCTGTCGGCAGTAGTGGCCGGTGCCGGGTACGGCTCGCAGCCCAAGCGCGAGGAACAGTTCCGCCGCGAGTGCGAGGCCACCGCGGCGGCGTTCGAGTCCGAAGGCGCCGCGCAGGTGGCGCAGCGCTACGCGGTCGGCCCAGCCAGGGTCCAGTTCCAGAACAAGAACCCGCGCGGCTGGGCGCAGTTCGCCGCCGCGCTCGGCGAGCACTCGGCGACCGGGTCCGCGCTGACGATGCGCGGCGTCCAGGGGGCCCGGCCGTCGCTGTACGAGCTGACCGAGCACCTCGCGGAGATCAGCGTGCCGGTGCTCATCCTGACCGGTGACGAGGACGAGGGCTGCCTGGAGCCGGCCCTGATGCTCAAGCGTGCCATCCCCGGGTCGGGCCTGACCGTGCTCCCCCAGACCGGCCATACCGCCAACCTCGAGGAGCCAGCGGCGTTCAACCAGGAGGTTGACCGGTTCCTGGCAGCGGTCGACCGCGGCGCCTGGCGCCGCCGCGACCCCCGCTCCCTGTCCGCCTCGACCACCGGCATGACCGACTAACTGGCTATGTTTCTTCCTTCGGACCGGGCATCCGGCGGCGGAGACCCTCGCCCTGATTGCGCTGGCGATCTGGGAGTACGAGCGGACGTCGGCGGGCTTGCCGCTATCCGGCCCGGACGGGCGCACGGGCCC
>WNFM01051370.1_pt1 | contig 11632 bp, 11 predicted proteins | sample 5400271 | NCBI WGS metagenome assembly WNFM01 (sample SAMN13153352, study PRJNA577476) | soil metagenome | isolation source: 60 cm saprolite on Douglas fir-dominated hillslope | place: USA:California | collected 2013-09-17 | reverse complement strand
TAACGTGCAAAAACGAGAGAGATTGACTCGTACGCAAGACCGTATCTTCGTCGCAAATTGGCGAGTTACCGCACCTAATGGGCTCAGCCTGTTGAAAAACTCCTTGTCGAGCTTACAAGAAAACACATAAGCTTGACTGCATAAAGTTTCCCCCTGGAGAGGGAAATACAAGCGGTAAAGGAAATTACAATAAAAATGGTGGGAAGGATCTTCACAGGAAACAGTGGAGAAATGACAATAACGATAGCGACTAGAGAAAACCGGCTTGCCTGAGCCTCAAGGAACGTTCTGACGACCTTGTTGGAGACGAGGGATACCACAGCGACGCTGGCTCTCTGGCTTTTCAGAACATGGTTTCTTGGGAACGTATCTACTTCCGAGCTTGCTGGAGGCATCAGAGCCACCGCCGCGGCAGGAAACGGACGTCGTCCCCATCCTCGCCTTTGGAGCAAGCGTTTGAGATTCTGACCGGAGGCCACCACAAGGGCTTCGCAGTTGACTCGCCAGAGTCGGCGCAAGCGAAAGCGTCGCATCCCATGCCATTGCTTGGCTTCGGCAAAGAGAGGCTCAACCCAGACTTTCCGCTTGCCCATCGCTTTCTCATACGCTGCAGTTTGGTGATAGGCGCGCACACGCTCGGTATACTGTTCCCGCAGGTTACGATGGATCGTCCGGCCATGGGAGCTGGTCGTACACTGGCTTTTCAGAGGGCAGCGATCACATGCTTCTGCCTCTGCTCGATAGACCCGTACATTTATCACATGCCGCGTGTAGTGGTACGCAAGCTGTTCCCCTTGCGGACAGGTATAGATGTCCTTCTCTGCGTCATAGAGAAATTGATCTATTCCCAGTAATGAATTGCGCTCACCTGGCTCCGCGAGCGGCATATAGGCACGAATATGAGCATCCTCGGCGGCTTAGATATTCTCGAGGGTTCCATAGGTCGTATCCCCCGTGATCTGACGAGGGCGAAGCTTCCAGCGAAACCGCGTGCGCCAAAGCAGATCGAGCATCGGTTGGTTTTCCATCACTTCGGAAGGAGTCACCAGGACGTTGAGAATGATCCGTTTTTTTCCTCCGTCCACCACATAATGGGTATGATATCCCAAATGCCATCCCTGCCCTTTTGTGGGCATGATTGTCGCATCGGGATCGGTCGTACTCACACGATAATCGGCCACCCGCCGATAACTGCCATGCGTCTCTTCACGATTGGGCTGTCCTCCTTCTTCGATCCAGTCATGGCGATCAGCATTGGCCGCGGCGAGTTGTTCGCGCTGGGTTTCCGACAAAGCCGTTGGCAGCAAAGGCGGTGCTGGTTCCTCTGGGGCGGTTTCAGAAGCAGCCTGAAAACCCTCTTCTTCCCGCTCTTGCGCAAATAAATCCGCCAAATGAGCTTCAACGGCAAAACGGGGTTTCACAGACTCCATGGAAGCATTGGCCTCCACCTTGGTCGCATCGAAATACAAATCCTTGCCCCAGATCAGTTTGGCCTTTTGACACTGTTCGACGATGGCCTCGAAGAAGCAACGAAACACCGAGAGGCCATAACGGGTGCGGATCTTGCTGAGGGTGGAATGATCTGGGAGTAGCTCATCCAAATCATAGCCCACATACCACCGCACGCTCAGTCGATCGGCCACCTGGCGCATGAGCAGGCGCTCAGAGCGGATGTCTTCAAAGAACATGACGAGTTGGAGCTTAAAAAACACGATCGGGTCAATGGATGGTCGCCCGGCAATCGAGTAGCGTTCGCGCACCAGATTGTAGACAAACGAGAGATCGAGAACCTTCTGCAGATGGCGATAAAAGTGATCCTGAGGAACAAGTTCCTCTAGGGATACCGCTGCCAATGGGACAAACGCCCGCTCTTTGAGACCCATCATGATTGGCGTCCCTCCTTGTATCCCATTACACCGCAGTTTTCCATCTGTCGTCAACCTTTATCTCTCGATTTTTTACTTTTATATCATATTTCTCGTTTTACACGTTTTTTGCTCGAAAGAAAACCGCGAGATGTTAAGCTCATACATTTTCACATAAGCTCAGCAAGGAGTTTTTCAACAGGCTGGGGCTATTAGGCGCGATATCTACCTCTCAAAATTCGTAACTACCCAGGTATCCAGCCGACAGGGAGCGAGGGAGCGGATGATCAGCGAAGACAGCAGCCAGGCCATTGAGCATGGAATGGCTTGGCTTGTACAAAGCGGAGAGATAAAGCCAGGTTTAGAAATCGCCTATTGGCATAAAATAGTGATAATTACCTGGGCCAGCAGTCTTCTCTAATTGCTTGACGATCAGCGTAGCATTATCATACGGTCCTGCGATAAAAAAGGGCTTCCCATGGCTCCCAAACGTCAAATCGTAAGGTTCTTCCAGTTCGCCGCGTGGTGCCAGCAGATATTGTGTGAGCGCATAGTCCTTTTCTGGTGTGAAGCCAAACTGTGCTGCATACTCAATCGATGCATAGATCATCTGGTGCGCCAGCTCGACCGGACACGGCACAGACTCTATCTCGTGAAAAATTTTGCCAGGGACTTCGTCGTGATAACGAGTACGGGAGAAACCCACTCTGGCAAACGTATTTTTAAGCCCCAGGCAGAACTTATCTACAAGGTAGGACCCAAAACAGATAGCACCATCAGGTTGCTGCCGGGCCACAACGATCTCTACCAGTCCCGGGTCATCTTTTTGCCAGGTGGCACTGATCCAGCATTCATAAAGAGGAAAGGCGCGAGCACGGCGAAGAATGGACTGCGAGGTGAGTGACAAGGAAGCTTGTTGATGCGACTTGTGTGGTGAAGCGGCTTTCTGTTTGCTCCGCTTTTTCATCAGGGCTTTCTGGCGTTTCCGTGGATCTTGTGGCATAGCTCTTTCCTCCTCATGGTGAGAATAGCTAAGAATCTCCAGGCATCGGAAGTTATGTCCTCATTGTAGCAGCCAATGCAACTCCCTCCTGTCTAGCCACACCCACCTACAGGGTACAGGGGAGAGAAGATGCGCAGGAACAGTCCAGGAGGGGTTGCGTGAACTGGTACAATGAGGGACATGAACGCAGAGGAACGGATAGCCGAATTAGAAGCCCAGGTGGCAGAATTGCTAGCCCAGAAAGCCGCGTGGCAGGGAGAAGCGAAGGAACTGCGGGAGCAGTTGGCGCAAGCCCTGGCGCAAATCGGGCAGTTACTGGCCCGTGTGCATGAACTGGAAGGGCGCGTCGCGAAAGACAGTCACAGCAGCAGCAAGCCCCCTTCGAGTGATGGGTTGGCGCGCAAGAGGAGAAGCCAGCGGGAAGCCAGCGGGAAAAAGAGCGGGGGTCAGCCAGGGCATGAGGGGCATCACCTCAAGCTGGTGGAGACGCCAGATGAGATCATGCGGCATCGCCCGAGTCATTGTGGGCAGTGTCAGCAGTCGTTGGAGGGAGTGGACGGGGAAGTGGTGGAACGGCGACAAGTGCAGGAAGTGCCGCCGGTGCGCTTGGTGGTGTCGGAACACCAGGTGGAAGAAGTGCGCTGCCCGCAGTGTCAACAGGTGAGCCGAGGGACCTTTCCGGAGGGGATATCTGCCCCAGTGCAGTATGGAACAGGCATCAAAGCCCTGGCGGTGTATCTGCACCAGTATCAGTTGGTGCCGCTGGAGCGCACAGTGGAGTTGCTGCAAGACGTGTGTGGGTGTCGGATCTCGGAAGGAACGCTGAAGAGCTGGGAGCAAGAAGCGGCGAGCCGCCTGGAGCCGACCATGGAGCAGATCGCCGAGCGAGTGGCCCACAGCCCCTTGCAGCACGCCGATGAGACAGGAATGCGGCTGGGTGGCAAACTGCACTGGGTGCATGTGAATAGTACGCGTTTTCTGACGCATCTGGCCTAGCACAAGAAGCGGGGCCGTGCTGCGTTGGAGGCCATCGGCATCTGGCCACGGTTCGCCGGGCGAGCGATGCATGACCGCTGGAAGAGCTACGATGGCTATGATTGTGAGCATAGTGTGTGCTGCGCCCATCTGCTGCGCGAGTTGACGTACCTTTCCGAACATGAGCAGCAGGAGTGGGCGGCAGACCTGAAAGACCTGTTGCTTTCGATGCATGCCGCCGCCCAGCAGTGGCGGGAGCAAGGCGCTTGCTGTGTGCCGCCCGAGGAGCGGGATGCGTGGGTAGCCCAGTATTTCGAGTTCCTCACCCACGGCTATGCGACGCAGCCCCTCCCGCAAGGGCAGGCTCCGCCGCCTCGCAAGAAGGGGCAGCCTAAACAATCAGCAGCGAAGAACCTATTGGATGACTTGCTGCGACGGGCAGACCAGGTGCTGGCCTTCCTCGATGATCTTTCTCTCCCATTTACGAACAATCAGGCGGAGCGGGATCTTCGCATGATCAAAGTTCAGCAAAAGATTGCAGGCACCTTTCGCAGTGAAGCTGGAGCAACGGCCTTTTGCCACATCCGCAGTTATCTCTCAACCATGCGCAAGCAAGGTCATAGCATGCTCGATGCCCTCACTGCTGTCTTTACAGGCAAGCCATTACCCGTCGCCTGGGGCATTGAGTAGAAACCACTGATTACAGTTTTGTACACGAGGATGAGAGTATGACAAAGAAAAAAGCAACGAGCTTGCCAGTCTCGCAAGAAGAGTTGATGCAGGTACAACACCTGCTTGCGCAAGTCCACCAGATTGCAAACAAACTACAGAGCAGCGTGAATGAAAATGAAGCGCATGACGCCCTTACAGAGATCAACGCGCTGTCTGAGGGAGCACAAATGGCCTTGTTGAAAGCACTCGCAAAAGAACACGATACCGATGCAGCAGATGTTCTGATCACTGTCAACGAACTCAGCCCCATCAAGAATGTGCGAAAAGAGGCTCGGCGCTCACTGATACAGCTTGAAGAAATACGAGTCTATCCACAATGGCAAGCACCAGTCGCTCGTGCATCCTTTCTGCAACTTGATACAACTCCTCAGGGATTGATTCCGGATGACGCTGATCTTGAAGAAGACCAGGAACGTACCTCTCCTAAAAAAGGCGGCGGCTCGGAAATGCGCCTGGCTCCAGGCTTTCCACGAGACTTCGAGGTGGCATTCGAGCCCGAGGATGTCGTCAATGAATTTATTGAGGCCTGGACTGATGGCGAGTATGAATTCGCGTATGAACTCCTCTCAAGTGAAAGTGAGTTGCGCGAAGGGCTTTCACAAGAGGAATGGATCGAGCGTCGCCGTACCTGGGCCGAACAAGCACGACCCGGAGAATTAGTCATAGCTTTTGTGCGCGAACGTGAAGAGGGGAAGGCAGCCCTCAAGCTTCCTACCGCATCCGTTGGTGGCCATGTAGCTCAGATGCGGGAAGTAGAAATTTCCTGGTCGCTCGAGTTGAAAGATACCTCTGCTGGTGAAACACTCAAAGAGTTGCCGATGGCAACTGCTCTCTACCATGAAACAGGTCGGCATTGGTTCTGGACAAGGTATACATGTGTCGAGGAAGAGGATGAGTGGCGTCTTCAGAGTATGACGGATCAAGGTACACAGATACAGAAACTGCCTGTTGAGGAGTTGCAGAGTCGCATAGAGAAGCTCGATACGGAACTCAAAGAGCTTGTGCGAAAAGAGCAACTAGACGAGATTGATTTCAACCAGCTGGAAGATATTGATACCTTCCTGGAAAAACCTCGTTGGATAGCAGCCGAAGTATTGCATTACGATGATGCTTTCATTGCCCTTCAACCGCAGGATCAACCTATCTATGAATTGGCTTCCATTCATGCCATGGCAGTAGAAGACTTAGAACGGGCTGCTGTGTATAGGGAACTTCAAGTGGAACGTTTCCCTGAAGAACGTGCAGAAAGCTTACGGCAGCTTGGAATGATACAGCTCGCTATGAGTGAAAGCTATTACGAAGATGAGATGGAGGAGGAAGGTGATCATTACCATGCGCTTGCGATGTCAACATTGCGCGACTCGCTTGCACTTGAGGACAACGTGTTAACGCGTATCATGTTAGCCAATATGCTCTTTGATGACGATACACTTGATGAGGCTGAGGATCAATTGCGCCAGGCCGATGCATTAGCGACGGAAGGCAGTCAAAAAGCGCTCATCGAGTTTGCATTGGGAGACATCGCAAAGGAGCGAGAACAGTTTGACCAGGCGTTGCAACATTTCCATCAAGCTGTGGAATTCGATCCGACCTATGCCGAGGCCTGGCTCAATCTCGGCATGTGCCAACAGAGGTCAGGACAAATTGCAGATGCTGAAGCCAGTTTCAAACGCTCTATTGAACTAGATCCCAATGACTTCCATGCCTACTCTTTGCTTAGCACGATGTACCTGGAGAGCGAACAACGGTCAAAGGCCCGCGAGATACTTGAGCAAGGTCTGCGTGTCAATCAAGACTCTGCTGAGTTGCGTGTCTACCTTGCGATTGTCTTGGTGGCAATGGGAGACGATCGACGCGCTGAGAAATTATTGGATGAAGCCGAAGAAATTGACCCTGACTTGGAGTTTATTCAGACGGCTCGTCAAGCACTCAAACAAATCAGCCTGCAGAAACGTACTGCCAGGAAAAAGAAGCGGCACGGTAGATAATTCTGAAATGGAGAGGAACTCTTCAGCAGGGGTTCCAAGGGTCTTGCAGGCTCCCTTGGCAGGGTGTGGAGTGTCCCCGCCATCCTCCCCCACCCTGCTACCGGAGGCGGTGCAAGAGAAAAAAGACCTGAATAGTTACGAAAGAAATGGGGCCGGAGGTGATTTTGAGGGTGAAGCTGCGCTCAGGCGTGTACTCGGCGATTTCCCACGTGGTTTCGACGTGCCTGCCCATGACCTGGCGCGCATTCAGGCCCACACTACCCAGGCCATGAGGCTCGGGAGACGTGTAACGTTGGTCAGTGGTAGCTAGCTGCCATTGCACTCCATTACTGGTGGTATCCAGAAAGCTCCAGACAGCTTCAACTGGCCGTTGGATCGTTTCTTCAAAGTCGAAGGTAAACATGGTGAACTCCTTTTGTCTCGTCTGAATGATGTCATGATGATCTTTAATAGGGAACGTTGGTGTGCTTGAGGGCCTCGCGTGCGAGAGCAGCCTCACCCTCTAGCGAGACACAAGACCACGCCTCTTCTGGGGTGAGTCGCCCCGAAGCCAACAGGTTGAAATTCACGACATCAAGATGAAGAGTTGTCGCGGGAGGCACCTTTGCGCCGAGTTGCCATGTTCCGTCAATCCCTCCTGAAAGATGATAGACCATGGACGTGTTTCGCAGGGTTGCCGTAAGCTTCTTCGCCACGTCACGCATGACGAGCGAGACGATGCGTCCATCATGCTCAGGAGTCATGACCATCTCGCGCCCGGTCGCTCGACACAGATCCAGCCGATGCATCCACATATCACGGGTATAGATCAGATCGGTCAAGTACCCAACGGGGACGAGTCCAAGTGCTGGTAAGGGCACGCGCAGAGCACGCAGCAGCACAGGGAGCCGTGCTCGTGTGGCAATAGCGCGAGGTCCCACTGTTCGCAATTCGTCGATTAAAGCTGCTGGTGGAGCGGCAGCGCGGTCATTGACCTGAATCTGGTTCAGGCTATCGAGGAATGAGAGGCCAGACGCCCGGTAGGGCCGCTGAACCTTGAAACTGTTCTGGCGCTTGAACTCTGCGAAGCTGGCATAGGAAGCGGCTGCCCCTGTCACATGAGCAAGCATTTGTCGGACATTCCACAGGGGACAGGCCGTTGGTTTTTCCCACGCATCTTCTGAGAGAGAAGTCACGAGTGCCAGGAAGCGCTCCAATTCAAGCGTTGCCATGGCCTTCGCCTCACGATGAGAAAGCGGGAGAATAGCTCTTGCATGCACAAGAGCGGGACGCACGACAGGATCATCATTGCTCGTGTTTCTGACTGTTTGCATAATCGTTCTCCTGGAAGCAATTCAAACTGGTGGGTCTCTGACGACTTCTGATAAAAAATAACCCTATTTCATTCTTTCTCTGTTTGCTCGTCGTGCGTCCTGGCAGGCTCTGGCTCCCATGCTGCACGAAACAAGGCAAGTGCCGCCGGAATTAAGCTGCCAAAGCGACCCGCGCCAACGGGAAGTTCTGGCTCATTGGCCATGTGCAACGCCGTCAGCCCATGCATCATGGCCAGGAACAGGTCTCGGGCCTCTGAGACCGTGATCCCAAGAGCAAGACTTCCCCGCTCAATGCCCTTTTCAACAATGGCATCCCCCATCGTCAGTAAGCCACGGCTCTCCTGCATACTTTCCTCGGAGGGGATAAACCCTGGGACGGGACGTTCCTGGACGAGTTGATACAGTTCCGGGTACTCCTGGGCAAACGTCATGTAGTTTTCCAACACGGCTTGTGCACGGGCCCAGAGCGGATCAGTGCTTTCATGAGAGAGATTCATTCGTTCCCCTAAGAGACGAACACCCATGCGGAAGAGCGCATCATAGATGGCCATTTTCCCTGGAAAATACTCGTAGAGGGAGGGCGCACGTACACCGACCCGACGCGCCACCTCTTGCAGATTCAGAGCTGCAACCCCTTCCTCACGCATCACCTGTCGAGCAGCTTCAAGAATAGCATTCTTCATCTCTTCCCGATTGCGCTGACGACGTTCTTGAGGCGAGAGGAAAAACTTCTTCTGCTCTTTCATGGTTTCACTCCTCCTCTCAGAACTTCACGTTATCCTAAATGTATTAGAAATCTCTACTGAAAATAGCTTTTCCTAATATGCTTAGGATAACAGAGAATACGGCGTTTGTCAATGGCCTGGTCATGGTTTCAGGCTATTTGCTCTCTCTGCTCAGGTAAAATGAGACAACCTGCCTTTCCAACGCTCAAGCAGAGGTGAAAAATCCTCCTCTCTATGAGCAAAAGATACATTGGCCAGAAACCCTGCCTGGTGGGTGTCTTCCCTGCGAGAAAGTCCGACGTGCCAGAGGACTGAGGCTGTGGATGTTTTTTTGAAAGCCAACATCTTTGTGTTTTTGAGACAAATGAAGCAATCGATCAAGCAATCGATCAAGAAAAGAGAAGTAAAAGAGGCTTTCTCAGAAGCGAAAAAATCCCCTTTTTCTCCATTATCATCTTCGGAATGAGAAAAAGGGGGATGAGGGCAAACAATGATTACTTTCCTTACTCCTTCTTATCTCTCTCTCCATAAAATGCGTGTTGGGAATCCTCTGGCCAAGTATGGAGTACACCGTTTCGGGGGGTTATGCAAAAACCCCCTAGCAGGCTAACACGGCCTGGATCTGCTGGGCCGCCGCGCTCCGGGTGGCCTGGCATGCGGCAACCAGCGCCGTGACCGCGATCGCCATCACCACGCGGACGCCGCCGCGCTTGCGGGTTGCGCCCATGGCAGCCTCCTCATCGTCCGGGGCGTCCGACGCTCGTGAGGTCCACTGGTCACTCAATTTGACGAAGCCATGTATTGATAGATCAGCATCCGTAGCACTGATCCGGCACGTTCTGCGCGATGACGCTGTTCGTCCGCGTCACCGGGAACAAGGTGAAGAGGCCACCGCCCTGCACTGTGATGCCGGGGCTCGCCGTCAGCGTGTTGTGGGTGACCGCGCTGTCGGCGAGGGTGAGTTGCACGGGCAGGTTGGGGCCGAACGTGCCGTTCCAGATTCCGCCGCCCTGGACGACGCCGCCCGGTCCGCTCGCGGTTCCGGTGTTGTCGCTCACGGTGGTATTCCGCAACGTGAGCAGGCCGCCGTTATGGATCCCGCCGCCCTGGGCGATCGCGGAGCCCGTCGTCGTGGTGGCGCTGACGTTGTTGCCGCTGACGAGGCTGTCGCTTATGGGCACCAACTTGTCGTTGGCGATGTTGATGCCGCCCCCCGTTGCCGAGGCCGTACCGGACGGGGCCGTCGCGCTCACGCTGTTGCCGGTGACGCGCGTGCCGCTGATCGTTACCGTTGTTGGCGTTTCTTGGCAACAGCCGGTCCCGAGTCCGCCCGAGTCCGCAAAGGCATCTCCTGCGGAGGTCTTGGCCGCGACGTGGTTGCCGCTGACCGTGCTGTCGCGAAGCACGAGCGAGCCGTCGGTGCAGATGCCTGCGCAGAAATCGATGGCATTGCCGAGCAGGCTGGAGGCGGTCACGGTGTTGCCGGTGATGGTCGAGCTCCGAACCGTCGCGGAGGCGTTCCCCTGGACGTGGATGCCGCCCGCCCCGGCCGCCGTCTCGACATCGCTCGGGAGCGAGGTGGAGAGGTCGACGCTGTTGTTGCTCACCAGGCTGTTGTCGATCGTGAGCGTGCCCGCGACCATCTCGATGCCGCCGCCGTCGGCCTCCTGCCCGTTGGGCGCGGTCGCCGTCGCGTGGTTGTCGGTGATGACGCTGTCCTTGAGCGTGAGGGTGCCGAAGGCGCGGTTGAGGATCCCGGCGCCGATCGCCTGGCTGGTCAGGCCTGAGGCGGCGTCGGCCCGGTTGTCGCTGACCGTTGTGTGGTCGAGCGTCAGCGTCCCGTCGTTGGAGATCCCGCCGCCACCGGCGTCTGCGAACGGGCAACACGGATCCCCGGAATCGGTCGCCACCCTGGGGGCGACGCTGTTGCCGCGAATGACGCTGTTCCTGATCGTGACGGTGGCACCAGTGGACGGCCCTGCCGCACGGGGAATGTAGATGCCGCCACCTCGGCCGCTGAACGGCGTGAGATTGCCAATCGTGACGCCGCCCGTGACGGTGACACCGTCGATCGTCACCGTCGGCTCGCTCGCTGCGCCGGCCACGCCGATCGTCAGCACCGGGCCGCCGCCGCTGATGATGGTGGCGCCGGGGCCTGCCCCGACGAGCTTGACGCTCACGTCGATCGTGACGCCGCCGGCGTACGTGCCGGGGCCGATCGTGACCGTGTCGCCGCTCTGGGCGGCAGCAAGGGCGGGCGCGAGCTGCGTGTACGGGCAGCCGCTCTGACAGACGTTCAGCGTCGCCGCCGACGCTGGTCTCGCCCCAAGGAGTAGCAGCACCGCGACCGCAGGCACGAGCAGCCCCAGCCTTCCGGCACCGCCCAAACAGAGCGGAAGTCGTAGGCGGCGGTGATTCACACCGCCCCGAGCCGACCGCCGCAAACGCAAGCTGCTCGACCTGCTTGCCAACTTGGACCCGGTGATATTGTCAGTAAACCAACTTTTACACCCTGCCTTTTTCAGGGCGTCAATTTGCAGGTCCTCATTTTGCTCATGTTTTGAAGCTCTGACGTAACCAATTTTCATAAAGCACCTCTTTTTCTTTGTCTTGACGGAACGCAAGGAACAATGGACAAGGGAAGGATGTCAGGAACTATCCTGCTTCTCCTTTCAACGCACCTTCTGGAGGTGCACGGTTCTTCTCAGTTCAAAACGTGAACCTCTGTTAGCAGTCTGCCAGAAGAAGCTCCCTATTTACCATGACTTTTTTGACTTGTTGCTAGACTTCTTTTGACCTGATACATCGAAATAGTCAAATTCCATTTTTTCTGCTATACTTGAGAATGGAAAAACTCATCGGAAGTGTATTACGATCACGTGCGGACGAACAGCGGATTGGAAGCAATCTGCTTCATATTCGGACAGTAACTGGCCACTGGCTCTAGCCTGTTCATTTTCCGTTCCTACCGGGTTTCTGGGGTGAGTCTGAAGGTGATCAACACAAGGAGTGCTGATCGTGGAGGGGTCAA
>WNFM01132034.1_pt3 | contig 11635 bp, 9 predicted proteins | sample 5400271 | NCBI WGS metagenome assembly WNFM01 (sample SAMN13153352, study PRJNA577476) | soil metagenome | isolation source: 60 cm saprolite on Douglas fir-dominated hillslope | place: USA:California | collected 2013-09-17 | reverse complement strand
GCCGAAAAGGCCGCGCCCAACGCGCTTGCGATCACGAGAGAGACACTGGCGCCGCTCGACGCCAGGGAGCGCGAGACTCTGATCGCGCTATTGAGCAAGTTGCGGTGATTAGACGGGGCTCCGATAAGGGTCGGCCCGAAGCCGAGGGGTCTCCGGTATGCCTATGCCATTCCGTCGGGCTTAGACAAATCTTGTCTGATGTCGCGAGATACGCCGCCCAGGATCCTGATCTCTATCGGAATGCGAACGCTCACCTCTGCTTCTCTTTCAGAGTGACCTCGTCGTTTAATTGCGCTAACTCCCATCGATTTTCGCCCGAGAAACCGGGCGTCCTTATCAACGCCGTTATCGAGTACACCACACGCTTACCCGAGGGTTGCTTCGGAACTGCAACGTGAAAACTTCGGTCATTAAGAGCGAACATCATCTCCTTAAAAATAGGAAATTGCTGTGGAACGGCTATTCCGTGGGTATAAATATCGAACCGACGGCCTTGATCTGTGGTTTGGCTGAGTGGCCCCTTAAATATTCCAGTCGACGTAATCTTGAGAGCTTCGTCCACATGTATGCTCACAAGAGTGTAAAGGGCTGGTGTGCTTGATCTATTGCCGACGTGGAACGATAGTGTGACCGGATTGGAGTGTTTCGAGCCCTGTTGGTAAATCAGGGGAAATGGGTTTGTTAGAAGTTCAGCTAGAAGGTAAAGTTCAGGAGCGCTATTCCGGTTCATCGCCTCGCGAATCTCGTAGTCCTGCATGATATCGTTGCGAAAGTTACGCCTCCGATAATATCTCCCGTCCTTGGCCTGATGTACTGTCTTTGACTTCGGAATGGTAACGACAGTAGCCACATTGCCATTTCCGACCGGGATTTGAAGTATCTTCAGGCCCTCGATCGAAGGTCGCACGTTTTGCTGAATGACCTGCTCGAACCACAGGCCATTGAAGGTGGTTGCGATCATGCCGGCATCCAGTCCTGTGGGCAGGTGTGAAGCTTCCGCCATACCGTAAACGAACTGACCACCCTCAGCGTTTGCCATAGCCGAGATATCCTTTGCTATTTCTTGCTTTCGCGCATCAGTGTTGTCGACGGCGGGGGAAGCCTTATATTCCAGCGTCGAGCTCTCTTGCACTTGGTTCTTGTGCAGCGTCTCCAAGTCTTCCTTTGTTTCCAACGTCAGCATTGGGTGTCCACTTCCCCCGAGATTGTAGACAGAAAAGCAAGACAAAATATCGGCAAAGTCTGGGCCAAGATGGTGTTAGGCTCTCAAGCGGCGCGGCCATAGGCTGCGCCCGAACCCGCTCAACAAATTACTGATAGGCTGCGACAATATCCGACACAGCGCGCTCAAGCTGTTTTGCCGTCGCGCACTGGCGCACGGCGCTGCAGAAGGTGGCATAGCGCGGCATCTCGGAATCGCCCCAGCCCCAGGCCATACGTCCCTCGGGGTTGAGCCAGACCAGCCGCTTGGCCCGCTCGGAGATACGGCGAAGGATGTCGGCGCGCGGATCGAGATTATTGGTGCGGGCGTCGCCCAGCACGATCACCGTCGTCTTCGGCGTCACGGTGCGGAGAAATCCCTTTTCGAAATCCGAGAGCGAGCCGCCATAGTCGGACGAGCCGAATCCGACCTTCGACATGATCTCGCGCATCGCTTCTTCCGGCGATTTGGCATCGAGGATGTCGCTGACCTCGATCAGATGACCGGAGAAAGCGAATGAGCGCACGTCGTCCACCACTTCATGCAGGCTGTGAATTAGCAACAGAAAGAAATCCGATACCTGCGCCACCGATCCAGAGACATCGCACAGCGCCACGATCTTCGGCCGGTCGCGGTGGCGGCGCTTCCAGGAGGTGAGGAAGGGGACACCACCCCAGGCGGCGTTGCGCCGCAGCGTCCGCCTGATATCGAGATGCCCGCGCCGCTGGCGTTTTCGCGGCTTGCTGTAACGCTCGCGCAGCCGCCGCGCGATGGCGCGGATCAGGGCTTTCATCTGCTCGACCTGGCGGCGCTCGAGGCGTGCGAGGGGCGCGTTACGCAAGATTTCATGGCGCAAATTTTCGCTTTCCTCGCGCCCATAGAGCAATAGCGCTTGATTGACCACGTCGCGGACGTTTTCGCGCAATGCCTCGGTCGCCGCCGCGAGTCGCTCGGCGTCGGCAGGACTCGTGGCCGTCAATGCATCGAGGTCATCGCGCAGCCGGGTGATGCCGAGCTGGTCGAGAATTCGGGTCGAGAAAATGCCGCGCTGGGTAAAATAGCGGATGTCGGACAGCGAGGCCGTATTCGCGGCATTCGCCAACGCGGCCGCGATCGCGTTGCGGTCTCGCGACAACAGCATTTGCGCAAGCTCGCCGAGTTCAGGCGACGGCGCGCCAGGACCACCCGGCTCGGCTTCGCTTGCCGCCGAGTGCGCCTGCGTGCCTTCGACAGCATCCTCCGGCGCGGTCTCTTCCTTCAGCTCCGGTCGGCTGAAAAAAACATCAAAACATTGCGCGAGCGCCTGCTTTTCGTCCTCGCTTTTTGCAAGTGTCAGCAGCAGCGTGTCACGCAGGATTCCTCGGTCGGCAAAACCGACATCGGCCACCGCTTTCATGGCATCGATGCTTTCCGCGGGCGATACGCGAACGCCGGCGCCGCGAGCCGCCCGGAAGAACCGATGCAGCTCTTCGCGCATCAGCCGAACACGCCTTGCCGGCCGGCCTTGGCGACGAAACTCGTCACCTGCGGCAGCGTGGTCTCGATGTCGGCCTCGTATTTCAAGAGCACGTTGAGCGTGTCCTTGACGGTTTCATGATCGAGCTCTGATGACTGCAGCAGCACCAGCACGCGCGCCCAGTCGATGGTCTCGCTGACCGAGGGCAGCTTCTTGAGGTCGAGCGCGCGGACCTGGTTGATGAAGCCGACCAACTGCTTGCGCAAGTTTTGTGAGATGCCGGGGACGCGGCTTTCGACGATGCGCTCTTCCAGTTTCTGCTCGGGAAAGCCGATGTGCAGGTGCAGGCATCGGCGCTTGAGCGCGTCAGAGAGATCGCGCTCTCCATTGGAGGTCAGTATCACCGTTGGCTTCACGACTGCTGCGACGGTTCCGAGCTCGGGGATGCTGACCTGGTAGTCGGAGAGGATTTCGAGCAGCAGCGATTCGAATTCGGCGTCCGACTTGTCGATCTCGTCGACAAGCAGCACGCAGCCCTTCGGCTGTTCCAAAGCCTGCAGCAGCGGGCGCGGCTCGACGAATTCCTTGGAGAAGAATACGTCGCCGAAATCGTGCAGCCGATCGAGGGCCGCCGACAAGGTTTCGGCGCCGCCCAGTACTTCGCCGAGCTTGTCCTTCAGGATCTGGGTATAGAGCAGCTGCTTGGCGTATTTCCACTCGTACAGCGCCTTGGCTTCATCGAGTCCTTCATAACACTGCATGCGGATCATCTTGAGCCCGCGCCAGGCGGCGAGCGCCTTTGCCAGCTCGGTCTTGCCGACGCCGGCCGGCCCCTCCACCAGGATCGGCTTCTCGATCCGCTCGGCGAGATAGACCGCGGTCGCGATCTGCTGGCTGGCGATGTAGCCGACCGAGGCCAGACCTGACGTGACGGCCTCGATCGAGGCCGCGGGAAGATTGTTGTCCATCGCTGTTTCAGGCTCCCTGTGACTCCGCTTTTAGAACACGGGGATGCCGGTCGCGAGTTTATTTTTGGCTGCGGGCGCTGCACGCCACGCGCCCGGGCAGCGCATTATTCTCTCGCGGTTTGGCCTTTTTCGATCGTGGCAGCCATCTGGCGAAATGGCCTGGAAGGGTGTAGAGCCTTTGATATGACCGGCAAAAACGTAAATCTTGTGAGCCATCCCCTGGTTCAGCACAAACTCTCGCTGATGCGGGAGCGGGACCGCTCGATCAAGAGTTTTCGGGAGCTGCTGAACGAAATCGGCATGCTGCTCTGCTATGAGGTCACCCGTGACCTGCCTCTGGAGATGGTCGACATCGAGACGCCGCTTCAGCCGATGAAGGCGCCCAAGATTGCGGGGAAAAAGCTTACGCTTGCGCCGATACTGCGCGCCGGTGTCGGCTTTCTCGACGGCATGCTCGCGCTCGTTCCATCTGCGCGCGTCGCGCATATCGGTCTTTATCGCGACCCCGAGACATTGCAGGCGGTCGAGTATTACTTCAAGGCTCCGCAAGATCTGTCGGATCGCACGGTAGTCATGATGGATCCCATGCTCGCGACGGGAAATTCAGCCTGCGCCGCAGCTACCCTTCTCAAGGCGCGAGGTGCCCGTGATATGCGGTTCGTCTGCCTGCTTGCGGCTCCAGAAGGCATTGCACACTTCCAGAAAGAACATCCCGACGTTCCGATCTGGACGGCTGCGGTCGACGAGAAGCTGAATGATCACGGCTATATCTTGCCCGGCTTGGGCGATGCCGGAGACAGGATGTTCGGTACCAAGTGAAGCTACAAAAATAGGCGAGCGAAAGCCGTGAGTACTACTGGTCCCCTACGCGTCGCCTGCATCGGGATGGGATGGTGGTCCGATGTTCTGGCCGACGCCATCCAGCGCTCGGGCAAGCTTACAATTCTCAGCTGCTACACCCGTTCCGAGGAAAAGCGCAAAAGCTTCGCGGCAAAATATCGCTGCCGAGCGGCCGCGAGCTACGAGGCGATGCTGGCCGATGGCGAGATCGAGGCGATCATCAACACCACGCCGAACGACGTGCATCTGGCGACCACTTGCGTGGCTGCCGCCGCGGGCAAACACGTCTTCCTTGATAAGCCGATCGCCAACACCATCTCCGACGGCCGCGCCATTACCGAGGCCTGCCGCAAGGCCGGCGTGGTGCTGGCGCTCGGCTATCAGCGGCGCCGTGAAAATCATTTTCGCTGGATCAGGCAGCAGATCGATAACGGTCTGTTCGGCAAGCTCGTCAACGCCGAGGCTAATATCAGCCGCGACCGTCTCGGCAAGATCGATCTCGCCTCGTGGCGTTACCAGGCTAAGGGAATGCCCGGCGGCGTGATGCTGCAGATCGGCATCCATTATATCGACGTTCTGGAATATTTGATCGGGCCGATCCGTGCGGTGCGCGGACAATTGGCGCAGCTGGTGCTGCCTGGCGACAATCCGGATGTGGCGAGCCTGATGCTGGAGCACGGCAACGGCGCGCTCTCCACACTGAACGCGAGCTACGCCTCGGCGTCCGAATATTATCTGATGAACATTTACGGCAGGGATGCGACCGCCTACTACGATCTGCGTAATGGGCTCCGCCTGCTCAAGCGCGGCGAAAACGCGCCGGTAGCGATACCGTGCGCCAAGAACGACACGCTGGTCGAAGAGCTCGAGGAGTTCGCTGCCGCAGTGCGCGGGCAGGGCCGGCACGAAGTCGGGGGCGAGTACGCGACGCGATCGCTGGCGGTGGTGCGCGCCGGCATTTTGTCGGCGCGGGAAGGACGCCGGGTCGAGGTCGCAGAGATATTGGACAGTGACCGAAACCTATGAAGCCGAGTGCTAGCGTCTGGTCTTCTATCGTCATCGTGCTGGCACTCGTTGTTAGCGTCGCGCCCGCGCGCTCGCAAGACTATCCTTCCAGACCGATCACCGTGATCGTGCCGTTCCCCGCGGGAGGCGCGAGCGATGTGGTAGCGCGCATCGTCACCAACCAGATGGCCAAGGTTCTCAGGCAATCCATCATCGTCGAGAATATCGGCGGCGCCGGCGGCACGCTCGGCAGCGCGCGCGTGGCCGCCGCCACACCCGACGGCTATACCTTGCTGGCGGCGGCCATGGGCTCGCATGTGGCGGCGCCGGTGCTCACGCCAAACGTCAAATACGATCCCGTTGTCGATTTCGTGCCGATCGGCATCAGCGCCCATTCGCCGGCCGTCGTGATCGCGCGAAAGGATTTTCCGGCAAAGGACTTGAAGGAATTCGTCGCCGTCCTCCGGCAACAGGGTGGCGAGTTGAAAGAAGCGCATGGCGGCATCGGCGCGTCCTCGCACATGGCGTGCCTGTTGTTCACCGAACAAATCGGCGCCAAGCCCACACTCGTCGCCTATCGCGGCTCCGGTCCCGCGTTGAACGATCTGATGGGAGGCCATGTCGACTTTCTGTGCGAGCAGTCGGTCAGCGTGGCCGAGCAGGTCCTGGCGGGCTCGGTCAAGGCCTACGCCGTTTCCGCCTCTGAGCGCCTGGCGATGCTGCCGGATGTGCCGACCGCCAAGGAGGCAGGCGTCAATTTCGAAATGAGCATCTGGGCTGGGCTGTTTGCACCCAGGGGCGTCCCGCCCGAGGTGATCGCCAGGCTTGCCGACGCCCTCGACAAGGCACTCGATGAGCCGTTGTGCGCGAACGGCTGATCCAGCTCGGCGGCTCGGTACCGGCCAAGGCCGAGCGTGGCCCGGCCGCCTTCGACCGTTTTGTCCGGTCCGAAATTGCGCGCTGGGCGCCGATTCTTGCGGCAAGCCGGGCGGAGCAGTAGCGTCGTTGCCGAAGGAAATTTTGGAGGGGTTTCGAAACAAGCCACAAATAATTTGGGGCCGGCAGCAAACCTGCCGGCCCCAATCTCATCGGCTTATTCGCCTCGAGCGACTACTTGGAATTCCCTTCGCCGCCCCGGTCGTGACCGTGATCCCTGTCGAAATCGAACATGTCGAACAGGTCGCCGATCGCGGGCATGTTGACGGGAACATAGGGATTGTCGTGGTCGACGCGCGGATTGGGCAGGTTGTCACGGCTGCGCGCGGTGAGCTTGCCGAGATACCAATTCCGCTCGACGAATTTCACAAAGGACGAATGTTCACCATAGGCGTGGGTGATGTGTCCGCCCTGCGAGAACGGTGAAACCGCAATCATCGGAATGCGCGGCCCGGTGCCGAAGAAGTCGACCGGCTGGATGAAGCCGGAGTCATAATATCCGCCACCCTCGTCCACGGTGACGAAGATCGCCGTGCTTTCCCATTGCTCCTTGTTGCCCTGGGCAAGCTCGATGATGTTCTTGGCGAAGGCCTCGAACAGATCGAATTTTGACGATGCCGGATGGCCGTCCATGGCGCCGTCCGGCTTGACATAAGACACCGCCGGCAAGGTGCCGTTCTTCAGATCGGTGAACAGGTCGGTGACGTCACGCATATGGTCGGCGCGCATCGCCGGATAGTTCAGCTGATATTCAAACGGGTTGCAGATGTTGCAATAGATCCCGTCGAGCGGAGTGCCAGTCCCGGAAACATTGTAGCTGCCGCCATAATATTTCCACGGAATGTTCTTCGCGCTCAGGAGATCGCCGATGCTGGTCTGGGTGACGGTCGGAACGGAACCGGCTCCGGCTGATGTGCCTTGCGGCGTCCAGGCCGGCCCGACGTTCACCGCGGGGTAATAGTGGCCCGCGTCGCATTTCGTCTGCACGGCGTAAGGCAACTTGCCGAGATAATCCAGGATCGGCTTGACCCCCGGCGCCGCCGGATCGGAGCAATTGAACCATATCTTGCGCGCGGTGTATTGGTTGAGTGTGTTGGGCAGCGGATCGGGATTGTAGATGGTAGAGGCCGGCGGCGTCGCCGCATTGCCGTGGCCGTCGCCGTAAAATACCTGATCGGCGTAGCCGAGCGGCATGCTGTCGGCCCAGGTCCCGCCCATGACAGGCTGATGATAATTGTCGCTCATGGTGTAATTGTCGGCGAGGAATTTCAGAAACGGCACATCGCCGTTCTGCATATTGAAAAACGCCATGGTCTGGCCGGTATCGTGCGGCGTACCGCCGGGCGGGGTCGAGTAGGTCGTGGTGATCGCCGATTGCAGATCATGGAGGCAACCGGTCGGATTGCGCCGCGTGACGTGTCCGGCATCGATGGCGCAGTCCACCTGCTGGTACATCTGGAAGAACTGGTGGATGGTATCGCCGGTATAGGCGTCATAGGGCATGGTCGCGCCGGTCATCTGGAATGGCCCGGGCGGCAGGGTGTTGACGTTGGTGATGCGGGTATCCGGACCCACACTGTTTGGCAGACCCGTGCCACCCGTTCCGAACAGGAACTGGTCGGCGGCGGGCAGTCCGGGATCGCCGCCCGGCAGGAGAAGGATGCCGGCACCCGGCGGGTTTTGCACGCCGGCGAGGTCAGGCGCGGGCAGCACCGTATATAAAGACTTATTGGCCGATCCGGCGCTGATGAAAAACTTTCCGCCGTTCGGCGCGGATGTGATCTGGAACTGATGCGCGCGATCGAAATTCTCGTTGGGCGAGCCGTCGACCTTGACGATGCGTTCGGACAACAGGTTCAACACCCGCTCGTCGTCCGACTTCGGCCGGTAGGTGGCAAACAGGTGATCAAAGCTGCGATTTTCGCCGACGATGATGATGACATGCTTGATCGGCGATGCGGTCTTGATGGCATCGGCCGGGTTTTGTGCTTCCTCTGCGCGAACACCTTGCGAAAGCGCAAGGGCCGCAAGCGAAACTCCGAGCAGGCCAAACCTGCGCGTGAGCGCTATTTTTTTCATAGCTTTCTCCTGTTGGGTTTTTGGAAATGAGGGGGCAGCAACAGGCGCGTTGTTATTCCGCATCGATGACACGCATGTTCCGATTGCGTGACATGATGAGAAACATTCTTCGGCTCTTGATGGAACAGGCAGCCGCGGATGGGGTTATGGACTTTCTTGCGGGCACGCCAAGTTCAAGCGAACGGGGATCGTCCAGCCTTGCGTCTTTGACGGCTGTGCCGTGATGACCGTGCTGCCGCCATTCGTTGAATTCCGAGCTTTCAATATCGCGCGGGCCTCGCAAGACCAATGCGCGTACTGGCCCGCTTGCCGTCGTCAACGTCATGAATTACCAAGGACGGGAATGTGGCAAGATCGCCGCGCGGGCTCAGGGTTGTCGATGGCGTTGCAATGATCAGGAATCAACTTCCACTGCAGAAATTTCCGTTGCAGATCGCCTTCTGGCGGGACGAAACATGACCGGCGAACGCCACACGCTTCGCAGCGACAAAATCACCGCGACCATCGCGGCGAATGGCGCGGAGTTATGTTCGCTGCAAAACGCGGACGGACTTGAGCTGTTGTGGCAGGCCGGACCGGCATGGCCGCGTCATGCGCCCCTACTGTTTCCCATCGTGGGCCGGCTCAAGAACGACCAACTGCGGCATCGAGGAAAAGTCTATCCGATGACCCAGCACGGCTTTGCACGCGATCTTCGTTTTGACTGGACAGAACGAGGGCCAAACTCCTGCACGCTCACTCTGACGGATGATGCGGCGACCCGCTCCCGTTATCCCTTCGCATTTCGGTTGGCGGTCACTTACACGGTGAAAAACGCCGACCTGGAGGTGATGCTCGAAATCACCAATACCGGCGAGGAGATGCTACCGGCCTCGATTGGCGCACATCCGGCGTTCAATTGGCCACTCGTTCCCGGATTGGAGAAAGCGGCATACGAGCTTGCGTTTTCCGACGAGGAGCATGCGCCTGTTCGGCGGTTGAAGGACGGTCTCCTGAAGGCGGACGCGGAGCCGACCCCGATTCGAGGCAAAATCCTCTCCCTTTCGGAAAAGCTGTTCGCTGAGGACGCGATCATCTTGGATCGACTGGCCAGCCATTCGGTTCGCTACGCGGCCGCGCGCGGCCCATCGATCGAGATTTATTGGGAAGGATTTCGTGAGCTCGGCGTGTGGTCGAAGCCCGCGGGTGCGCCATTTCTCTGTATCGAGCCCTGGTATGGGTTCGCGAGCCCTGCGACGTTTGACGGCGAGTTCGTCGATAAACCCGGCGTGATGCACATCGCTCCCGCCGCGAAGCGATCTCTAAATTATCGTATCCGTATCGGCTAACGGGCCAACACTGGTCACAGCTTTGCCTTCGCAGACGCTAAGTCCCTATCACTTAAAGGTCACCAACGCATTTTCCGCCGGATAGTCGTTGGTGAAGGGTCGTTGCGGTCCGATCGGGCCAAAGTTAATGACCGTCGGTGAACTGACGTTGGCCTCGACAGGGCCGCTTTCGCTTCCTTCGGTAAACTCATACGGCACGCCATTGCCCCCGAGAAATGAGGGCCGATCGTCAATATGCATGTGCAAGTGTGGCTCGGTTGAGCTGCCAGTATTGCCGACATTGCCCAAGATATCGCCGACTTTGACCGTGTCGCCAGTTTTAACGTGCACGGTGCCGGGTCGCATATGGGCATAGAGGACGTAACGATCGGGCGCGATTTCGACGACGACGTGATTGCCTGCGGCGTTATTGGCGTCGATCGAGATGACGTATTTGCCGGAGTGAGGCACATTGTCCGGCATGCCGTCGGACATACCGACCACCTTGCCGGCGGCTACACTGTAGATTGGCTGGTTGTAGCAGAAATAACTGTCGTTCTTGTCTTCCGGGCCTTTCCAGGTCGTGCGCACGCCGTCTACCGTTTGATACTGCACCCAGTCAATCGCATAGCGCTGCGCCAGCCACGCATGCCCGCCGTCGACAAGCACGGCTCGACGATGGGCCGCGTTCGGCCCGTTATTGACGGAATCCCCAGCGATCCAGTCGCCACGGAGCGGCGGCGCGACAATGATAGGGCTTTCGTTCGAAACGACCACCGGCGCAAGCACGGCAGCGTGAGCTCCGCCCTTGTCGTCAATGACGTGGAGCGAATGCTCGATCGTGCCTGGAGCTTTGCTGCTGCCGAGATCGAGAAGCAGAAAAACGATCAAGCTGCCGCCGCCATCGAGCGTTCGATCAGCGGCGTCAGCCGGTTTTCCGCGTGCGCCGAGCGGAATGATGATGCCGGCGAGCGCCGAGCCGGAAAATGTGAATTTTGCCGTACCTGCCTTGGCCTCGACGGCGTCAAGGACGTACTTGTTATTGGAAAAGTTGGTAATCAGCATCTCGTAGACGAGGCGAGTGGAACCGTCCTGCACGATCGGTGCGGGCTGGGCCAGAAAAGAGACGTTGAGTTGCGATGGGTGCGGGTCGCCGGCAAACAGCGGGGTTGTGAACGGCACGAGAAAGCAGGCAGCAAGTAAGCGCGCAAAGGCCATCAGCACGTCCTCCAAGCCGTCTTAGACGTCAAGTATAAGCGAAATATGCCGCTGCCGCGACCCTGAACAGGGCGCTGCCTGCGCGATAACGCCGTCCTTCCGACTCCAACTTGAACCGCAGATCGACGCCCGCTACGCTCAGCCGGCAATTCCGGGGAAACAAAATGAAACAGCTCCGAATCGGCGACATCACCATCGACGCGGTGATCGAACGCGATGGGCCGTGGCGGCGGCCGCAGGATTTTTTCCCGACCTATGACGAGGCCACCTTCAAGCGGCACTTGCCCTCGATGGAGCCCGAGGTTTTCGACACGGCGCTGGGCAAGATGGTGATCACCTACCAGACCTTCGTGGTCCGCACGCCGCGATATACCATACTGGTCGACACCTGCACCGGCGAGGACAAGGGTCATCCGCCGCCGTTCGATTTTCCCGGCAAGGAGCGCTGGCGCAACGAATTGTTTGCGCTCGGCATTACGTACGACAAGATCGATTACGTATTCTGCACCCATCTCCATATCGATCACACCGGCTGGAACACAACATTGCGCGATGGCCGCTGGGTGCCGACCTTCCCCAATGCAAAATACATCTTCCACAAAAAGGAATATGCGGTTTGGGAAGC
>WNFM01209680.1_pt1 | contig 11636 bp, 14 predicted proteins | sample 5400271 | NCBI WGS metagenome assembly WNFM01 (sample SAMN13153352, study PRJNA577476) | soil metagenome | isolation source: 60 cm saprolite on Douglas fir-dominated hillslope | place: USA:California | collected 2013-09-17 | reverse complement strand
TCACGAGGGGCGCCGCGTCTGGATGGCACGACAGCTTCACCGGGGCAGGCATCACACCATCGACGATGCGAATATCTTGCTCGCACTCCGGACACGCGACGATCTGGAGCGAGATGCAGAATGGGCAACCCTTCACGCACTCGGCCATGAGCTACTTCCCCGCGACCGTCTGGAGGTCAAGCGCTCGCTCCGACATTCGCCCCGTCAGGATGCAGAATGTCTCCCATCCGGCGGGGTCGAGCCTCCTGCTGAACTCCTCCGCGACATCGAGCTCGGCACCGAACTTCGCAGCAACAGTAGCAGCGGCATCAGCGTTGAGGATGGCGGTCTTGAAGGGGGCGGGGGTCATCTGGGGGTAGGCACGCCACAGCGCGGACTTCGGGTTGATGATGTCGGCGCCTTCCCGCGCGGCCTTCTGGATCTGCGCCCGCATCGCGTCGATTAGGACGTCGGTGCAAGCATTCTTCGCCCTCTCCACCGTTGCTTCCAGCCGCTCGCGTTCCTTCCGCTCAGCGGCGATTGCTACCTCATCGGCGGCAACGCTCTCCTCCAGCGCCAGCACTTCACCCATGCGCTCCTCGTCCCACGCCTCGTGTCGCAGCGAATCGCGCGTCATCTGGTTGCGGAGGGACGCAAGCTTCACTCTTCGAGCGCGGCGTTCGGCGTTTACCTTCAGCCGTGCAGCTTCCTCAGGAACTGCGGCGACGAGAGCAGTAGCGTCGTCCACCAGCGTTGGCAGCGATCCGACTGGAAGCTCGAGCCGCTGATACTCCCGCGATTGGTTGCGATAGAGGTTGAGCGTCTCGCCAAGGTTCAGCGACGTGGCCTTGAGCAGCGCCCACTCGGCTGACCTGACCGCGTTGCGCGCTTCCGCCCATCCATTCGGCGGGTGCGTCGGGTCGAGCAGCTTGAGCGCTTCGGCGACATGGCGATTGGTGCGCGGGTCGAACGAGCAGATGAACGACTTCGGGGTTCCGTTACTAGCGGGCATTGAAAGCAGCCTCCTCGATTGCGGCGTAGCGTTCCAACTTGATGCGGTGCTTCCTGACTGCGGCCTTGATAGCCTCAGGCTTCGGGTCACGACCGAGCCATGCAAGCTGGCGACCATGACCATCTCTAACCGACCAGTATCGCTGGCCTCGAATCTCTCGGACTACGATGTGAGCCATATCTCAAACCCCCTCAATGATTTACAAGCCTTCCGCTCACCAATAGGATACCACAATCGATGCCGCTGTGTCAAGATATCTTGTTGATTCTAAAGGCTTTACACGATTTATGGGGCTGGATTCGGCGGGCTGCTTGGCGATGCAGAGCTTGGATGCGGAGTGCTACACGCGCTTACCACCGGCTTACCACGCCGAGCTTTGGGGAGCTACCGGATGTCCGGGAAGAGGCCGTAAGGACGCGGCCTGACGCAACGAGGAAGGCGGGTGGGGGGTCTTTCGACCCCCGCGTCTTTGGCTGGTTGTGGGTGGAGGGATTCGGGATTCAGGCTAACAGCTTATATATATGCTCTAACAGGTGGTAACTGTGGATATGTTCTAAAGTATATATATAAGCATTCTGCCGCTAATGTAATCTCCCGTGGTCCGGAGTCAAGGAAATCGGCGATAAAAACTGTTCCTTCCGCGGCTTCGAGAGCTCTCCGGAGGAGTCGCAACTCTCCGGTATAACGCGGGTTGCAGGCCCCGGTGGGAGGTTTGACTTGACCAGGAGGCTCGGCTATCATCGGCTTTCGTCCACGATCAAACTTCAGCCATGGGGAGAGCCGGATTGGCCAAGCGCTTCTCCAAGAAAATTGTCATCAGCATCGCCGTGCTCGTGGCAGGGTTCGCAGTTCTCTTCGGAGTCGGGCTGAAGGGATCGCTGGTGTATTACCTGACCGTCGGAGAGTTTCTCGAGAGGCAGGGGCACGGCGACCTGGGAGAGAACTTCCGAATCAACGGCAACGTTCTCGCCGGATCGATCGTCAAGACCCCCGGAGTGATCGGCGCCCGCTTCGTCGTGACCGATGGCTCGAAGCGGCTTCCGGTGGTCTACACGAAGGAAACACCCGACACCTTCGTCGACGGTGCCGAGGTGGTGGTGGAGGGGTCCCTCGGCCCCGACGGGCTTTTCGCGGCCCATACCCTTCTCGCCAAGTGTCCCTCCAAGTACGAGGCGCAGAACCGCGTCGCCAGAAAGTGACGCGGTGCCGATCCGCGCGGCGGGACCGGCTGGTTGCGGTCCGGGCGGCACCCAGTCGGTGGCGTGATGGCTGATTTCGGTACCCTCTGTCTGCTGATCGCCCTCGCCTGCTGCGGCTGGGCCATCCTCGCCTCCTACCAAGGTTGGAGGACCGGCTCGGGACCGCTGGTGCGGAGCGCAGAACGGGCGGTCCTGACCACCTGGGCCCTGACCGCGCTCGGCGTGGCCTCTCTCGAGTACTGCATCCACACCGATCAGTTCGACCTCGAGTATGTCGCTTCGTACTCGAACCGCACCCTCCCCCGTCTTTACAAGGTGGCGGCGCTCTGGGCGGGGCAGTCCGGGTCGATCCTTTTCTGGCTCTTCATTCTCACCTCCTACTCGGCTTTGATCGTCCTGCTCAACCGGCGCCGGAACCGGGCCCTGATGCCGATCGTCGTCACGACGCTCGGGTCGGTGCAGATGTTCTTTCTCCTGCTGGTGAATTTCATGACCCGGCCGTTCATCCGTCTGGCGATCCCGCCGGCGGACGGCGGCGGCATGAACCCGCAGCTGCAGAACCCGTTCATGGCGATCCACCCTCCCTGTCTCTATCTGGGGTACGTCGGCCTCACGGTGCCGTTCGCCTTCGCGATCGCCGCTCTCGTCACCGGCCGCCTGGATGACACCTGGTTCAGGACCACGCGCCGGTTCACCATCACCTCCTGGTTCATTCTCGGGACCGGCATCCTGCTCGGAGGTTGGTGGGCCTATGTCGAGCTCGGCTGGGGCGGCTACTGGGCATGGGATCCGGTGGAGAATGCCTCTCTGATCCCCTGGCTGACCTGCACGGCCTTCCTGCACTCCGTCATGATCGAGGAGCGGAAGAAGATGCTTCGCGTCTGGAACCTGGCGCTGGTGATCATGAGCTTCGAGCTGGCAATCCTCGGAACGTTCATCACCCGGAGCGGCGTCATCTCCTCGGTGCACTCGTTCACCAAGTCCGATGTGGGGCCCCTGTTCGCCGGGTTCCTCGGATGCAGCGTCCTGGTCTCGATCGCTCTGCTGCTCCACCGGTCGCCCCAGCTCCGAAGCGAACACCGGCTCGACTCGTTCGTGTCGCGCGAGAGCACCTTCTTGTTCAACAACCTGCTTCTGGTGGGCGCCGCCTTCGCCGTCCTCTGGGGCACGCTCTTCCCGATCCTCTCCGAGGCGGTGCGTGGCGTGAAGATCACGGTCGGTCCGCCGTTTTTCAACGAGATGATGATCCCGATCACGTTCGGGCTCGTGACGCTGGCCGGGATCTGCCCCGTCATCGCGTGGCGGAGGGCCACGCCGCGCAAGCTCCTCGAGAAGATCCAGATCCCGTTCTGGTCGCTCGTCGGAGCGGCGGCGGCGCTGCTGATCGCGGGGGTGCGCGACCTCTACGCGCTGGTCTCGTTCAGCCTGTGCGTGTTCGTGATCGCCACGACGGTGATGGAATTCGTGTGGGGCACGCGGGGCCGGCAGAAGGCGACCGGCGAGGGGGCGGGCGCCGCCCTTCTTGGTCTCGTCGATCGCAACAAGCGGCGTTACGGCGGGTTCATCGTCCACCTGGCGGTCATGATGATCTTGATCGGGATCACCGGATCGTCCGCGTTCAAGCAGGACGCCACCGCCACCCTCCGCCGCGGCGAAAGCTTCTCGGTCGGGCCGTACACCATGCGCTTCGAAGAGATGGCGAGCCGCGACGCGCCGAACTACGACTTCCAGGGCTGCCGTCTCGCGGTCTCCCGCGACGGCCGGCCGGTCGGCACCCTGCTGCCGGGCCAGAATTTCTACAAGACCCGTGGCCAGGAGACCTCGACCGAGGTGGCGATCCGACACAGCCTGCGCGAAGACCTCTATCTGATCCTGATCGGCTTCGACCCCCAGGAGGGCCGAGCCACCCTCAAGGCGTACCTCAACCCCTTGATCAACTGGATCTGGATCGGGGGGGCCGTGCTGATCCTGGGCTCCTGGCTCGCCATGCTCCCCGACCTCCGGGATCGGCGCCGCGAGACCGAGGCCCGGCTCAGGGACGCGGCCTGAGATGAGCCGACGACGTCGCCGGATCGCCCGGCGGGCCCTGATGGCGATCGCGGCGTCGGCGATCGCGATGGCGATGATCACCGCCGCCGATCGGACTCCCCGGCAGCAGATCGAGTCGCGCCTGATGTGCTACTGCGGGTGCGCCGATCTGACGGTCCGCACCTGCACCTGCGGCGTCGCCGCCTCGATTCGCGAGGAGATCGGCGACCGTCTCGCCCGCGGAGAGACCGGCGAGCAGGTGATCGCGGCGTTCGTCGCGCGGCACGGGGAAAAGATTCTCTCCGCGCCGACCAAGGAAGGCTTCAACCTCGTCGCCTGGGCGGCGCCGTTCATCGCGCTCTTCGCGGCGACCGTGGTGCTGGTGGGGCTGGTGAGACGCTGGGGCCGCGGCGCCGGGGCGGGGGGCGGCGGAGCGTCGTTCCCGGGCGGGCCGTCCGGCCCACTGACCGAAGAGGAGCGCGCGCTCCTGCGTCGCGTCGAGAGCGAGATCCGCGAGGGCCTCTGATGCTGCTTCTGGCCTCGATACTCCTGATCGTCGCGGCGGTCGCCGCGATCCTCGCGCCGCTGGTGCAGGGGACCTCGGCCGCTCTGTCGGACGGGCCCGATCTCGAGGCGCAGGTCGCGGAGCTGCAGGCGCTCAAGTCGATCCTCTACGAGACGATCCGGGACCTCGAATACGACTTTCACGCCGGCAAAATTGGCGAGACCGATTTCCGCGAGCTCTCAGCGCGGTCGAAACGGGAAGCGATGGCGATCGTGCAGCGCCTCGACGCTCTGCAGGCGTCGCTCCCGTCCCGCCCGCGCGGCACCGAGCGCGCCGGCCCGTGACGGCCGCGCCGCCCCCCTTCCCCCCCGGAGGCGCCACGACCCCGGCGGCCGTCCGCGCTCGCGCGCTCGGCAAGCGGTACGGAGCGGCGAGCGCTCTGCACGCTCTCGATCTGGAGATCGCCGCCGGAGAGTGGGTTGCCCTGCTGGGCCCGAACGGGGCCGGCAAGACGACGCTGCTTCGTCTGTGCGCCCTGCTGTCGCGTCCGACGTCCGGCGCGCTGTTCATCCATGGCGAGGAGCCGCGCGCGGCGGACAGGACCGCCCTGCTGCGCCGCATCGGCCTGCTGTCGCACCAGAGCTTCCTGTACGACCATCTCACCGGCTTCGAGAACCTTCTCTTCTACGGCCGTCTTTACGGACTGCGCCGTCCGGAGCAGGCGGCCCGCGACGCGCTCGAGGCGGCCGGTCTCGCCCGGCGGGGCGACGACCTCGCCCGCGGCTACTCGCGCGGTCTGCTGCAGCGCCTGGCGATCGCCCGCACGATGCTTCATGCCCCCGATCTCCTGCTCCTCGACGAGCCGTTCACCGGTCTCGACCAGGAGGCGACGGAGATGCTGGTCGCCCGACTCGCGGGCCTGCGCGCTACGGGCGTCACCGCTCTCCTGGTCTCCCACGACTTCGGCGCGATCCCTTCCCTCGCCGATCGGATCCTGGTGCTCGCGTCGGGACGGCTGGCCGTCGATCGCGCCGCGGCGGGGATCGATCGAATCGGCCTCGAGGACCTGGTTCGCGCGGCGGCCCGGGCGGGGCAACGGGGGGAGCGCCGGTGAACTACCTGCGCGCGGTCGCCGTCATCGCCGGGAAAGATCTCCGGACGGAGCTGCGCAGCCGGGAGCAGATCGTCAGCCTGCTCTTCTTCACGCTTCTCGTGCTGGTGGTGTTCAACTTCGCCTTCGACTTCACCATCATCGACTTCGCGTCGCTGGGCGCCGGAATCCTCTGGGTCGCGTTCATTTTTTCGGGGGTGCTGGCGCTGTCCCATTCGTTCCGCATCGAGCGTGAGCAGGATCGAATCGAGGGGATCCTGATCGCCCCGATCGACCGCAGCGCCTTCTACCTGGGGAAGGTGGCGGCGACCTTTCTCTTCATGTCGGCGGTGGAGGCGATCATGGTGCCGCTCGCGGCGCTTCTTTTCAATCTCTCCTGGAGCAGCCGCATCGCCGGGGCGATCCTCGTGCTGATCCTGAACACCCTGGGAGTCGCCGCCGTCGGGACGCTGTTTTCGGCCATGACGACCCGGACCCGGCGCGGCGATCTGCTCCTCCCGCTGCTGCTTTTCCCGGCGGCCGTGCCGGTCAGCCTGGCGGCGGTCAAGGCCACCTCGCAGCTGCTGGCCGGCCGCCCGCTCGAGCGGTACGCGCCCTGGCTGGCGCTGTCGTTCGCGTATGATGCGATCGTTCTGGCGGCGGCGGTCCTGCTCTTCGACTTCGTCCTCGAGGACTGACTGGTGCTAGAATCGCCCGCCGTTGCGAGCCGGGAGACACATGCTGAGCCGGAGTCGATCCACTATCGCCGAGATCGTGCTGTTTCTGCTGGTCGCGGTGCTCGTCCCGGTCTCGCTGGACGCCGCATTCTCCCGCGTGCCGACCGAGTCCAAAATGGGGGTCGTGCAGCGTATCTTCTATTTTCACGTTCCGTCGGCGATGATGGCGTTTCTCGGCGTGGCGATCTGCGCCCTGTGCAGCCTTCTCTATCTCGCGACGCGGCGGCGGCGGTACGACATCGCGGCGCAGGCGGCCGCCGAGCTGGGGATGGTCTTCTGCACGATCGTGCTCGTCACGGGTCCGATCTGGGCCCGGCCGGTCTGGGGGGTCTGGTGGACCGGAGAGGTGCGCCTGACGTCGACGCTCATCCTGTGGCTCATTTTCGCGGGGTACCTCCTGCTCCGCGAGAGCGCGGAGCATCGCGATCAGGCGGCGCGCTGGGGGGCCGTGGTGGCAATCGTCGGCGCCCTCGACGTGCCGATCATCTACAAATCGGTGGAGTGGTGGCGCGGCCTGCACCCCAAGGTTCTGAAAATCTCGGGCGGCGGAGGGCTCGACCCCGCAATGAACCGGGCCCTTCTGATCTGCAGCCTCACCTTTCTGCTTCTCTTCATGTTCCTTCTGGTGCAGCGGATGCGGCTCGGAATGATCGAGGATGAGTGCGAGGCGCTCCTGCTCGCGGCGGAGAGCGAGACATGACCCTGCATGACCTTGCGGCGCTCGCCGGCCCGGTGGCGGCGATGGCGCAGGAATCGTCCGGCCCCGAGACGGTGGCGGCGCGTCCCGATCAGGTGGCTCGCGGCTTTCATTACCTGATGGCCGCCTACACGGCCGTCTGGGTCATTCTCGCGCTCTACCTGCTGTCGCTTTCGATACGCCTGCGGCGGATCGCGGCGCAGCTGCGCCGCTTGAAGGAGAAGCTGGGAGTGCCGTCCCGATGACGCCCGCGGACGCGCCGAAGGGGATCTTTCGCGATTACTTCGAGACGATCGTTTCCTGCGTGATCTTCGTTCTGTTCGCCCGCACCTTCGTCTTCCAGCAGTCGAAGATCCCCACCGGGTCGATGATCCCGACGCTCCTGATCGGGGATTACATCATGGTCAACAAGTTCGCCTACGCGCCTGTGACCGAGGATCTGCCGTTTCTCGGCAGCATCGAGAGGACCCTGCTGCCGATCCGCGACATCCGGCGCGGCGACATCGTGGTGTTCAAGTTCCCGGAGGAGCCGGAGAAGGACTACATCAAGCGGGTGATCGGGCTTCCCGGCGACACCCTGGAGATTCGCAATCGCCAGGTCTTCATCAACGGACAGCCGCTGCCCGAGCCGTACAAGATCCACCGCAATCCGAAGGGGCTCAACTTCGATCAGGACGATTTCCCGGCCACGCACGTCCCCGATAAGGCCTACTTCTGCATGGGGGACAACCGGGACAACAGCCGGGACAGCCGATCCTGGGGATTCGTCCCGCGCGACAATCTCAAGGGACGCGCCTTCATGATCTGGTGGTCGTACGACGAGGACCGGGACGCCTACCTGCGCACCTCCGTTTCGGACCATCTGTCGGGGATCTGGGGAAAGATCACCCATCTATTCACGCGCTCCCGCTGGGAGCGCACCTTCCAGATCATCAAGTAGGACGCCTCTCCGGGGCCCGCGAGGCGGGCGCCGGCGACGCCCTCTCCGGCAGGTCGATCGGCACGGGGCCGTGCAGTCCCCCGCGCCAGGCGCGGAAGCTCGAATAGCGCCATTCTCCCGGATGCCGCGCCAGCCTGGCGAGCACCGGGTACTGGTGCAGGAGCTCGGCGCGCTTGGCGATCTCGCGACGATCTCCCAGCAGCTGTCTCTGGTCCGCGTCCTGCCAGACCAGCCCCAGTCGTCCCGAGCGCTGATTCATCTCCCGCGCGAAGCGCGATTTGAGCCTCTGCACGATCACCTGCACCCAGCGGGGGTCCTGGTCGTTCGCGGCCATGATGATCCGGACCCGATCCGGAAGCACGACATAGGCCTGCACTCTGAACCCGAGCCGCTGTCGCAGCGCCGCCAGGGTGCGGCAGAAGAGACTCGCCGTGGCGCGGTCGGCGAAGAACGGCCGTCCGGCATAGGTCCACAACGTCACGAGAAAAGCGGTGGTGCCCTCGGCTCCGGGACGCATCGACGGAATCCTCCCTCGGTCGGCTCGATCGATCCGGTGACCGGATCATCCCGGGCAGACCGTGAGCAAACCTGATGCGAGGCCCCGGTTTCGGGTTCTCATGGGGGCGGAGGCCGAAGTCGCGGGAGGGCGCGTCCGTGGCCGGACGCGCTCCGCGGACGGACGCCGCCGGAGGACGGGAAAGACGCAGGCGGGAGCGCCCAAGGGAGCGCCTCCGGAGCGCCTCAAGGCATCTGGGGAGCGCTTCGGCGCGGTAGATCCGGAGCAGGAGCGCCCGGCGCGATGATCGAGTGCCGGCCGCGCCCCGGCTCCTTCTCGGGAAAGTCGGAACGGTAGTGGCTTCCGCGGCTCTCGCGGCGCTTGAGAGCCGACTCCGCGATCAATCGGCCGATGTAGAGCATGTTGCGGACCTCGAGACCCCCCCGCGACATCGGGTGCTCGGCAAGATCTTCCTCGAGACGAAGAATCCCTGCGACCGCCCGCTCCAGGCCCTCGCCCTCGCGGACGATCCCGGCCTCCCGCTGCATGATCCCGGTGAGCGCCGTGAGCGTCGCGCCGGTGCGCGCCGGTTCGAGCGAACGGATGCGCGCCGTCGCCTCGAGCGGATCGATCGCCGGCGCGGGGTTGAGGCGATCGGCGAGGATGGCGCGACCGGCGCGCTCGCCGAATACCAGACCCTCCAGGAGAGAGTTGCTGGCAAGTCTGTTGGCGCCGTGCACTCCGGTGCAGGCGACCTCGCCGGCCGCGTACAGGCCCGGGATGGAGGTGCGGCCCCAGAGACCGGTCTTCACGCCACCCATGATGTAGTGGGTGCAGGGGGCCACCGGGATCCGGTCGCGCGCGATGTCGAGACCGTAACGGGCGCAGGTGGCGGCGATGGTCGGGAAGCGCCGGCGCACGAAAGCCGGGTCGAGCCGGCTCATGTCGAGAAAGACGCAGCGCGCGCCCGACCGGCGCATCTCCTCGACGATCCCGCGGGCGACGACATCACGCGGGGCCAGCTCGGCGCGCGGATCGTGCCGCTGCATGAAGCGCTCACCGCGCTCGTTGACCAGCCGTCCCCCCTCCCCCCGCATCGCTTCCGAGAGCAGGAAGCGGGGGGCCCCCGCCAGGCTCAGAACCGTGGGATGGAACTGGATGAATTCCATATCCATCATCTCGGCGCCGGCGCGGTAGGCCATCGCCATTCCGTCGCCCGTCGCCTGAGGCGGGTTGGTGGTCTCCCCGTAAACCTGGNNNCCCCGCCGGTCCGCTCATCGATGGCGACGAGACCGCCGCAGGTGCCGCCCCAGAGAACCAGATCGATGGTGAACATCCGCGGAATGAGAACGATGTCGGAGCGGCTGCGGGCGTGCTCGACCAGTGTCCGGACGATCTCGCGGCCGGTCGAATCCCCCTGCGCATGCAGGATCCGCGGCTTGCTGTGCGCCGCCTCGCGGGTGAGCGCCAGGTGCGCTCCCTCCCGATCGAAGCGCGCCCCCCAGTCGATCAGCTCGAGCGCTCGCGCCGGGCCCTCCTCGACCAGGACCTGAACGGCGCCTTCGTTGCACAGGCCGTCGCCCGCCTCGAGCGTGTCGCGGTAATGAAAAACCGCCTCGTCGTCGTCGGAGAGCACCGCCGCGATCCCCCCCTGGGCCTTGTCGGACGAGGAGTCGGTCGGGCCATCTTTGGTCAGGACCGCGACCCGTCCGCCGCCGGACGCCACCTCGATGGCGGCCCGGAGACCGGCGATCCCGCTGCCGACGACGATGACGTCGAATCGCGCCTCTTCCATGATGAACTTCAGTCTAGCGGATTTGGGCGCCGCGCGCCCGTTGCCCGACAAGACTGTGTGCGTTCACGTCCGACGAGACTGGACCAACGATGCAGGACATCCCGCCTCAAGGATCGATCACCGACATCTTCTTCCCTCGACTCGTCGCTCAGCTGCAGCGCGATGGATTCGAGGGGACCGTGCGCGTGTCGGTCGGCGAGACCACGAAAATTCTCTACTTCAAGGGGGGCGAGATCGCTTCCGCCGCCAGCAACGCCGAATCGGATCGGCTGGCGTCGATCCTGATCGAGGAAGGCCGCCTGACGACGCCCCAGCTGGAGATGGCCAAGTCGCGTCTTGCCGAGGGCGGCTCGCTCGGGAGAACGCTCATCGACATGGGGTTTCTCACCCCCGCCGAGCTGCTGCAGGGCGCGCGCCGGCAGGTGCAGCAGATCCTGGTCTCCTGCTGCACGCTGTCCAGCGGCACCTACCAGCTCGATCAGGGGCCGCTGCGTTCCGACGTGACCGTTCTCGGGCTGCCGACGCGGCGCCTCGTCTTCGAGACGATCCTGCAGGCTCCTGACCGTCGGTGGATCCTGCGCGAGATCGGATCGATGGAAGCGATCTACCGCCCGAACGAGTCCCTGCTTCCCGAGCTGAACCGTCTCAAGCTCGACCTGCCGATCGATCAGCTGGCCCGCTCTCTCGGTCACGACCGGACCCTGCGCGAGCTGAGCGCGGGAACCTCGCTCGACGACTTCACCGTCGGCAAGGTCGTGCTGGCCCTGGAGGTTCTGGGGCTGGCGGAGCGCCTCGAGAGCGAGCCTCCGCCGCTTCCGGCCTCGCGCCGGATCGGCATCGAGTCGGGAGACGATCCGCTCCCGCTCGAGGAGATGGAGCAGGAGGCGGCCCCCGCGGAGGACCAGGCGCTTCTTCCTGAGGCCGAGCCGTCTTCCGATGCGGGACGGGCGGAGGGTGACCTTCCAGCCCTTCCGGAGCCCTCCCCGGAGGCGGAGCCGCCCGCGTTCCCGCCCGACGAGCTTCCGGCGTTCGCGGTCCCGCCCGGACAGGCCGAACCGGAATGGCAGGTCGATCCACGGACGGGAGAGCGGGTCCACCTCGGCCCGATCGAGATCACCTTCGATGGAACGGTCGCCGCCAGGACGGAGGACCGCAGCA
>WNFM01131811.1_pt1 | contig 11636 bp, 7 predicted proteins | sample 5400271 | NCBI WGS metagenome assembly WNFM01 (sample SAMN13153352, study PRJNA577476) | soil metagenome | isolation source: 60 cm saprolite on Douglas fir-dominated hillslope | place: USA:California | collected 2013-09-17 | reverse complement strand
GGTTATGGCGCGGGAACCATCATCTGGACCCGTGTAACAGTCATGGGACATACAGATACGTATCATCAGTTAGTGACTGAACCAGAACAGGGACGTCTGCTGGTCGAAACGGACATCGACACCGGGCAATTTTCATCCTTTACACTGGACCCGCTTAACGGTGGAACACAGACACGTGTAACCATCCATTGCGAAATACCAGCTCAGCCCGGCTTGATGGGACTAATCTCGCAGCTTTTTAACCCGCCAGTCATGCGCAATTTGTTCAAAACAGAACTGAACAATGTAGCTGAATATGTCCGCCACAAAGCGTTGGTCGCGAACGCGAGTTGAAGATCGTCTTTGCTAGGTATTAGATGCGCATCACCCAGCAAGTGATGCGCATTTTTGTTTCCCCAACTAACCTGCGCTCATGCTGCTTGTGGTCGTCAAGGCGCTTTGAGGTTATGCTCTAGTTAACCCAATCATTTCAAAAACAATTATGCAACTCTGTACTTAGACACGAGGCCAGTGTCAGCGAGATAGCCGCCGATTTAGGGGGAAGCTATGGACCTGAACGCGTATCTTCCGATGGATAGGGTCAGTGCGCTGCTCCTTGATACCTCTCTGCCTGAGAAGACCCACGGGACAGCTTTGTTCGCCGATATCTCAGGCTTTACGGCGCTCACGGAGATGTTTGCGCAGGTCTTTGGCGCAAGACGTGGTGCGGAAGAACTCACGCAGCATCTTAACCGCATTTACGATTTGCTGATCGATGAAGTCCATCGTTATCGGGGCAGCGTCATCAGCTTCAGCGGGGACGGCATTACCTGCTGGTTTGATGGCGAGGCAAGCGCACGTGCCATCCAGTGTGCCTTTGCGACGCAGCAAGCGCTGGCTGATGCCGCCTCCATCACTATCAATACCGAAAATATCGTTACGCTCGGTATGAAGATTGCCCTGGCAACAGGTCTAACGCGGCGTCTGCTGGTGGGCGATCCGGCGATTCAACGTATTGAAGCATTGGCTGGTACGACCATTGCACAGTTGGCACAGGCGGAAGGTCTGGCGGAGCGCGGCGAAATCATTGTCGATACCGCAACGCTTGAGCAATCGGGTGTAACGACCAGCGAGTGGCGCATGGCGGACGACGGCCAGCGCTTTGCCATCGTTGAGCGGCAACCGCTGGATGTTGCCCCCATACCGTGGGAGACATTTCCCTCAGTTGATGAGCGGAGGGCTTCGCAATGGGTCATTCCAGGCGTCTATGCTCGGCTGAAGGAAGGCTTGGGCGAATATGTAACAGAGCTTCGCCCGGCAGTGTCGCTGTTCCTACAGTTCGAGGGGATCGATTATGAAGCAGATTCTGACGCACGCGATAAGCTGGACCAATATATTCGCCACGTTCAGCAAATCCTGACGCACTTCGACGGCACGCTAATTCAACTGACCACGGGCGACAAAGGCAGCTACCTGTATGGTGCATTTGGGGTACCAGTCGCCCAGGAAGACGCGGCGCAACGGGCCGCCGCCGCCGCGCTAGAACTCTCCGTCCCATTTTCCGAAATACAGGTCCGTCTTGGCTTAAGCCAGGGCATCATGCGCACAGGCGTGTATGGCGGTTCCAGCCGCCGGACGTATGGTGTCCTGGGTCATGAAGTCAATCTGGCTGCGCGGCTGATGCAAAATGCGCAACCGTATCAAATACTTGGCAGCGGGCCGATCCGCAAAGCCACCGATCATATGTTTGCCTGGGAAGACTTGCCGCCCATTCATATGAAAGGCTTGCGGGCTTCCGTGTCAGTCGCGAAGCTGGTGAGCAGGATCGGCACGGGTCGGCGCACAGCAGCCGGGACACAGAGCGCAAATGGTATGGTCGGACGCGCGGCAGAGCGCTTAGCTGTAAACAGCCACGTCGATGCTTTAGAGATGGACCGCCGCGACGGTCTGGTCATAATCGAAGGTGAAGCAGGCATCGGCAAATCAACCCTGCTGGCGGCAATGGTTGAGAATGTGCGCAAGCGGACAGTGACAACTTTAATTGGCGCGGGGGATGCCATCGAAAAACAGCCCTACTTCGCGTGGCGGGCCGTTTTCAACGCGCTGTTTAATATGCCGCAGGCGTCGGATAGTATCGAGCAGCGTCGAGATTACGTTCTATCACAGATCACGCTTACGCCTGACAACATGGACCTGCTACCACTGCTCAACGCGGTTGTGCCACTTGGCCTCCTAGAAAATAATCTGACGGCACAGCTTTCAGCCGATGGGCGTGCCTATAACACCGAAAAGTTATTGGTAGCGCTCTTGCAGCAGGCGGCGAAAAACAAGCCCTTGCTTCTCATTCTGGAGGATGCCCACTGGTTGGATTCATCGTCATGGGCGTTGTTGCGAACCGTGCAGACTCAGGTACATCCGCTGCTGCTTGTACTCGCAACCCGCCCTCAATCCAATCCTGTTCCGCCCGACTTCCGCTATCTGGCTGATCTGCCTCATGTCGCGTATTTGCGCTTACAAACGCTGCCTCCCGACGAGACGGTTGCCTTTGTTGCGCAGCGTCTGGGCGTCGATGCGTTGCCAGAGGCTCTATCCGATCTGATCACCCAGAAGGCCGAGGGACATCCATTTTTCAGCGAAGAACTGGCCTATGCCCTGCGGGATGCGGGCCTGATCTCCGTGATAAACGGCAAATGTGAAATCGTGGCTACGGACTTCGGCAATCTCGATCTGCCCAACACCGTCGAAGGGGTGGTTGCCAGCCGCATTGGCAAGCTGCTGCCAGCCCACCAACTGACCATCAAGGTTGCCAGTGTCATCGGGCGGCTGTTTCTGCACCGCACACTCCATGACATCTATCCGCTGAGTGCGGACCAGCAGCGTCTGGCGGACCACTTTACGATGCTTGAACAAAATCAGCTTATCGCCCTTGAAGCGCCACAACCTGACCTGGCGTATCTGTTCCGGCACATCATCACCGTCGAAGTTGCTTACAATATGCTTTTGTTCTCACAGCGGCGGGAATTGCATCGTGACATCGCGGAGTGGTACGAACAAAATTATGCGAAAAACCTTGCGCCGCATTATGGATTGCTGGCCTATCACTGGAGCAGAGCCGAGGTCATTCCGAAGAAGGTCGAATATCTCGAAAAAGCAGGCAGTCAGGCCCTGAGCAGCGCTGCCTATCCCGAAGCTATAGATTACTTCACGCAGTTGGTGACAATGCTTGACAACCATGAACTCTCGGTTTCCACCATTCAACACGCGAAATGGGTCCGCGCCTTGGGCGAGGCGCATCACGGGCTATTTTTGATCAATGAGGCGCAGGACAACTATAAGCGGGTGTATGAACTGGCTGGCAGCCCTGTGCCGACCACGCAGCGCCAGTTCATCATGAAACTTCTGGTCAATATACTACGGCAATGGAAGCAGCGATTAGTCCCGCCAACGCAACTTACTCCTGGTTCACAGGAGTATGAATGGGCGCATCTCCTTATGCAGACTTCAGTAGGGTTAACGCATACCTATGCCATGCACAATGAAACGCTGCCCCAAATTTCTATGATATTCAGCAATACAAATCAGGGCGAACAAATCCCTCCGACCACCATGTTGGCCGAATTGTACGCTGGGATTGGCTACGCATCTCGACTGTTTGGTCTCAGTAAACTGGCGGATTCGTACAAACGGTTAGCCATAGAAACGGCACAACGGCTAAACAGCCTGGCCTCGCTCACCTGGGTCCTGGAAATTACTCAAATGGGCTACATGCAGTCGGGGCATCTTGCCAACAGCGCTGAGCAATTTGTGGAGAATGCAAAAGTATTTGACCGCCTCGGTGATGTCCGGCGCTACCACGAAAATATCTTTTATGGAGCCTTAGCATTCTATCTGAAAAGCGATTTTCGTAGCAGTTTGGAAATGATAGACATCCAGGCGTCACGGGCCGACATTGTGATTCGATCCGGCATCTTGACTTTCAAGGCACAATCACTGTTGCAACTCGGCGAAGTTGAGCAGAGCCTCGACTTGCTGCGTCAAAGCGTTGAGTTGGTGGCGCATCTCGCGTCTTTCAGGATGCTGGCAGTCTACGGTATGCTCGCGCAAACGTACCTGCGTCAGGGCGCATACGACCTTGCCGAGGAAGCTGTCAATAAGGCGGCTCCCTTTGTGGGGCAAGCTTGGGCGTTGCAATACGAAGGTATTTCAGGTGTCCTTGAAACGTATCTGGCCTTATGGGAAAAATATGGTGACTCACGGCCCCAATATCAATCCAGTGTCCAACGTGCCATTCCTTATATTCACAAATATTTGCGTATCCACTGGTTTTGTAAACCGCGTGCCGCCCGCTACGACGGCCTTTACGCGTGGCTCACTGGCAAGCCGCGTCGCGCCTTCCGTGCCTGGGACAAGAGTTTGCGTGACGCGCAGCAAATGGGAATGCCTTTCGAGGAAGCGCGAGCCTATTATGAACTGGGGCGGCATTCCGCGATCAGCGATCCGAAGCGCACCGAGTACCTGAATTGCGCCCGCACAATCTTTGAACGGCTCACAACACCCTACTATCTTGGCCTGATTTACCAGGAGCTTTCGCAATCCAACTGATACTAAAGCCGAGTGATCGCTACATGGACCCGTCGCTGTCCGGTTCCCCCTCTCCCGCACTCACGTTAATAAAAGAAAACAGGCTTGCCGCATCTACCTTGCGCGGGAAGCCTGTTTTTGTTTAGGTGGGTTTTGTATTTACTACAATTGGAAATTCGGAGAAAACCTGACAATTTTTTGCGAGTAGTTAGAGACGTATTGCAGCAGTCGTTCATGCAGTTCTTTCCACTCCTGGGTATCCAGAAATGACTTCATGGTCGCAAAATCAGGGGTGATGCCCGCCATCATAATTTGCGGACACTCGCCATAAATCGCAAACCATGCTTCCGTCGGCTGCAAACCCAGACGTGTAATACCTGGGGCAAATTCACGGACCACAAACTCAAAATACTCCTGGTCGTGTCCCTGCTTGATGTCCCAACTCATGATAATCTTGACTTGCATCGTCTTTCCTTCGAGGATTTACCGCTATTGGCTGCATTCCAGAACAACGATCTGGGTCTGTTCCGGCAGGCTGTTCTTGGTGACTTTTAGCAGCGTTTCCTGTTGAATGCGGCTTACCCCCATTTCCTTGAGGAACCGATCCAGCGGATCAAGTTCAAGGGTGCTGGTTTCAGTTTTATAGTGCATCGGGATGACAATGCTTGGTTCCAACAAGCCAACAACCTCGGCGGCTTGCGTGGCGTTCAATCCGCCACCACCCCCAACAGGAACCAGGGCAACATCTACTGCGCCCATTGCCTCAATGGTAGATTGCGCAGGCACATGATCGAGATCGCCCAGGTGAACCACGGTCAGGCCATCGAAATCGAACGTAAAGGCAACGTTGCGCTTGGGTGGGTCTACTTCGGTGTTGTGCATCGCCGACCCAACGATAAACACGCCGCCGATTTCGTATTCACCCGGTCCTTCGAGGATACGCTGCACATTCTTGACCGTGCTTGTGTTGCTGTGCCCCGGCGCGTCATGGCTAATCGTCGTCACTTCTGCCTTCAACTTGGGAAGGACAAAACCTATTGTTTCATCAAAGGGATCGGTAACAATTGTTGCTTTCCCACGTTCAGCCAAACGAAAGCAACTGTGCCCGTACCATGAAATTTCCATCTCTTATCCCCGCTAACTCTACACAACAGATTATCCTAAAGATTATAGCGCAGGGAGCCGCCAAATGCGAAGGTTATTAAAGGATTAAATTTAGTTGACATTCGGCGACAAATATAGGATAATCTCGTTGTGGTTTGAAAGAAAACCACACTGGCGATGCAAATCGCCCTCCTCATTTGCCATCAAAGAAAGGAGGAGGTGGTGCATATGGCTATAAGTGGTAAACGTAGCGCTGTGGCACCTCTCTCCTCGATGGATCAGTAGTGCCACAGCGCAAACAAAGGCTCCCGCTTCGGCGGGAGTTTTTGTTTTCATTACCTATGAGTTGTGAAGCGAGGAAAGAGTCCGCTGGCTTCGCCTCATCGCCGTGGGCGGGCGATGCTCGGCGATACCTTGTGATTGCGAATACTGGTGCGCTTAAGCGCTTTCAATACACGGTCTACGCTGTTTTCCGGCACTTCGACAAACGCGAAATGGTCGTACAGTTCGATTGCGCCGATTGAATTGCCGGGTAACCCGGCTTCGTTGGCTATTGCGCCAACCAGATCGGCAGGCCGGATTCCATCGTCGCGCCCAACGTCTAGATAAAGCCGCGTCATACCACGTTCTGGCCCAAAGCTGCGACGATTTCCGCGTTGACGTGGACCGCCACTGTAGCGTTGCCCATCACGCCGCTCGCTGTTCGGCTCAGGCTCCATGGCGGCCAGGGTATCTTCCGCCACGTCCGGCTCGTCGCCCAGCAGTAGTTTGAAGGCTGCGGCGGCGAGATCAGTTGGGCTGAATTCCTCGCCAAGTTCCTCCGCCATAATCAGATATGGCTCAAGTCCACCCTGCTCAATCGTCTCGCTCAAAGTCTCCTTGAACGACTCGCGGCGGCGGGCAATTACATCCGCGATGGTTGGCAGCCGTGCCCGCTGAATAGTTGCACCCGTCACACGCATGATCTCATGCAGCAGGCGACGTTCGCGCGGCGTCACCAGCGTAATCGCCGCACCGGTGCGTCCGGCGCGCCCGGTGCGTCCGATACGGTGCACATAGATTTCGGGATCAAGCGGGATATCGTAATTGATCACGTGCGAAATTTGTTCGATGTCCAGGCCACGGGCGGCAACATCCGTCGCAACTAACAGCTCGACTTGCCCGTTGCGGAAGCGGCCCATCACCCGGTCACGCTGTGTCTGGTTGAGGTCGCCGTGGAGGGTTTCCGCAGGATAGGCGCGGGCTGTCAACCGTTCGCCCAACGTATCGACTTCGCTCTTGGTGCGGCAGAAGACGAGGGCAGCAGTCGGCCTCTCGTAATCCAGAATGCGGGCCAGCACTTCGAGCTTGTCCCGTGCGCCGACCTCATAGTACACCTGCCGGATGGCCGGGACAGTCATTTGCTCGGACTGCACTGTGATCCGCTGCGCATCGTGCAGATAACGCTGAGCAAGATCAACGATGGGTCGGGGCATTGTTGCCGAAAACAATCCTGTCTGGCGCTCCTTTGGCGTTTCCTGCAAGATGGACTCAATATCTTCAATAAAGCCCATTGCAAGCATCTCGTCGGCCTCATCCAGAATTACAGCCTTAACCTGACCGAGGTTCAGTGTGCCGCGCCGAATGTGATCGAGCAACCGGCCCGGTGTACCGACAACCACCTGCACGCCGCGATCCAGCGCGCGTAACTGGCGCTCAATGGGCTGACCGCCATAGACGGGCAGCACCGAGACGTGATGATATTTGCCATACGAGTGGAAGGCTTCGGCAACCTGCATGGCGAGTTCACGGGTTGGTGTCAGCACAAGCGCTTGCGGCGCTGATTTATCAGACGACAGGCGCTCGATGATCGGCAGGGCGAACGCGGCAGTCTTGCCAGTTCCTGTCTGCGCCTGTGCGATCACGTCCTTGCCCTCTAGCATTAAATTGATAGTCTGGGCCTGAATGGGGGTTGGTTCCTCATAGCCCAGGTCTTTGATCGCTTTGAGCGTCGGAGCGCTCAATTGAAGGTCTTCAAATGTTGTGATGGTCTTCATCCTTTATTGTCCATATTGGAACACTCTAATTCTACCAGACTTCAGCAAGGACTGAACCGCTATGGCAAGCTGATTGTGTCGAAGATCAGCATATCGTCTTTCGACTGGTTGAACGTCAATCGCATTAAATCCCAGGGCTGGTACACCACCAGCGCCAGCTTGTACTGGCCCGGCGGCAAGTTTTGAGGAATGTCCAGCGTGCGATGATCGATATAGTAGATATTCGGCATCAAGGCCGACGTTTGAATGGTCCCTTTGCCGTAAAAATCGTTGATCGGGCCGTCGTGCTGCGCGACGCGTGTACCGTTTTGTTCGAGCAGATAGACACCCATCGAAAGGTCGTTCTGGGGCGGGCTATATGTGGACCACCACATCTTGAGCGTAATCTGAGTTTTTGTTACCGACTCGATATCATCCCCGAAAAACCTGAGCGAGTTCCCGAACAGGGTTGCATCCGATTTGGGCGGCCCACATAAACGCTGGAACAGATAGCGCTGATCGCCAATGACTTGCTGCAACGGATGTGTCGCTTCGATTAGATGGAAATGAGCCTGCACGGACTTATTGAACCAATCGGGTGTGATGTGCCAGACGCAACGCGGCAACGGGGTATCGGTGGTCAGATACAGGCTCCTGTCACCTTTAATCTGATCATCGATCCATTGCGCCTGTGCCCAGGCTGTTGGCGCATATTCACCATACTGAAGCCATACCTGGTTATCATCCCCTGTCCGGTCAAGATACACACCATCGCCGGGATGGTACGCGGCCTCGAACTGTTGCAGATAATCGCGCAGGGGCGGACGATCCACCACGCCAGTTTGCACGGTGAGCAGCGTTAGGACCGAAAAGACGCCAACTGCTGCAACCTTCCACAGCCCTGGCAGCGCCATCAGCGACATGCCAACAAGTACAGCCAGCCCTGGAATGAGTGGCGAAGCGTAGCGCCCATCGTAGACAGGCACGACCAGATTGACCAAAAACATCGACACAGGAAAGCCGATGCCCCACGCAACCGCCAGCCAGTAGCGCTGCTTGCGCCAGAGCAGGATTGCACCCACGATGATGACCACGGCGTACACGAGCGGCTGCGCGTTAGTTGCTACTTGAATGAATTTTTGGATTGTGGGCCATGTCGTGGGCTGCGTCGTTGAGGCCATGCCGATGTTGATGCCAGTCGCACGCACCTCTTGCGGCTTGAGCAGAGCGCTAACCGTCTTGAGTTGGTAGATGAAAATCGGGAACCAGGGCAGCCACCACACAAAAGCCGTCGCCATCAGCCCGACACCCTGCTTCCAAAGTGGAAGCGTGCGCTTGCCTTGCAATAGAAAATAAAGGCCGTGCATGAGGATCAGGAACGTCCCGAAGTAGTGCAAATAGAGCATCATGGCAACAGTTAGCCCATAGGTCAAGGCGCTGTGCCACGTTCGCTGCTCCAACCAGCGCAAAAAATACCACGTCGAAACTGCCGCTAGCAGCATCACCTCGGCATAGGGCCGAATCTCAATCGCGTACACGAAGAAATAGGACGACAGGCCGAGTGCCAGCAGCGACGCCGCCCCGATCCATTTGCCGCCGAACCAGCGTCGCCCCAACTGATACACCACCGACAGCGTAAGCATCGAAATCAGGATCGAGAAGACGCGGCTGGTGAACTCGTGAGAACCGACGAATTGCTGCCAGAGATAGAATGATACGAAGTAGGTCGGCCCATGTACATCGTGGACCTGTCGATCAACGGTGGCAAACAGTCCTCTCGACGTGCCATCAAGGGCAATGGCTTCGTCTTCGCGCATGTAGCGTTTGGTTGCGCCGTAAATGAGTACGGCGAAGATGAACAGCAGCAGTACCGATAATAGGAGTGCTGGCAGTTGGTTTTTCTGAGCAGGGGAAGGATTGTTCGACATAAATTTCGGGTAGATGAGCCAGATTTAACACGGGTTTGAGAGGCTACAATCGTACCCGATTAGCGCCTGATTGCATACCCTTCGATGCTGGATATATCTTTGGATCGAGGTTTCAAATGGAGGATAGGTCAATGAACCGGGGCCAAGACTTTATCGGGCTGTTCAAATTCATTTGCCAGTATCAACAATAACTCTGCGTATTTCGATATTCTCTCCAGTACCTTTGCTTCTTCTGTAGTAACAGCGCCAACGCCGACCAAATCCAAAAGTTTAAAAAGTCCGAGATGTGAGTGGATAACGACGACAGGACGACGTACATCTGCCATCGTTTGCCTCAATGTACCCGGCAGGACGCCGGATCGGAGTTCAATCGCAAATTCAGGCAATTGTTCAAGCAAGTCCTGGGCAGACAGAGCCATCCGCTCAATTGTGGTCAGTTTCTCTTCGTTGGCTGAAGCAGGTTCTGATTGAGGAAATCGATCCAGCCATTTCAGGAGATATTTCAGGGCATATTCAATTTCAATCAGCCAATCCTGATATTGGCAGACAAGTTCATTTTTCACGGCACTATCGCGGCCCCAGTTGATTGGCGCGCCTACTTTAAACAAGTAACCTGGCGATGAGCCAGGTTACTGTAAAGGGAAATGTTGACTGCGATGAGGTTACTTTCCCTTCCCTTTGCCCTTGCCGTTGTCCTTATTCTTGCCAGTATTAGGTGACGTCGAGCCATTCTGCTGATTTTTCTGGTCCTTGAGCGCCTGACCCATTGATAGGTCGCTCGGCTTTACGCCAGCGTCCTTCATAATCTGGCCCCAGCCCTGACCGCCCTTGCGCAGGGCGAAGAAATCGGTGGCATTCTTACCGGTCTTCTTGGCGAGCAGGTAGGCTTTTGCGATATTGCCGAAGCCGATACCCTGGCAGTGGAGGGCCATGATTTCATCGTAGGATACGCCGAATGCTGCCGCTAACCGAGTAGCAACCGGGTGTGCATTTGGGCCGCCGCAAGTTGCTGCTGCGGTTCCGGTAGCGCCGCCAGTGGGTTCAGGGACTTCGGTTTCCACTTCGGTTGCTTCAGGCGTTTCGGTTGCCTCAAGCGTTGAGGTTGCTGAGCCAGTTGGCTCCAACGTCGCCAAACCGGGCGTAATTGTCTTGGCTACCAATGTTTCGCCATCATCGTCCAGGGATACCAGGACAGTGATTGGCTGCCCGACAACCAGGTTTTCAGCGCCAACGGTAGCCGGGTTAACCAGCAACTGAGTGCCGTCGGTGAAGGTGACCAGCGAGACACTATCGTTTTGGGGCGTGATGGATGCAACTGTACCGGTAAATTGCATAAGCGATGTGGTGTCGTCGGCTAGGCCCAGATTGGCTCCACTGGGCGCACTATCCGCGGCATTTGTCGGTGCGGATAGCCCCATCGTCGCCAATACGACGACTAATGTAATGGTAAACAGTCCAAGAACAAGCTTCTTATAGGTCATAGTCTGGTTTTCTCCATATAGAGACGTGTAGTCGCTCGCATACGATGAATTTAATGATGTGCTGTTTATCGAACGCATCATGATAAGGTTACGCAGACTGGTACTTTTTTCCCGTATTGTGATATTAGGGTTATGACGAGACAGTTCTCACCCTAAACGCCCTGTGGGAGAGGATTTCAAGGCCAGCGCTGCTTTGAAGGAGCGGAATGCAGGTAAATATCAGAAGTGTTTAGCGGGCAACAGTCCGCGCGAAACCGTTCGCGACTAATCACACAGGAGCAGTTTAGAGTTCGGACGAGGGCTACTGTTGATTCTCATCCTGGGGCAGAATGTTCAGCTTATGCAGCTCGGCTTCCAACTGCTGCGGGGAAACAAAGCGAATCGCCGTGAAGCCCAATCGGCGCGCGGCTTCAACATTTGGCAGCGAATCGTCAACAAATAGACATTCATCGGCGGTCCGGCCTACTTTGGCGAGGAAATGCTGAAACATTTCAGGATCGGGCTTGATAAGTTTGGCTTCACCAGAGAGAACGATTGCGTCAAACCAA
>WNFM01186230.1_pt1 | contig 11637 bp, 12 predicted proteins | sample 5400271 | NCBI WGS metagenome assembly WNFM01 (sample SAMN13153352, study PRJNA577476) | soil metagenome | isolation source: 60 cm saprolite on Douglas fir-dominated hillslope | place: USA:California | collected 2013-09-17 | reverse complement strand
TCCGGTCGCCAGCGCCGGAGGGCACGCTTCCGGCATCGTTGAGCTTGCTCGGCCAGGGCGATAGGGACGACGTGGCGCGTGCAAGGCACAAAAAGAAGCGCCCACCGTGTTGGTACACCAGTGGGCGCTCGCCGGTTCGGTGAGAGGTGCGGCCTCTCTTCCTGTTCGGCTTGGCATGTCTCTTTTCGCATGTACACGTTAGAGACTACTCATGACCGGCTCTGGGGAACGATACCCAGTTACGGGTCCTTTTACATGAGCGGCGCTGCCCGCGTCGGATCGTTCTTGATCGATGCGGATAGTATACCTAGCCAGATCCCCCCCGTCAAGATCGTTTCGATCACAAATTGGTCACGGCCCGCGCGACACAGCCAGTCAGCTCGGCGCCACCCGTGGAGTGATTCGCGGCGGTCAGGTCGCCGCCGTGCGCCCGCAGGATGCGCCTGGCGATGGTCAGGCCCATGCCGGAGCCGCCGGTCTGGCGGCTGCGCGATGGGGCAGGTCGCGCGCGTCGAAGCCCGGCCCGGTATCCACCACTGTCAAGATCCATCGTTCCGGCGCGGCGCGCAGGCATACGTCAACGGCGCCCCCAGCCGGAGTATGGCGCAGGGCATTATCCAGCAGATTCGCTACGGCGCGCGTGAGCAGGTGCGCATCGCCCTCGATCAGCGCTGGCGCGTCGGGCTCCCCCAGCGTCAGCGTCACGCTTTTCGCCTCCGCCTGCGGCCGCACGCTCTCGACAGCGCGGGCCAGCAGCTGGCTCAGATCCGCTGGCTCGTGGTGCGCCCGCTGCTCCAGACGCTCCACCTGGGTGTAGGCGAAGAGGTCCGCGATCAGATGCTCCAGCTCGTCGGCCTTCTCCTGGCTGACGGCGATGTAGTGCGCGGTCCTTTCCGGCGTGCTGGCGACGCCCTTGCTCAGGCCTTCGAGATAGCCGCGCAGCGAGAAGAGAGGTGTGCGCAGATCGTGGGCGACGGCGGCGACGAAGAAGCGACGCTCCTCCTCCAGGTCAGCCTGGCGAGCGAGCGCGGCGCGTAGATCGTGCGCCATGGTGCCGAAGGCCGTAGACACCTCCACGACCTCGCGGACGCGTGACGGCGGCAGCGCGAAGCTCAGGTTGCCGCGCGCGATCGCGCGCGACGCCCGGCTCATCGCCGCCAGCGGCCGCAAGACAGACCTGCCCATGAACAACCCTACGGCGACAGGAACTGAGACTTGCACGCTGACCGCGAAGGTGATGAGTATGGGGAACACGGTGTTGTCGTGCCCGGGGTCCCGCCGCAGGAGCAGGTACGCGACGCCATAGGCGAGGCCCAGCGCCACACCGGGCAACAACGCATACGACAGCCAGGCGAGCGCCAGCCACTTGCGGATCGTGAGCGCGCGCGGCGTCTTCATTGGCGTGCCCCTTCGAAGCGATAGCCCACACCCCAAACGGTGACGATGTAGTGCGGCTCGGCCGGATCGGCCTCGATCTTCTGGCGAATGCGGCCAACATGCACGGCGACGGTATGCCGGTCGCCATACTCACCCCAGAAGCGCTCGAAGAGCTGATTGTACGTGAACAGCTGGCGCGGGTGCTCCGCCAGGAGCTGCAACAACTCGAACTCCCTGGCGGCGAAAGCCACTGGCTGCCCCGCGATCCGCACTTCATGCGCACGCACGTCGAGCACGAGGCGTCCGTAGTCCAGGATATCCAGCGGGGGCGCTGCCCAGCGCTGGGTGCGGCGCAGCACTGCCTTCACGCGCGCCACCACCTCGCTGGGCGTCGCGGACTTGACGATGTAGTCGTCGCCCCCTAACCCGAGGCCGCGGATCTTGTCGGCGTCGGCGTCGCGTGCGCTGAGGAAGAGGATCGGCACGTCGCAGGTGTCGCGAATATGGCGGCAGAGGTCGAAGCCGGACTGCCCCGGCATCATGATGTCGAGCAGCAGACAATCCACCGGCGCGCTGGCGAGCGCACGCAGGGCGTCCGGGCCGCTCGGTACCGCCTGGACGTGATAGCCGTCGTTCTCCAAAAAGTCGCGCATCAGCTCGAGGATGGCCGGATCGTCATCTACCACCAGCACCGTCGCCTTCGCGTCCATCGCTGCCCTCCGCCGGATGATGCTGAGCACCGCCTCCTCTCGCGTATTATCGCGCGCGCCGTCCCACGACGCTACGCCTGGGCGACTCAGTGGTCCGTTGTTGACGACTTGTTGACGATTTGCGGTACCCGGCGTTGAAGATCGCACCGTACTCTCTGCGTGGTAGCCATTGTGCGGACCGCTTCATCGCGGAATCCCAAGGAGAAGCTGATGTTTCATGGCGGATCGCTGGACCGACTCGTCGCGCTGCTGCCGTTTCTCGTGCCGGCGGTCCTGATCGACCTGGCGCTGATCGTCTATGCCCTGATCGATCTTTTCCGCCAGGACCGGCGCGTGCAGGGCGACAACAAGCTCATCTGGGCGCTGGTCATCCTCTTCGTCAGCACGCTCGGGCCGCTCGTGTATCTGCTGGTGGGCCGGAAGGACGTATAGATGGACACAGCGATTGTCTGTGAAGGCTTGAGCAAGCGGTACGGCGAGGTGCTGGCGCTCGACCGGCTCACTCTGACGGTGCCGGCGGGCTCGATCTTCGGCTTTCTGGGACCCAACGGCGCGGGCAAGACGACGCTGGTGCGCCTGTTGACCGGGCTGGCGCGGCCCACCGCGGGTCGGGCGCGCGTCGCGGGCGTGGACGTGAGCGCTGGCGACATGGCGCTACACCGGCGCATCAGCGCGCTGGACCAGCAGCCGCAATTCTATAGCTGGATGCGCGGGCGTGAGCTCCTCGCCTTCGTAGGCGAGCTCTACGGGATGCGCGGCACGGCGTTGCGGGCGCGCGTGGACGAGGCGTTGGTGGCCACCGGGCTCACGAGCGCGAGCCAGCGACGCATCGGTGGGTACTCCGGTGGCATGCGCCAGCGGCTCGGCCTCGCCCAGGCGCTGATGAATCACCCTGAGGTGTACTTCCTGGACGAGCCGGCGAGCTCTCTTGATCCGGAAGGACGGCACGACATCCTATCGATCATCGAAGGGTTGCGCGGGCGGGCGACGGTGTTCATGTCCACGCACATCCTGGCGGACGTCGAGCGCGTCTGTGACCACGTCGCCATCATCAACAAGGGACAGCTGATCGTGGCCTCCACGGTGGACGAGCTGCAACAGCGCTACGCACAGCCCATCTTCATGCTGGAGCCGGAGCCAGGCCAGCGCGAGCGCACCGACGCGCTGCTGCTGGCGCTGCGCCAGACGGCGTGGGCCGGTGAGGTGACTGAGGAGCACGGCGTGATCCGTGTGCGCGCCCGCGATACGGCCGCGGCGAGTCGCGAGCTGCTGCCGCTCATCGCGCAGCAGGGCGTGCTGCTGCAACGCTTCGAGCGCGGGCGCGCAAGCCTCGAAGATATCTTTCTGCGGCTGGTCGGGAACCACGGCGCGCCGCACGAGGAGGTGGTCTGATGGACGGATTCGGTGCCTTCCTGCGCAAGGAGCTGCGCGAGGCGTGGCGCACGTCGCGGCTGCCCATCTCAGCGGGCGTATTCTTCATCTTCGGCGTGATCTCGCCGTTGACGGCGAAGTATACCCCACAGCTGCTCAAGTCGCTGGGAGGCGGCGTGCAGGTGATCGTGCCGACCCCGCAGGTGGCGGACGCGATCGACCAATACCTGAAAAACGTCGGGGGCAACGGCATCTTCATCACCATTCTCTTGACGATGGGGCTGGTGGCGCGCGAAGCGGAGCGCGGCACAGCCGCCTTCGTGCTGACCAAGCCGCTCTCGCGGCCGGCCTTTCTGGGGGCGAAGCTGGTGGCCCTGCTGTTAACGCTGGGCGTCGGCGTGGCGGTCGCGGGGGTCATCACCTACACCTACACCGCGCTGCTCTTCAAGCCGGTCTCCGTCACGGGGTTCGTGGGCGCGAGCCTGCTGATCCTGTTGATGCTCATGGCGTACGCGGCGCTGACGTTCCTGGGCAGCACGCTCGTGCGCTCGCAGCTGGCGGCAGCGGGGATCGGGCTGGGAGGGCTCATTCTTGTGGCGGTGTTGGGCGCGCTGCCGCACGTCGGCGACTACACGCCCGCGGGCCTCAACCAGCCGGCACGTGACCTGGCGCTCGGCCTGCCGCCGCAGCACCTCGGCGCCGCGCTGGCGGGGACGTGCGCGCTCATCGGTGTGGCGCTGCTGCTCACCTGGCTCGCATTCCGCTCGCAGGAGCTGGCCACGGCGACATAGTGGGATGGCTTTGACGGAGGCGAAGTCCATGCCGAGGACCTGGCGGGGGCGATATCGCCGTGCAGTCCCGTGCGGGCGTGCTATGATGAGGACCGCTCTGCCGGTGCGTAGACCTCTCCAAACACACTCAGAAAGGACTCCCTCCCATGACGCCCGCCGCATACCTCGATGCTCTGCTCGCGCTGCCCGGCATGGTGCACCCGCTCGTCTCGCGCGATGGCCGGTGGGTGGCGTGGACGTGGTACCGCGCCGGGCCTGCCGCCGACGTGTACGTCGCGCCTACCGACGGCTCGGCGCCACCAGTCCGCCTCACCGACACGGCGGAAAATACGCTGCTCGTGTCCTGGACGCCCGATAGCGCCGCCGTGCTCGTGGAAGAGGATCACGCGGGCGACGAGCGCGTGCGGCTCTTTCGCGTGGACCTGGAGCGCCCGCTCGCGATGGTCCCGCTCACAGAAGCCGAGCCGAAGTACTTCCTCCACGGCGGCGAGCTGCATCCCAACGGGCGCTGGCTGGTCTACGGCGCGAACGTGGATTTGACCACCGGGCGCGAGATCGAGCCGACGTGGATCTATCGGCATGACCTCACCACGGGCGAGCGGCGCGTGCTGGCGCGTCCCGTGAAAGGTGGCTACGTCACGCCGGCGCTCAGCCCCACTGGGACGCACGTGCTCTATCCGCGTCTGGACCGGCATCCCGCCGGGCGGCAAATCTGGCTGGTGGATATCGAGGGTCAGGAGGACCGCGAGATTCTCAACTTCGGTCCGGACGTCAAAGTCTTCGCCTCGTGGTTTCCTGATGGACGGCGCGTTGTCGTGCTGGCGGAGACGCCGATGCACCGGCGGCTGGGCGTGTGGGAGCTGGAGAGCGGGGCGCTGCGCTGGCTGGTGGACGATCCGGCACGTAACATCGAGCACGCCTATGTCCCGGAGGGCAGTCCGTGGATCGTGTTGGACGACGTGCAGGGCGCGCGCAGCCGCAGCTCGCTCCTGGACCCTGAGACGGGGCATGAGACGCGTCTCCCTGAGGTCCCAGGCACGCTGGCGCCCCTTGCGCCGGCAGATGGAGGCGCCGCGTGGGTCGGCCTCTACGCCAGCTCGCGCCAGCCCGCCGACGCCGTGCGCTTCACGCTCGACGATCCCCAGCCGGAGCGCTTCGTCAGTCTGGGACGCGTGTGGGAGCGGACGGCGCTGACGGCGAGCGATCTGACCCCCGCTGAGGATTTCCGCTGGCGCGCGACGGATGGACTGGAGATTCAGGGCTGGCTCTACCGCACGGCGCAGCGGCCGGCGCGCGGCACGGTGGTTTACGTTCACGGCGGGCCGACGTCTCATAGCCAGGATCTGCTCAACACCCAGATTCAGCTCTTCGCGCACGAGGGCTTCAACGTTCTCGACCCGAACTATCGCGGCAGCACGGGCTTTGGCGTCGCCTTCCGCGAGGCCATTCGCGCGCAAGGGTGGGGCGGGCCGGAACAGGACGACATTCGCGCGGGCGTTGAGGCGCTGCTCGCGGCGGGTATCGCGACGCCGGGCAAGGTGGGCATCACCGGCACGTCGTACGGCGGCTATTCGTCGTGGTGCGCTATCACCCGCTTCTCGCTGGAGATTGTGGCCGCCTCGGCGCCGATCTGCGGCATGACCGATCTGGTGGTGGATTACGAGACTACGCGCCCGGACTTGCGCCCCTACAGCGAGGAGATGATGGGCGGCACGCCGGCCCAGGTGCCGGAACGCTACCACGAGCGCTCGCCGATCCACTCCGTCGCGAACATCAGGGGGCGTTTGCTCATCGTGCAGGGGCTGCGCGACCCGAACGTCACGCCGGAGAACGTGCGGGCGGTGCGCGGCGCGCTCGAGCAGGCGGGCATTCCCTATGAGCTGCTGACGTTCGAGGACGAAGGGCACGGCATCTCGAAGCCGAAGAACCAGAGAACATTGCTGCCGCGCCTGCTGGAGTTTTTCGCGCAGATGTGACGGCCCTGGCTCAGGATCAACTGCCTGAGTGGCTGCGCGGCGCGGCATACTCATCCATCTGTACACGTGCGCTATAATGGGCGTCGCGGAGGGAGAGAGCGATGGCGAACGCGACTGCAGACCTGCGCGCGCGCATACAGGCGCTGCTGGCGTCCGACCTGGATCGAGGCGCGCTCCTGCGCGAGCTGGAGGCGCTGGGGCGCGACCCCGACTTCAGCAAATGCGCCGATCTGTGGGCGCCCGCTCTCTACCATCGCGAGCCGTACTTCTTCTCTACCTTCCTGCTGCGCCACCTGAGCGACGAAGACGAACAGACGATCCGCGCCCTGCTGCCGCTCGCCGAGGCTGATGGGCACGATGAGCTCTTCACGGGCCTCTATCGCAAGATCGCCAGCGAGGACGAGTGGAATGCTGAGCTGCTGGCGCTGGCGCAATCGGGAAGGCCCGACGACGCCGTGGCCCACGCCGTCCAGCTGCGCGACATGAGCCAAACGAGCTACACGCTCGCCGAGCCAGTGGCTCTCGCCTTGTACGAGCGCAATCCTGCCCTCTTCACGCCGTTCGTGCGTGCCCACGTGCATGATGACGGCGGCACGTATGCGCAGTTGCGCGCCGCGGCGCTGCAGCGTGGAGACGACGAGTTCTCCTGGGCGCTCTTTCGCGAGCTGGCCGACCCGAAGGAGTGGAAGGCCGAGCTGCATCGGCTGCTGCACCAGCACGTGCCCGCGAGCGCGATCGCCGCGGAGCTGCGCAAGCGCCACCCGGTGGATGGCCTGAACGCGGACGGGCAAGACCTGGCCGAGCTCGTGACGCGCTACGGAGCCGCCGTGGTTCCGTACATCGAAGAGAATCTGGAATGGTTGGACCAAAACGACGCGCGCCACTTGCTCCCCGCGCTGGAGCAGCTCGGTGACGAGTCGCTCTATTGGAGCATCTTCTTCAAGACGCGCAACGCCAAGCGCTGGAACGAGGCGTTACGCGATCTGCTCAAGCGGCCGATCGCGGATGACGCGTTACGCGGCGCGCTCCAGCGGCGTACCCCACCCGTCCAGGAGATGAAGTGGAGCTGGTGGGCGCTCGATGCCGACGTCGCGGAGGCGCTCTATCACCGCAGCCCCGAGGTCGCTCGGCCATTCTTGGAGCGCTGCCTGACGGCGCCTCCGCTCGCGCTCTATCACGCTGCGGAGCGCGAGCATGATGAGGACTTCCTGGATTTCCTGTCCGCTCGTCTGATGCGACAGGTCGCCTCGCTCACCGCCAGCGCGTATCTCAGCGCGGCCGAGCTGCGCTATCAACAGCCGAACAAGCACGCCCGCGCGATGCTGGAGGAGCTGGGGCGCACGATCACGACACGCTTCGACCGACTCGTTGCCGAGTCGCCCGCGAGCTACGTGCGCCACGCGGCGAACATGCTGGGCCGCGTGGACGAGCACGCCTTTGGCTCGTTCAAGCGGGACGCGGCCCACAATCCGGTGGTCGTCTACCTCATGCAACAGCGCCAGGAGGATTGGTGCCGCTCGCCCGAAGCCATCCGCGATCTGCTCGAATCGCCCAATATCTTCGTCCAGATCATCGGGCTGACGCACTTGCGGGCGGGCGGCGCGGAGGCGGCGCAGCGCGTGGTCGAGAACGTGGCGTCGCTGCGGGCCCTGCTGCTCGACCGCTCGCGGCGCGGCACCAAGACGCTGACCCTCGCATGTCTGGATCAGGCCGGGCGGCAGAGCGCGGAGCACGCTCGTCAGATCGAGCCGGTGCTCGCGGAGGCGCTGCACTTCCAGGGCAAGCGCGCCATTGACGAGCGCGTCATGGTCAGCTATGTACGCCTGCGACGCCTCTGGATGGCGCCAGTCGCCCAACAGACGGCATAAGGTCGGAGGAAGTCGGTATGGAAGTCGCGCTGGCGTACGATCATCGCACCAGCCTGGCCACACTGCTGGGCGTCACGGCGCTGGATTTCGCAGCCAACCTGCGCCGCCGGCCCGTCGGCTTTCGCGGGCGCGTGAAAGACCCACTGCTGCTGCGCCAATTGCTCCTCGCGCTGCACCAAAGCATCCTGAGCGATGCGCGCGGGCGCGACCGCGATGAGTGGCTGCGCACACTCGATCCCGTGATCACCGTGCATCGCGACCAGATGATCTTCGAGGCGTTCAGCAACGACCAATCTACGTATGCGCGCCTCTCCGCCCCGCTGGACGCGTTCGAGTCGGAGGGCGAGGTGCGCTATGGCACCACCAACATCGATTTCAGCGGCGACCTGCGCGACGCGCTGCAGAGCCTGCGCAGCTCGCGGCGCACGCTGTTCTCGGTGGGCGCGACAGGCTTTGGCATGACTACTGCCGTGGGGGCGAGCCCTGTAGACCACTTCGAGCGCAAGGTGGACGTGCCCGAGAGCTGGGTTAAGAGCTTCTTGCAGGTGCAGAGCGCGCTGGCTATGCGTCCGTTCGTTTTCGATGTGCGCCCGGTGGACCTGCTCACGTTGATCGCCTTCTTCCAGGACAACAAGCCGCCCAGCCCGCCGCACGGCCTGCGCTACGAGCTGCGGCCCGAGGCGCCCATCGCCGCAGTGCTGGAGCCGTGGGAACAGCGTATCACGTTCCGCGGCACGCGCTACACGGGCTACGAGCGCACGGTGCGGCTCTGGGGACGACGGCGACTGGAGCTGTTGCAAGGGGTGCTGCCGTACGCCGACCGGGTCAGCGTGGGCGTGCTCGGGCGCGGTCTGCCGCATGTGTATGTCTGCCACTGCGGGCCGTATCAATTCACCTTCGTGCTCTCCGGCTGGACGAAGAGCGACTGGTCGAAGGACGCTGCGTTCGACCTGCTGGCGCCGCGCACCGCGCTCGATCCGCAACAGGTGGAGCGCGTCCACAGCTACCTTGGCGAGCATCTGATGGCCCCGCTCAAGGAGATCGCCGCCGATACAGGCATGCCGGCCAACGAGGTGGAGCAGGCGTTATTTTCTTTGTGCCGCGCCGGCCGCGTGATGGTTGACCCGACGATAGGTCAATATCGCCTGCGCGAGCTCTTCGCCGAGCCGCTCGACCTGGACGCCCTCTTCGCCCCTGATCCGCGCCTCGCGGAGGCGCAGCAGTTCGTGGAAGCCGGCCGCGTGACGCTGCGCAGCGTTTCGGCGCCAGGTCCAGATGCGAGCTGGCGCCGCGAGACCCGCGTCGAGGCCGCTGTGACCGAAGGCGGCGCCACGTACGAGGTGTCCGTCCGTGTGGACGACACCGGCCGGGTGCGCTTCGGGCGCTGCCAATGCCCGTTCTTCGAGCGCAACCTCATGTCGCGCGGGCCGTGCGCGCATATTATGGCCGCGCGTCTGGCCCTGGATGCCGCGACCGCCACGCCCGCCGGAGCGCCCACACGCTGATGCTCTCCCTCCGGGCTCCACGTGTGAGGCACCTGCTGGGAATGCTATGCTGTGGGTAGATGCAGGCGCCCTTCACGGAATGATGAGGTATGGCAATGGAGCCGCAAGCGCCCGGCGGGGACACCGATGTGTTCGCGCTCATCGCCAGGCTGGCAGACAACAAATACGCCCTCGGGCGGCGCTACGCCGAGTGGTGCAGCGGCGCGCCGACGCTGGAGTCCGGCGTGGCTGCCGCCGCGATGGCGCAAGATGAGCTTGGCCATGCGCGCGCGCTCTATCCGTTGTTGCGTGATCTCGCTCCGAGCGGCACGGACCCGGCGCAGATCGACCCGGATACGCGCACCCGGTTCGTCAATATGGCGGTGCTCGACACGCCATTTGGCGGGTGGCCGGACTTCGTGGCGGCGAACATGCTCGTCGATACCGCCCTCTCGACGGTCTTCGAGGCGGCGCGCGCGTCGTCGTTCGAGCCGTTGGCCGCGCGCAGTCGCAAAGTGCTGCAAGAAGAGCGCGTGCATGCGTTGCACGGCGAGGCCTGGGTGCGGCGGTTGGCGCGTGAGACAGGAGCGGTCCATGACGCCATCGAGGGTGCGCTGCGACGCGTCTGGGATGAAGCGCTCTGTTGGTTTGGGCCCGCGGGAGCGCCCGGCTCGCTCGTCGCGGACGGCGTGCTGGATGCCGCGCCGGATGCCCTGCGCGCGCGCTACCTGGCGGCTGTCGCTCCGACGCTCGACGGCGCCGGCCTGGGGCTGCCCGTGCGCCGCGGCGCCAAGGCTGGGAGCTGGGAGCTGACCGCCGCGCTGCCATGGGACCGGTGGAACCGCGCCACATATCGCCTTGAGGAGGCGGCCGTCGGCGCGGAGCCGCTGGCACGCCACGCCGGTGGGGGAGCAGGATGACGCATTCGCTTGACACGGGCGGCCCGCCCACCGACGAGCTGCGCTGCCCATTTTGCGGCTCGACGGATACCGAGCTACTGTCGCTGTTTGGCTCGCAGCTGCTGACTGAGCAGCGCTACTGTCACGCGTGCCGAACGCCGTTCGAGCACATCAAGGACGATCAGGGGCGCGCGGCTGCGCGCAGGCCCTTCCGCGAGAGCGATCACGCAGACCAATGAGACGCGCTACCCAGAGTCGAGGCGCGCAGAGGCCCAGCTCATGACCCTCGCTGATTCCTCGGAGCCGTCGCTGCCAGACGATGTGGTAGCTGCGCTACGTCTGCACGCGCTGCCCACCGCGGGCGAGGCCGAGCTGCGGCGCGCGCTCGAACGCTACGTGCCAGGCTATAGCCTCTACCGCTTGACGCCAGCCGCCGTGGGGATAGTGTATATTCCCCAAATGAGGCCCCTCGCCGCCTGCTCGTGGCGCATTTCGTGTCTCTCGGCTTTCGTCTCTCGCCACATGCCGCTCGCGCCGTCTGCCCGCATCAATGAGCGCCTCTCCCCCGCTGCGCGTCCGCATATCGCGGCCGTCGCGCGTCCGGCATTCTGCGTCTTCTGTAACGCGGCGGCGTGTCGCGGATACGCTGACGGGCTCCCCCGCCCGCCGAGGCCCCTTCTCAGCCATTCTGTATGCAAGAGCTTACCGTCCAGTCCGGGCCACGAGTGCCGCCACCTCCCGCTGCACCCGTGTGACCTGCTTGGGTGTGAGGTGCTCAAGGACCGTGCGCTGACGCTGATGCCTGCCGCAAGAACGCCTTGCGCCCCGTGCCTGTGCGCCCGAGAATAGCGGCGGGCGGAGAGGACGTGGACAGGAACCGGATAGGCCGACCTGCATCGTCGAGTTCATAGAACCCAGACGCGGGGGCAAAGCGCCACGACCACACCGTCCAGATGACGACCCACGCGAATGTAGGGATATGGACCAGACACCCGAGCGGCCGCGTTCGGAGTCTGGGGTAAAGAAACAGCGAGACGAGGCGCATGATACTCGATTCGACAACGCCGGCCAGTCCCATCCACACGTGACCTTTCGCCGTCCCATACCCGACGTGCGGCTCTGGGACTCCGCTGCCTCGCCAGTAGGCAATGATGAGAATGC
>WNFM01285019.1_pt5 | contig 11638 bp, 13 predicted proteins | sample 5400271 | NCBI WGS metagenome assembly WNFM01 (sample SAMN13153352, study PRJNA577476) | soil metagenome | isolation source: 60 cm saprolite on Douglas fir-dominated hillslope | place: USA:California | collected 2013-09-17 | reverse complement strand
CGCTCGGCTTTCGCCACAAGCGCCGCCTCATCATGCATCCGGACGCGGCGATCCGCGAGACCGCGAGACCGCTGCTCGAGCAGACGGCCGGCGAGCGCGAGAAGGTGGTGAAGCGGTACGAAGCCGCCCTCGACAAGAAAGGCGATCCGGAGCGCGGCAAGGAAGTCTTCAAATCCATCTGCGCCAAGTGTCATCGGCTGGGCGGCATGGGGGCGGAGGTGGGCCCGGATCTGGCTACCGTGCAAAATCAACCCAAGCAGATGTTACTCACCGATATCCTGATGCCGAGCAAGAGCATTGCGCAGGGATTTGAAGCCTACGTAGTCGAAACGGTTTCCGGTTCCACCATCGATGGCGTGATCGGCGCCCAAACCCCCACCAGCATCGCGCTACGGCATGAAGACGGCAAAGAGGACGTGATCCAGCGCAAGGACATCAAGCAGATGTACGTGACCAATCTCTCGGCCATGCCCGGGGATCTGGAAAAGCAGATCGACCTTCAGCAAATGGCCGATCTATTGGAATACCTGAAAACCACGCACTGACGTATGCCCTCGATTCGAACTGAAAGCGTGGACGGCCTTCTCATCGTGACCCTCGCGCGCGGCAAGGCCAACGCGCTGAATGCGGCGATGCTGGAAGAGCTGCACGGCGCCATGGTCCAGGCGCACGCACCGGATGTGCGCGGGCTGGTCCTGGCGAGCGGCTGTCCGAAGTTTTTTTCGGGTGGCTTTGACGTGAAGGAAGTTTTTCAATACGACCGCGAAACCATGACGTCGTATTTCGGATCGTTCATGGATCTGTACGAGGACTTGTTTCGCTTGCCGAAGGCGGTAGTCGCCGCGCTGTCCGGTCACACGGTGGCCGGAGGCGCGGTGCTGGCGCTGGCCTGCGACGAGCGTGTGATGGCCGACGGCCCATTCCGGTTCGCGCTCAACGAGGTGAATCTGGGAGTCGTGTTACCCGCGGGCATAATTCGCATGGCGGTCGACGCACTCGGAGCACGCCACGCGCGTGAGCTGTTTCTGGCCGGTGAGCCGCTCTCACCCACGCGGGCGCTGGAAATCGGATTGGTCAGCGAGCTGGCCCCGCCGGAGCAGGTGCTGGAGCGAGCCGTTGCGCTGGCCCGGCGCCTGGCCGAAAAGCCTGCCGGCGCTTTCGCCGGAATCAAGCGCACGCTGATCGAAGTGTCCGGCCACGCCGCCGCGGGCGCCGACCGCCGGCATTTGACGCGGTTCATCGACCAGTGGTTCTCGCCGGAATCGGAGCAGCGAAGGAAGGCGTTGCTCGAGAATCTGTGAAACCGATGTGGCGGCACGCACGAGTGCGTACGCCACATCAGCGCGTGAGCCAGTGGTGAATTGGTCAAGACAGTCAGCTAGTCGATGGGCTCTGTCACATTCGGTACGACGCGAGCAGCGTGTCTCCAGGTTGGGGAATGGCGCTGGAAACAAAAGTGATGGTCGAGCCGCTCAGTGTGTAGTCGAATCCCACCTTCTGCAGAAGTCCATTCCGGAACAAGTGCAGGCTGGAAACAGGGAAGGGGATGTTGGCGATTGTAAACGCGGCGCTGGCGCCATCGACCACGCCCGCCGGCACCTCCTGATCCACGAACGTGGGCGAGCAAGGTCCGGTGGATCCGTCCACGCGCACGCAATCCGAGACGATTCCCACCGCTCCCTCGATACCACCTGTGTCGTTGATTATCGCCGCTCGGGAGACGGTGAAGCCGGGCCCTTTCAGGGCGCGCGCGGCCAGATCCTGCACCAGACCGGTGACATCGCTCTCCAGAATCGCCGTCACTCCTCCGGCGCCGCCACCACCGCCTCCCGGATTCGGGAAAATCGGCTGCGAAGTCCGTACATCGCGGACGCGAAGCGTGGCCGTCGACGCAGGCACAGCCCAGAACTCTTGAAACATGATCTTTCCATCGCTGCTGTATTTGACCAGGTATTGGGCCGCAGGTACGGCGTCAGTCGTCGGTGTCAACTGCACAAAAAGATTGCCATCGATGATGCGGACGGTCGTCGACTGCTGAGCGATATTCGACCCGTTGCCGGATTCGAAAGTGACCCAGTTGAACTGGGCCAGGCCATTGAACCGCGTGCCATCGGCCTTAAACAGGATGTCGGAGATGGTGGTCAGGCTCGGTTGTGCCCAAGCGATCGCGGAGAACAGGGCGCAGGCGGCCCCGCATCGAATGAATTTGCGCGCAAACATTAAATCCTCCCGGTGAAAACTTTCTCGTGTTCAGTATAGACAGTGAGAACCTCGACAAACCCCCGGTTTTCATCTGCCCCTTGGGCTAAGTTATACTGCTGTAGGGTTTTCCAGTTTGCAATTTTCTCGGGAAAGGATGTGAACGTCCCATGAGCAAGAACGGCAGAAGAGGGTTTTTGAAGGCCGGAGTAGCCGCCGCCGCAGGCGCGGGAGTGGCGCAGGGTCAGCCCGCCGGTCCGGTGAAGAAGGTGCACTATCGAGGCGCGAAGCCCAACGGTACGCCGATGTTTAGCGGGGCGGTTTCCTACGGGAACCTGCTGTTCATCGCCGGCAAAGGCTATCACAAAGAGGGCGACATCAAGGTGCACACCAAGGCGGTGCTGGACGAAGTCCAGGCGGAGCTCGAAAACGCGGGCTCGTCGATGGAAAAGGTTCTGAAGTGCAACGTGTACCTGAACGATCTGAAGGATTACGCCGGTATGAATGAGGTGTTCAAGGGCCGCTTCGGTGAAACGCCTCCGGTGCGCACGACGATCGCGGCGGCGGGTGGGATTCCCGGCAATTCGCTGGTTGAGATCGACGTCATCGCCTATATCTGAATGAACCGTTGTTGGTTGTTAGTTGTTAGTTGTTGGCCAAACCGGCGGCCGTCGCGAATTCAACCAACAACCAACAACTAACAACTAACAACTAACAACGGTTCATTCACGCATTCCGCGAGATGCGTTACGATAAAGCGATTTGAAACCTTCCATGAATCGCCGTGACTTCCTCGGCCGCTTAGCGGCGCTTCCGTCTCTGTTCGGCGCTACCGGCGAACGCCCAAATATTCTGTACATCATGGCGGACGATCACGCCTCGCACGCCATCAGCGCGTATGGCAGCCGTATCAACCGCACGCCCAACATCGACCGCATCGCCAAAGAGGGTATGCGCTTCGACAACTGCTTCTGCACGAACTCCATCTGCACACCCAGCCGCGGCGTGATCATGACGGGTCAGTACAGCCACATAACCGGCGTCAAGCAAGCTGCTGCAGGCCGGCTACCAGACCGGGTTCGTCGGTAAGTGGCACCTGAAGTACGATCCCAGCGGTTTCGATTACTGGATCATGCTGCCCGGCCAGGGCCAGTATCATAACCCCGTCATGATCGAGATGGGCGGGAAGAAGCAGTTGCAGGGATACGCGACCGACCTGATCACGGATTATTCGCTCGATTACCTCAAGAGCCGCCACAAGGACAAGCCGTTTTTCCTGATGTGCCACCACAAGGCGCCGCATCGCCCCTGGCAGCCCGATGCCAGGCACGCCGGCATGTACGAGGGCGAAACGATTCCGGAGCCCGCCAACCTCTACGATCATTACGAGCGCCGCTCGAAGGCCGCGGCCAACGCCACCAACAAGGTCGGCGAGCACATGAATAAGACCGACTTGAAGCGCGACATCCCCGCCGATCTCCACGGCGACGCGTTGCGCAAGTGGGCCTATCAGTATTACATGAAGGACTACCTGCGCTGCATCGCTTCGGTGGACGACAACGTCGGCCGCGTGCTGGATTACCTGGATGCGGAAGGCCTGAGCAAGAATACGATCGTGATTTACACTTCCGACCAGGGCTTCTTCCTCGGCGATCACGGCTATTTCGATAAGCGTTTCATGTACGAGGAGTCGCTGCGCATGCCCTTCGTGGCTCGCTATCCCGGAGTCCTCAAGCCGGGCTCGGTGAACAAGGATCTGGCGCTGAACCTGGACTTCGCGGAGACGTTTCTCGATTACGCAGGCGCGAAAATCCCCGATGACATGCAGGGCCGCAGCTTCCGCCCGCTCCTCGAAGGCCGCACACCGAAGGACTGGCGCAAGTCGATGTACTACCGCTACTGGATGCACCTGGCGGACCACGGCGTTCCGGCGCACTACGGCGTGCGCACGAAACAGTACAAGCTGATCTACTACTACGGCCGGGCGCTCGGCGCAGCGGGGGCCATCGACAAAGACACGCCGCCCGAGTGGAAACTGTTCGACCTGATCAAAGATCCGCACGAGATGAACAACATCTACGATGACCCGAAGCTGGCCGGGGTTGTGAAGAAGCTCAAGGCGGAGCTGGATCGACTGCAGCGGCAGGTTAAGGATACGCCTGCGTAACGCTTGCCTGTTATCGGGATCGCCCCGGAGTTTTACTCAAACCGTAGTGCCTCAATCGGATCGAGCGCCGCGGCTTTCTTTGCCGGGTAGTATCCAAAAAACACGCCGATCAGCATGGAGAACACCGCCGAGCCGGCCATGGCCACCGGGGACAGCAGTTGCGGCCAATGCAGAAACTCCGCGAACCCGTACGAGGTCCCCGCGCCCACCGCAATGCCCGTGAGGCCGCCCGCCAATCCCAGGATCAGCGCCTCGATCAGGAACTGATACTGCACGTGCTTCGACCGCGCGCCCACGGCCATCCGAATGCCGATCTCCCGGGTTCGCTCCGTCACCGACACCAGCATGATGTTCATAATGCCGATGCCGCCCACCAGCAGCGATACCGCCGCGATTCCACCCAGAAGCATCGTCATCACGCGCGACGTCTCGGCCGCCGTCTCGGCCACATCGGACAGATTGCGCACCGTGAAATCGTCCTCCTGCCCGGCGCGTATGTTGTGCCGCGCGCGCAACAGCGTCGCGATCTGCTGCTCGGCCTGCGCGGTCGCTTCCTCGCTCACGGCGGAAACCTGGATCGATGAAATGTAGTTCGTCGCCAGCAGCTTTTTCATCACCGTCGTGTAGGGCACGAGCACCGTGTCGTCCTGATCCTGCCCCATCTGGCTCTGGCCCCTCGCCTGCAAAACGCCCACAATGCGAAAGGGCAGGTTGCGCACGCGCATCGTCTGCCCCACCGGATCCATACCCGGGAACAGAGCATTCGCCACCGTCTGGCCGATGACCGCCACGCGCGCCGCCGAGCGTACATCGGCGTCCGTGAAGAACTGGCCCTGGGCCGCGTCGCGCAGCCGGATCGCCGGATAGCTGGTGTCGACGCCTTCGGCCCTGGTAGTCCAGTTCTGATTGCCGAATACCAGCGCCGCCGTCGCCGAGATGCTCGGACTGGCGGCCGCGGCCGACGGAACGTCGCGCAAAATCGCGAACATATCTTCCGGCGTTAACGTCGTGCTTGTCCCGGCGCCCCCGCGCATGCCGCCCGTTCTCTGGCTGCCCGCCTGCACGATCAGCAGATTCGCGCCCATGTTTGAAATCTGGTCCTTCACCTGCTTCTGCGCTCCCTGGCCCAGACTCACCATCGCGATCACCGACGCGACGCCGATGATGATTCCGAGCATCGTCAGCGCCGACCGCGCCTTGTTTCGCGCCAGTGCGCGTAAAGCAATCTTCAGAATCGGAACGATCATTGCAATACCTCCTCGAGCGGCGTCGCCGCCAGCTCCACGCTCGCATTCCTTCTCTTCCGTACCGGCTGATCGAGAATCATCCGGCCGTCCTTCATCGCCACCATTCGCCTGGCGTACTGCGCGATATCGGGCTCGTGCGTGACCAGAACCACCGTGATGCCCTGGTCGTTCAGCCGCTGGAAAACTCCCATGATCTCCATGGACGTGTGGCTGTCGAGGTTGCCGGTCGGCTCGTCGGCGAGCAGCAGCGACGGCTGGTTCACCAGCGCCCGCGCGATCGCCACGCGCTGCTGTTGGCCGCCGGAAAGCTGATTGGGCTGGCTCGACGCTTTGTGACCCAGGCCCACCGCTTCGAGCGCCCGCAGGCTGCGCCGCGCACGCTCCTCCGCCGGGACATTCGAGTAGATCAACGGCAGCTCCACGTTTTCGACCGCGCTGGTGCGCCGCAGCAGGTTGAAGCCCTGAAACACGAAACCCAGTTTCCGGTTCCGTATGTCGGCGCGCTGGTCTTTGCTGAAGCCCGACACATCCACGCCATCGAGAAAGTAGTGTCCCTTGGATGGCCGATCCAGGCAGCCCAGGATATTCATCATGGTCGATTTTCCCGATCCCGACGTGCCCATGATGGCCACAAAACCGCCCTGCTCGATTTCAAGCGTCACGCCGCGCAAGGCATGCACCCTCACATCGCCGGCGTCGTATATCTTATGAACGTCGATCAGCCGGATTACGCTAGGCATTAGAATCTCCCCTTTCTGGCCGAGCTCGCGCCCGAAAACGGGGACGTCTGCGTCCTCTGCGGGGCGTTCGCCTGTTGCTGTTGTCCGGGCGCTGCGATAGGGTCGCCTTCGGCCAGCGCTTCGCCCATCACTTCGGTGGACACTCCATCCGTCAGACCCAGCCGCACCCGCACCGGCTTCAGCTCTTTGCCCTCTACTCTCCACAAAACCGCGCCGTTGCCGCGAGGTCCCGCCTTCTTCCCGCTGCTCGCGGCCGGCATCCCTTCCGGCCGGAACCGCAGCGCTGCGTTCGGTATCAGCAGGACATCCTGCCTCTCCGCCACCGTCGCGGTTACCGTCGCCGTCATGCCAGGCTTCAATTGCAGCTTCGGATTCGCCACATCGATCACCGCGGTGTAGGTCACCACGTTCTGCACCACGTTCGGCGCGAGGCGGACCTGCGAGACCCTGCCGTCAAACGTCTCCGCGGGAAATGCGTCCACCGTGAAGCTCACTTTGCTTTCCGGGCTCAACTGCCCCACATCGGCCTCGTCAATGTCGGCCAGCACCTGCATCTTCGTCAGATCGTTCGCGATCAGGAACAGCGTCGGCGCCTGCAGGCTGGCCGCCACCGTCTGGCCCACATCGACGTTGCGAGCCACGATGACGCCATCGATCGGCGCCCGAACGATCGTGCGATCCAGGTTCACCGCCGCCACATCCACCGCCGCCTTCGCCTGGGCCGCCTGCGCCAGCGCCTGGTCCAGTTGCGACCGCGAAGATTGGGCTTGCGCCACCGCCTGCTGATATTGCGCCTCCGCCTGGGCCTTCTGCGCCGCGGCTTGAACCTTGGCGCCTTCGTCGGTTTCGAGCTGCCTGCGAGCGAGCACGCCTTCCGCCACCAGGGCCGCGGTGCTCTTGTAAGCGCGATCGGCCTCGAGCAGCGCCGCATCGGCGCGGTCCACATTCGCCTTGGCTACCTGGACCGCCGCCGCCTGGCTCTCGCCCGAGCTCCTGGCCGTGGCGACCGCCGCCTGTGCGCTCGCCAAGCTTGCCTGCGCCTGTTGCAATTGCGCCTGGATCTGCGCAGGATCGAGGCGCGCGATGACCTGCCCGGCCTTCACATGGTCATTGAAATCGGCATGCAGCTCCGACACCGTGCCGGATACCTGCGTACCCACCTGCACCGTGGTTACCGCCTGTACTTTACCGGTTGCGGTGATGGTCTTGGCCAGGTTCCCCCGGCGCACGTTCACCACCGCGTACGCCGGGGCTGCGGGCTTCGACAACACTTTCCACGACGCTGCGCCCGCGCCTGCGATACCGGCGCAAGCCAGCGTCCACACCAGCCACTTCCGCGATCGCTTGGCGGGGCTGGGTGCGGGGCTGGGTGCGTCGGACCCAACCGGCGCAAACTCCAGTGGCGTCCGCTCCTCCATCAGGCTGCTTTGTGTCATGGTGTCCATGGGATGCTTCTCCTTTTGCCGGTTTCTGAGCCGCGACAGTCATGGAGCGGTCCGTGGAAGGCTTCCTAACCGCGCCCAAGGACCGCTCCATGACTGTCGCGGCTCAGAAGGCCATCCCCAGATTGACAGGCCCGTGTTAAGCTCTCGTGTGTGAGCGCATCCCCGAATGTAAATGTTTGGTAAATCTCAGGAAAACGCCGGCCGAACCAGGCTGCTGATCGTCGACGACGACGAAAAGTTCGTGCGTCTTCTGCGCGACTACCTCGAGCCTTTCGGCTACCAGGTCGACGCGGCGCACGACGGCCGCCAGGGCCTGGCCATGGCCCTCGACGGGGAGTACGCCGCCGTCATCCTCGACATCATGCTGCCCGGCCTCAACGGGCTCGACCTGCTCCGCGAGCTGCGCCACGAATCGCAGGTGCCCGTGATCATGCTCACCGCTCTCGGCGACGAGCCGGACCGCATCGCCGGCCTCGAAATCGGCGCCGACGATTACCTTCCCAAGACCTTTTCCACGCGCGAGCTGCTGGCGCGCCTCCGCTCCGTGATCCGCCGCTCCATCGTGACTTCCAAGCACCGAACCGATGCCCAGCCCTCGCCCGTTTCCGTCGGAGGCCTGTGGATCGACCCCGCCGCGCACATCGCCACGCTGGACGATCAGCCTCTCACGCTCACTCCCGTCGAATACGACATGCTGCTGGCGCTGGCGCGCTCGGCAGGCCGCGTCAAATCGCGCGAACAGCTCCTGCTCGAGATTGCCGAACGCGACTTCGAGGCGTTCGACCGTTCCATCGACGTCCACATCTCCAGTCTCCGCAAGAAGCTCGGCGACGATCCCAAATCCCCGCGCTACATCGAAACCGTGCGCGGCGCCGGATACCGCATGCGCCGGCCGGAATCGGAACCTCTCGCGTGAAGCCCCGCTTCCTATTGCGCTCGAAGTTCCTGGCCATCGCCGGGCTGAATCTCGCCGTGCTTGGCGTGCTATTCCTGCTGTTCATTCGCCATCAATTGCGTCAGGAGTTTGAATCGTTCCTGATGGCCACCGCGCGCGAGAAGATCATCGCGGTTTCGCATCAACTGACGCTTGATCTCACCACGACCCCTCCGGACCAATACGACGCTTTGCTCGAGCGCTACTCGGAAGCCCGCAACGTGCGCTTCCTTCTCTACGGGGCCGACGGGCGGCGCCTCGCAGGTCCACCCACCTTGCTGCCCGAGGAGGTGGCCGAGCGGATGCGCCGTTACGGGCCGCCCGTCGCGCGCCCGCCGCTGCCCGCGCGCCCGGCGCTGCCTCCATTCTTGATTGTTGCCGGGAAGCCCGAACGATACTGGGTCGGCGTGCGGATGCAGGTTCCGTTTCGCGCGACGCTGCTGCTCGAATCGTCTACGCTGTGGAGCAATCCGTTCTTCTTCGAAGTGAAGCCGTGGCTGGAGATCCTGGCGATCGCGCTGCTGGCGTCATTCCTATGCTGGCTCCCCCTGGTTCGCGGGATGACGCGTACCATCACGCAGATGATGGGCGCCACCGCCGCCATTGCCGAGGGCCGGTTCGACGTGCAAGTGGAAACCAAACGCCGGGACGAGCTCGGCAGCCTGGGCGGGTCGGTCAATCGCATGGCGGAGCGGTTGCGCTCCTACGTGCACGGGCAAAAGCGATTCCTCGGGGATGCGGCCCACGAGCTCCGCTCACCGCTCGGCCGCATGCAGGTGGTCCTCGGCATCTTACAAGAAAGGGTAAGCTTCGAGGACAAAAACTATCTGCGCGACCTGCAGGAGGAAGTCGAGTTCATGTCCGGCCTGACGACGGAGCTGCTGACCTTCGCGCGCGCCGAGATGCGCCCCGATGCGATCGAGCTAGTGCCGCTCAATCTGCGCAAGGTCGTCGAGCACGCGGTGGAAGTGGAGGGAGGCGGATCGGCCGATATCCAAATTGAGATCGACCCGGACGTTCGCGTGCGCGGTGATGAGAAGAGTCTGTTCCGGGCCTTCTCGAATCTGGTCCGCAACGCGATACGGTATGCGGGTGGACAGGGACCGATCACTATCTCGGCGCAGCGCCAGGCCGATCGCATTGTAGTGACGGTAGCCGACTGCGGACCGGGTGTTCCCGAGAGCGCGCTGGAAAAGATCTTCACGCCATTCTTTCGCCTGGAATCCGCCCGCGACCGCAAGAGCGGCGGAACCGGGTTAGGCTTGGCGATTGCGCGAAGCTGCGTGGAAGCTTGTGAGGGCTCGGTGACCTGCGGCAACCGGCAGCCGCACGGGCTGAACGTCACAGTGACTCTGCAAGCGGCATGAAATACCGGTCAGATGACCATATTATTCAGGCTATGATGACAGTGTCATGCGAACGAGAGTGGTGAACGCAACAGAGTTCAAGGCCAAGTGCCTTGCTTTCCTCGACGAGCTCGAGCAGCGCGGCGAGCCCATCACGATCACAAGGCGGGGCCTGCCCGTAGCGGTCCTCGGTCCCGCGAAAAAGAGCGCTTGGAAGTCACCACGAGACAGTTGGGCCGGGAAAGCGCGCATTGTCGGTGACATCGTGAATGCCGACAACTCCGGCCTGTGGGAAGTCCTCCGTCGGGAATAGGAGCCATGCTTGCTTGCCTCGTTTGCTGCTGGACACCCATGTTGTAGTTCGATGGCTGATCGAAGCGAAGAGACTGTCCCGGCTCTGATTGATGTAGGTGTTTCCGATCATCCAATAGCCTTTTCTTATCCAATCCTCTTGCCGCACAATAGCCGGCTTCTTCTTGGTACTCATTTCCTCGATCAGCTTGGCCGAATAGCCAAGCACCTTATCGGGAGCCCCGCGGTGCAGGTTTCCTTCGGCGACGGTACCGTAACCTTGGAAAAATGGTAGGCGCGGCAGGACTCGAACCTGCGACCCTCTGCTTAGAAGGCTGAATCTGACCCACCAGATCAGCAGCTTACAAATCTTGACTGTTGAACCCTTGCGGATTGTTTAGCTACAAAACCTTCTACAGTCGCCGGTGGCAGACTTTCACAGTGGCCGGTTTGTCGAGCTGAATCAACGGTTTTGGCGTCCGATGCGAAAATCCGACCCCTCTGCTTTCAGGGCAGAGGGCTGAGACAGTGAACACCAGAGAAATATGGCTCAACAGGTGAACGACCTTCCTGCAGTTACCTCGCCGATCAGGTCAATTTACGGTCGCGGCCGGCGCAGACCCCGATTGCGGGATGTACGCGGATGAAATAAAATCGATCAAGTCCATGTTTGATTCGGTAGTCGCCGTGTCCGACCGTGACAAGCAGCGCGCTTTGGAGCTAGTGCTCCAGAGCCGCACTTTTGTGCGCTCCGAACAGTTGCGGGCATTCCTGCGGTACGTCTGCTCGATGGAGATTGAGGGCCGAGGCGAACAGATTACCGAGTACCGGATTGCCGTAGAAGCGCTTGGGCGCTCTCAAGATTACACGACTACCGAAGATTCGGCTGTCCGAAACCGGGCCCACGCCTTGCGAGTAAAACTGGAAGAGTTGTACACCAAAGAGTTGCCGGACGCGCCGGTCCGTATCGATTTCTTCAAGGGTAGCTACCGCCCGCATTTTGTCGTTCAGAAGTCGCCGGACGAGAACGGTTCCGTGGCGCCGGTGATTACCTCGGCTGAGATGGCGCAGCCACAAACTGTGGCGCCGAAGCTGCGCGTACTTGGTCTGGTCGTCGCCGGCCTGGCGTTGGCATTTTTGGCGGGCGTCTGGTTACGCGGGTTCGTAAAACCCACGCCCGACAGCTTTATTGCCGAGGCATGGGGTCCCCTTTTCAATAAAGACGGCGACGTCCTGGTGTCTGTTGCCAGCCATAGCCATATGCAGGTC
>WNFM01261317.1_pt2 | contig 11639 bp, 7 predicted proteins | sample 5400271 | NCBI WGS metagenome assembly WNFM01 (sample SAMN13153352, study PRJNA577476) | soil metagenome | isolation source: 60 cm saprolite on Douglas fir-dominated hillslope | place: USA:California | collected 2013-09-17 | reverse complement strand
TCCCGTAGGGAATATCGGTGACAACAATATCGACCTTCAGGTCACCGAGTTGCTTTAGCATATCTGTCCCTTGCAGCGCATCGGCTGAGAACAAACGCGTGGTCACACTGTGCGTGCTTGTAAGCTCATCCAGGCGGTACCTGAGGAGTGTGGCGCTGGCAAGAGCATTGCGATGAGATGCTTTCTCGTAGCGTGAAAGCATTTCCTGTATGCCCGCTATGCGTTCATCCATACCTTCTAGCGTGAGCAGGGAAAGGTTCCTACGGGCGAGCAGCAGGGCCTCGGTATCTATGTCGGACCCGATCACCTGGTCCAGCGCAAACCAGTGCAAATAGGCCAGCGTACACAAAAGCGCGGCGCTGCCGCAGCATGGGTCGTACAGGACGCAGGCGCCGCTTCCACCTTGACGTGTCCTGATCTCCAGGCACCACTGAAAGATTTCGCTGGCAAGCCTGACGGGAAAGGCAGTACGCCCTGGAAAGCTGTAAAAAACTCTTCCGCTGGCGAAATCAGAGTAATCTTGACGCTCCTTGGTGAAACGATACGCCATGGGCGACTTCCTATAGCCATGAAAGATTAAGGCGATCGAGGAGACGCTTGATCGGCCCCAAGTTTATTTCCTCGATGTGCAGCAACCGTGCCAGCCGGATATAGATGAAGAGGCCAATGCCCATTTCTAGCGCAAGTTTTATGATGGCTGCAATAGTACCCAGCACTCCCAGTGATTGATTAGGGTCAGTAGTTACCAGAAGCGCATCAAGTAGCACGCGGGCAATGAGCACAACGAGTCCCATTGCTAACGATGCGAGCAGGACCCGAGCAGTGAAGTAAGCAAGGTTGCCTAGTTGCAGGCCGCCGATGCGCTGCTGCAGGAGAGTGAGAAGAACGCTGCCTTCGAGCAACCCTGCGATAGAGGTGGAAAGTGCCAATCCAGCCAGGCCCCATTGCACACCCCAGACGGCGGCATTGATGAGTATTAAGCTGAGGGCGATTTTTAAGATGAACTGGGCAATGCTGATCATGGCCGGTGTCTTGCTGTCGCTTAGGGCATAGAAGGCACGCGTGAGAATCTCGACGGCGGCAAGGCCGGTCAGGCCAACGGCAAAGAATGCCAGGGCAACGGCTGCGTTTTGTGCTCCAGCTAGATTGTAGCGACCGTGTTCAAGCAATACCTGGATGATGGGAAGGCTCAGCACAATCAGGCCGATGCTGGAGGGGATGGACATGAACAGGATGCCGCGTAAAGTTTCCATGATGATGCTGCGTACCCTATCCATGCGATTCCTGGCAACGTATTCGGCTATGGTCGGAAAGGCAGCAGTAGAGACTGACATACCAAAGATGCCGAGTGGCAACATCAGGATTGTGAATGCCTGGTAATACTCGGTAATAAGGCCAGCTACTATACCGCTGGTAACGACCGCACTCAGGAATGATAAGAGATAGCGATCAACGAAGATGGTGGCAGAGAGCATCGCCGCGTTAAAAATGCGCGGGAGCATCTGGTGTCCGATCCGGATGACACCCGGATGGCGCCAATCGAAAGCAAAGGTGTAGCGCATTCTAACCTGGAGAAGACCCGAGACCTGAATACCGACCTGGAGAATGGCGCCGAGTACAACACCGAAGGTCGCTGCATAAACAGCAAAAATATCGTTTGTACGTCCATGGTATGCCAGATAAATGCCCGGTAGGAGTCCTATGATAAGGCCGACGTTATACAGGACAGTGCCGATAGCAAAGAGGAGGAAGTTTTGCCGCGCCTGGAGCACTGAAGTAACAATGACACCTGCGCCGAGCACAATGGCCTGTAAAAGCATAATGCGTGTAAGCGAGACGATGAGATTGATTTCAAAGGGAGTTGCACCCGGGTTATAGAGCGGCACGATTTGATGGGCGAAAATAATCACAATCAGCGCTAAGGCGACCATGATGACGATGGCAAGGTTGAGTGCGGAACTGGCAATATGCCAGGCTGTCTTCTCGTCCTTCTCTTCAACCATGTATTTAATAAAGACCGGGATGAAAGCAGAACTGAGTGCGCCACCCGCCACGATGTTAAAGATAGTATCTGGAATGAGAAAAGCCTGCACATAGGCGTCTGAGATCTGAGTTGGACCGAATACGAAAGCGAACATCGAGGTACGCAGCAGGCCAAGCACGCGGCTAGCTATAAATGAGCCCATGAGAATCATGCTGGCCTGGCCAATACGCACCCGCTGTAGCATCCCCGTGTCCTGGGCGGGTGCCACACCTTGTGCAAGGCTGCCGCTGCCGCCTGGGCCAGGCAGTGGAGATGCACCAGGCCGCAGGATGAGCGGCGACTTGCCTGACTGTGTGGGAATTGCCTCGTTTTGTGGCGCTGGTATGGCAGGCGACATCTGTGCTGGCGGACCCGGTGGTACTGATGGTATGACAGCGCCCGATCGCATCGATGGCTGGGCGCTCGGTCCCCAGGATGCGGGCGGACGTGCTTGTCCTTGCCTGGCCACCTTGCGCCAGATTGTAGTCGTGAAATCCTGTCCCAGGCGACGCTGTTGGCGGCGCAGCCGCTCTTCGCGCAGTTGCTGCAGGCGTGCCTGGCGCAATTGTGGAATGGATTGAGACGGCTGTGGGGCATCGTAGTAATGGTAATCCATCCCCTGCGTGTAGCCCAGCGAGCCGCCTACTCCCATGTCAGGGATTGGCTGCTGCGGTCGTGGCGGCACTTGCTGTTGTTGCCATCCAGGTGCCTGCGGCGGATGCTGCTGGCCCTGCTGCGGTGGATAGTAGGCAGGTTGTTGGGGAGCGGCAGGCGCCTGCGGCGGCATGTTGTCCTGGTCATATTGCCAGCCGTAGTAGGGTTGCTGATTTGACTGTTGTGGTGGAGGTCCTTGTTGTTCTTCGTTTCCCACTATCTGTCTCTATGCGTCAATGGCACACTCGATGCTCTCTATATTTCTTCTTTAGACGGCTGCCGCTTCTTCCTGGTGACATACACGGATAATAACATTGCCCGTCAAGCATATCATAATCAATTTGATCTGGCTAGTACCCAGGTACGTTCCACAGGTGTCGCGAGGTCGCCAGGATTCTAAGCAACATTTGACACAACCTACAAACCCCGATACAATCCTTGCATATCACATATAAAGTATTTTCCCTTCCCATACACATAATACGAGGAATACACTATGGAACATCTACATGCGGTTATCCTGGCGGGCGGCAGCGGCACGCGCTTATGGCCCCTCAGTACACCGAGTTTCCCCAAGCAATTTCTACCTCTGCCTACTGGCAGGAGCTTGATTCAAGAATCGTTATTCCGGGTTACGCCGCTGATCACGCCCGAACACGCCTGGGTCGTGACGGGCCGCGCTATGACAAGGCTGGTGCGCGAACACCTGCCAGCAGTGCCAGAAGCGCATATCCTGGGCGAGCCAATGGGACGCAATACAGCGCCCGCCATCGGTTGGGCCGCCGCAACCATCGCCCGCCAGGACCCACAGGCAATCATGGCGTCGCTGGCCGCTGATCACTACATCACCAATATCCCAGTCTTCAACGATGCCTTGCGGCTCGCTTATAAGCTAGCTGGAGAGGGCTACCTGGTCACGCTCGGTATCACGCCGACCGCTCCTGAAACAGGCTATGGCTACATCCGTTTTGCCGGGCAGGTCAGTGAAGGTTTTGGACTGAAAGCATACCGGGCAGAACGCTTTGTAGAAAAACCTGACCTGGCGACAGCACAACATTACCTGGCCGATGGTCATTATGTATGGAACAGCAGCATGTTTGTCTGGCAAGTGAAGACCATCCTGGCAGAACTACACGCTCACCTGCCCGGGGTGGCTGAAAAGCTCGCTTTGATTGCCGCTGTTACGGGAACGCCGCAGGAGCAAGCAACTCTAGATGAACTCTGGCCAACGTTCCCCACTATCTCCATTGATTATGGCGTCCTGGAGAAAACAAAAAACCTGGTCGTTATTCCGGTCGAAATCGGCTGGAGCGATGTAGGTAGCTGGGAGCAGTACGGGTCGCTCTTCCCCGCTGACCAGCAGGGAATAAGGACCGTTGGACATCACGAGGGATTGGGAAGTCAGAATATCTTCGTGTATAATGGCACCGCGCGCCGGGTCTTCACCATCGGGCTGGAAGATGTCGTAGTGGTTGAAATGGAGGATACAACGGTCATTTGCCACAGGCAGGCCGTCCAGCGCGTGAAGGAGCTGGCAGAACAGCAGCAGCAGAAGGCTTAGCTCGACTTATGCTATAATACATACAATGTCCATACGACATCGGTGCCGCATACATAGAAATGGAGTCTTCTGCTATGCTCTCCGAACAGCCTACCCTCGGCTCACGCGGCATGGTCGCCTGTGCGCATTACCTGGCAACCCAGGCGGGCATCCAGATTCTCTCGCAGGGTGGCAATGCCGTCGATGCAGCGATTGCTGCGAACGCCGCGATGACCGTCGTCTACCCATCCACCTGCTCGGCAGGCGGGGATGTGTTCATGCTCATCTGGGAGGCGAAAACGCAGCAACTGCACGCGCTCAATGGGAGCGGCCGCGCTCCCAGGGGCATGACGCCTGAGTACTTTGCAGCGCAGGGTATGCGGCAGATCCCTGAGCGTGGCCCGTTGCCCATAACTGTTCCGGGAGCGGTAGACGGCTGGTTCGAGGCGCTGGGCCGCTTTGGCAAACTCTCACCTGAGGCGGTTTTTGCTCCTGCCATCGCGTTTGCCGAGGAAGGCGTGCCGGTCAGCCCCAAACTGAGCAACTGGATACAGCGCGCCGCCAGAGATGTGCTGCTGCCCTGGAATACCAGCACCGCAGTGTTTCTCCCGCAGGGGCGTCCGCCGCGCAGCGGTGACATCTTGCGCCAGCCAGACCTGGCTCGTACGTATCGCACGCTCGCCAGAGAAGGGCGCGACGCCTTCTATCGCGGCCCGCTGGCCCAGAATATCACTGAATACGTGCAGCGCAGCGGCGGCGTTCTGACTATGGAGGATATGCAGCAGCATCATTCCGACTGGGTCACTCCGATCTCGACCAACTATCGCGGCTACGATGTCTACGAGTTTCCGCCGAATACACAGGGCATTGCCGCGCTGGAGATGCTGAACATCATAGAGGGCTACGACCTCAAATCGCTAGGCCACCAGACGGCTCCATACCTGCATATCCTGCTCGAAGCGAAAAAACTGGCTTTTGCCGACCGCGATAGCTACGTTTCAGACCCTGACTTTGTCAATGTACCGGTCGATCAGCTCCTGAGCAAGAGCTATGCCGAACACCAGCGCCAGCGCATCGACCTGAAAAAGGCTACCCCCTATTTTGCAGGGGGACTTGAGAAAGAGGGCGATACAATGTACCTCTGCACAGCGGACGCAGAGGGTAATGTTGTCTCTTTGATCCAGAGCCTCTCTTTCGGCTTCGGCAGTGGCATTATTGGAGGTGATACAGGTGTATTACTGCATAACCGTGGCTCGTACTTTTTCCTTGATCCGCGCCACGTGAATTACCTGCAGCCGGGAAAGCGTACGATGCATACCCTGACCCCTGCAATGGTGTTGCGCAATGGCGTGCCCTATATGGCGCTGGGCTCGATGGGTGGAGATGGACAGCCGCAGATTCACGTCCAATTGCTCTCCGCGATGATAGATTTTGGCATGAACCCGCAGCAAGCCATTGCTGCCCCGCGCTGGCGCAGTATGCGTTACAACGTAGATATGGTGGGCAAGAGGAAGGAGATGACGGGCCAGCGTGGTCTAGATGAAGGTGCGCGCGGCGATACCATCGAAATGGTCCTGCTGGAGGAGCGCTTCCTCAGCGGTATTCCCTTAGAACTTGACCTGCTCAGTCATCGCGTAATTGTTGGGCAGCCGTGGGAAGATGCGATGGGCCACGCTCAGGCCATCCTCATTAACCCTACCACGCACGTGTTTGAAGGTGCCGCCGACCCGCGCTGTGATGGTCTCGCCCTCGGCTGGTAAATAGATCTGTAGGGGCGGGAGTGGTGTGGAGCGGGGTGGGGGCCTTTATGGCCGCCCGTGTAGGACCCTTGTGGACCCTGTCCAGGGGCAGGTAATCTCTCCCCTGACCCATGTGGCGGATGGCGTCCCATGGGCCTCCGTCCTGGCGTAGAGGCGACATTTATGGCGCGAGTCCGGCCCAGTCGTGAACGCATGAGGTCTCTCCCACCCCTGGCGCAATAAATTGCGCGACTACGCCTCTTTACTTGGTGCCTATGGGTTGGCCTTGTGGCTTCCGATTTTAGATATAGATGTATGGATGTTATAGTAGTCAAGGAAAGATAGGGATAATAATGAATATGAATACACTGCCGCAGCATGCTATTCCCCCAGAAATCCTGGCACTCTCCCATGAACGTGACATATTACGCAAACGTGGGCAATACGATCGTGCAGATGCATTGAAAAAAGAAATCGAAGAGGCAGGTTATGCCATTAAAGATAATCCCCGTGGGGCCCACCTGGTAATCCTTCCCAGTGTCGATGCAGACGGAGAGGTCTACCGCACAGTTCGCCAGTTACCTTCGCTGCTCGATCAGCCTGATAGCTGCACCTTTTCTGTGAATATCCTGGCGCGTAACAACTTTGAGCAGGCGCAGCGCTGCCTCCAGAGCGTCCTGGAATTCGCGGACAGCGGCAATACAGAGCTTATTCTGGTCGACAATGCCTCACGCGACGAACTCGTTCCCTGGACGGCTGTACTCCAGAACTCTACCAAACACCTGCACGTACTGCGCACATCGCGTACAGTGGGAGAGGCCGAGGCGCGTAACATCGGCTTGAAACGCAGCAGGGGAAAATTTATCCTACTGCTCGATAGCAGAGTTGAGCTGACCGGCGATGTATTCACGCCTCTGGCAAGAACGCTGGCTGATGATAGCGTTGGCGTCACGGGCTTGCGCGGCCTAAGTACCGGGGACCTGCGTCATTTTGCAGAAAGTGAGCAAGCCGAGGTCGAAGTGATGGATAGGCTATTCCTGGTCTTCAGGCGCAAGCTGCTCAAACGAGTGGGGCTCTTCGATGAAAAGTATCGCTACCCCTACTACATGGATATCGACTTTAGCTTTGCAGTGCGCGCTACAGGCGCGCGTATTATAGTAACACCTGATCTCCCAGTGCATTGCCATCCCGAGCTGCCGGATGCCAGCCTCTCAGATGCCGAGCGGATGCGCCTGGCCAGGCGCAACTTCTATCGCTTTCTAAATAAGTGGGGGGACAGGGACGATTTACTGCTCGAAAAGGAATCATAAGGAGAGGATCATTGCAAACATTTACCAGGCGCAGCGAAATTCCGCCTGCATATACATGGAATCTCGAAAGCATCTATCCCAGCGACGATGACTGGGAGCGCGAGGCCCAGTCGCTTCAGCGCCGCTTGCCTGAACTGGAAGCGCTTAAAGGAACACTCGCCCAGGGCGGGCAGGCGTTGTTAATAGTATTGCGCAAGCGTGATGAGTTGTTCGAAGAACTTGGACGCCTTGCTGCCTACGCCCATATGCGTAGAGACGAAGATACGACCAGGAGTAAGTATCAAGGCATGGCCGATCGTGCCACGCAATTACTAGTCCGGGCCACTACTGCCGCTGCGTACATCGAGCCGGAGATCCTGGCTTTGCCGCAAACAACGCTAGATCGATTTCTACGCGAGGCGCCCAGGCTGGAACTCTATAGGCACCAGTTGGATGACTTGAACCGCAAGCGACCTCATGTGCGTTCAGCAGAGATAGAAGCAGTCCTCGCTGCCACAGGCGAAATCGCGGTTGCTCCAGGCACTATTTTCACCATGATCGAAAACGCGGATCTCTCGCTCCCCACAATGAGAGATGAAGCGGGCGAAGAGGTACAGTTGACGCAAGGTAACTACCTGGTCTTTATCCGCAGCGCCAACCGCCGCGTGCGCAAAGAAGCCTTCGAGGGCCTGCATGGCACGTTCCTCAAACAGCGCAATACCATCGCGACTACCCTGTCGTCGCAGGTGAAAGCCGACATTTTCTACACACAACAGCGCGGATATCCATCCTGCCGGGAACACGCCCTTGCAGAGGACAATATCCCTACCAGCGTCTATGATAACCTGGTTGAAACCGTCAGTGAGCATATTCCTTTGCTTGACCGCTACCTGAAGTTGCGCAAGCGCGTCCTCGGGCTCGACGAGCTGCACATGTACGATCTCTACGTACCCATCGTTCAGGAAGTTCAGAACGAGATCAGCTATGAGCAGGCGCGCGAAACTGTTGTCGCTGCCCTGGCTCCTTTAGGGGAAAATTATATCAGTACTCTTCGGCAGGGTTTCCAGCAGCGCTGGATCGATGTCTATGAAACACCCGGCAAAACCAGTGGTGCGTATAGCAGCGGCGCGTATGGCACGCAGCCGTTCATCCTGCTGAATTTCCATGGTAATCGCGATGGCATGTATACACTGGCGCACGAGTTAGGCCACTCCATGCACTCGTTCTATACCCGCGCACACCAGCCCTACCAGTACGGCGACTATACCCTTTTCGTGGCCGAGGTAGCCTCGACCTTGAACGAGGGCCTGATGACCGAATACCTGCTCAAGACGACTACTGACCGTGCTCAGCGCCTGGCTATTCTGAATCACTCACTGGAAGAGTTCCGGGGCACACTGTTCCGGCAGACCATGTTCGCAGAGTTCGAGCAGCGCGTACACAACCTCGCCGAGCAGGGCGAGCCGCTGACCGCCGATTCGCTCAGCGCCACGTACCGCGCTCTCAATCAGAAGTACTACGGCGCAGAGGCGACGATCGATGACCTGATCAACATCGAGTGGGCGCGTATTCCGCACTTCTACTCCAGCTTCTATGTCTACCAGTATGCGACGGGTATCAGCGCCGCCTCTGCCCTGGTGCAGCAAATATTGCACGAAGGCAAGCCCGCGGTTGACCGCTACCTGAAGTTTCTCCGCTCAGGCTCCTCGGACTACAGCATCGCGCTGCTCAAGCAGGTAGGGGTAGATATGACCTCGCCAGAACCTGTGCGCCAGGCCCTGTCCCTGTTCGAATCGCACTTGAAACAGATGGAGGAGCTGCTAGGGTAGTAGTTTCTCTCTAAGGATTATCCCACTCCCGCCCGTCTTTCTCAATCAGCACGTCGGCTTCCGGCGGTCCCCATGTTCCTGCCGGGTAGGGGTAGACAGTGCTTTCGGGCATATCCTTCCAGGCATTAATAATGCTATCAACGATGCGCCAGGACATCTCGGTCTCATCGCGGCGGATGAACAGCGTGGAGTCCCCCACCATACAATCGGCCAGCAGGCGCTCATATGCATCGGGTGGTTCTATGCCAAAAGCGCTGGCATAGGAAAAATTCATATCGACATCGCTCAAGTGTCGTGCCGCGCCCGGAACCTTGGCCGCGAATTTAAGAGAAATGCCCTCGTCGGGTTGAATGCGTATGGTCAGGCGGTTGGGAACCAGTCCTTTGGTCTCGGATGGCTTGTAGAGTTGATGCGGCACGCGTTTGAACTGGATCGTCACCTCAGTGCTGCGTTTCGGCAGGCGTTTGCCGGTGCGGATGTAGAAAGGCACGTCAGCCCAGCGCCAGTTCTCAATAAAGAGTTTGAGCGCTACATAAGTCTCGGTCGTTGAATTCGGGACAACACCCTGTTCCTCTTTGTAGCCAACCACCTGCTGGCCGTCGACCACCCCGGCTGTGTACTGCCCGCGCACCGTGCGCTGTGCCACCTCTTCGGGTGTGAGCAGCGGGATGGCGCGTATGACTTTGACCTTCTCATCGCGGATGGCATCGGCATCGAAAGCAACGGGAGCCTCCATGGTTGTGAGACAGAGTACCTGCATGATGTGGTTCTGCACCATATCGCGGATAGCCCCGGACTCCTCGTAGTATTCGGCGCGGGTGCCGATGCCCAGGCTCTCAGCTACCACAATCTGCACGTGATCAATGTATTTCTGGTTCCATAGCGGCTCGAAGATGCCGTTGGCGAAGCGGAAAGCCAGCAGGTTTTGCACCGTTTCCTTGCCCATATAGTGATCAATGCGGTAGATCTGATTTTCGCGGAAGACACGGGCGAGTTCGCGATTGAGCTTCTGGGCAGAGGCGAGGTCGCGTCCAAAGGGTTTCTCGATCACAATGCGCGTCCAGGAATCCTCGTCCCCGTTGATGTGCGATGGCCGGGCAAGCCCTGCGCCGCCAAGCTGGTAAATGATCTCGGAGTCGGTAGTGGGCGGAGTAGCCAGGTAAAAGATGCGGTTCCCGCCTGTACCCTGCTCATTGTCAAGTCTTTCAAGTAAATCGGCGAGCTTATAATATCCTTCGCGATCGTTGAAGTCGGACTGGCAGTAATATAGGCTGCGCGCAAAAACCTTTTGCGCGTCACTATCAAGTTTATCGTCTGGTGGCAAATATTTATTGACCGAGTCCAGGGCCATTTTGCGCCATTGATCATCGTTCATAGGGCGGCGCGCAAAACCAACAATCTTGAAGCTTTCCGGAAGGGGATGATCGTGCATGAGATGTGCCAGCGTTGGTAAAAGTTTGCGCTGCGTCAGGTCGCCCGTGGCGCCGAAGATGACGATGACGCAGGGCTCCGGCATCTTACCGTCCTGCCAGATCGTGTGCTGTTGGTGCCCGCCTGCTGTATGGATCTGTTGGGTCATAAATGCTCTCCTAACAAGTACTTGCATGCTTTTAATCAAAGTATCACAACTGGTTTCTTAAAATATGGCCTTTCGTGTCCATTCATGGCCATTTATGCCACACGTTCCCAGATGATGGTGCGTCCTCGCTCGAGGAATCGGCAGTCCTGGGGGCGAGCCTGAAAGGGTTCTCCTTTGACTCGCTTGAACGCCAGGTACCCATTGGAATAGATCGAGTTGATCTGTTTGACAAAACGGCCTTTGACGCGCACGATATCGCCCTTGCGAAAGCCTGCTAGTTCCTCATTGACCTGGTACTTAACTCGGCCTTGACCTTTGCGGGGTAAGTCATGATACTGCCGTCGAATTTGCCGAGGACGAAAGCCGATCCGGTAGACGTTGATCTCTTGAACGGGAACCACCTCTCCCGTGGCAAGTGTCGCGATACAAAGGGCATCAATGATGTGTGTTTTCGGCAGTCCCACGTGCTTGCGATAGGCGGCAGTTTCGTAACCAAACACCGTCGCAAGAGGAACAAGCTTGGAGAGCGTGGCATACAAGTACGTCTTGCCTTGCATCGTGCGCTGCGCGACTTGGTCCAGGTACCCACTGACACCAGTCACTTGAAGCCGGATAGTGCCCTCATGGACCTGGTGGTGACAGCGCTCGCACAGGCACAGCAGGTTCGCCAGGGTATCTTTTCCGCCCTGTTCCCGAAAAACAATGTGGTGGGCCTCCAATCGGCAGGTTCGTTTGCCGCACTGCTGGCAGGTGTAGCCATCTCGCATCAAGCAGGCGATGCGCAGATTTTCATCGAGCCGGGTAGGGTCCTGGTAGCGGGTCCCGGCCAGGGTCGGATCGTTCAGCCTGGCAATGTCTACCTGGACATCCTCGATCACTATCTGGCTGATCGGTAACGGGATCTGTTTCACCACGCGGATTACCTCCTCCACATTGGTTTTGATCGATGGTGGAAGTCTCCCGCTGCGTCGGCTTGTGGCGCGATT
>WNFM01302438.1_pt1 | contig 11640 bp, 12 predicted proteins | sample 5400271 | NCBI WGS metagenome assembly WNFM01 (sample SAMN13153352, study PRJNA577476) | soil metagenome | isolation source: 60 cm saprolite on Douglas fir-dominated hillslope | place: USA:California | collected 2013-09-17 | reverse complement strand
GATAAAGATAAAGCTAAAACAGCAAAGATATCACGGGGAGAAGCCAGTCATGACCACGCAACCGACGCCCAAAGGCGCCTGGAAAATCACCTTCCTGCTATTTCTATTCATGCTGGTGAACTTCGCCGACAAGATCGTGGTCGGTCTCGGCGGCGCGCCGATCATGGACGAGTTGAAATTGCAGCCGGAGCAGTTCGGCCTGCTCGGCTCCTCGTTCTTCTTCCTGTTTTCGATTTCGGCCATCGTCGTCGGCTTCATCGTCAATCGCGTCGCCACCCGCTGGGTGCTGCTGGCGATGGCGGTGATCTGGTCGCTGGCGCAGTTTCCGATGGTCGGCACCGTCAGCTTCACCACGCTTTTGATCTGCCGCATTATCCTCGGCGCCGGCGAGGGCCCGGCGTTTTCGGTGGCGGCGCATGCGATCTACAAATGGTTTCCCGATGAGAAGCGAACGCTGCCCACCGCGATCCTGTCGCAGGGCTCGGCCTTCGGCGTGATCCTCGCGGTGCCGGCGCTGAACTGGATCATCGTCAATCATAGCTGGCACTACGCCTTCGGCGCGCTCGGCGTGGTCGGCCTGATGTGGACGCTGGCATGGCTGGTGATGGGCAAGGAAGGCCCGCTGGTGCAGACATCCGCCATGGCGGCGGCAGATCCAGCTATCTCCTATTCCCGGCTCCTGACCTCGCGGACGTTTCTCGGCTGCTGTGCCGCGACCTTCGGCGCCCGGCTGCTGTGCCGCGACCTTCGGCGCCTATTGGGCGCTGTCGCTCGGTCTCACCTGGTTCACGCCGTTCATCGTCAAGGGCCTGGGTTTTTCGCAAAAGGATGCCGGCTGGGTTTCGGTGCTGCCCTGGGTGTTCGGCGCCACCGTCGTGCTGCTGACGGGCTGGATTTCGCAGGTCATGGTGGCGCGCGGCTACACCACGCGTGCGGCGCGCGGTGTGCTCGGCTCCGTGCCGCTGATCGTCGGCGGCCTGATCCTTGCCTTTCTGCCTCACGTGGCACCCGGCGGATTGATGATCGGCCTGCTGGTGGTCGGCTCCGGATTGTGCGGATCGATCTATGTGGTCTGCCCGCCGATGCTCGGCGAATTCACGCCGGTGCAGCAGCGCGGCGCCGTGCTCGCGATCTATGGCGCGATCTACACGCTGGCGGGAATCATCGCGCCGTCGGTGATGGGCAGCGTGCTCCAGCACGCGGCCGTACCGCTCGACGGCTACATGACCGGCTTCACCATCAATGCCGTGGTGCTGGTCGTGTCGGGCTTGCTTGGCCTGTTGCTGCTGTGGCCCAATACCGAACGCGCAAGGCTGGCCGCAGGGCGGGAAACGGCGGAGGCGAAGTTCGCGTGAGGCATCTGCACGGCCCGGAAAGCTCGGCGCATCTCTTTCTGACTCGGACTGGACGTTGGGCCGCAGCGTCCGGATCGATCGATTGCCTTTCACGCTCGCCGGCCGAGTGCTAAGTTCCAGCCTCGATAAGGTGATCGAATGGCACGTTTTTCCGTCTGCATGGGTTTTGGTGGCTGGTTTGCCGTCGCGATAGCCATCGGCCCGGGCATCGCGATGGCGCAAAATGCCACTGCTCCGAAACGGCTGGGTTTCCTCAGCGGCTTTGGTTGCAGCACAGACGCCTATCCCAGTCCGTTGCGTCGCCGTCTGGCAGAACTCGGCTGGATCAACGGGCAAACTCTTATCGTCGATTGCGTCTCGACGGTTAATCCGGACCAGGTCGGCAAACTTGTTTCCGAACTCGTGGCGCGGCAGCCGGATATACTGGCGGCTCAACCCACGGATTACGTGAGGGCGTTGAAGCAGGCGACCTCGACCATTCCGATCGTCATGGTGGCAACGCCCGACCCGGTGGAATCCGGACTCGTGCCCAATCTGGCGCGGCCAGGGGCGAATGTCACCGGGACAGTATCGTCGGGGCGCGAAGTCGCTACCAAGCGGATCGCACTGCTGAAGCGACTAGTGCCGCGGCTGGCAAAGCTGGCGGTGATCGAGCGCCATGGAGGCGACGCGGTCGTTCGCGCGCAGCGTGAGAAGGACTTTGCCGCCCTGGCAGTGGATTTGGGGCTTACCTGGCAAGCCTTTTCTCCAGCCGTTCCGGAGGACTATGACGCGATCTTTGTCCGATTGGCGGCAGAGGGTTTTAACGCGGCCTATGTCGAGCCCGGCCCGTTATTGGACGCGAACCAGGCTCGCGTCGCAAGTCTCGCGGTACGACATCGAATACCAACCGTCGGTGACTATCCTTATCACGCCGAGAACGGCCTTCTTATGGTCTACGACGAAGACGCAAACCGACTCAACGAGAGTGCCGCGGGATACATCGACAAGATCCTGCGTGGCGCCAAGCCCGGCGATCTTCCGGTCGAGGCGCCGATCAAGTTCAATCTCGTGGTCAATCTCAAGACCGCAAAGGCCTTGGGGATTCCGATCCCGGACTCATTCAAGCTGCTCGCCAACAAGGTCGTTCAATAAGACGGCCAGCCCTCGGCTGTTTTCGGCCATAGCCGTCAGCGCGCGGCCGACGTACCGCCGCCCGAATCACGGCAGCGCGCCCTAACCCGCGGCCGCGCCGAACTCGCTGTTGCTGCCCTGCGCGCCGCGCACCAGTTTGCCGGGGTGTGCGCCGGTGGCGTTGCCGCCGCGCTGCGTCACCACGCCTGAGACGATGGTGGCGTCGTAGCCGTCGACCTGCTGCAGCAGGCGGCGGCCGCCGACCGGCAAGTCGTAATGCACCTTCGGCGGATGCAAATGTAGCTTGTCGTAATCGATGACATTCACGTCGGCCTTGAAGCCCGGCGCGATCACGCCGCGATCGTAGAGGCCGACCGAGAGTGCGGTCTTGCGCGCCTGCGCTGCAACCACGAACGGGATCGACAGCTTTTCGCCGCGGCTGCGGTCGCGGGTCCAGTGCGTCAAGAGATAGGTCGGGAAGCTGGCGTCGCAGATGATGCCGCAATGCGCGCCGCCGTCGCTCAGTCCCGGCACCGAATTCGGATCGCGCAGCATTTCGCGCGTCGCATCGAGATTGCCGTCGGAGTAATTCAGGAACGGCACATAGAGCATGCCGCGGCCGTCCTCGGTCAGCATTGCCTCATAGGCGAGTTCTTCCGGCTGCCGGCCCTGGCGGCGGGCCTGCGCGCCCAGGGTGTTTTCCGTCGGTTGTTCGTAATCCGGCGGATTGCCGAGCAGATACATCTTGTCGTAGTTCGGCCGGAAGAACAGCGGATCGTCGGTTGAGGTAGCGTGCTCGCTCAGGATCGCCTTGCGCGTTTCAGCCTGGTGCAGTTGCTTCAACCGCTCCATCAGCGGCAGATGGGCGATCGCCTTGTAACTCGGATGGGTCTGGAACGGGTTGCGCGACAATTCCAACCCGAGCATCAGCCCGACCGGGCGGGCGGGGATCTGCGCGGTGATATTGAGGCCGCGCGCCGAAGCGGCGTGGATGATGTCGAGCGTCTTGCGCCAGCGCTGCGGCTCCTTGTCGTTCTGCGTGATCGAGAACGTCACCGGGATCCCCGTGTTCTCAGCGACCCGCAGCATCATCGGCAGGTCTTCGTTGATGGTGGAGAGATCGAGCACGAATTGTAATGCGCTGCGGCCCTGGGCATGCATCGCGGCCGCGATCGCGGTCAGCTCGTCCTCGCCGGCCTTCAGCGTCGGCGTGAAATCGCCGGTCGAGGTGCGGTGGTTGAGCGTACGCGAAGTCGAAAACCCGAGCGCGCCGGCGCGTACCGCGTCGCCCGCCAGTGCTGCCATCGCTTTGTTGTCCTCGGGCGTCGAGGGATCGCGGCGCGCGCCGCGCTCGCCCATCACGTAGACGCGGAGTGCCGCGTGCGGCAGTTGGGCGCCAACGTCGATGTCGAAATTTCGTTTGGACAGCCACTCCATGTAGTCCGGGAAACTTTCCCAGGCCCAGGGAATGCCGGCGCTCAGCACCGGCTCCGGAATATCCTCGACGCCTTCCATCAACTGGATCAGCCGGACGTGGTCGGCCGGACGGCACGGCGCGAAACCGACGCCGCAATTGCCCATGATCGCCGTGGTGACGCCGTTCTGCGAAGAGGGCGTGATGTCCTGGCTCCAGGCGACCTGGCCGTCGTAATGGGTGTGAACGTCGACAAAGCCTGGCGTGACCAGTTTGCCCTTGGCGTCGATCTCTTCCTTGCCTTTGCCGGCGACCTTGCCGACTTCGGTGATGCGGCCGCCCACGATGGCGACATCGGCCTCGAACAGTTCGCCGCCCTTGCCGTCGGCAATATTTCCGCCGCGGATCACGAGGTCAGGGGTCGAGGTCATGGCTTTCCATCCCAAATCGTTTTGTTGCCGCATCATCGGATGTCCCGGCAGGGTGTCAACCGGTAGGGATGAGGCTCTGGGATGCGTTAGAGCCCGACTGGGCTCTGGCTGGTTCCCGCCGGCTTGCGGTCGGTGACCAGTGCCAGCAGCACTGTCAGCACCATGAAGACGACGGAGGCGCCGAACACCCAATGCGGCATGTTCTGGTCCATGATCCAGCCGTACAATAGCGGGCTCAAGATGCCGCTGAAATTGAAGCCGGTGGAGACGATGCCGAAGGCGCGGCCGGCGGCACCCGCAGGTGCGGCGTTACGGACCAGCATGTCGCGCGATGGCGCGATGACGCCGCCGAGGAAGCCGGCCAGTCCCATCGCCGCGGTCAGCACCGCCGTCGGCAGATTGACGGTCGCAATGATCGTGATGATCACGGCATTGATGCCGAAGCAGGCGGCGGCCACGCTGCCGTGGCGGCTGGTGCGGTCGGCCAGATAACCGCCCGCGAGCACGCCGACCGCGCTGGCGCCGAGAAACGCAGTCAGCGCGATATTGGCGGCCGAGAAGGTCACGCCGTAACCCGTCATCAGTGCGACGACGCCGAAATTGTTGATGCCGGCATTCGACAGGCCGAGCAGCATGAAGAAGATCGTCAGCACGATGATCGCAGGCGTCAGGATGCTTTGCTTCGGCGCCGCCGCACCATCGCGGCCGCGATCGGCCGAACTGGCGTCGGGAATACCGACGGCAACCAATAGCAGCGCCACCGCCGGACCGACCGCGCCTGCCACGATCAGCGCGCCGAGCCCGCCGACGGTTGCCACCAGGGCCGCCATGATCGCGGGCGCCACCGCGCCGCCGACGAAGCCCGCAAAGGTGTGGATCGAAAACGCGCGGCCCATCCGCCTGACGTCCATATGCGCCGACAGGATCGCATAGTCGGCCGGATGATAGACGCTGTTGGCGAGGCCGAGCAGGGCGGCACAGAGGATCAGTGACGTGTAGCTCAGATGCATGCCGAGCAGGATCAGCGCGAGGCCGCCGACAGTGAGGCCGGCCAGCAGCACTTTGCGGGCGCCGATATGGTCGGCGAGGTAGCCGATCGGCGCCTGCGTCAGGCCCGAGACGACACCGAACACGGTCAGCGCGAAGCCGAGCTCGATATAGCCGACGCCGAGCTGCGCCTTGAGGTACGGAAACAGCATCGGCAGCACGAACAAATGGAAATGGCTGACCCAATGCGCCATCGAAATCGCCGTCAGCGTCCGCAGCGAAGTGTCCGCCTTCGATTGTTGCGGTGCGGCGAGAATATCGACCATGTCAGCTCAAAACCCCGTATCGCTTACGGCCCGGCAAGGCATTGAAAATCAAGGCGCGGTGAAAATATAGGCTGGCGGTTATTTGTCCATGAATGCCGCTGCATGGCTGCCCCGGCGCCGTGCCGGATGCGCGCAATGCGTTATTAAAACCGGCGACAAGGATGGCCCGGCGCGGCCATGATCCGGCATGCCCGATGCCATGAAACCGCACACCTCCAAACCGCTTCGTGTGCTTGTCTCCGAGGGTTCCAGTACCTCGGCCCGCGAGGCCATCACGATTCTGGGCTTGTCGGGTCATCACGTCGAGGTCTGCGATCCCTCAGTCTGGTGCCTTTCGCGGTTCTCGCGCTTCGTACGAAGATTTCACCATTGCCCGGGGCTGCGGACGGATCCTGCCGGCTATCTCGCTTTTGTCGAACGGTTGATCGAGACAGGCCGTTTCGATGTACTGCTGCCGACGCATGAGCAGGGATTTCTGTTCGCGCGGGTAAGGCCTCGTCTGGAGGGCCGTATTGGCCTGGCGCTGCCGAGTTTTGAAAGTTACCGCACAGCGCACAGCAAGGCCGGGTTTTCGCGGCTGCTCAATCAATTGAAGCTGCCGCAACCACCGACGGAGATCGTCAAATCCGCGCCGGCGCTGCGCGAGGCGATCCGCTTTCCGGCGGTCGTGAAAACCTCGGTCGGCACCGCGAGCCGCGGCATCTGGTTCGTGCGCCATGCCGGCGATCTCGAAGACGCGCTGCGCGATCTGGCGGCAAGCCATGCATTCGCCGACGAGGTGCTGGTGCAGGACCTTGTCGCGGGCAGCACCGAGAAGGCGCAGTCGGTGTTTTGCCGTGGCCGAATGCTCGGCTTTCATGCCTACCGGCAGGTCGCGCCCGGCGTCGGCGGCGGCGAGGCGATCAAGCAGAGCGTGCGCCGGCCGCAGCTGCGCGGCTATGTCGAAGCGATCGGGCAAGCGCTCGACTGGCACGGCGCGCTATCGGTCGACTACATCATGCCGCTTGACGATGCGACGCCGCTGTTGATCGACTGCAACCCGCGACTGGTCGAACCGATGAATGCTTATCGTTCGGGCATCGATCTGGTCAGCCTGTTGCTTGGTCTTTCACTCGGCGAGACGCCGGCGGCGCTGCCGGAAAGCCGCGAGGGCGTGCTGACGCATCTGGCGATGCAGGCGCTGCTGGGGGCCGCATCGCGCGGCGGAACGCGGCGCGACATCGTCGGGGAATGCGCGCAACTCGCCGCAGTGAGCGGACCTTACGCCGGCAGTAACGAAGAACTGACGCCGGTCGGACTCGACTGGATCAGCGCCGTGCCGCTGGCGATAACGGTGGGACTTCTGCTGGCCTCGCCGGCTTTCGCGATCAAACTCGCGCGCGGCGGCTTTGGCGCGCATCTACTGGATGTGGGGAGTATCCGGACGATCGAGGGCGAGGGGTTTCCGGATCACGCGTGACGTCAACGGTGTCGCGCTCCCTCTCCCGCTTGCGGGCAGGGGAATCGCATATGCATTTTCGCCAGCTATTGCATTGAGGAGGCAGACGGATTCTGAAGAAGACTCCCGGATAATGGAGGGAGTCGGATGCAGAGGTTCAGGAAGGCCTTTCGGCAGTTGCCGGATCCGCGGGCAGACAATGCGAGACACGACCTTTTGGAGGTCCTGTTCATCGCGCTGGCGGCGATGCTGTGCGGGGCGGAGTCGTGCTCGGATATGGCGGACTTCGGAGAGTCGAAGGAAGACCTGTTGCGGGTTTTCCTGCGCCTGGAGCACGGCATTCCGAGCCACGACACGTTCAGCCGGGTATTCCGTCTGCTCAAGCCGCAAGCCTTCGAACAGGCTTTCCGCCGCTTCATGGCTGCCTTTGCCAAGGCCAATGGGCTCAAACTCACCGGGGTGGTGGCTGTCGACGGCAAGGCCTTGCGTGGAGCTTATGAACGCGGCGGGAAAGCCACGCCGCTGCAACTGGTCAACGTCTTTGCGGTGGATGCCCGCATGGCTTTGGCCCAGCAAAAAGCGGCTGGCCGCAACGAGACGGCGGGTGCTTTGGAAGTGCTGGACCTTCTCTCCCTCGAAGGCTGCATCGTTACCGCCGACGCGTTGCATTGCCACCGTGCCTTTGCAGCGGCGGTGCGCGAGCGCGGCGGCGACTATGTTCTGGCGATCAAGGCCAACCGCGGGCGCTTGTTCACTGCGGTTACGCAACAGTTTGCCCGATCGGGCAAGCGCAGTGTCGCCGAGCAGATCGACCGGTCCATCCACGATCGGCGCGAAGCGCGGCGCGCGACCATCATGCGCAATACCAGCTTGGCTACCCTCTATGGCTTTCCAGGCGCCGCTGCGGTGGGCCGGATCACCTCGCGCCGGCACCTGCGGGGGCAGCGTGCCGACGCCCCGGTCGTGCGCCACTATCTCTTGTCCAAATACATGTCTCCCAAGCGGTTGCTGCACGTCACCCGCAGTCATTGGGGCATCGAGAACCAGCTCCATTGGGTACTTGACGTCCATTTCGCCGAGGATCGCAATCGGGAACGGAAGGACAACGCTCCAGAGAACCTCGCCATCCTGCGTAGGCTCGCTCTCAACATCCTGCGAACTCACCCAGACCGCACATCCCTGCGCCGCAAAATCAAGCGGGCGGGCTGGGACAATGCCTTCCTCATGGCCACCCTCAGCCATATGCGATAGCCCTGCGCTTGCGGGGGAGGGTTGGGGAGGGGGTGTCGCCGCGAGTTAGACTGCTCGTGTGGAGAGAGCTTCCCCCACCCGGATCGGATCTTTCGATGCGATCCGACCTCCCCCGCAAGCGGGAGAGGTCTAAGCCATCACCTTACAACGGCTCGTCGTCGTTGCCAAAACGGTCGCGTTTCGGCGTGGCGATGTCGCCGTCCTCGTAATCGTCGTCCTCGACGGGGGCCTGCTCCGGCTTCCCCGGTTTATCGTCGGTTTTCTTCGGAGGTTCGCCCTTTTTGCCGATTCCGCCCATTTGATCCCTTTTGTCGCATCAATCGGCATTTGCCCTGCGGGTCGATTCAGAGTAACCGCATGACACCAATCTGACCGACTTTGATGTTCATCCTAGCTCCGGTCAGAACAATTTTCCTGCCCTTTTTGCGGCGTTCAGCCCTAAGGGCGTTTTCACGGAGCCAGCATGAAGAAGCCCCGCATCGAGGCGGAAGAACCGCAGTCGCGTAAAATCATCCGGGCCGACAAGGCGCCAGTCAGCGGTTACTCGCTGGTGGTGGACGGCCATTTCAAGTCGCACCACGACACGGTCGAAGCCGCCGAGGAGGCGGGTATGGCCTTGAAGAACAAGTTCCAGATGCTGCAGGTGCAGGTCTACGATGCCGAGACCAAGACGCGATCGATGATCGATTGGCCGGGGCCCGGCGTAACGCCAGCCGCTCCGTAGCGTTTGCGAGCGAAAGCCTGCCCAGGACTTGATCCGGGGTGGACGCCGGTTCGCGTCAAGAAAACGCGTCAAGACAAAATAAGCAGAGCCCGGTTCTGATTTGATCAGAACCGATAAAGCTCTACGTGCGCCGGCCGCCATTTTGCTGGCTGGCCAGCCAATCCGACAGCGCCGGGGCGGGTTCGTCCGCTTTCTTCTTTTTCGGAGCTGCCTTCTTCGCCGCGGCAACGCGCGGAGGCTCAGCCGCTTCGCGCGCCAGCCGCAACGCCCTCAGCTTCGCCATGTTGTCCAGCACGGCCTTGTTGGCCGAGTCGCGATCAGCCTTCCCAGATCTTGCGTCCTGGGCGGCCCTGGTTTGCTTGTCCATGCGCGCCTGGGCGCGATCACGATCCTCTTTGGTCATGATGCTCAGCCTTTCTTCGCGATTTTGGCTTTGGTCACCCGCTTGGCCTTGACCTTCGGCTCCGGCGGGTTTTCGAGGTCGGCGGCTTCCTTGGCCAGACGCAGCGCGCGCAGCTTCTCGGTTCGCTTCCGGATGGCGATGTCGGCGGCCGCGATTTCGGCCATTGCCTTGATGCCTTCGACTTCCTGGGTGCGCTTGCGGTGAAGCCGAATTTCCTTCATTTCGGCGGGGCTTTTGGGCTCGTCGTTCATCTTATACCTCTGAAATCACGACCGATATCGTCGAACGATCTGTCCGGGTGATACCACGGATCGCAGGCCAGAGGGCGTTATTTTAGGCGCCAAAAGCCGCGTTATCGCGCGGATTTGGCCATCATGGTGAAGGGGCGGCCCCGCCTCGGGCGCCGGTTCCGGCTAGAGCCCCGTTCCGATGAAATCGGAACGGGGCTCTAGATTTTTGATTTGACGCGTTTTCTTGACGCGAACCGGTTCCCACTTCGCTCGAAAACGCTCTACCCGTGAACCACCGGGCCGCCGGCCTTCTTCCAGGCGTCGATGCCGCCCTCGATGTGGGCGGTGTTGGCCAGCCCCGCGCTTTTGGCGGCGGCAACGGCCATCGCCGAGCGCTCGCCGAACGCGCAAAAGAACACCACGCGGCGTCCGGTCGCAGCCGCGACTTCGCGCAGCATGCCGCCCGGCCGCAGGCTTTCGCAGATTCCGGGGTAGGGCGCATGCAGCGCGCCCGACAACATGCCGTGCTTGGCGCGGTCGTTGTTCTCGCGGAAATCCACCAGCAGGATATCGGGCCGGCCCTGGCCCTCGATGGCGTCGCGTGCACTCAACGCCAGTCCCTGTTTGGCGAGGTCTTCCTGATGCAGGCCGACATGCATATTGGCCGGCAGCACCACGTCCATCAGTTTGGGATTCGGCAGATTGAGATTGTTCATCAGCTCGACATATTCGTCGATCGATCGCACCTGCAGGCGCGGATTGTAGCGCTTCTCCTCGCCGATGGTGGAGACCGTATCGCCCTTGTAGTCATGGGCCGGGAATACCATGGTCTCGTCGGGCAGTTTCAACAGCCGGTTGAAGATCGAATCATATTGCGATCGCGCGCTGCCGTTCTGGAAATCGGTGCGGCCGGTGCCGCGGATCAAGAGCGTATCGCCGGTGAAGACGCGGTCGCCCATCAGGTAACTGTAGGAATCGTCGGTGTGGCCGGGCGTGTACATGACGTCGAGGCTCAGCCCCTCGATCATCACCTTGTCGCCGTCGGCGACCCGCATCGACACCACGTCGGCCTTGCTCTGCTCGCCCATGATGGTGATGCATTGGGTGCGGTCGCGCAGCTCACCCAGGCCGGTGACGTGATCAGCGTGCAAGTGGGTATCGACGGCCTTCACCAGCCGCAAATCGAGCTCCTGCAGTAACTTGCAGTAGCGGTCGGCTTTCTCCAGCACGGGATCGAGGATCAGCGCCTCGCCGCCCGGCCGGCTGGCCAAGAGGTAGCTGTAGGTGCCCGAGACGCTGTCGAAGAGCTGACGAAAGATCATGGCCACTGCCGGACGTTGATTCCGGAGCATGATATTCTATCGGGGCGGCTTACTCAAACGATCCCTTCTCCGGTCTTTCACCGTCATGGCCGGGCATAGCCGTCCGAAGGACGGCGTCGCTTCCGCTCGCCTATGTCCCGACCATCCACGGCTTTTCTTGGGGCGATTCAGCTAAAGACGTGGATGCCCGGGACAAGCCTGGGCATGACGCGGAGTGTGATGCCGGATTTGACGGTAGACCCTCAGGGCCGAACGTAACTCCAGCCCTGTTCCTGCAATTCCATCAGATGTACCACGCCTGACGGCACGACGGTGGCCTCGGGCATGACGGCGATCGCATGTCCCTCGGTCTTTTCCATGCTCTGCATGGTGTTGTTGCAGGCCGAAAACTGGATCTTGCCCGGAAATACCATGTCCTTGAGCCGTCTGATGCGGTCCTGCATTGGAGAGGTGTCGGAACGCAGCATGTGCAGGCCGGGGCCGTAGGCCACGATGTCGATGTCGACGTCCTCGTTCTTGGCGCGGTAATTCTCGATCACGTTGGTGGCGTTGTTCAGCACCTGGTTCATCACCTGCAGATCGTTCTGGTCGATCTGGATCGAGACCCGGTGCGACTTGGCATCGGCGGCAATGGCGCCTGAGGCAA